>Ga0307469_10000120_pt1 | contig 30235 bp, 25 predicted proteins | sample atmos_gasesAM2C__FD_203084 | JGI IMG/M metagenome (GOLD analysis project Ga0307469, IMG submission 203084) | Hardwood forest soil microbial communities from Morgan-Monroe State Forest, Indiana, United States - atmos_gasesAM2C_515 | ecosystem: Environmental > Terrestrial > Soil > Temperate... | reverse complement strand
GCTGGCCTGCGTGTTTCGGTCCGTAACGCGCGGGCGAGATCATCGGACTAGCCGCGAGCGCGTCTTGCCCGCTCTGAGCGCTGCCGGCGAAACAATCGGAACGGGATAAGCATGTAGGCTTCGGCTAGCAAGGCTTCTCGGACGGGGGTTCAACTCCCCCCGCCTCCACCATATCCGAACAGCATATGGTTCCTGAACGGAGCGGTTGCTCCGTGTTCTGCCTCCTCGATTCGGGATGCAGTGGATTCCGAGCTATCTCATACCATCAGCATGTCTCCAGGGCGTTGGCATTCCGTATGCCTCCCATCACAATCTGCCAATTATCATTCAGAAGTTCGACCCAATGGCGCGACCAGCCGGGTGGCGCAGGAATCATGTGGAAATCCTAAGAGTACCCCCCTGGAGTAGCTCCCCGCCCTCGCTCCAACCTATTCACACTTCGGGAATTACTTGACTTTGAAGCGCAGCGCGAGTATCTAGTCACCAATTTCGCTCACGGAACCGGGGGGTTCACTCGTGATCATCAGTGAGCGGGGCCCGTTTAAAAATCCTTCCTCGGAGGTTTCGGTCCATGAAGAAAGCCAGTTACATCTTGGTGGCGATGGTTGTAACTGCAGTGCTGGTGTCTCCCGCTTTCGCACAGCAACAGGCGGACCACCAGACAACGCCACCGCTCATTCAACTGCTTCAATCCAAGGGGATTTTGACCGCGGAGGAGGCAGCGCAGGTTGGCCAAGCAGGATCGGCTGACGAAATGAATGAACGGCTGGGACGTTTGCTTGTGCAAAAAGGTTTGATCACTCCAGAAGATTACAGCCACACGGTGGCCGCATCAGTCACTCCGGCCGGAAACAACGGTGCTGCTGGCGGGAACCTGATCAATGCGGTCGTTCGTGTGCCAACCCGGTATCCTTCCGTCGCTGGCGGCGTGGGCGCAGTCGGCTACGCTGAACCAGTCCCGTCGGAGGGACCGGCCGTGATTCCAGCGGTAAGTCCCGTCCGCGTCCTGCCAATTGACATCCCGAAGCAAGGCGGGCTTGTTCCCGACATCAGGCTCGGCAGCGGCGCGAACATGAAAATCTATGGCTTCTTTAAGGCCAGCGCGATCGAGGACACGGCGTCCAGCGGCGGACCCACATTCGGCGCGAATGACTTCGATCTTCCGCTCCTGCTGGCGGACACCGGCCCCACTTCCGACCGTCAATTCCACATTAAGGCTCGCAGTTTCCGGATAGGCAGCAACTTCGAATGGGTTCCGAAAAATTCGGACGTGGTAATAACCGGCAGACTGGAGACCGATTTTGAAGGCGATTACACCAACGTCAACAACCGGAACGTGAGCTCGGTACGAAACAGCCAGCTTTCAGTCCGGCTGGCATGGGTGCGTCTCGACACGCACATGGGCGGCCTGCCCGTGTTCGCCGAGTTCGGCCAGGATTGGACGTTGCTAGCTTCCTCCACCATGCCCAGCCTCTTCGAGACCACTCAACTCGGCGCCTTCTTCGGAAACATTTACGAACGGGCGCCGCAATTCAAGATCGGCGCGCAGTTCGGCCACGGCAGCTTCAAGGTGGAGCCCGATTTTGCCATTCAGCTTCCTGTCCAGGCCTCGGGAACTCTGACTGACGAGCAGCGGGCCAGGTTTGGCGATCGGGCGGGAGCCGAGAGCAACATACCGGCTGTGGAGGGCCGTGTCGTTTTCCAGTTCCCGCTGCATAGTAGCTGGCAGGCAGTCCCACCCGCACAGATCATCTTCAGCGGCCACCATGCGGTCATGAATGAGATCGTCCCCTTCGGGAACCTCCCAACAACACTCATTGCCGGTGCGACGGGCTGTGCCACTCCTGACCCCGTCACCGGGAATTGCTCGATACGGAGCTTCTTCCCTCATGGCCTGCAACGCGACCACGATCAGAACATCTGGACAGCCGAGGTGCAGTTGCCAACGCCGTTAGTCACCATCGACGGCAAATTCCACCGTGGTGCCGACCTGCGCTACTTCTTCGGCGGCCAGACGAATGATGTGTATACCTCTCTTGGTGGCGCCACCCAAATCCCAATCGGGGCTGGGGGAATCGCGGCACCTGTGACTGCATTTACCGGCCGGCAGATCTCGTTTGGGTGCCTCGGAGGTACGGGGGTTGGAGCGGCCTTTAGTTGCAACGATAATCCAATAGTGGCGTCCACAATTCAGCCAATTCGCGGATACGGTGGATGGGTGGAAGCAAGCTTCCCGCTTTCTCGCATCTTCCACGCCGACCCCGAAGGCCGCAACACCGGCTGGATTCTCCATCTCATGTACGGCACCGACCGTACCGTGGCGCGTGACGTCATCCATCCCGCCGGAACCGGCGGAACTGGTGGCAATAGCCTGCTACGCACGGACTACGATACCGGCTCGCTCACTTACAGACTGAACAAGTGGGTGACGTTCGTAAACGAAGTCACTTGGTATGAAACCCGCACTGCGGACGGCGCAAAGAAGCTGTTCTCGGGGCGCGACGTGACCAACGCCCACGACTGGCGAAACGAGTTCGGAACAGTCTTTACGTTTTAACGAATCCGAACTATAACTGCGGCTCCAGCGGGGCCGCCTAACTGGGCGCCCCCGCTGGAGACTGCAAAAACCAATTTCAGAGCACCCAGCCGGAAAGGCTGCGAAGAAGCCAGCACAGGTACGGGTAGGCGAGACTACAGGAGGCGAACCGATGGGCACGCGAGCGCAAGCAGTTGGTGGGGCGGGCGGACAGCGCGAATATAGCCTGCCGCTGGTGATCACCGCTTCATCAGTGGGCACGATGATCGAATGGTACGATTTTTATATCTTCGGCAGCCTTGCGGCAGTGTTGTCACTGAAATTTTACCCGCCGGGCAACGACACGTTCGCGTACATCGCATACCTTGCAACGTTCGCAGTCGGATTTCTGGTGCGGCCGTTCGGTGCAATTTTCTTCGGGCGCATCGGCGATCTGATTGGACGGAAGTACGCATTTCTGGTCACGCTGTCGGTGATGGGCCTTTCGACCGCGTTGATCGGCTTCCTGCCCACATACAAGACGGCCGGATGGTTCGCGCCGATTACGCTCATCGGGATACGAGTTTTGCAAGGTCTGGCGCTGGGCGGTGAGTATGGTGGCGCAGCAGTGTACGTCGGCGAGCACTCGCCCGATGGCAAGCGCGGCTTCTATACGAGCTTCATCCAGATCACGGCGACGCTGGGACTCTTCGTTTCGCTGATCGTAATTCTGGTCACTCAAAATTCGATGACTAAAGACGAATTCCAAGCCTGGGGCTGGCGAATTCCCTTCCTGATTTCCATTATCCTCGTAGCCATCTCCCTCTACATCCGTTTGAAGCTGAAAGAATCCCCCATCTTCTCTTCCATGAAATCCGCTGGAAAAACTTCGCTCCAGCCGCTGAAGGATGCTTTCACGAAGTGGCCGAACTTAAAGCAAGTGCTGCTCTCGCTGTTTGGAGCGACAGCGGGCCAGGGCGTGGTGTGGTACACGGGCCAGTTCTACGCGCTGTTCTACATGCAGACGATTTTAAAGATCAATCCGAAGACGGCCAATATCGTCATGGCCTGGGCTTTGCTGGCCGGTATGCCCCTGTTTACGGTGTTCGGAGCCCTCTCGGACAAGATCGGGCGCAAGAAGATCATGATGGCGGGCTGCCTGATCGCTGTGCTCGCCTACTTTCCGATCTACAAGGCGATGGAGCGGGCCGCCGGCAACAACATTGTCGGCATCCAGTCCACCACTAACAAGGTGACGGGCGCCATCAGCTTGACGGCCTTGACGGCAGATGCAACCGGGGCGAAGGTTCCTGCAAAGGAAGCAACCAATCCCGACAAATTCATGCTCGGGCTGCTGATTTTCATTCAGGTGATTTTCGTGTGCATGGTGTACGGACCAATCGCGGCGTTTCTGGTGGAGTCGTTCCCCGCCAAGGTTCGCTACACATCGCTTTCCTTGCCCTATCACATAGGCAACGGCGTGTTCGGAGGGATGTTGCCGCTCATCGGGCTCTCGTTATGCGCGGGCACTGGCAACATTTATGCCGGGCTTTGGTACCCGATTATCGTCGCGAGCATCACGTTTGTCGTGGGCAGCCTGTTCCTGCGTGAGACCCATGGGACGAAGATTTGGGACGAGGTGGGTGGAGAACCGGCTCGCAGCCCCGCGGATTGACGTCATTTCGCCGCAGAGAGATGATGGTCGTGCCAAGGCTTTCGGCCGGGTTGCATATTCCGCGCTGAAGGCCGGGGCGCGGCGCGCACGCTTGGTTCCTGTTGCGCCGCAACGCGCTTATCAGGTTTGCTCGCATTTGATCCAGACCTGTTCCTCATTAAAGGAGCAATCGCTGTGGCTGAGGCCAAAGAAAAAAATGTGACCGCTGGAAAAGACGAAGCCCACATTGCAGTGCACTGGAAAGAAGAAGAATATTTTTATCCCCCGAAGAAATTCATCGAGCAGGCCAATCTGAAAGATCCCGCCATTGTAGAAAAGTTCAACGAGAAGAATTTCCCAAAATGCTTCGAAGACTATGCCGAGATGCTTTCTTGGTCCGAGAAATGGCATACCGTCCTAGATACAAATGATCCGCCCTTCTGGAGGTGGTTTGTCGGCGGGAAGCTGAACGCCTGCTTCAACTGCGTGGACCGTCATCTTGCTAAACACAGGAACAAGGCGGCAATCATTTTTGTTCCCGAGCCGGAAAATGAAGACCCCGTCGTTATCACCTACCAGGAACTCTATAACCGCGTGAACGAGACGGCGGCGATGCTGCGCGATTTCGCCGGATTGAAAGCCGGCGACCGCGTGACGATTCACATGCCCATGATTCCCGAATTGCCAATCACCATGCTGGCCTGCGCGCGGCTGGGCGTGGTGCATTCGGTTGTGTTCGGCGGGTTCAGCGGCGAGGCCAGCGGGATGCGCGCGGCAGACTCCAAAAGCCGCGTGCTGATTTATGCGGACAGCTACTACCGCAGCGGGAAGCTGATCGATCATAAATCCGTGGTCGAGACCGCCGTCGAGACAGCCAAGCGGGACGGCCAGCAAATCGAAAAAGTGCTGGTCTGGCGGCGCTACCCTGGTAAAAACAGTTCGGCTGCGCCGATGGTGAAGGGGCGTGACTATTTCGTTGACGACTTGATGAAGGATTTTCGCGGCAAGAAAGTGGAACCCGTTGCGATGGACGCGGAGGCTCCGCTCTTCCTGATGTACACCAGCGGATCCACTGGCAAGCCGAAAGGCTGCCAGCATCGCACCGGCGGCTACTTGGCCTACGTCACCGGCACTTCGAAATATTATCAGGACATCCACCTCGATGACGTTTACTGGTGCATGGCGGACATCGGCTGGATCACCGGCCATTCCTACATTGTGTACGGGCCGCTGGCGCTCGCGGCAACGAGCGTCATCTACGAAGGAGTCCCCAACTATCCGGACCCGGCACGGCCGTGGAGGATCGCGGAGCGCCTGAACGTGAATATTTTCCATACGTCACCGACAGCGATTCGCATGTTGAGAAAGACCGGCCCCGAGGAACCGAGGAAATTTAATTTCCATTTCAAGCACATGACTACGGTGGGCGAACCGATCGAGCCGGACGTCTGGCGCTGGTATTACGACACCGTAGGAAAGCGCGAGGCGGTAATCGTGGACACCTGGTGGCAAACAGAAACGGGCGGATTTCTTTGCAGCACCAAGCCGGCGCTCGATCCGATGAAGCCGGGCAGCGCCGGGCCCGGCGTGTTGGGAATTTATCCGGTCATTTACGATGAAAACGGCCAGGAATTGCCGGCCGGCGCGGTGAAAGCCGGAAACATCTGCATCCGGAATCCGTGGCCGGGAGTGATGCAAACAATCTGGGGAGATCGCGAGCGCTTCGTCCGGCAGTACTACCAGAAGTACAACAAAAATCCGAGGAGCAAGGACTGGCACGACTGGCCGTATTTCGCGGGCGACGGCGCGCTGCTTGCCAAGGACGGATACTTCCGCATTCTCGGCCGCGTGGATGATGTGATCAACGTCGCGGGCCACCGCCTGGGCACAAAGGAGCTTGAATCCGCGTGCCTGACGCTCGATGAGGTGGCGGAAGCGGCCGTTGTTCCCGTGGTGGATGAAATCAAGGGGCGCATGCCGGAAATTTACATCGCGCTCAAGCCCGGCGTGACCACTTCCCACAAGGATATGGCCGAAAAAGTAACGCGCACGATCGAGACGATGATTGGAAAGATCGCGCGGCCAAAAACCGTGCAGATCGTGCCCGACATGCCCAAAACACGCTCCGGGAAAATTATGCGCCGCGTGCTGGCCGCAATTTCCAACACGCTCGATGTCGGCGACATCACCACGCTGGCAAATCCCGACATCGTCGAGCAGATTCGCGTGCAGGTGCAGGGAAAAGAAAAAGTGGCGAAGAAGGAAGGGCCCGAAGACATCAAGCAGTTCGGTTCCGTCGAGTAAGACGAACTGAAATAAATCCGCGCATTGATTTCGAAGGAGGAAAATCGCCATGGCAAAAAAGAGGGACAAGGGCATTTCTCGGAGAGAATTCGTCAAGCTCGCTGGCACCGGCGCACTCGCCGCCGGAATCGGGCCCGCTTTTCTCTTTCCCGAGCGCGCTCAGGCGCAGCAAAAGACGCTGAAAATTATTCAGTGGAGCCACTTCGTCCCGGCTTGGGACACCTGGTTCAACGGAACGTACACCAAGGAATGGGGACAGAAGAACAACACCAACGTCATCGTGGACAACATCAACCTGGTTGACCTTGCCGCCAGAGCCGCGTCCGAAGTCTCAGCGCAGAAGGGCCACGACATCTTTATGTTCCTCTCCCCACCGGCGGCCTACGAGAACGCGACGATCGACATGACTCACGTGTATCAGGAAGTAGAGAAAAAACACGGCAAGAAGATCGATCTCGCGCACAAGTCCACGTTCAATCCGAAGACGAAACGCTATTTTGCTTTTTCCGACGCCTACACGCCCGATCCGGGCAACTGGCACAAGGATTGGTGGGCTGAGGCGGGCTATCCCAACGGACCCGACACGTACGATGAGCTGCGGGCCGGCGCGAAAAAGATTCGAGACAAGAGCGGCCATCCGTGCGGCCTGGGGTTGTCGCAGGAACTCGATACCAGCATGGCCATGCGCGCGATTCTGTGGTCCTTCGGCGGAGCGGAGCAGGACGAAGGCGGGCACGTGACCATCAATTCCAAGAACACCATCGAAGCTCTCAAGTACATGCGCGCTCTCTACCAGGAGACCGAAACGGCAGAGGTGTTTACGTGGACACCTCCCTCGAACAACCAGGCCATGCTCGCCGGCCGCGTTTCGTTCGTGATGAACGCCATTTCCATCTCGCGGCAAGCGGAGCGCGAGCACCTGCCCATTGACAGCAAGATCATGATCAGCCGCGCATTGAAAGGCCCCGTGCGCCGCATCGCCGCCGAGCACGTGATGGACTGCTACGTCATCTGGAATTTTGCGGAGAATAAGGAAGGCGCGCAGCAGTTCCTGATTGACTACATGGATCATTTCCACGAAGGATTCGAGGCCGGGCAGTTCTACAACTTTCCCTGCTTCCCGAGTCTTGTACCCGACCTGAAGAAGGAAATCGCAAACGATTCGCGGGCCAACCCGTCCGACAAGTACAAGGTTCTCGGCGATGTTCTCGACTGGGCCACTAACGTCGGCTATCCGGGCTACGCTTCGGCGGCCATAGACGAGTCGTTCAAAACCTGGGTGATACCCACGATGTTCGCAAAAGTCGCGCGCGGCGACGAATCCCCCGAGGACGCGGTGAAGGCGGCGGAAGCGGAGTACAACCGAATCTTCGCGAGGTGGAAATAGTGTGGGGGCTCGATGGCCGTCGTTGAAGCGCGAAATCTGACCAAAGTTTTCAAGCAAGGAGAGCTCGGAGCAGTCAACAACGTCAATCTGGAGACCCGCGAAGGAGAGTTCCTGGTCCTGCTGGGACCTTCCGGTTCCGGCAAGACTACGCTACTGCGGATGATAGCGGGCCTCGAAACGCCCACGTCAGGCGAGATCCGCATCGGCGGCGACATCGTAAACCATCTGACGCCGCGCGAGCGTGGTATCGCGATGGTGTTCCAGAGCTACGCGCTCTATCCACACCTGAGCGTTTACAACAACATCGCATTTCCACTGAAAGCTCAAAAAGTCCCAAAGGAACAGCACAAGCAAAAAGTGGAATGGGCCGCGGGGCTTCTCGGGATTGAGAGGCTGCTACAACGCAAGCCGCGCGAACTTTCCGGCGGCGAGCGGCAGCGGGTGGCGCTGGCGCGCGCGATCGTGCGCGAGCCCCGCGTCTTCCTGCTGGATGAGCCGCTTTCAAACCTCGACGCGAAGCTTCGCGCTTCCGCACGCGAAGAGCTCGACGAATTTCACGATCGCATCAAGACAACCACAGTCTACGTCACTCACGATCAGGTGGAAGCGATGGCGCTGGGAGATCGCGTGGTCGTCTTGCATCAGGGCGTCGTGCGGCAGATTGGGACGCCGCGCGAAGTGTACGACGAGCCGGCGGACACTTTTGTGGCTACCTTTCTCGGGTCCCCGCCGATGAATTTGCTGGAAGCGGAGGATGCGATCGTGGGATTCCGCCCCGAGCGCTTTCTTCCAGCGGACTTGCAGACTTCGGGGAAACGAGTTTCGCTGCGCCTCCACGTGCAGCACTCCGAATTTCTGGGTGCCGAGCGCATCCTCTACGGAATCCTCGATGGAACTCGATTCCGAGACAAACCCGTGTGCGCGCGCGTCTCTTCAAGTGTCTTGGAAACCTACGTGCCCGACACCGCGTATGACTTCGCTGTGCCGGAGCACGAACTGAAATTCTTCGACGCGAAAACCGGCAAACGCATCCCGCCGAGGCCGCTCTCGTGGCAGTAGAAAACCGCAGACTCGGCGCCGCGATGTTTTTTCCGGCGATCGCTTTCATCGTGCTCTTGATTGGCGCGCCCTTCGCTCTCGCAGTCATGTATGCGTTCAGCGACGCGCGCATCGGCAGCCCCGGATTCCATTTTGTCGGCTTCGAGAATTTCCGCAGCATCCTGCAGAGTCCCAGCTTTCAAGCCGCGCTCAGGAACTCGGTCGTCTTCACCGTGTGCGCGCAGATTATCGTGATTATCTGCTCCACGATTCTTTCCATCGCGCTCGAAAAACCCTTTCGCGGCCGCAAATTCGTGCGCTTCCTGATTTTGCTCCCCTGGGTGGCTCCGATTTCGCTCGGCGCCATTGGATGGAAATGGATCCTGGACTCCATTTACAGCGTGATCACCTGGGTGCTCGTATGGGCCCACGTCTTCAAGCCATATGGCGCGCCCATGTGGCTGGGTGAACCGCATCTGGCCATGGCTTCCGTGATTTTGGTGCACTGCTGGCGGCTGATTCCGTTTTCCACGGTCATCATGCTGGCGGGACGGACCGCCATCCCCAAGGACATCCCCGAGGCTGCCGCGATTGACGGCGCCGGATTCTGGCGCACGCTGTTCCAGATCAATATCCCGATGATGGCGCCAATCATCAGTGTGGCGGTGCTGTTTGGAACGATTTTCACATTCACGGACATGACCGTCGTTTACATCCTTACGGCCGGCGGCCCGTTTGACTCCACGCAAACGCTTCCCTCGCTGGCATTCGCGACGGGAATCCAGGGCAGCGATCTGGCAGCCGGAGCGGCCACCTCTTTGTTCCTCGTTCCCGTGCTGATTCTGATTGCTTACTTCATGCTCCGTGCGGCGCATCGTGCTGAGGTGGCCTGATGCCGGGGAGAGACCAGCACCGGTTCTGGGCCAGGGCGCTGCATATTTCAGTGCTCGCGGTCTTCGTCGTGTTGCTGGCGTTTCCGTTCTACTGGATGGTGATTGCCACCTTCAAACAGAACATTGATCTCTACAATGTTGAAAATAATCCTTTCATATTCAACCTCCGGCCCACACTCGACCACCTGAAGCTGCTTTTCTTTGATACCGGCTACGTGCGCTGGCTCGCCAACACCGCGCTCGTGGGAGTGCTTGTTGTTTTCATCACGCTGGTTCTGGCCTTGCCCGCAGCCTATGCGCTGGCGCGGCTTACCGGACGCTGGGGCCAACGGATGGGCATCGCCATCTTTCTCACGTATCTCGTTCCACCCACACTCCTTTTCATTCCGCTTTCCCGAGTGGTGGCTTTGCTGGGACTGCAGGATACGATCTGGTCGCTCGTGCTGGTTTATCCCAGCTTCACTGTTCCCTTTTCCATTTGGCTGCTCATGGGCTTCTTCAAATCGATCCCCAGGGAGCTCGAAGACGCCGCCATGGTGGACGGCTTGACGCATTTCGAGGCCTTCTACAAGCTGGTGGTCCCCATTTCCACGTCTGGAATTCTGACAGTGGTAATCTTTACCTTCACATTGGTGACGCAGGAATTCGTCTACGCGCTGACGTTTATCTCCCCTGAATCGCAGCAAATGGTTGGAGTCGGCATTCCCATATTCCTGGTTCGTGGCGACGTTTACTTCTGGGGCTCGCTCATGGCTGCGTGCCTGATAACGAGCGTTCCGATCGCTCTTCTCTACAACACGTTCCTCGATCGCTTCATCGCCGGGTTCACCGTCGGCGCGATTAAATAGCGCCTCGCGCCGGCAACGAAATGCCGCCTCACTTCGTCAAATAGAATGACGTGTCAACCATGACTTCGCGTTCAAACTCGCCGAGGTCTGCTTCCCTCCTCTTCCTCGCGCTGGCTCTCTCGCTTCTTTTTGCCCCTGGCGTCAGTGCTCAGTCCGCGCCGGGGACCCACGCGAATATCCAGCTGGTCTCAGAGGAAAAATCCGTCCGCCCCAGCGCACCGTTCTGGGTCGGGATCCTTTTCCAGCTTGACCCGGGCTGGCATATCTACTGGCAAAATCCCGGGGATTCCGGCGAGCCTCCGAAAATCGAGTGGCAACTTCCGCCGGGTTTTCGCGCCGGCGCGATTCGCTGGCCGTGCCCCATTCGCCTCGGCACCGCCTCGGTGAGAGACTACGGGTACGAAGGCCAGGTCTTGTTGATGACCAGCATCGAGCCACCGCCGAACTTCACTCCCACATCTCCCGTCTCGATCGCGGCAAACGTAAAATATGTTGTTTGCCGCGAGATCTGCATTCCCGGGAAGTCGGATGTCACTCTCTCGCTTCCACCCAACTACCTGCCATTCGTTGAAGCGAGTCCCTCGCAAGGGCTTTTCCGAATCACCATAGCTCTACTCCCAAAGCCTCTCCCTTCGGCGTGGAAGGCTTCCGCAAAATCGGTCGGGGATCATTTCATCCTTTCGCTGAAGGGGCCCGGCTCGGCGGACCAGATAATGTTTTTCCCGCTCGACCGCAGCGTAATCGAAAATGCCGCACCGCAGAATGTGGAATCGGATCATGGAGTGGTGCGACTGACGCTCAAGAAATCCGAGCAACTCGTGAAGCCCGTCTCTGCTTTGAGAGGTGTAATTTCTCTGGACCAGTATCGTGTATTTGAAATTGCCGTGCCTGTAAAATCGCTGTAGCCATGGATAACTTATTCCGCATCCGTTTCAGGAGGTCAAAATGAACAGGAAAGTCATCCTCTGGATCGCAGCCAACGCATTCGCGGTCGCGCTCGCGCTATCAACGGCCTGGGCCGCCCGTGTCGGCGACCGCGCCCCTGACTTCACCGCCACAGACAGCACCGGCAAAGTCCACAAGCTCTCGGAGTACGCCGGCAAGTACGTCGTCCTCGAGTGGCACAACCGCGGCTGCCCGTACACCGCGAAGCACTACGACAGTGGCAACATGCAGCGCCTGCAGCACGAATGGACCGCCCGCGGCGTCATCTGGCTGACGGTAATTTCTTCCGCGCCCGGCAGACAGGGGTACATCACCGCCGCGGATGAAAACACGTTCCTCAAGCAATCGAACGCTGTGCCCACCGCCGTCCTGCTCGACCCCACCGGTGCGCTCGGGCACCTGTATGATGCGAAGACCACGCCGCAGATGTTCATCATCGACCCGCACGGGACTCTCATCTACAACGGCGCGATCGATGACAGAGCAACAACAGATGTCGCCGACATAAACGGCGCCAAAGACTACGTCTCGCTCGCTCTCGGTGAAGCCCTCGCAGGTAAACCTGTCGGCACATCGTCCACGCGTCCCTACGGCTGCTCCGTCAAGTATCCGGACTGAGCGGGCTCGGCAAAGCGTGCGTGCTCCGCACTGCCGACTTGTGGGATGATTAGCTCGGCTGAAGCCCACTCGGGAGGAAATACTGATGAAGCGAATGATGGCCCCTCTGCTTCCGATCGCTCTATTCTTCTCTCTTGGCACGGCAGCGCCCGCCGACGGCCAGCAGAACGGCTCTTCCACGCCTGCCAAAGACGCCAGCCCTCCCAAAGCAAGCGCTCCGGTCAAGGAAACAGCCGCCAAGCCTTATGGCAACGCTGACGCGCCCGAAAACAACCCGGCCCTCCAACTCACCGATGACCAAAAGGCCAAGATCAAAACCATCCGCGACGACGCCAACCAGCAAATCCTGGCCGCCGAAAAAGACGCCTCACTCACCGCTGACCAGAAGGAACGCAAGATTAAACTGATCCGCAAGACCGCCCGCGCCCAGGTCTTCGCTGTTCTCACACCCGACCAGCAAAAGACCTGGTCCTGGGAGCAGCACGAAAAGCACGAACCCAAATCGCAGCCTCCGAAATCCCAGTAGCCTTGCCAATGCGCGCTCCGCTTGACGGTCCAACTGCTCCTAGGCCAGCGGAATTTCATCCTGAGCGGAGACCCGCGCGACTTTGTCTCTCCCGCCAGATTTTGGCGGGCGCGAGTCGGAGTCGAAGGATTTCTCTTCGGTTTTGACTCTGCAGTCGCATTTCCCCCCACGATTTTCTTCAGTCGCTCCATCGCCCTGCCAAAAAATCTCTGCCTCCGATGCATATTTCTCTTGCATCGAAAAATGTTTTCCGTATTCTGCATCTGCGCACTCGCTCCATACGCGCGGCAGTGAGAGAGCGAGGAACGCTTTTGGAGGACGCGACAACCAATTGAGCACCTTATCCCTCCCAGCCCAATTTCCCTCCCGGGCGATTCCCTCCACCAAAAGAGTTGCAAAGCTGACGCTCTGGCCGCTCGTCGCTGCCACTTTCTTCATGGTCTCCGGCGGCACCTATGGCACCGAAGACATCATCCACGGCGCGGGCTACGGTCGCGGAATCCTCCTGCTGCTGCTGACGCCGCTCATTTGGAGCCTGCCGACGGCCTACATGATTGGCGAACTATCGAGCGCCCTGCCGGCGGAAGGCGGCTACTACGCCTGGGTGCGGCGCGCGCTGGGCAATTTCTGGGGATTTCAGGAGGCTTGGTTATCACTTGTGGCGAGCATCTTCGACATGGCAATCTACCCGACGCTGTTCGTTCTCTACCTGACGCGCCTCTTCCCCTGGTTCGCGGTGGGCCATCGCGGCGTGATGGTGGGCCTCGCGGTTGTGACAGTGTGCGCGCTGATGAACATCGCGGGCATCCGCGTGGTGGCGATTTCTTCGCTGTGGCTGTTCTTCCTGCTCTCGGCGCCGTTTGCGCTCATCGTGCTGATCGCACCTACCAAAATTGGCGCTCTCTCGGACGCAGCCACTGCCCCGACCACCTCGACGGTCGGTCTGGTCGGCGGGCTACTAATCTGCATGTGGAACTACATGGGCTGGGACAACGCCTCGACGATTGCCGCCGAGGTGCGCCGACCGCAGCGGACTTACCCGCGAGCGATGATCCTGGCGGTGATCGTTGTCGCCCTCAGTTACGTGCTGCCCTTCGCAGCCATGTGGCTCACAGGCGTTCCCTCCTCCGCATTCGAAACGGGCTCATGGGCCGATCTCGCTGGAATGATGGGCGGACTAGTGGGCGGGCCGCTGGTGGCGCGCGCCTTCCGCGTCGCGCTGGTGCTGGGAGGTATGATGAGCGCGTTTGGGATGTTCAACGCGCTGGTAATGAGCTACTCGCGCCTGCCACTCGCGATGGCGCAGGATGGCATGTTGCCCGGCGTCTTTGGCAAGCTGCAGCCGAAGACCCGCGCTCCCTGGGTCGCCATCGTCGTCCTGGCGATCTGCTGGGCCATGTGCCTCGGCCTCGGCTTCGAACGGTTGGTCACGATTGATATCCTGCTCTACGGCATGGCGCTGCTGCTTGAATTCATCGCATTGGTCGCGCTGCGCATCAAGGAGCCTGACCTGCGCCGCCCCTTCCGTGTGCCGGGCGGCCTCGCGGGAGCAATCTTGGTGGGCGTGTGTCCCGCCCTGCTCTTACTATTTGCAGCAGCCCACGGTCAGAGCGAGCAGATACTCGGCATGAACGGGATTCTGTTCGGCGCCCTGCTGATCGCCGGCGGCTTCGCCGTGTATCTCGCGAAGTCCACTGTCGAGAAGCAGGGTTGGGTCGCCACCGCCCTCCGCAACCAGCGCAAGGCGGCTTAGTCCCTTCTGCCACCGCCAATTGGAACACAATTCCGCGCGCTCCATCCCTCTTCGCTTCAATCCGAGCCATCCTTGATCACAAGGATCTTGGCCGAAGCGAAAGCAACAGTATCAGCGCATGCGAAATGAGCAAGGGTGGGACAATGAATGTCGGGATATAGAATGCCGCTCCGAGCGCACCGGGATCAATCCGCGCATGAACGGCACCCTGATAATACGCGTTCAATAAGTCGCCTCCGCCCCACAAATTGAAAATCCAGACGAGCCCGATGGCCCAGGAGGCAGGCCGTGCGAGCGCCAGCGCGGCAGCCATTGCGAGCACGCCAGCGATCAAGTTGCCATACGCCGCCGGAACAGCGAAGGTTGCGGGCAACGTCGGAGAGACAACACCGGGCACCAGAAAGCCGAGCCCAATGGTGCGAAGAAACTTATGCGGCGCCACCAAGGGAACCAGCGCGTCATTCCGATTCATTGTCCTTAGTGGTGGCCAGGCGTAGAGCTTCGCGGCCACGATCGAGGCTGAAAAACTCATCAGTATGCTCAGACCGAAGAGCGCTTGAGTGTTCTTGGAGAATCCTCCCAGCTTGTAGTGCTGCTTTTTAGATGTGCGCCAACCCCGGGGGCTTCAGGCCCAACCTCATGCTTCACTACTTGGAGCTCCGCCTCGGTAAGTAAGCGAACATGCGCTGGTTTGATGCCCTTGAGGTTTTGGACCCCATCTGGTTCGACGCCAGTCACCCCTAATATCCACAGTCGCGATTCCTTGCGCTCTGCGTCTCTTCGTGCCACGCTAACTCTGGAGAATTTTATGATGATGGGCCACAACAAACCTGCGCCGTGTCTTCGTCACACCACACGGCTCACACGACACACCGAGCCCGCTGAAGCGTGGAGGGGCCGCGCAGGAGGATCTAGCATCCAGTCTCGAGGCTCAAGCACCCAGAATCTAATCGCGAATGGGATATTAGAACGTCCCCTAACTCGCTCAAAACAAACGATCGGCACCACCTCTAATCGCGAAAAATTCCGAATTCAATGCGTTAGCAAACACGCGTCGGATATGAATTTCAATGGCGAGGCGAAGAAAATGCTCTGGCCGCCGTGGCGGCTAATCGCAACATTCGCCAATTTAGAATTCAAGCTAAGCCATTTAAAATGTTTGAGATCACTATATTCTAACCGCAACAAAATCGCGTCTTTCGTGGACAAACTCTCTGGGCGTCTCCGCACTTTTCGCTGCTCTCGGCGCTTTTCTCCTCTGCCCTCTCTCAGCCCAGCCCTTGCAAAGAAGGGGTTGCGTTGGCAACCTCGCCGGCATTTAATTCTTCTCTTGGCCATGGCCAGCGGAAATTTATCCTACGACTACATTGTGGTCGGCGCCGGATCAGCCGGATGCGTGCTGGCCGGGCGCCTCACCGAAAATCCTCAGACGCGGGTGCTGCTGCTCGAAGCCGGCGGGCCGGACAGCGCAAAGGAAATTCAAATTCCCGCGGCGTTTTCGAAACTCTTCAAGACTTCCGTTGACTGGAACTACTCGACCGAGGAAGAACCGCACCTGAATGGAAGGCGGCTCTATTGGCCGCGCGGGAAAATGCTGGGCGGGTCGAGCTCGATGAACGCCATGATTTACATGCGCGGGAATCCTCTCGACTATGACCATTGGAAAAATCTCGGGAATGACGGCTGGGGATTCCGCGACGTGCTCCCGTATTTCAAGAAGTCTGAGAATCAGGAGCGCGGCGCATCGGAATATCACGGGAGCGGCGGCCCGCTGAATGTCTCGGACTTGCGCTATGTAAACACTCTGACGCGAGCGTTCCTTGATGCCGCTGAAGAAATCGGAATCCGCGCCAATCCAGATTTTAATGGCGCGACACAAGACGGCGTTGGTCTGAACCAGGTGACGCAGAAAAATGGCCGCCGCCACAGCGCCGCGGACGCTTACCTGAGGCCGGCGTGCGCGCGGCCCAACTTGCAGATCGTCACACGCGCTCACGCGACTCGAGTGGTGGTCGAACGGAATCGCGCGACCGGGGTCGCGTATCTCTGCGACGGCGTTGCACGCGACGCGCGCGCGGCCGGCGAAGTGATTCTCGCCGCCGGAACGATTCACTCCGCGCAGCTTCTGCTGCTTTCAGGCATCGGCCCGGCGGATGAGTTGAAGCTCGCCGGGATTCCCTCGCTGCACGATCTCCCCGGCGTGGGGAAAAACCTGCAGGATCATCCGATGGTGTCGGTGGGATATCAGTGCAAGCAACCGGTGAGCCTGGCGAGCGCGGAGACACTTCCGAATTTCTTGCGCTACCTGCTTTTCAAACGCGGCCCGCTGGTATCGAACGTGGCCGAAGCCGGGATTTTCTGGCGCACGCGCGACGGATTGCAGGTGCCGGATATGCAGCTTCTCTTTGGGCCCGCGTACTACCGGAATCATGGCCTCGGAAAAAGCAAGGAGCACGCCTTCGGATTCGGGCCTACCCTGATTGCGCCGGAAAGCCGCGGCAGCATCACGCTGCGGTCGGCCGACCCGTTCGCAGCTCCGGCGATTCGAGCAAATTATCTTTCGCACGACTCAGAGATGCGCGTGATGATCCAGGGAGTCCGACTGTCGCGGGAACTCGCCCACACGAAAGCATTCGAGCCGTTCCGCGGCGAAGAGTTGCATCCCGGTACGCCTGCCACCACGGATGAAGATATTGCCGCGTTTCTGCGAGCCGAAGTTCAATCGCTCTATCATCCGGTCGGGACATGCAAAATGGGAAACGATCCGATGGCCGTGGTGGACGCGCGCCTGCGAGTTCGCGGCCTCGAAGCACTTCGCGTGGTGGACGCTTCCATCATGCCGCGCGTGATTGGCGGCAACACAAATGCCCCCACGATCATGATCGCTGAAAAAGCCGCGGACATGATCCGCGACCAGGCCTAGCCGCATGGGACTTCCGCGCTTCTTCCCAACCGGGCTCCCGAGCATTTCTGCTATCCTTTTCGCCGTGCGAAAACTCCTTTCAACCGGAATGATCCTGCTGGCGGCCGGCGCATCCGTGGTGATTGCGCGGAGCGAGCGGGGCTTGAGTCCGCAGCAGCAACAGCAGGAGCAATCCACTCCGCAAGCTGTCGCTTCGCAGGGGCCTGGGAATCAGCAGCCGCCGCATGCGCAGAGCGTCCCCCCTGCTGCAACTCATCCGGGGCCTGTCGTCATCCTGAATCCAGCGCACGGAGGCGCGGACACCGGCGCGCGCGGTCCAAGCGGAGCGATAGAAAAAGATGTGGTACTGCTGTTCGCGCGAATCGTCCGGATAGAACTCGAGCACCAGGGATATCGCGTGGTGATGACGCGCAACGACGACTCAAATCCCTCGTACGACGATCGCGCTGCCGTCGCGAACTCTCACCGCGACGCGCTGTTCATCAGCATTCATCTCGGCTCAACCGGAACTGTGGGAAGCATGCGGACTTACTACTATCAGTTCCCGAGCCCGCCGCCAGCGGCTGCCGGAGCAAACCCGGCGCCGCAGTCTGCGCCCTCTTCTGGCGGCCTTGTATCGTGGGAGGAAGCGCAGCGGCCTAACGCCGAGGCGAGCCGCCATTTTGCAGATATTCTCGAAGGAGATCTTGCGCAACATTTTGGCGGCTCGCCGGCTGCGTCTGCAGGAGCCGCGGTGCGCGAATTGCGGTCGGTGGCTGCGCCGGCAGTGGCCGTGGAAATCTCGAGCGTTGCTGTCAACGACCCCAATTACCTGACTGCATTGGCCCAGCCGCTGGCCACTTCGATCTTGCGGAGTATTCAGGCGTATCGCCCTACTGCTGCGATGGGGGCGAAATAATGCCGCGGAATCTGAGAATTGTAATTGGAATCTTGAGCGTCGCCGTACTCCTCGGGCTGATCAGCTTGCATGCGCTCCATAACCGCATCCAGAAGATGGCCGAAACTGAAACTTCCGAGGGACAGGCACGCCGCGAAGTGTTGGAGCCCGCGATCTCGACGCCGACGGACGTAAAAGTGAAAGCGAAGATTTTCTGGGCCGCGGCAGCAGACCGATGCGCGCCCGTCGAAATTGAATTGCCGCTTTCCGCCGATCCCGTGCAGCGCGCGAGACAGGTAGTGCACGCGTTGATTGCTGATCCGCCCACGCCGGAACAGCGCACTATCCCGGCGGACACCATCCTGCTGGGCTTCTATGTGCTGCCCGAGGGCACGGCCATCGCCGATTTCTCGGATGCACTGGCGTCGGAATATCCCTCGGGAATCATGAGCGAGAATTTAGCAGTGGATTCCATCGCGCGAACGCTGGAGAGCAACGTGTCCGCGGTTCGCCGGCTAAAAATTCTGATTCACGGGCAGGAAGTGGAGACGCTCGCGGGCCACGTGGACCTAACCGGCTTCTTTGATTTGAATCCGCCGGGCCCACCGCCCGGATCCACACCCTCGGCGAACTCTGCTGTTCCGGTGGAAACGGCACCGGCAGCTTCACCTTTAGCTGCGACTGCTCCTGGAACAGCTCCTGCGGTGACACCGAGGTAAAACGATGAGGCGAACGACTCGAACAGCTGAGTCCGGGGCATGTGTTGACACTTCCCTGCGCAGTCGTCAAACTGTGACTGAGAAATTTCCATTGCATTCGCGAACCCAAGCGTGGAGGGAGGCTGTACTTGCGAGCTGACGGACGCGCCGCCGACGAATTGCGGCCTGTAAAAATCACTTCGGACTTCATTCCCAGCGCTGAAGGAAGCGTGCTGATTGAAGCGGGGCAGACGCGCGTGATCGTCACGGCGACTGTGGAAGACGGAGTGCCATCGTTTCTGAAGGGCAAGGGCAAAGGCTGGGTGACCGGCGAGTATGGAATGCTGCCGCGCTCGACGGAAGAGCGGACGCCGCGCGAATCGGCGCGGGGACGCCAGTCGGGACGCACTCTTGAAATCCAGCGAATGATCGGGCGAACGTTGCGCGCCGTCACGGATTTGAAATCGCTCGGCGAGCGTACCGTATGGCTCGATTGCGACGTGATCCAGGCAGACGGCGGCACACGCACCGCTTCGGTGACCGGCGCGTTCGTGGCGCTGGCGCTCGCGCTTGAGCGAATGGTTGCGGCGGGGATGATTCGCAGCGTTCCACTATTTGATTCCGTTGCGGCAACGAGCGTCGGAATTGTGGACGATCAACTCTTGCTCGACCTCGCTTACGAAGAAGATTCGCGCGCTCAGGTGGACATGAACGTGGTGATGACTGGCGGGGGACGCTTCGTCGAAGTGCAAGCCAGCGCCGAGGGGCGCCCCTATACCGAGCGCGAATTGCATGAGCTCATCGCGCTTGCGACCGGAGGAATTCGCCGGCTGGTCGAGGCGCAGCAGGAATTGCTGCACATGAGTTTCAGTGCCCGCGCCCGCTAAGGCCAGCCGGGGCATGCCCGAGCCGATTCGAGTTATTCTCGCGACATCGAATCCCGGAAAGGTGCGCGAGTACTCAGTGCTCGCCGGCGAATTTTCGGTCGAGCTGGCTCTGCTCCCGAATCTCAGCGGTATTCCCGCATTCGAAGAGTCAGCGCCTACCTTTGCGGAAAATGCGGTCGGGAAAGCGCAATATTTCGGCAAGCACTCTTCCGCAATCGTCCTCGCCGATGATTCGGGCCTGGTGGTGCCGGCACTCGGCGGCGCGCCGGGAGTCCACTCAGCGCGTTACGCCGGGCCGAGCGCATCCGACGCGGATCGAGTCCGCAAGTTATTGCGCGCAATGGACGGAAAAGAGGGTCCGGAGCGGCGCGCACGCTTTATCTGCGTAACGGCAATCGCACAGCAGGGCCGCGTTCTCGCGGCCGTTTCAGACTGCGCCGAGGGGACGCTGACGAAAGAGCCGCGTGGAACGGATGGGTTTGGCTACGATCCGATATTTTTCTTCGAGCAACTTGGCCGCACGTACGCTGAGTTAACGCGCGAAGAGAAAAACAAATACAGCCACCGCGGAAAGGCATTCCGCAAGGCGCTGGCAGTTTTAGCTGCACAAAATTCTGTTACTTTTCTGTAGCTACCCGCATCTAAACCTGCTGTGTGACGAAATCGCTTGCGCTGTGACTGAAAGTAGGGGTAAGAATACTACCCCACTCAGGGGTGACCCATGGCGGCTCCGCAGCTAGCGCGTACACTCCACCCGGCACTGTTGTCTCGCATGGAAGAAGCGCGCGCCCGTTCAGACGCTCTCTTTCAGCTTCTGCCCCCAAACTCCTTTTACGATCGGCCGGTTGCAGAGCGCCACCGTCTGATTTTCTATCTGGGACACCTGGAGACTTTCGACTGGAATTTGTTGAGCGGTGCGCTGGGCCTGGAGACTCATGAAGCGGCATTCGAGAAGCTCTTCGCATTCGGAATCGATCCTGTGGCAGGTGGCCTGCCGACTGACACACCCGGAGATTGGCCCGGGATCGCGCGGGTGGAGCTATACAATCGCCGCACGCGTGAACGTTTGAATGCGGCACTGTGCGATGCGCGCATCGTGTCTCGCTCCGCAGACGCATATCTCGAGGACGGCACTCTCCTGCATGTCGCGATAGAGCACCGCTTGATGCATGTGGAGACGCTGAGCTACCTGCTACACAATTTGCCGCTGGAACGAAGAATTCCGCAGCCAGCCGCACACTGCGATCCGCGCCCCGCGCCGAGGCAGCGTCAAGCGACGATTCCCGCAGGTACCGCGATGCTGGGACAATCCCACAAGGTGCCTCACTCATTTGGCTGGGACAATGAATTCGCTGCGCAGCACGTTCACGTGCCCAGCTTCTCGATGGACGTGTTCCCGGTTACAAACGCAGAGTACCTGAAATTTATTCACGCCGGCGGCTACGAGGATTCGAGCTACTGGCGGCCGGAAGATTGGGAATGGAAGCGGAAGCAGCGGCTGGAGCACCCGCATTTCTGGCTGCCACGATCGAGTTCGCAAGCGAGCGACCCCGATACGCAGTGGGAATACCGCGCGATGTTCGGGACCATTCCTCTGCCGCCATCATGGCCCGTGTACGTCAGCTGGGCGGAGGCGCAAGCGTTCGCGCGATGGAGGGGCAAGAAACTTCCAACCGAGCCGCAGTGGCACCGGGCGGCGTATGGGACGCATGAGGTAACCGAGCGAGCGTACCCGTGGGGCGAGGAGCCGCCCGACCCATCACGAGGCAACTTCAACTTCCAGCGCTGGGATGCGGCGCCGGTGGATGCGCATCCCGCGGGCGCGAGCGCTTTCGGCGTTTTTGATCTACTGGGCAACGGATGGGAATGGACAGCGACTCCGTTTGGGCCGCTGCCGGGATTTCAGGCGTTCCCTTTCTATCCCGGATACTCCGCGAATTTTTTCGATGGAAAACATTTCGTGATGAAGGGAGGATCGACCCGCACGGATACCTGGATGCTGCGGCGGTCTTTCCGCAACTGGTTCCAGCCACATTACCCGTACGTGTACGCCACCTTCCGTTGCGTGGAGGACTAACCCATGGGCGCCTCACCACGAATGGCCTCTGCAACTGCCCTCACACCGGTCCTCTCCGAGTTTGCTGCGGAAGTAACTGCCGGACTCAGCCAACCGGGGCAAAAAGAATTGCCCTCGAAATATCTTTACGACGAAGTGGGCTCCGCGCTTTTTGATGTGATTTGCCTCTTGCCGGAATACGGGCTGAGCCGCGCAGACACGCGATTGCTGCAGCGCTACTCGCCCGACATCATTGGCCGCTTGCCCGGGCCGGTGGTGGTTGCGGAGCTGGGCAGTGGCAATGGGCAAAAGACTCGCTGGCTGCTCGAGGCGCTTTCGCGGCGGCAGCGCGTGAATTATTACCCCATAGATATTTCCGGAAGCGCGCTGAACCGTTGCCGACAAGAACTGGGGCAGATGGATATGGTGAGCATCGTTGGATTCGAGCGCGCCTACCTGGATGGATTGCAGGAAGTGGCGGCGCGACGGCGCGAGGGCGAGCACATATTTGTACTCTTCCTTGGCAGCACGATCGGAAATTTCGACCGGCCGGCGGGCGATCAATTCTTGCGCGAAGTGCGCGCGATCTTGAGCGAAGGCGACGCGCTGCTGCTTTCGACTGATCTTGAAAAACCCATCGCACAATTGAGGCTGGCCTATAACGACCCTGCGGGAGTTACCGCCGCGTTCAACAAAAATCTGCTCGCGCGAATTAACCGGGAGCTGGGCGGAGATTTTGATCTCGCGGGATTCGAGCACGTGGTGCGCTATGACCAGACCGAGAGGCGCATCGAGATGCATCTTCGCTCGACAGCCTGGCAGCGCGTTACGATCCGTAAAGCCGGCTTCGGGTTCTATATGCGCGAAGGCGAAACCATCTGGACTGAGAGCTCGCATAAGTACAATCCACAGGAAGTGATTCGCATGGGTGAGCGGACGGGATACCGGTGCGCCGGCCAATGGTTCGATTCGGAATGGAAATTCGCGCAAAATCTTTTCTTTGCGGTGTAGCAATCCTCAGGAGACCGAGATGGCCAAAGCTGTTTGGAAGGGCGTAGTGTTGGCGGAAAGCGATCGCACGATAATTGTCGAGGGCAATCACTATTTTCCAGAAACCTCCGTGAAAAAGGAGTATTTGCGGGCGAGCGGGACGCACACCGTGTGCCCCTGGAAAGGGACGGCGACCTATCACGATGTAGAAGTGAACGGGGAGCGCAATGCGGATGCCGCCTGGTATTATCCGGAACCTTTCGATGCAGCGGCGCAAATTAAGGGCCGCATCGCTTTTTGGAAGGGCGTGAGTGTCGAGCCGTAGCACCGCGTGTGTTATAGTTTTCGGCCTCATGGCCAAGTCAAAGAAAAAGATCGCGAAGAAAAGATCCGCTGCGACGCGAAAGCGTACCGTTGCCGGCCGCCCGAATGCGGGGGCGCGTAGAGGCGCGGGGCGTGGAACTGATCCCGCACGCGTTCGTGCCATACTTGAAAAGCTCGATGAGGCTTACCCCGCGGCTACCTGCGCGCTGCAACACGAAAACCCTTTTCAGCTCCTGATTTCGACGATTCTTTCGGCACAGTGCACCGATGAGCGTGTGAATCGGGTGACCGCGGTGCTCTTCCCAAAGTATCGAGACGCGAAGGCGTTCGCTTACGCAAACTCGAAGGAGCTTGAGCAGGACATTCGTCCCACCGGCTTCTTCCGCAATAAAACGAAGTCCATTATCGGGGCCAGCAAGATGATTCTGGAAGAGTTTCAAGACGAAGTGCCGAAGACGATGGAGCAATTGCTGACGCTGCCGGGAGTGGCGCGCAAGACGGCGAACGTTGTGCTGGGCACGGCGTTCGGGATCGCGTCCGGCATCGTCGTGGACACGCACGTGCAGCGGCTATCGCAGCGCCTCGACCTGACGAAACACACGGACCCAAAAAAGATCGAGCAGGATTTGATGCGGATTATTCCGCGGGAGAGGTGGATTCTCTTCTCGCACCAATTGATTTGGCACGGACGGCGCGTTTGCCAGGCACGCAAGCCGAAATGTTTGGAGTGCAACCTCGAACCACTCTGCTATTCGAAGGACAAGACAAACTGAAGTACGCACTATACTCAGATGCCCCGCAAGGAACTTGTCAGCTGCCAGCCCTTGGAAAGCCCACGAAATTTACGAGTATAGAAGAGCGGCGTCGGTCGATAGTCCCTCGAGCCCGGTGATGCAGCTGGGCGGACCTTGCACGACAAAACGGCGATGATAGAGCGACAGGGCACGCAGCCCGGCGAGCTCCTCACCGCCGCCGGCCCTTCCCGGTCCACCGTGCAGGCAACTGGGCACCACGTTGCCGTGGCCCGTGGCCTGCGTGCCGACCGTCGAATTAACTACCATCACCCGTCCGTGCATATCGCCGATGCCGAGGATCACATTTTGGGTGAAGGCTGCATCGTTCGAGAAGATTGAACCGACGAGTGAGCCGAGACCACGGCGCGCGATGGCCACCAGATTTTCGAGGCCGTCGTATGCGACCAGCGTCGCCGCAGGACCGAATACTTCGACATCGTGAACGAATTTCGCTGAGATTCCATCTCTGCAGGAAAGCAGCGTCGGCTGCACGAATGCGGAATTCCGCAGATCAGCGTCGAGCGGCTGAAATCGTTCGTCGCCGCCGAACAGCACAGCACATTCTTCTTTCAGGTGCCGGAGCCCTTCGAGGCAGGATGATTGTTGCGCTTTGTTCACGACGGGCCCGACTTTCACCTCGGCGTTCCGCGGGTTGCCGACTTTCAAAGCGCTCAATCGTTCTGAGATGGCATCGCCCAAGGCCTTCGCAAGTTGGCGCGGGACCAGCACTCGGCGGATGGCGGTGCACTTCTGGCCGGCCTTGATCATCATCTCGCGCACAACTTCCTTGGCGAAGAGATCGAAGAGATCGGTTCCCGGACCGGCGTCTGGCCCGAGAATCGCGGAGTTGAGGCTGTCGGCTTCTACGTTGATCCGCACGGAGCGGCGCAAGACGCTTGCGTGCGAGCGAATGCGCGTGGCGGTATCGGCAGAACCCGTGAAGGAAACGATGTCGCCTTCGCGAACATGATCCAGCAGATCCCTAGCAGAGCCGCAAATGATGGAGATTGCACCTGGCGGCAGAATTCCCGCCTTCACAATATCTTCAACCATGCGATGCGTGAGCCAGGCGGTTGACGAAGCGGGCTTGACAACGATGGGAACGCCGGAGAGCAACGCAGGTGCGCCCTTTTCGCACAAACCCCACGCCGGGAAATTGAATGCGTTGATGAAGATTGCGGCGCCCTTTGCCGGCACCAGAAAATGCTGCGCCGCAAATACGTTGGTTTTCGAGAGGGGAATCAGGGCGCCTTCCTTCAATATTTTTCCTTCAGCCAGCGTGCGGCCGATTTTGGCGTAATACTTCATGGTATAGATTGCACCATCCACATCGAATGAGGCGTCCGCTTGCGTGGCGCCGGAATTTAGGAGGGAGACACGAAAATATTCGTCACGATTTGCGGCAAGCACATCGGCGATCCTAGCAAGCAAGTCCGCACGCTCGCGATAGCTCAATTTCCGGAGTGATGTCCCACCCTCTGTGCGCGCGAATTCGAGCGCTGCATGCACGTCGACGCCTTGAGAGGAAATGTGCGCCAACTCCTCGCCCGTGACGGGATCGATCAGCGGCTCTCCTGGGCCTGTACCCACTTTCCATTGACCAGTCACAAAACTAGGCAGGTTCATTTACCCCCCCTCATTTCAGCGCTCACAGCATATCCCAGGAATGCTCTGCATCAAAAGCGTCTGGTGCTGTGAAATTTGTGTGAGATACGCATTATACTGCACCTCGCGAACGGGAATGTCAAAAGTGATCGCCAGCTTGATTAATCTGGATCCCACACAAGATACTGTAAATAAAAAGCTTATTTAAATCAATCAAGCCCCGTGCATCGATGCGGGCGCATTGCGGAGGAGATTCAGATCTCCCTTGACCACTAGACGTGGATATGTATTATACTGCATGCTGTAACTCGGATGAGAATGTCCATGCCTACAGGCGCTGATTCCAAAGCCGCCGCCCCACAGCGCGCGGCGCCGGTTGCAGAAGCCGACTTTTTGCTGTTCCTTGGCACGCGCGTTCGCGAGTTGCGCAATCGTCGCGGGATGACTCGAAAAATGGTGGCGCGCGAAGCGGACGTTTCGGAGCGGCATTTGGCGCAGCTAGAGGCTGGAGAAGGCAATGTGTCGATTGTGCTGCTGCGACGCATTGCCGGCGCACTGAATGTCTCACTCGACGAGTTGTTCGCTGCCGAAGTGGAAGAGCCGGTGGAAAAACGACTGATTCATAGGTTCCTCGATCGGCTGCCTGCGCACCGCCTGGAAGATGTCGTGCTTCGCCTGATGCGCGATTTCGGTCCTGAGGAAAAAGTGCGGCGGAAGCGCGTCGCGCTGATTGGAGTGCGCGGCGCGGGAAAATCAACGCTGGGTTCGCAGCTGTCTGCCGAAATGAACATTCCGTTTATCGAACTGGATCGCGAGATTGAGAAAGATACGGGGATGCCTTTGGCGGAAATTTTCTCGCTGTACGGACAATCGGGTTACCGGTCCATCGAGAGGCGCACGCTGGAGCGAGTGATTCATGAAAACGACCGCGCGATACTCTCGGTGGGAGGCGGCGTGGTGTCGGAAAAAGAAACTTACGATTATCTTCTCTCCAATTGCTGCACTGTCTGGATCAAGGCGCAACCAGAAGAGCACATGTCGCGCGTGATGGCGCAGGGAGATTTTCGAGTGATGGCCGGGAGCGATCAGGCCATGGAAGACTTGCGCCGAATTCTGGAGGCTCGCGAGCCGCTGTATCGAAAAGCGGACGTTTGCCTCGACACCTCAGAGAGCTCCGTGGACGAAAGTTTCGCCAAGCTGAAGGCAGCACTCCAGGCTAATTTCGAGTAGGAGGATTTTGTGGATATCGCTGCGACGCAAGAGCACGGCGCGAAAATTGAAGCCGTAGATTTCCAGACTGATCCCTCGCGGTACAAACACTGGCGGCTTACGTTTGACTGTCCGGTGGCAACGCTGACGATGGATGTGGCGGAAGACGGCGGAATCCGTTCCGGATACAAACTGAAACTGAATTCTTACGACCTGGGAGTGGATATCGAACTGCACGACGCGCTGCAGCGAATCCGGTTTGAACATCCTGAAATTCGATCGGTGGTGATCACCAGCGCGAAGACCCGGATTTTCTGCTCCGGTGCCAACATTTACATGCTGGGCCTTTCTTCGCACGCCTGGAAAGTGAACTTTTGCAAGTTCACGAATGAGACGCGGAATGGCATAGAAGACTCGAGCGCGCACTCTGGCTTGAAATTCCTCGCGGCTTGCAACGGGACCACGGCTGGTGGCGGCTACGAACTCGCGCTGGCGTGCGATGAAATCATTCTTGTGGACGACCGCTCCTCGGCGGTCAGCCTGCCGGAGCTGCCGCTGCTGGGCGTTCTGCCTGGAACGGGCGGGCTGACGCGTGTGACGGACAAGCGCAAAGTGCGCAAGGATCACGCCGACATGTTCTGCACGAATCCCGACGGCGTCCGCGGGCAAAGAGCCAAGGATTGGCGGCTGGTGGATGATGCGATCAAGCCGCAGCAGTTTGCCGAGCACATCAAGCAGCGCGCGCTGAAGCTGGCGGAACAGAGCGATCGTCCCGCCAATGCAAGCGGCGTGGTGCTTACGCCACTGAAGCGGATGGTTGATGTGGCGGGATTGCATTACGAATTTGTTGATGTGCAACTGAACCGCGCTGCCCGCACGGCAACGTTCACGGTGCGCACACCAGATTCCGTGACCGAAGACAGTTTGGAGAAAGTGATTGCAGTGGGCTCAAAATGGTGGCCGCTGCAAATGGCGCGCGAGTTGGATGACGCCATCCTGAGCCTGCGCATGAGCGAGCTCGATCTGGGTTTGTGGATTTTCAAGACGGCCGGAAAAGCGGATGTCGTCCTCGCGATCGACGAATTCATTCTGAAGCATCAGGACAATTGGTTCATTCGTGAAGTTCTGGGAATGATGCGGCGGACTTTCGCGCGCATTGACGTCACCTCGCGATCGATCTATGCGATCGTCGAGCCCGGGTCCTGCTTTGCCGGCACACTGCTGGAATTGGCGCTCGCTGCGGATCGCGTTTACATGCGCGACACGAAGGAAGGCGCCAGCATCGCGACAATGACGCTTTCGAAAATGAACTTCGGAGCGCTCCCGATGGTGAACCATCTTTCGCGCCTCGCGGCGCGCTTTTACCAAGATGCGGGGCGAGTGGATGCGCTGCGCAGCCGGGCGGGAGCAAAACTTTCGGCGAGTGAGGCGCTCGACGCCGGACTCGTGACGGCTGCGCCAGATGATCTCGATTGGGATGACGAAATTCGCCAGGCCATCGAATCGCGCGCTGCACTTTCACCAGATGCGCTCACCGGGCTCGAAGCGAACCTGCGCTTCGGAATTCCTGAAACGCCTGAGACGCGGATCTTCGGCCGGCTTTCCGCCTGGCAGAACTGGATTTTCGTTCGGCCGAATGCTGTCGGCGAGAACGGGGCGCTGAAGGTGTATGGCTCGGGCGCGCCCGTGAAATTCAATTGGGAAAGAGTTTGAGGAGCAGGCTCGGCCCGGCTGACTGAGGAGATTTCCATGATCAATTACACCGATAAAATTCCGAACAACATTGATTTGGGGAGAGACCGCGTGCTGCAGCGCGCGCTTGAGCACTGGCAGCCAGCTTACTTGAACTGGTGGCACGACACGGGCCCCACTGAGAGCCACGCCTACGATGTTTATCTGCGGACGGCGACCAGCGTGGAACCGGATGGCTGGGCGCAATTTGGCTATGTGCGAATGCCGGAGTACCGCTGGGGAATTTTCCTGCAACCACGCGACGAAAAGCGCCAGGTAAATTTCGGCATCCACAAGGGCGACCCGGCCTGGCAGGAAGTGCCGGGCGAATATCGCTCGACGCTGCGGCGCGTGATCGTTACGCAGGGAGATACGGAGCCGGCATCTGTCGAGCAACAGCGCATGCTGGGGCTTTCGTGTCCTTCGCTCTACGACCTGCGAAATATTTTCCAGGTAAACGTGGAAGAGGGGCGCCACTTGTGGGCCATGGTGTATTTGCTGCACCGCTACTTCGGGCGCGACGGGCGCGAAGAAGCTGAAGCGCTGCTCGACCGGCGGTCCGGCGACACCGATAACCCGCGCATTCTTGGCGCGTTCAACGAGCCTACGCCGGACTGGCTGGCGTTCTTCATGTTCACGTTTTTTACCGACCGCGACGGAAAATTCCAGCTCTGCGCACTGGCCGAATCGGCGTTTGATCCCCTCGCTCGGACTTGCCGGTTCATGCTCACCGAGGAGGCGCATCATATGTTCGTCGGCGAGACCGGCGTGACGCGCATCATTCAACGGACGTGCGACGTGATGAAGGAAAACAAAGTCGACGACCCGTCGGACGTGCGCGCGCTCGGAGTGATTGACCTACCGACAATTCAGCGATACCTGAATTTTCATTACAGCGTCACGCTCGACTTGTATGGCTCGGATATTTCCTCGAACGCCGCGAATTACTACACCGGCGGGCTGAAGGGGCGGTTCGAGGAAACCAAGATTAATGACGACCATTTGCTGAGTGAAGCGACTTATCCAGTGTCGGAGGTGGTCGGCGGAAAGATCATTGTAAAGCAAGTGTCGGCGTTGACGGCGCTCAACGAGCGCTTGCGCGAAGACTACATTCGCGAGATCGAATCCGGCGTGAGCCGCTGGCAACGCGTCATTGACAAGGCGGGGATTCCGTTCCGCCTGACCTTGCCGCACAAGGGCTTTCACCGGGCGATCGGCAACTTTGCGGGACACTTCGTCAGCCCCGAGGGCGAAGTGCTGACCGAGGAAGCGTGGAAAAATCATCAGCATGAATGGCTGCCGGCGCCTCAAGATCATGCTTATGTGCAGTCGCTGATGAGCGGGCGCGTGGTGGAGCCGGGAAAATTCGCGAATTGGATTGCTCCGCCCGGACGCGGGATCAACAATCAGCCGTTGAATTTCGAATACGTTCGTTTCAATTGATATAGAGCCGAGATCGCGGCAATCCGCACTTGCCAGTGCCCCGTCGACAGGGATCAACGAAATGCCAAAAGTGATTTACGTGTCAGCCAAGGGCCACGCACGGGAAGTGGAAGTGCCCGTTGGCAGCACGGTAATGGCGGCAGCATTGAAGAATGGGATTGACGGCATCGTCGCGGAATGCGGCGGCGTTTGCATGTGCTCGACGTGCCACGTCTTC
>Ga0307469_10000119_pt1 | contig 30313 bp, 25 predicted proteins | sample atmos_gasesAM2C__FD_203084 | JGI IMG/M metagenome (GOLD analysis project Ga0307469, IMG submission 203084) | Hardwood forest soil microbial communities from Morgan-Monroe State Forest, Indiana, United States - atmos_gasesAM2C_515 | ecosystem: Environmental > Terrestrial > Soil > Temperate... | reverse complement strand
TGCCCGGAAATCGCGTTGATGGCGGATTGATAGCGAGAGTCCACGTCGGGCCGCTCGTCACGATCCACTTTTACGGGGATGTAAAGCTGATTGATCATGGCGGCGATGTCGGGATTGTCGTAGCTTTCACGGTCAATTACGTGGCACCAGTGGCACCACACGGCGCCGATATCGAGCAGGATCGGTTTTTCCGCGGCGCGCGCCTTCTCAAAAGCTTCCTCGCCCCACTCGTGCCAGTCCACAGGCTGATGCGCGGCGGAGCGGAGATACGGGCTGGCGGAGTCTTTCAGGCGATTTTCTGTCGGGGGCGTCACGGTTGTCCTTTGTGCCGTTGTGTTACTGCGCGAAGGGCGCAAGAAAAGGGCCGGCGAGTTGCTGGCACCACCAAAAGTGGATTACTGGATCGGATCCCGGTGATCGGCGTCGCGAGGATCGATCGGCTTGCGGCCCGCGAAGCCTTCATCCTGGCGATGGTAGAAGCGGATGCGCCCTTCGCCGAGCCGCCAGCAGAGATAGACTTCTTCATCGTTGATGCGCGCTGGAAAATCGAGCAGGCCGACATCGAGGTCCTTCACGACGCAGCCGGTCTCGTGAATGCGTTCGAGCGCGGCCTTTACTGCATCTTCGAGGCGCGAGTGCTCGCGGCGGGTCTTGACCGCGTCCTCGTAGGAAACCATAAGGCCGCCCGAGCGCTGGATGCGCTCCGCCGTCGCACGCAGTTGTACTTCCACGTCGGCCATCTTGCGGCGCGATTCCATGGCCTCGATCAGAACGGGCTCCAGTTGGACACGCAGTCGCTCGGCTTCAGTGAGCGAGAAATATTTTTGTTCGTCTTCACTCACGGTGTGACACTCCAATAGAACTTGACCGCGAATCTCGAAAAAGCATTTAGCCCCCAATGAAAACCATGGTGCGCGATGGCGGCACGAAACCGGGCTCGTTGATGCGATGGCCCTTTTCTTTTCCGGCGACGACGGAGCGAATTTCCTGGGCTACGTCATCATCGCTCGCGCCATTGCGCAGTAGGAATTTCAAGTCGTGGTCCTCTTTGCTGAACAGGCATGTGCGCAGCTTCCCATCGGCCGTCAGCCGGATGCGCGAGCAAAAACCGCAAAATGGCTGCGTGACTGGTGCGATCAGGCCGATTTCGCCGCGGCCGGCGGCAAATTTGTATTTGCGCGCGGTTTCGCTGCGCTCGTGCTCGATGGGGACGAGCGGCCAGCGCGCGGAGATGCGCTGATACACTTCCGCGGCCGGGACCATCGCGTCGCGCGTCCAAGCACGGTCGGCATCGAGGGGCATGAATTCGATGAAGCGCATGATCAAGTCGCGCTCGCGCGCAAACTGCGCAAAAGCTTCCACCTCATCGTCATTCAAGCCGCGCACGAGCACCGCATTCACCTTCACAGGACGCAGCGGAGAATTGTGAGCCGCTTCGATGCCTGCCATCACGTCGTCGAACGTTTTTGTGCGCGTCACACGCTCGAATTTCGCACGGTTGAGCGAATCGAGGCTGATGTTGATGCGGTCGAGACCTGCGGCGACCAGCCCGCCAACGCGCTTCTCGAGCAAGTAACCGTTGGTGGTCATCGAGAGGTCGTGAACGCCGATGGCTTTCAATCGCGCGATGAATTCTTCGACCCCCGGGCGCACCAGCGGCTCGCCGCCAGTCACGCGCACTTTGCGGATCCCCATGCCGACGAGAATGCGCACCAGCCGCTCGAATTCATCCCATTCGAGCAGCTCATGGTGCGCCATGTGATTCTCGGGGTCGGCCGACCGGCAATAGACGCAGCGGAAATTGCAGCGGTCGGTGACCGAGACGCGCAGGTCGGTGATTTGGCGGCCGTGTTTATCAAAGAGCGACATTCTATTTGCTTAGATGCCGGCGACACCATTGCAGCGCCACCGCAAATTAAAACGCCCAAGTCCGCGTTTGGGCTTGGGCGAGAAGTTCGGCTCATCAATGCAGTGAGCCGGACCTTCTCCTTTCCAAGCGCGGGAGGAGCGGGCGTTTCCGCCCGAACCCTCATCCTCCGAAATATTTGGAGGCATCGTCCCAAAGGCCTTGGGATGTCTCTCTTTTAGGCCGAGGGGATCGGAGAAATCAGCCCCATCTTACTCCCACTGCTTTTCAGTGGCAACCGATGAGAATCAAAAGGGATTGCGTCCCAGACGTGGCCTGCCGGATGCAGATCCCGACGCGGAGCCGCCGTCGTTTACTTCCTAGCACGAGTACTATTGTGGATTCCCTTGTGTGCTGTGAGCCTGAGGAGGAAAGCGCTTCAAAGGGGCTAAGGGGAATGAAATCTCATCGCACTCAATGTGCATTATTGGCACTCGTCTGGGCAATTTTGTTCGCGGCATCCACGGCTGCTCAAACCCTGCCTTCTGGCACACCTAAGAGCGCCATCGAGCAGCGCGGCTTCACTTGGACGGAAGCCTATGAAGGCAGCGGGAACACGGATGGGTTTGTCACCGATCTCAACTCGACGTTCGGGTACATTTTTAACACACACTTTTCCATGGATACGGGCGTGTCATATCTCTTCGTGCGCCCCTCTACATCCAGGACGGGCACGACCGCTGCCAGCGGTTTTGGCAACCCGTATATTGGCTTCACCTATACCGACAAAGGCCCGCTCCTCAAATTCGCCACGAGCGTGAATGGGGCGGTGCCAGTGGCAAGTTCGGCGAAGGGATTCAACACAGGCCGTGTGACATTTGATTGGAACAATCATTTCGATCACGAATTCGATCTTCTGACCCCCTTTCTCGATTTCGGGGTTGCGAACTCAGTTCCCGACACTCGCTTTTTGCACCGCCCGTACACTTCCCTGGGAACACTCACACATTTCGAGGGAGGCGGTGAGCTAGACCTTGGGGACAAATTCAGCATCAGCGCATCGGGCTATTACATTCTTCCCTGGGGTCCACAGAAAATCTTCGAACGCGGCAAGAAAAGCTCACCTGGGTCGATCAAAGGCGGCCCGAGCCTAACCAGAGATGCTGGAGTAAACCTCGGACTCGATTACAATCTCACGCGGTTCGTGGATTTGAACGCCGGCTACAGCTATAGCGCCTACAGCGTTCTCAACACATTTTCATTCGGCATCGAATTCAACGTCGTCGGGTCGCTGAGGCGACATCATCGCGAGTAATTGCCACCGGGTAATCAAACGAATCGCTGCCAAAGCAGCTAACAAATAGACCACGATCCTGCGGCTGGACCTCAGCGCTAGACGGAGGTCCGCTGACGATTACAGACTCGCTCACAAGCGTTCGGGTCGGGTCTCCGTTTGCGGCGAATGACTGGCTTGACGTGTCCCGGAAATCCCCCTAGAATTAGCCCCCAGCGCGTCCCCCGCCAAGGCGTCCCCAGCCTGCGTCTAGTGACATTCTAGTTGGAGGCCGACCATGAACCGTTATCCGCGGAATAGTCAGAAGACTCTGCCTACATTACTTTGGCTTGGTAGCATTACGGCACTCACGATTTTCGCAGCCACGTTCGTAAGTTGCGGTGGCTCAGGTTCGGTAATGTCATCGGGCGGGATGGCTACGATCCATGTGACCATCACCGACCCGCCGAGCTGCAAGTTTCCAAACGGCGCGTTTCAGCACGTGTTCGTGACGATCCGCTCAGTTCGAGCGCACACAAGCACCTCAGCGGACGACAACACTCCAGGATGGCAAGAATTGGTGCCGCAACTTAACGACCAACCGATGCAGATTGATCTCTTCGCCGCTGCTTCCACGACCTGCCTGCTGACCACGCTTGGTTCCAACACTGCGCTTCCCGCCGGCAACTACCAGCAAATCCGCCTCATCCTGCTGGCGAATGATGGAGGGAGCGGGCCGCTCCCGGCAAGCAATGCGTGCGGAAACCAGGGCTTCAATTGCGTCGTGCTTCACGACGGGACCATTCACGAACTCCTGCTCTCGAGCCAAGCCCACAATGGATTGAAAATTCTCCCGGGCATCATGGTCGCTGCAGGACAGGACGTGGATCTCAACATTGATTTCGACGCTTGCTCATCCATCCGCCAGGAAGGGAACGGCCAATTTCGTCTGAAACCGGTTCTCAGACCCACAGAGGTGGGGACGAATCACACCGGAATCAGTGGGCAGGTGGTGGATTCGGCTACCGGGGCGCCGATTGCGGGCGGCACGGTGCTCGTCGCTTTGGAACAGCCGGACAATTCGGGCGCTGACGTGATTTTCCTGCAGACGGCGGCCGACGCGCTGGGCAATTTCAATTTCTGTCCGCTGCCGGGAGGTACAACGTTTGACGTGGTGGTGGTGGCGATCAGTGGCGCCAGCGTGGCGTACAACGCGACGGTGGCGGTGGGCGTGGCCGGCGGTACGGCTCTTGGCGCCATCCCACTGATTGCCGAGACGGGCGTGGCGACGGGACCCGCGACGCTTCAGGGCTTCGTTACCGCGACAACCGGAGTGGCTCCTGCAACGATTGACGCCGCGATGTCTGCGCTCCAGACCATTACGCTTGCCGGTGGCGTTAACCGGTTGGTGACCATCCCGTCGGAAGGCAACTCCACGCCAAACATTTCAGTGGAATCGAATTCCAGTTGCCCGGCGACAGCTCCGTTGAACACCAATTGCGCTCAGTACACGCTCATCGAGCCTGCGAGCAATCCGAGCGTTGGAACATTCTCGGGTGGGAAGATCAGTTACGCTCCGCCGGCGTCGGGTGATGTGCTCTACACCGTTCGCGCTGACGCATCGGATGCATCGGGCGCGAACGATTGCATGCAGCCGTCAAAGACGACGAGTCTGGACGCAAACGGAAATCCGTTGAAGGTGAGCCCGGGCGCCACTGTTACACCGCAGGAGATTGATTTCAAAGGTTGCACGTAGCGCGAACCATTGCCGAAGATCGCGCGTCTAAATACCCGCCAGTTCTGGGAGTACCTTGAGAGCGCTCGTCGTGTTGGAGTAATGTCGGCCCAATTTTCTGAGGAATCTCTCTTCGGGAGGAACACTATGAAATCGCACCAGCTCTTTGGTTTGGCGGCGGTGGGAGCCTTAATACTCGGGGCTGCAGGCACGGCAAGCGCCAACAGCTCCGGCTGTCTGGCTCACCACCCTCAGTACATCCAAGGAAAAATCGAGGTGGTGTACGACGCCGGCTGTACGGGGCACGACGAGCCGGAACTTGATCCCCTGTCGAGTGCTCCGGGTTCGGCGCGCGACCTTACCTGGACAGCAGTGCTGCCGAGTGGAGGCACTTTCCCTGTCTCGGCGACGGGTCCGACTTTCTGGTTTGGCGGGACGGTGACGGATCCCAACAGCTTGTTCGGCCAGGCTTTCGTCGAGCTTCAGTTTTATCCGGATTCCATCGTGACGAACTGCGCGCCGAACGGCGGGTTCGTTGTGAAGTTCTCTGCCGACACTTATTCCTCGTGTTCACCGGTATTCAAGCTGACCCAGACGGGGCAGCCCGGCGTGTTTCACGAGACAGCAGCGTTCAATGCCATGCTCACCGATGGCACAGGGCCGAACAATCCTCTGATCATGCACGCCGGCGACACAATCATGGTGCACTGGTTCGTTACGCCTCCGGCTGACGGCTTCCACGTGACGGTGACAGACGTGACCACAGGCGGCTCGGGAACGATTGTGTTGAACTCCACGAGTGATGGGCCTCTCATGCCTGCATTCGACACCCAGACAATTGGCAGCGCCCTCGCCTGGGGGGCCGTCTTCGACACGCCCAACTCATTTGTTTGGGAGATCGGCCACACGTCGGATTTCACCACCCCCGCCGCCGCTTTTTGCCTTCCTGGTCAGAGCAACTGCCTGTCCTACGACGCACCAGCCTGGGCGGGCACTTCGCCGATCCAGATCAAATCCGTGACGTTTGGCGACGGCTCATCTGCGAAGAGTTGGGCGTCAGTGAGTGATTTGGGGGGTAAGGCGGAGGTGCTCGCGAATTGCAGCGCGTATGGCGGTCCTTTCTGCATCTACCCGTGGTATACGCTGGGTAAGAGTGGGTTTCACTTCGGCGTGGATTTTCCGGACAACATCAAGGATTTTGGCCAAGCTGACCAGTTCCAACACACTACCAACTGCGGAGGACCATTCGGGCCGAACAGCACTTTCTGTGCTACGGTCCTGAAATAGCTGAGCAGAAAGTCGGCGGCGCGGCGCGCCCGCGAGAAAGACAGCTCCACTCAACGAGAGGCCCTCGCCTTATCTTTCTACGGCCACGCCACTAAAACTCGAAGTGGAAAACGCTGTAAACGTAGTTCGTCTTGATGTTCAAAAGGACCACGTGGCCGCCGATGATGACGTGCCTGCAACCGCAACCCTCGGGAGGCGGAGGCAAACGGCGCTCCAAGTCCACCGGCACGGGCTGGATCTTCTTCTGCAATCCCGGCGGCAGCGTGCCGCGCTCACGGAGCTGCTTTTCGAGACCGGGGGGAAGCCGGTCGCGCTTGGCGAGCCCCGGCGGTAGGCCACTCTCGTGTTCGCGGTACCACGCATGAATCGAATCCCGATCATACGAGCTGACCACAACGTGTTCGTTGGACTCGTCATCATCGTGCTTGTCTTTGTCGTGTCCTTTTCCATGCCCTTTTCCTTGTCCGAAAGCCGAGCAGCTGGTCAGGGCAAACACCGCCGCCGCGAAAACGGCAATCCACCGTCGTGACATCATGGTCTCTCCTTCCGAATGAGGCCGGGCCATACTCACATTCTACTGGAGCAGCATCTAGCGAAAATAAATCTCGGAAGGACGGTATCCGACGCGGCAATACCCCGAGCCAAAGCGCCCAGGTCCGCGTCTGGGGTTGGGCGAGCGAATCGGAGAAATTCACGACATTCAGCGCTCGTAGCCCGGCACTGATAAATGCTTCCCTGGGCGGCACAGCCAGGATTGGCTGTGCCACTGGACCGTAATGAATATGATAAAGTTGCGGGCCGATGCGCATCTTCGTTCTCGGCGCGGGCAGCACCGGCTCCCTGCTGGCACAACTGCTGGCGCGCCAGGGCCATACGGTGTGGTGCGGTGACCGCGATCCGGAGCGCGCGCGGCGCTTTCTGGGCAAGAAAAGTGAGATTGAAGTCCGCGAAACGAACGCGCGGAACCTGTGGTCCATAGTGCGAGCGGCGCGCGGCTGCAACCTGATCGTCAACGCTTCGCCGGCCGTGTACAACGAAATCATCTTGCGCGCCGCGTTGCGCCTGCGCGTCCATTATCTCGATCTGAATTCGCACTTGACGCGCTACCCCTTCAAACCGGAACAATTCCGCTTTCACAAGAAATTTGCAGCTAAGAATCGGGCGGCGCTCATCTGCACGGGAGTAGCGCCCGGCCTGACGAATCTGCTGGCGAAACGCGGTTCCGAGCTGCTGGACAAAGTGGAATCCATTCAATTCCGCCTGTACGAAAGTACGGAGAGCAAGGACCCGATTTCGACTTGGTCCCCGGATGTGGCGTTCGAGGCGGCGATATCGCGCCCACGGGTTTATCGAAATGGCCGGTTCAAGATGGCCAAACGATTCGGCGAGCCGGAGAAATTTCGGTTTCCGCCGCCGCTGGGCGAGACGACGGTCTACCTAGCCGCGCAGGATGAAGTCTGCATGGTTCCGTACGTGATCCCGCTGCGCGATGCGGACGCGAAGATCGGCGGAAATGATTTCGAGCGCTTGCGGCGGTGGTACCGGCAGGGCCGGCTGAACCGGTCGAAGGGCCTGGTGCGCAAGCGTTTTCCGAAGACGCCGACGCCGCGCCAGGTGGCAGCGCTGATTCGCCGGGGCGTGCTTGAAAACGCGCGGTTCGCCGCGGCCGTGCTGGTGCGCGGCGTGAAAGATGAACAGTCGCTGCTCGTGCGCTGGGACGCGAGTTTCCCCACGCTGTACCAGATCCGGCGGCGCGGATTGGTGTCCACGCCGATTTCATACGCTACGGCGCACCTGGCCGCCCTGTTCATCAAACATTTTCCGCGCGATTCGGCCGGCGTGATCGGCCCGGCAACCCTTCCGGCTGAAATTCGGCGCGCGATTTTGTCGGAGGCGCGTTCGCGCGACGTGCGCGTCTCGCTCAAGATTACGAGGCTGAAGAAAGCGGAAGACGAGGAGTTTTAAACGCGCATCACCACTAAGGCAAGGTCAGCGGTTTCAAGAGGCCGAAGTCGGTGAGCCCGTTGGCGACGAACTGGACCGCGAGCGCGACCAGCAGCAGACCCATCAGGCGCATAAGGATGCGAATGCCGGTTTCGCCCAGATAGCGGCGGACGCGGTCGGCCCCGGCGAGAATTAGGTAAGAAACGTAGGCGGTCAGAAGGATCGTGACGTAAACCACCGTGTGCTGCCACACCGTATGCGACTCGCCCACCAGCACCATCACCGTCGAAATCGCGCCCGGCCCTGCGAGCATGGGCATCCCCAGCGGAATGATGCTTGCGTCCTCTTTCGCCGTTCCCTCCTCTGTTTCCTCCGGCGTCACCTTCGTGCCCGACTGACGCGCTTGCAGCATGTCCAAGCCGATCTGAAGCAGGATAATTCCGCCGGCTATCTTGAATGCCGGAAGCGTGATCCCAAACATCCTGAAAATCAAGCTGCCGGCCAGGGCAAACACGCTGAGGACAATTGCGCATGTCCACGCCGAGCGGCGCGCCATTAGGCGCCGCGCGCGTTGGGGTGAGTCTGCGGTGATCGCAAGAAACATGGGAATCACAGCAAATGGATCCACCAGGAAGAAAATCGATGTGCCCGCCAGCAGGGTAAATTCAAGAATTTCGGTGACCGTCTTAGGCATCAAGAAATGTCTCGTAGCGTGGGCGCTTTCGATTGCCGAGCCGCCTCAGTCAGAAAGGCGGCCCGGCTCTGCGTTTGTGAACTCCTGATTTAGACTGGTGCTCCGTGCTACTGCTTCGCCCGCGGGTCGTCCGCCGGATTCACGAAAGTGACCGCAAACGGTCCGATGCCGTGCAATTGAACGACGGTGTCGGTCACGGCCTTTGCAAAGTGATGCATCTTCGCCGGCATTTCGATGAAATCACCACGTTCCATCACCGTGAGCTTGCCAGCGTCAAACGCATCGCCCATACCGATCGCGAATTTTCCCTCCAGCACGGTCAGATTTTCGTCGGTTGGATGCCAGTGTGCCGGAATCACGGTTCCCGTCGGACTTTTGACACGAACAACAAATGGACCAACCTGCGATGGATCGCCCGACACCAGCGCCATTTGCGACGGCCCGATGAACGGTCCCCATTTCAAGCCATCCGGCGTTACGACGCCGTGCGATTGTTCGGATGCAGCGGACTTAGACGAAGCGATTCCTGCAGCACCAACCAAGACGAGGCAAACCAAAGCGGCGAACGTGAGCAGAGTCACTTTCAGGCGCATGCGAGATTGAGAAGCCATGGCACCTCCATGGCCTCGGATTCTACTATCAGACGGCGGCGCGAGCACCGATATTGCTTCAGTTTCAGATTGATGCGTTTACTATGGCGTTCATCCGCGCGTACCTTTGAGGTGTTGAGATTCGCAAGCACCAGTTACAGTGCGCCGCTTACAGCCGTGGCTCGCGACGGGGGGGCTGGCGTGCGCTCTCAGACGGGAGGGACACCAATCGCACGCGTGACGTTTCACATGCAAACGGGCATGACCTCTGCTCAGGCGCGGCCATCCTTGCAGACATATCTGCGCGTTGGCGAGTCATGGGACTCTGCGATTCGGGAACCAAGATGCCTCCGCTGCGCTCAAGTCCCCGGAACCAATCATACCCGGTCCGGTCGTTTGACCGGACCGGCTTATCGCGATCACACGTTTCAGAATCTCCGTGAGCACAAGCCGACGCCGTCTAGACTCTTGTTGCTCCAAAGCGTTTGCACTGGATACGCGCGGCCGTCATTTCCAATCATGTTGAACGGCGCGCCCGGGACCTGGAGACCGTCGCCGACCCACGCGCACTTGTCGCCAATCTCCCAGCCCTGGTAATCGAACCAAGCCCCGTTCTCCACCAAGCCGGTGGACGACTCGGCACTCGGATCGGTGAGGCAGGGAAGCCGCCTTCCGGTCTCTCCGTGCGAAATACGAGTTAGTAGAGCGTAATGCTCCCGTCGAGTAGATTGCCGCTGTTGCTGTAGCCGTCGGTCAAGGTGATGCTGAACAACCCTGGTGGCGCCAGGGAGCTATCCGCAGCCACGATTGTGAACGCCACCGGCAAGCCATTATTGGTTCCCAATCCCGCCATCGTGACGGTATGCGCCACATCGTCATAGGCCACCGAATTGACCTGCGTGGAATAGAAATTGGTTCCGGAACTCGGATCACTGAAATTCGCGCTGTCCCTCTGTCGATTGCAATTGTCCTCATGGACCTGGAAGTGCGCGCTGCCCTCTTTCTTGCCGTGTATGTCGCCCTGGCCATCCGCGGCGTGGCAACTGCCTGCACATGGACCGGTGGTGACGATGCCCGCGGTTGCGGTCTTCTGCCGTGTGAAGTACGTGACGGACGTGCCCGCGTGGTTATCCGCGTAGGCAACGTTGATGAGATTATTGGTAGGGTCAATCGCGATCTGAAAAAAGTCCGCAAGGCTGCGGTCGGAGCTACCAAGCAGGCCACCGGTTGAGATCTGCCCGGTGTGGTTGACGTGGTCGGTCGCCGGACTCTGTGTGAAAACCGGTTTGGAAGCGTGGCCGTTTATCGTCTCCGCCACGTAGACGTTCCAGTGCGTGCTGGCTGCCGGGACCGTGTTCGAATTGCCGGCTACATCGGCGCCGTACCACGCGATAGCCACATGGCCGTTGGCGTTCGCCGCGACCCAGGGGAACACGTTCGACTTTCCGGCTTGGGGCGTATTCTGAGTTATCTTGATGGCCGGAGACCAGCTCGTCCCTTGGTGCTGCGAGAACGAGTAATAGATGTTGCTGTTGTCCGACCAGACGGCATACACATACCCGAAGTTGTCCACTGCCAGCGCGGGGAACAGATTGCCGAGTCCAGACCCAGTAGGACAGGTCGAACCCGCTCCGCAGCTGAAGACCTTGTAGTCATTGAACGTTAAGGTGGGACTCGTGAGACTCACGTTCGAGGCCACGCCCACATAGGCGGCGTTCAAGAAACTGGCACTGTTATTCGTGTTGTCAATCGGGTTGTCGGGGCCCACGAAGATTTGGTACACGTTGCCGTGGCTTGGACAACTAGTATGATCCACCTTGATCTGGCCAGCGATGTTTCCGGTGGGAGGGCCGACACTCGGCTCCAACGCGGGCGTAACCACCGCGCTAGGGCCTCCGAGGTAGGTTTCACCTCCATCGTTGGATCGTTGCACTAGGATTTGGGAAGTCGTTCCAAAATCGTGGTATTCCATGTAAACGTGATTTGGATCGTCCACCGCGTCGATCCACATGCGATCGTCGAAGGGAATCTCGGCGACGGCCACGTTCGGGGGAACAACGAAGCTATCCGCACGGTTGGTCGAATGGCTGCCTGTAACTTCCGCTGCGGACAAACTGACCACCGCCAAATTGGGAGTGTTGCCGTTCGTCGAGTCTGGCGAGTTCACGGCGAGATCCCCATCCCCTCCTCCCGGTGCCACATTGGCGGTCGTGCAGGCAGTGTTTGCCGGAAAGATGCCGCAGCCATCCGGTTGACCTTCGTACTTGAACGGCAAGGTTCCGTCGGCGTTCGGTCCGCCATCTGAGGGCTGATACCAGCGCCATAAGTCGAGGCCCCCCGGGACTCCACGGATCGATTCAATGTAGATCGTGCCCTGCGAGTCCACGATCAGGCTCGGCTCCACAGCCTGGCCTGCCCCAGCAGGAAGACACAAACTCTCGTTGCGCGTGAAATTCGCAGTTCCTGACCCGTCGTACGCCACGACCGCTTGACTGCTCGGACAGTTGTGCTGGCCAGTTGGATTGGCGGCGGGGGGAGCCACGTTGATTCGAATTGGGAAGTTGGAGACGTTGGTCACAGCATTGAACCCGACCGTGTCGTGCAGAAATCTCCCGTCCCCCGCAGCCATGGCAAACACAGGGATAGTTGACGGCGAGCTGATCGACGTTGGTCCGTCGTAGATCAGGACGGCAACGGCACCACCGCTCTGGCAGTCGGCGGCCTCTTGGGCGAACAGCCCTGTGAAGCCAGCGGAATCGACCAGGCAAATTTGCCCCGTCGCCGTTCCCGGAGGTAGAGGCGTCGCCGCGGAGCCAGCGTAATAGAAGTTCGCCACAATCGGCGCGGGAATGTCCATCGGCGTCGGGCTCGCGTTGGAGGTCGTGGACCAGTTGGCGGGCATGGGCGCGTCCGTCGGCTGGGGCCCTCCACCGAGGACATCAACACTGTTCTGGGCGGCGAGGGGAGCGACGCCAAGCAAAAATGTATTTCCCAACAAGAACAACATCCGGAGCATTTTCATCGCTTCTCTCTCCTTGCCTCTTCGGCCGATCCGAGTCTAGGGAGAATCAAAATCGTCGTACCTCGACGGCGTCCCGAAAGTATTAATCCGCCTAGAAAAGGAATGCGGGCACTTGCGGGGGCGTAGGACTTCACCAGCGAGTGGGGTGCTACTGGGCAAGGCGGTTAAACCCCCACGGGAGAATCTTCTGGCCGTCGCACCTCATGCTCGCCGAATTAGTGAAGCTCCCCGGCGACATATGGTGCGGGAGACTAGCGGTGCAAAAAAGACTCCACAATCAGGTAGGTTCCCGAGTTTGCGGTCGGTAAAAAACCCTATCTCGTAATTGGCGAGACGCAATACGACTTCCTGCACCAAAGTACAGGTAACTGCTTTTGCGCACTTTCTGCGTAAGGTCCGATTTTCCAGCACAAGAGATGTTCTGATATTCAATGTATCTCTGCCTGGACTGAAAGAAAGAGGAAGCGAAGTGAAAACCCGTCTTATCACTCTTGTCTTAGGTCTTGCGCTGTCGAGCTTAATGTCCTTACAGCAGTCCGCGTTTCCACAAGAAATCATTCAAGGAGAAAGCAAGCGGAAACCCACGGCGAAAGTCCAACCGAAGTACTCTGCTCTGGCGCGGCAGCTCAAGTTGAGCGGGAAAGTGAAAGTGGAAGCGCTTGTTACTCCGGACGGCCGTGTCAAAAGTACGCGCACAATCGGAGGCAGCCCGGTATTCGTCAACGCTGCCCCAGACGCAGTTAGAATGTGGAGGTACGAGGCCGCCCCAAAAGAAACCGTTCATGTCATCGAAATCGATTTCAAAGATCCCAATCAATAATCTCAATTCCCACCGCCTCTTCTCACACAAGCCCTTCAAGTTCGCTGCGGGAATAGGATGTGAGTGGGCTCTCCCACGAGCGCCGATTGGCCGCCACTTCTCTTGCCTCAACATGGCGCTGCTGCTACACTGTCGCGGCAAGAGCCGGACTTCCCGCTCCTGCGAGACTTCCTGTAAAAGGTTCATCCATGTCTGGACACTCTAAGTGGGCCACAATTAAGCATAAGAAGGCCGCAACAGACGCCAAGCGCGGCAAGATTTTCACCAAGATTATCCGCGAGTTGACCATCGCAGCACGCGTCGGCGGGGCCGACCCTAACACGAATCCGCGCCTGCGCACTGCGATCCTGGCTGCCAAGGGCGAGAACATGCCCAACGACAATATCGAGCGGGCCATCCTCCGCGGCACAGGGCAACTCGAAGGCGAAACGCTGGACGAGGTAATGTTCGAGGGCTACGGGCCGGGCGGCGTCGGCGTGCTGGTGCAGGTGGTGACCAGCAACCGGAACCGCATCGTCAGCGAGATCCGCCACATGTTCTCTAAGAACGGCGGCAACATGGCTGAGAACGGCGCCGTTGGCTGGATGTTCCATCGCAAGGGCGACATCGTGGTGCCCAAGGAAGCGGCCAGCGAAGACAAGCTCCTGGGCATCGTGCTGGATGCCGGCGCGGAAGATTTGCGCGACGACGGCTCGGCCTGGGAAATCACCACGCCGCCCGAGGCTATGGAAAAAGTCCGCGACGCGCTGACCGCCGCGGGTATCACGCCGGCTTCCGCCGAAGTGGCATTCGTGCCGCAGAATTATGTGAAGTTGAGCGGCGCACAGGCGCAGCAGATGCTGCGTATGGTCGAGACGCTGGAAGATCACGACGACGTCCAACACGTTTACGCGAACTTCGATATTGATGAGAAGGAAATCCAGGCCGCCGTCGCCGGATAGCACCCAGTTTCCATCGCGTCGCGCGCCTGCGAAAAAACACTTCCCTCCTCTTCCAACAGGCACGTACACTTGTCCCCGCTGACATGCCCTCGCCCGCCGCAACTCGCCCCGGCACCACCCGCCGCAGGTTCCGCGTGCTGGGCATCGATCCAGCCGTCGCCGGCGCCACCGGTTACGGCATCGTGGAATTTGAAGGCGCGGCGCCGCACCTGCTGCGGTTTGGTGCATTGAAGTTACCCACGCGCGCCACATTTGCCGCGCGCCTGCGCGAGATTCACAATCTGATCGAAAAGTTGGTGGAGGAATTTGCGCCCGACGCGGTGGCGGTGGAGTCAGTCTTCACGGCGCTCAACATGCGTACGGCGCTCAGGCTTGCGGAGATGCGCGGCGTCGTGCTGCTCGCGGCCGCGCAAGCACAGATTCCGGCGCACAGTTACTCGCCGCGCGAGGTGAAAGCCAGCGTCGTCGGCTACGGGGCCGCCTCGAAGCAGCAGATGCAGCAAATGGTGTGTTCCCTGCTGGGCCTAACGAGCTGCCCGGAACCAGCCGATGCGTCGGACGCGCTCGCAGTGGCGCTGTGCCATGCGCAAGCGGCGTGGGCGCGCGACCGTGTGGCCATAGCCACAGGAATTCGTACCGCGACCGCGGCACCGCGCATCCGAACGCGCGCGGCTCGCGTCTAAGAGATGGCGATGAATCCTCCAGCCTGGAAACACCGCGGAACTGTTTTTGCGATGGCCGCCGCCTTCTTGTTAGCGCTATCGGCCGTTGCGTTCGCTGCAAGCCCGAGCGACGCGCCCACGGTAACCTTCCGCAAAATCTTCAAGTCCAGCTATCCGGAATTCGTCGAGATCAAAATCACTCAGCGTGGCACGGGCACCTACGACATCCGTCAACTCGATGATGAAGCCAGCCCGGCGCCTTTCGAGATCGGCGCTCCGCTGACGCAAAGGATTTTTGAGCTTACCGCAAGACTCCGCAATTTCCAGGGCTTGGACCTCGACGTCCACCGCCGGATCGCCAACCTAGGCGAGAAAACATTCCGCTACGAGAAGGCTGGCGAGACGCACGAGGTAAAATTCAATTACACGCTCGACGATTCCGCCACGCAGCTGCTGAACATTTTCGAGGGCCTCACCCGCCAGGAGTCGGACCTTTCCAATCTCGAACGCGCCATGCGCTACGATCGTCTGGGTGTGAACGACGCCGTGCGCCAGGTCGAAGCCGACTACAACCAGAAGCTGCTTCCCGAGCCAGAGCGCCTGCTCTCACCCCTGGATCGCGTGGCCGCCGACAGCACGTATGTTGATATCGCGCGGCAACGTGCACGCGCGCTGGCCACCCGCATCCGCGCCACTCATTAACTCCGCAAGGAATTCACCAGAAGTCCGCTGCCGCGCCGAAATAGTCGGGGGTAACCTTTCCCGAGAGTGTATCATCGAAGCAATCAGCGCGGATATGAGCGGGGGGTGTGCGATGCGGCAACGAAAAATCTTCCTCACATTTCTAGGCCTCACTGCATTACTGATGCTGCTCTACTCCGTGTCCGCGGGCGCTGCCGACGAGGGCTACAGCTATGCGCGCATCGTGCGCCTGAGCCTGGTGACCGGCGATGTGCAAGTAGTGCGCTCGGCCGAAACGAAGTGGGAGCCCGCGCTGATGAACATGCCCATCCAGCAAGGCTTCACGATCGGCACCAATCAAGGGCGCGCAGAAGTTGAATTCGAAAATGGCGGCGCTCTCTGGCTGGGTGAGAACTCCGTCTTGCAATTTACCGAGCTCGCTCTATCTAACGGTGGCCGCATCACCAAGGTTACTCTCTCGCAAGGCACCGCCACGTTTGACGCCAACGTCACTTCGGCGGACTCGTTTCTGGTCACCTCTCCGGAATTGCAAATCACCTCCTCAGCCAAATCCGAATTTCGCCTGAGCGTTTCGAAGGACAGCAGCTCCGTCTGCGTGATCAGAGGCCAGTTGTCGATTAGTTCGCTTGCCGGTACGCAAACCGTGCACAAAGGCGAGACGCTCGCGCTCAACGCGAGTGCGCCCACTGATCCGAAAATCTCGTCCAACGCCGTGCCGGACGACTACGACAAATGGGTGAAGAGTCGTGCGAACGTACTCTCCGACGGCCAGAATCAGTCGCTGCAATACACAAGCGCGCCATTCAGCTACGGGATGTCCGATCTCTCGAGCTACGGCGGTTGGTCTTTTTATCCGGGCTTTGGTTACGGCTGGCGTCCCTTCGGCGTCGTAAACGGCTGGGCCCCATTCAGCTCTGGGCAGTGGTCGTTCTATCCGGGTCTTGGCTGGACATGGCTCAGTTTTGAGCCGTGGGGCTGGGTGCCATACCACTTCGGCCAGTGGAACTACTCACCAGTGTTCGGCTGGCTGTGGCTTCCCGGCGGGTACGGCTACTGGTCGCCGGCCCCTGTGCGATGGGTCGGGCTGGGCAATCGAGTCGGCTGGTCACCAGTGAATCCGGGGCAACTGGGCGCGGCGCATCCCGTGACTGGCGTTCCGGTGATTGTGGGCACGAAAGATCTGGGCAAGGGTGGGCCCAACAAGCTTCTTACGCTCGAGCAGGCTGGAGGCAAGTTAGAAGTTCTCTCCGCGCCGCCGCTTTCAAATGGAAAAATTGCGACGCCGGCGGAATTGGCTGCATTGCAATCGAGTGCCAGCTCGAACGTGGCGCGAACGAGTCACCACAAGTTCACAGAGCCGGGCGATTCGCGCCTGCTGGTCCCGACGGCATCGAGTCTAACGGCGCTGCGATCCCCCACGGGAATTAGTGCTGCGCAAAATCGATTTGTAAATGGCGCGACGCCTCAGGGGGCGAGCTCGGCCCAGCCGATCGCCCTCAACGGCGCCCCACCAGCGCCGAAGCTGCCGCATGCTATGCCGCCAGTGCGTACGCAAACAGCGGCAGTCGGTGGGCAACATGGCGGCGTCGGCACGGGCACTCGAATCTCAGCACCTGCACCCACGCGCAGCACAGGCACAACCACTTCCGTGACGTCCGCGCCGCACGTCGGCAGACCTCGCTAGCGAATTAAATTTTCTGGTCTGGATTGCAAAACCGTGGGGGTCTCAGACGTTCCCTGCGCTCTCGGCACCTCTTTACCCTGAACGCGAGAGAAGGGTGCGGTGAACGCTTTCTCGATTTGATTTGCCATTCAACTCACAACGATCCCCGCGTATCCGACCACCTGATCGCGGTCGCCAGAAATATCCCCGGAAGTCGCATAACGAATCAGCTGTGCCTTGGTCGCGCCCAGATCAAGCACCGCGACCAGCATCGCTACCGTCGCCGCATACCCGCACATGGAAATTCCTTCCGAGCGCACCGTGTCGTAAAGCCCGCGCGGATTGAGCGCCACAATTTGCACGATTGCGCGATGGTCTTTCACTCGCGTGATCGCATCGCTCTCGTAATGGTTCATGTCTGAGCTCGCAATGACGAGCACCGGCTCCTTCTGCGCCGCCACCACTTCCGCGACCGCATGTCCTAGTTCCTCGAGCGGAGGATAGCGATCCGTCCCTAGCACGACGGGTGCAAACCGAAAGTCCGGAACAAGCCGCTGCAGAAATGGAAGTTGCACCTCGAGCGAATGTTCCGGCTGATGCGCCACGGCGTCTTCGCGCAAACGTGGACACGCGTGCACGAGCGCCTTAGCCAGCGCGGCATCAATCTGCGCCTCGCCGAGGGGCATTTGCCAGCTTCCTTCGCTGAGAATCGCCATCGGCTCACCGCGCGGATAATGCCGCGGGCCAAGCAGGATGCATCGCGATGGAATCTCAATCGAGGAATAGACGGCGCCCGCAACGTGGCCCGAGTAAATGTACCCCGCATGGGGAACGACGCAGCCCAGCGCGTGAATTTTTTCTGCGCCGTTGGCTGCATATTGGTCAACGTCGCGCGCGAGTTGTTTAGGATCAGCGGAGTAGAAGCGGCCGGCAACGGCAGGCGGGCGAATCATGGATTTTCAGGTGCCGCCAGGAGGGCAAGTTCAGAGCGGCTTCGACGGCTTCCCGTGGATCTTGAGCGCTACTGTTTGTCCGGGTTGGAACAGGATGCTGACTTTATCGCCATACTGAAATCCGCCGTGGTCCAAAATCGCTTGCATCTTGTCCTTCAATTCCGGTGCAAAGTTGAAGGTGTGAATCATCATGCCGTTGGCTTGCTCGCGGACGATTATGGTATTCGAGTCCGCATGGATTACTTCCGCTTTGAGCCAGTTGCCCTGCGGTTTCGGTTTCGCCGAGACCGAACTGATTATCTCCGAGATGATTGGCGCAGCAGCCGCGACGGCAGCGGGGGCTTGAGCACGCGCAGGTGTGGCAGAAATCGCGAGTGCAGCAGCGGGCGCGATCAGAGTAGCGAAGATCCTATATTTCATCATCGAATGAAATCTTCAGCGACTTCAAAAACTTGATGTCCTGCGGCGTCATTTCCAGCTTCGTTTCCGCGGGCTCTTCTTCCAGGGTTTCATCGTCCACGCGAATGTGCAGCGATTCGAGGAAGCGGCGATCTTGCGAAGTCATCTTGGCATCCTGGGACGTGCGACGGGCGAGCCCGATGGTGGCATCGAGCTTCAGGACGATATCGAAGCCCGCAGAGCGCACGCTGGAGATAGCTTCGGCGATGCGATCGGAGTCGGACACGGTGTCGTTAATTGCGTGTCCCAGCTCCCGCAGCAATTGCTTCATTTTGTCGTCGAGTTGCAAGGGCGGCACCTCCTGCGAATAGCCCTTCCTATACCAATTTTAGGTCTGGTGCAACCGGGAAAACAAGGCCCAGGTGCGCCCAACGATTCGCGGCGGTTACCTGTCCTCTGGCTCAGGCTGGGAGTAATAGGCAGCCGCGTCTGCCCTGTTCGCCGGCCGATCGATGGCTCAATTTCAGATTCGCGCGTTAATCAAGCATTTGGACCAATCCCGCTCGGGCCTGCTCTGGGGGCAAATTCGTTGAGTTCAGAGAAGGAGAAGCGTACGATTTGCGAGCCAGGGTTCCGATTCGGAAATTCTTGCTAAATTGGCGGACGAGGCAGGGGTTGTCCGCTGACGCGCCGTACCGCCACCATGCAGTCACCCGTAGTGAAACAGGTCAAATTTTCCGAAATCGAGGTGCCGATGCTCAACGAAGCGACGATTGCAGCCTTCAGGGCCGGCTTGCGCGGAGGACTGATCGAGCCAGACGATCCGAGTTACGATATGGCTCGAAAAGTGTACAACACAATGATCGACCGCCGCCCGCGGCTGATTGCGCGCTGCGCCGACGTGGCCGATGTCATGAGTGCGGTTAACTTCGGCCGCGAACAGAAGCTGCTGGTGGCCATCCGCGGCGGCGGGCACAACGCCGGCGGCTTGGGAGTGTGCGATGACGGATTGGTGATCGATCTTTCGCCGATGAACTATGTTCGCGTGGACCCGAAGAAAAAGACCGTGCGGGTCGGCGGCGGCGCCCTGTGGCGCGACGTGGATCATGCCACGCACGCCTTCGGTCTCGCGGTCCCTTCGGGCATCATTTCAACAACCGGCGTCGCCGGACTGACGTTGGGCGGCGGGACCGGTTACTTGACGCGGCGATACGGTCTGACCATCGACAATCTGCTTGCCGTCGAAATGGTGTTGGCCGACGGGCGGTTCGTTACCGCCAGCGCCAAGGAAAATGCCGACCTGTTCTGGGCGGTTCGCGGCGGGGGCGGCAACTTCGGCGTCGTGACGTCGTTTTTGTTCAAGGCGCATCCTGTGCACACCGTTTACGGCGGGCCGATGTTTTGGCCGATGGAAGATGCGGAGGAGATGATGCGCTGGTATCGCAGCTTCATCGTCAAGGCGCCTGATGACGTCTATGGGTTCTTTGCTTTCCACACCATTCCGCCGTCGCCGCCGTTCCCCGAGCATCTCTACCACAAAAAGATGTGTGGCGTCGTGTGGTGCTACACCGGACCGATGAAGAAGGCAGAGAAGGTGTTTAAGCCGATCCGGAATCTTAAAGCTCCGGCGCTCGACTTGGTCGGCCCGATTCCCCATCCGGCGCTGCAAAGTCTCTTCGATGGTCTTTATCCGCCGGGCCTGCAATGGTATTGGAAGGCGGATTTCGTGCGCACACTCCCTGACGAAGCCGTCGCGATTCATCTGAAGTACGCGGCGAAATTGCCGTCCCTGCAGGCCACCATGCACCTGTATCCGATCAACGGCGCAGCTGGCCGCGTCAAGAACGGCGCAACACCATGGAATTACCGCGACGCGACGTGGTCCTCCGTGGTGGTCGGGGTTGATCCCGACCCCGCGAACAAAGAAAAAGTCTCCACATGGGCGAAGGAGTATTGGCGCGAGCTTCATCCTTACTCCGCGGGCGGCGCGTACATCAATTTCATGATGGAAGAGGGCGAAGATCGCATCCGCGCAACATACGGGAAGAATTACGACCGTCTGGCGAAAATCAAGAAGCGCCACGACCCGGCGAACCTGTTCCGCGTAAATCAAAACATCAAGCCGAGGTGAATGAGACCCCCAAGGTTCAACTCCCGACTAGTCAGACAATCGGAAACTGACATACCACCACCCGGCAAAGCCGAAAGCATCCTTCCGCCGGTTGTACTACAATTCAGCCATGGTCTCAGGCCTGTTACCAGCGCTCAGGAAGTTCGCCAGAGTCACATTGCCAGTGCTATGGCGCGCGGCGCGGCAACTCTTCCACGAGATGGCGGGCGCACTGTTCGCCCTCTTCGCGATGTTTGGTGCGATGTCCGCCTGGCGGCAATGGAAGAATCACCCCGTCCCCTGGGTCATCGGATTTGCGCTCATCTATGCCGTGGTAATGGCCACATTTTCATTTTTGGCATTCCGGAGCGCTCGGCGAATCCGATGAGTTTCTTCGATGAGTGAAGACACCAAAAAGCGCGTCGAGCTGACGGAAAGAAAGGCTGCCTCCCCCACAGGGCTGCCGATGGAAGCAGTCGTCACGGCAGACGATCTGCGCGGCTGGGATCCGGAGCGCGAACTCGGCTACCCGGGAGAATTCCCGTTCACGCGCGGCGTCTATCCCACCATGTACCGCGGACGCCTGTGGACCACGCGGCAATATGCGGGCTTCGGCACTGCCGCGGAATCGAACGAGCGCTATCGCTATCTCCTCGCGCAGGGCCAGAACGGACTTTCCGTAGCGTTCGATTTGCCCACGCAGATCGGCATGGATTCCGATCACGCGCTGGCGCAGGGCGAAGTGGGCAAAGTAGGCGTGGCAATTGATTCGCTCGAGGATATGCAGACGCTTTTCGACGGCATTCCGCTCGAGCGTGCCTCCACCTCCATGACGATTAATTCCACCGCCGCAATCCTGCTCGCGCTTTATGTGGCCGTGGCGAAAAAGCAGGGCGCGAATCTCGAGCGTCTCTCCGGCACTGTGCAGAATGACATTCTGAAGGAATACATCGCGCGCGGCACATACATCTATCCGCTGCGCCCGGCCATGCGCATCGTCACCGATATTTTTGCGTGGTCGCGCCGCGAAATTCCCAACTGGAATCCGATTTCGATTTCCGGCTACCACATTCGCGAGGCAGGGTCCACCGAAGTGCAGGAAGTTGCCTTCACGCTTGCGAATGGGATTGCATACGTCGAAGCAGCGCTCGCCGCGGGCCTGTCCGTGGATGAGTTCGCGCCGCAGCTTTCATTTTTCTTCAATGCGCACAACGAATTCTTGATGCAGGTGGCAAAATTCCGCGCTGCGCGGCGGCTGTGGGCGCGGATCATGCGCGACCGCTTCCACGCGCGCGACGAGCGCTCCATGATGCTGCGTTTTCACGCGCAGACAGCCGGCTCCGCGCTCATGGCGCAGCAGCCGGAAAATAATCTCGTGCGCGTGGCGCTCCAGTGCCTCGCAGCCGTCCTCGGCGGTTGCCAATCGCTGCACGCAAACGCCCTCGACGAAGCGCTCGCCCTGCCTACCAAACAAGCGGCGCTCCTCGCGTTGCGCACGCAGCAGATCATCGCCAACGAAACTGGTGTGGTGAACACAGTGGACCCTGTCGCCGGCTCTTATGCCATCGAGAAATTGACGAATGAAATCGAGGCCGGCACGCAGGACTACATTTCCAAGATTGACGCGATGGGCGGCATGCTCCGCGCAATCGAGGCAGGTTACGTGCAGCGGGAAATTCAGAAGGCCGCCTACGATTACCAAAAAGCAGTGGACGCGGGCGAGCAGATAGTTGTCGGCGTGAATCGCTTTCAGGCTGAAGAAGAGCGCCCCATTCCCACGCTGCACCTAGATCCCGCAATCGAGCGGGAGCAGATAGCGCGCCTGAACGCCCTGCGCGCCCGCCGCGATACAGCGAAAGCCAAAGCCGCGCTTGCAGAAATCGAGCGCCGCGCCCGCAGCACCCAAAATCTGATGCCCGCGATCCTCGCCGCCGTCGAAGTGTACGCAACGGTTGGCGAAATTTCCGACGCCCTCCGCCGCGCCTTTGGCGAGTACCAGGAATCAGTCGTCATTTGAAACTTGTCACAGACACACGATGGCATAACTTAACATGCGTCGGTCAATGAGGATCGTCTGGCGAACAGCAGCAATTCTCGTTGCCTTAGTTGGATTGTTCTTTTTTGGCGACTACTACATTAGATGTCATGGAAAACCTCTTAGCCGCGCAGAAGCCATTCAGCGCGCCCCCGCCCAATTGCAATACATCTCTCGATACTTTGAACTTGGAGAGGCTCCTCTCGAACTTGCCGACGCGGAGTACGACGCTCCGAGCAGAGCGTGGATCCTCACCTTCCGGAATGACACTTGCGCGATTTCCGTGCTCGCCGATCGCTGCCACGGAATCGAAATTGGTGGAATCAGCGAAGGATGCCGGCAGCGGTAACTCGATTATGAAACCTATGAAACCACCTCAGAAGCCATGGACCAGTCGAACTGGCAAGCACAATTCTGCGGGGCCAGTTCTTGATCAGACGACGGTTCGGCCGCAAGGCTCCTACGGCTTCGGGATTCTTACCGCACATCCGGTCGGGTTGCTGGTTGTCGCCGCCGTAATACTGATTGTTGTCACGGGCATACCCGCGACTCGATTGTTCTTCGTCGGTTCCGTTGCAGTGGGTGTGATATTCGGATTTTGCCTGTGGCTCTATCACCGACGGATTTAGTCCTGTTCACCTCGCCGGTCCGACCACTACCGCCAATTTACGCGGTGTGCTAGCTTTTCCAATTCCTTATGGTGAGCAAAGACACCCTCGAAAATGAAATTCGCTGGCCGCGGCGCGTGCTGACGGCGTCGGAAGCGGTGAAGTACATCGACGCAACCGGATACTGCATGCTCTTCCCGGTTGCGAACGTGCCGCTACCATCGCTCTACTACGCCGTCACGCGCCGCAACCCGCACGTGGATTTCGTGTGGGACAAATATTCGGTGATGCTGTGGCGATGGAAGGACGAGTTGCCCCGGCGGCGCCGCGCTTTCTACGCCAAATATTTCCGCGCGCGCGGCACTTTCATCTCGCTAAAATTCCTGCCGCATTTTCTCTCCATGCGCGACGCAGCAGTCGAGCCCGGCGACCACGAGCGTTTCTACGCCGAAGGCCGCATCCGCGAAGACGCGCGCGCAGTCTGGGAAGTGCTCGCAGAGCACGTTCCGCTCGCGACGCTCGAACTCCGCCACGTCTGCAAGATGGACACGAAAGCGGGAAACGTCCGCTTCAAGAGCGCCATTCTCGATCTGCAGTGCCTGCTCATCGCCGTCCATTTCGGCGCTGAACAGGAAACCGCCGCGTGGGCTTCCGGCCGCTACGAATTGACCTGCCGCGCATTTCCAAAAGAGACGGCAGCAGCGCGCCGGATTTCTCCTGAGGAGGCTCGCGCAAAGCTGGCAGCGAAATTCCTCGAATGGCATACTGGTGCGCCGCCTACGCAGTTGGCGCGGTTGTTTGGCTGGCCGAAGCCCGACGCCATCGTGGCAATCGAGGCGGCGAAAAGCAAAGCACACAAATGAAACTGATCCTCGCATCCTCATCGCCGCGGCGCGCGGAAATTCTGCGCAACGCAGGAATCGCGATCGAAGTCTGCGCGATCTCCGTGGACGAATCCCGCCCCGCAGGCGAATCACATGCCGATTACGTGCAGCGGCTAGCAGTCGCGAAGGCGCGCGCCGCCGCGGACGCGCAGCGCGACCGGCGCGAAGAAATATGGGTTGTCGGCGCCGATACCATTATTCTCACGGGCGGAGAAATTCTGTGCAAGCCTGCATCAGCGGACGACGCGCGGCGAATGCTTCGCCGTTTGAGCGGAACCTGGCACGAAGTTCACACCGGATTGGCGCTCCTGCAGCGTCCCGGCGCTCAATCCACGCGCGCTACCGACGTGCGCGAACGCGTGATTGAGGAAATCACGCGCGTCCAACTCGCCCCTCTCTCCGAATCCGACCTCGACGCCTACATCTCCACCGGCGAGTGGTCGGATAAAGCCGGCGCCTACGGCATTCAAGGAGTTGGCGGCCGTTACGTCACTCGAATCGAAGGCTGCTACTTCAACGTGGTGGGCATGCCAATCGGAAGGCTTTGGATTCTGCTGCGCGAATTCGGCTGGAATCGGCCCGCTTCACAAGTCGCGGACGCTTAGCTGCGTATCCGCATCTTTCCACGCCGCTTCAAATTCGCGCCGCGCCCACTCCGCATCGGCAGTTTTGTTTTGCGCCTTCAGGCTTTGCCACAAGCCAAAGAGCGAACGCCCATTGCGCGGATTGCGCACGAGATCGTCGCGAAAAACTTTTTCCGCTTCCGCCGCTTGCCCATCCCGCAGCAGCGCGCCGCCCAGCGATTCCCGAACGGAGTAATACCAATCGGGCGGTTCGTTGTATGCAAGCCCATCCTGCACGGCGACAGCTTTTCTCAACGACTCAATCGCCCCTTTCCGATCTCCGCGTGCTTCGGCGACCTGCGCGTCCAGCATTTCTGAGGGAATCTGCAACACCGTCTTCGCGGAGTCAAAGCCGAAAGTCTGGTCGGCGGGAACTTGCCCGACCGCCGATGTAAACGTTTTTCGCTCTGCTTCAGCGTCTGAGAGTTTTCCCGTAGAAGCCAGCGCCATGCCGCGCGCGAAATGTGAAATGGTGATCAGCATCGGAATTTTCGAATCGGGCGCGGGCATTGCGAGAATTTCCTGCCACTTGCGGAATCGCAGTTGAACCAATAGTTGGTAGGTGAGAAAACCTTCAGTCATGCTTGCAGGCATCCCCTGCGCGCGCGCGTGAATATTGTCCGCGAGCTGCGCAGCGGCCCGCCGCGCGGTTTCGTAGTCGCCAGCCTGCATCGCAGCGTACGCGAGGAAGTGAAAGTTGTGGCTGTAATACATCGCCGGATACATGCCCTTCGCGCCGGTCGCCTGAATGTAAGCGATATCGACCGCAGCGGCACTTTCATTGCTCGTTTCAGCGCTTTTAAAATCTCCCACGCGCGAGTAAATGTGCGCCGGCATGTGCACCAGATGGCCCGCGTTGGGAACCAGCGCGCCAAGCCGATCGGCGCTCGGCAATCCCCAGACGGGATGTGGCGAGGCTTCCACCGCGTGAATATAATAGTGATTCGCGCCGATGTGATTTGGATTGCGCGCCAGCACCGATTCGAGCACAGCGATAATTTCCAGCGTTCCCTCTGCAGGAGTGCCGTCGAGGCCCCACAGTCCCCATGGGCGAATGTCCATCATACTTTCCGCGTAAATAGTGGCGGCGTCAGGATCGTCCGGATATTTTTTTGCCAGCGCGCCCATCGCTTTGGCGTAGTCGCGCGCCAATTTCTTCACATCGGCTTTCGGATCGTCCGAATAGCGCGGCGCAAGGGCATCAATGTACGCGCGCTCATTTTCCGGCGCTGACGCTGCGAGTGACTTCGCTTTTTGCAGCGCATCGAACGCAGCCTTCATGCGCTCAGGGTCGGCCGGGTCGTTGTAATTCGGCCCGAGCGCATTGGCAATTCCCCACCACGGCATGGCAGCTTTCGGATCAAGTTCAGCAGCGCGGCGGAACGAACGCACTGCTTCGTCGTGATTGAAAGCGTAGATCAGCGTCAAGCCCTGATCAAAGAATCTCTGAGCCTCGGTATTGCTGGTCGCGATCAGATGATGGAGCGAGCCCATCCCAGGCAGCAATTGTGCGGGCGCTGTTGCATCGGAAGTGTGATCGTGTTGTGCAAATGCGCGGGGAGAAAGCAGCAAGAAAATTGCGGACGCGAGGGCAACTGGAGTCTTCATGATCCTCCCTTCGAAGATTGAATTTGCAGGAGGATTTTATGCGGCGATCAGCGGAGGGTCAACAGACGAGGTACACTTCGCACGGGCCAAAATGGCAACAACGCAGAAATAAAATTCCGAGGGCCAGCTACTTCTTTTCTTCGGTCGCGGTTGACGCCGGCGGGTTCACCGGAGGATTTGGCGGAGGATCGGCGGCCGGCTGGCCCGGATGGTCGCCCTTCATGCCTTCTTTAAATTCTCGAATTCCCTGACCGAGTCCGCGCATCACCTCGGGGATCTTGCGTCCGCCAAAAAGCACCAGGATGACCAGCGCAACAATCATCCAGTGGATCGGACTAAACTCACCCATGCGGCACCTGCCTTTCGAGCCGTTCTCTGCAACAACAAGCCGCTGGCGCGCTCGTGACGCTGGCTCCCTCAGAGTATAACACGCTCGTCCCCCACCCTGCGCGTCACGTGCTCGCGGTCCAGATATTCAAGCAGCGGGATGGCATATTTCCGTGTGATGCCCGTAAGTTCCTTGAATGCGGGAATCGGCAGCCGCTCCCCGCGCTCTCTCCGGTATTTTGCAAGCGTTTCCCGCAGGCGAGCCATGGCGGCGCGGTGAAACACCAAATCGTCCGCAACCTTGATCAGCACTTTTTCGCGCAGCAGGATTTGCAGGATCTTCTGCGCGCGCCGCGACTCCACCGGCAGTTTTTCGAGCACCGCGACGAAGCTCGGCACCGTGAGACCGGCGCGCTCGAATTCCTTTTCGATCAATTCTTTTGCGCGCGCCTCTTCATCCGACAGCGCGATCTCGCGCCCGGCACGCTGCACCAGGTCGCCCGAAATCGCGAGCGTGCCTGCTTTCACCAGATCGTCCAGCGCCGCGAGAAAAATTTCGGCGCTCGTTTTTCCAGCGCGTCCGCGCAGCTCCTGTTTTGGAATCCCTGGCAGCAAGGGATTCGCGCGATGAAAATCTTCGATGGCCTTGCGCAGCACTGCCGCGCAATCCGCAACACTTTTCGCGGAAGCGATGGTCCACGGCAGCGCGGTGACCACGCGCAGCCGCTTCGCGTCGATCGCCTTCGTCGCCGCCTGGCGAACGTCCGCCTCCGTCCAGCCCGTGCGCGCGATTATTTGTTCCAGCGAAAGCCCCTGAGGCGATGCCGCCACGAGCGCGCTGAGAATCTCTTCGCGGTTCCCGCGCTCGAGCGTCTCGAGAAACTGCGCGACGGCCGGATCGTTGCGCCGATGCCGCGCGGCGCGCACATCCAGCGCCACTCCTCCGCCAATCGTCTCGACCGGCGAAAACTGCCGCAGGATGAACCGGTCGCCCGGCAGCAGCAGCACGGGCTTTTCCAGCCTCAATTGCGCGAAAGCCGAGGCGCCGGGCGCTAGCTCGTTGCGGTCGAGCAGAACCATTTCCGCAATCGCTTCAGCAGTACCCTGATGAAAATGCACGCGGGCGCGGCTCCGGAGCGGGCGGGCCGATCCAAGCAGCGTGACGCGCGCGTCCAGGCGGCGCGCCGGCTCGAAAATTCCGGGCGGCGCGAGGACCATGCCGCGCTCGATTTCTTCGCGCTCGATCCCTGCAAGGTTTACAGCGGTTCGCTGCCCCGCCACGGCGCGCGTGACGGACTTGCCGCCCGAATGGAGCCCGCGAACCCGCACGCGGCTTCGCGGCGGGTAAAGTTCCACTTCGTCCTCCACTTTCACCGCGCCGGAAACGAGCGTCCCGGTGACCACGGTGCCGAATCCTTTCATTGCGAACGAGCGATCAATCGGCAGCCGGAAATGGCGCGTGACGTCTCTCTCGGGCACAGACTGCGCCGAGCGCAGCAGTTCCTGCTTCAGCATATCGAGCCCGGCGCCCGTCCGCGCACTCACCGGAACGATTGGCGCCGCTTCCAAAAACGAGCCGCGCACGAATTCTTCGATCTCCAGCCTCGCGAGGCCGAGCACATCCGCGTCCACCAGATCCGATTTCGTGATGGCGATGATTCCGCGCGGGATTCCCAGCATCCGGCAGATGTCGAAATGCTCGCGCGTCTGCGGCTTGATGGATTCATCCGCCGCAATCACGAGCAGGACCAGGTCAATTCCTCCGACGCCGGCGAGCATGTTGCGGACGAACCGCTCGTGGCCGGGCACGTCCACGAAGCCGAGGCGCGCGCCTTCGAGATCGAGAAACGCGAAGCCCAGGTCAATGGTGATGCCGCGGCGCTTTTCCTCTTCGAGGCGGTCGGGATTCGTGCCCGTCAGCGCTTCGACCAGTGTTGACTTGCCGTGGTCAATGTGTCCGGCAGTGCCGACGATAACGTGCTTGGTGGATTCCATTGATGGGATTGGATGCGGGGAGGATGCTAGCGGACGAAGCAAGCCAAGGTCAAACGCCGAGGCGCGCGCGAAGTCGCTGTTGCCGGAAAGGCCGTTTTTGTTGCGGTTAGAAAATTGTGAAGTCCTTTGTTGTGAGCAAGTTGACTCAATTTCTAAATTGGTGAATGTTGCGATTAGCCTCTTCTTCGCCTTTTGGAGGTTGGAGGTTAGACGTTGGATATTAGAATCCCCATCGCAGCACCATAGTGCTCTGACAGAATAAAGTGGGCCCCTCACAGGTTTCACCGCGCCTGCCATCTGAAAATCCTCCGCAAGTAACATGACATGAAGCGGTGCGGAGCGCAAGGGATCGCGACTGTGGATGTCGGAGTGAAAAATGGAGGTCAAAAACGTCCCACTCATTCAGTGATCGAACGAATGGGGCCCCGCAAAATCTGCGGGCGTTCACATCAAATGTTCTGCTACTCGCCTGGAAGACCCGAGGGCACTTGTCCGGTTATGCGACTAACCGGGACTTAGCCTGCCGCCGCTGAGACCGATTGCTGGCGGTAAAGCGACGTATCGCCAGCTATCCAAAAATTGGGTCAAGATTCTATGCATAAAGGCTGGCGCGCGGCTTACCCCGTTTATCCGACGCTTGGGTATTATTCAGACGAATCCGTGAAATCCTTGAGCCCAAGCTTACGCAGACCCTGTAAAAGCTGTTCTACAATCGACGTGTCCGCAAACCATTTTTCAGCATCTTCGCGGTAGTATTTCAGGTCGAGATATAGGGGCTGGTGCTTACGCACCAATTCGATGGCGGCGCGCGCCATTTCTTGGTGATTGAGCTGGCCACAGGCCGCGGCAATCCCCATTTGGGGCCAGGGGTCCTCAGGCATATTGATTTTCTTTACGACTTGTAACGCTGTTTTGTACTCGCTTTTCCGATAGTGATTGTAGAAATAAGGCAGGTAACACCAGTCAGGAAAATGAGGGTTGAGTGCCATGGCACGCTGCACTAGGGCCAGGCCGCGGTCCCATTCGCCGGAGAAAGCGATCAGCAAACCCAAGTAAGCTCGAGTGTGGCTGTTGCGGGGGTTGAGCGCGATCGCGCGCTCGGCGGCGTCACGAAACGCGGTGTAGTCCTTTGCAAAGAAGTGTGCCTCAGCAAGCTGTTGCCATCCCAACTGACAGGCGGGATCGATAGTTACAGCACGCCAGGCAGCTTCGAGAGCGCGCTCCATTGGTTTTTCCAACGGATTGAGACGGTGCACATATTCCCAGCAGTATAGGTTGGAAAGACAGGCCCAGGCGTCTGCATGGTTGGGTTCGCGGTCGAGTACGCGCTCGAAGGCCGCACGGAGCCTGGCGTGCTCCTCAGCTTTGAGTTGCAAGACGTATGTGAACCACCGCGATACCAATTGCGATGCGCTTGCCTCTTCCAAGGGCTTTTCCCGGGTGGCAGTCGCCATGGAGCGGACGAGTACGCCGTGCCCACCCGCGACCGTCGCTACAATTCGGTCCGTCACATCATCCAGGGTTTCAAATGGACCGCCGTCACCGAGTTCGCGGTTGTAAGTCTCAGCCCAAAGCTGCACTCCGCTCGCGGC
>Ga0307469_10000118_pt1 | contig 30386 bp, 31 predicted proteins | sample atmos_gasesAM2C__FD_203084 | JGI IMG/M metagenome (GOLD analysis project Ga0307469, IMG submission 203084) | Hardwood forest soil microbial communities from Morgan-Monroe State Forest, Indiana, United States - atmos_gasesAM2C_515 | ecosystem: Environmental > Terrestrial > Soil > Temperate... | reverse complement strand
CTGTATGATGCGGGCCGCGCGAGCCTGGGGCGCTCAAGCGATATGCTGACCCAAGCCAACCTCGAAGCCCTGTACCAGTGCCGGCTGGAAGCGGCCGGCGCGCGGAGTTTTCTTCCCTCTTGATCAGGAAATTCATCCGGCGCGTTCTCCGGCTCGGCGCTGAGTCCGACCCGAGGATCATCCCGAAGGAGAACCACGGCATCGGCCGCGAAGCGATCTCCTACGGCTCGCGAAAAGTGTGCGAGACGCTGCAGGAGCGGGGCTTCGCGGCCTACGTGGTCGGCGGCGCGGTGCGCGACCTGCTGCTCGGCTTCCGTCCCAAGGATTTCGACGTCGCCACCGACGCGGACCCCGAGGAAGTGCACAGGGTGTTCCGCCGCTCGCGCCTGATCGGGCGGCGCTTCAAGCTCGTCCACGTTCTCTTCGGCGAGGAAACCGTCGAGGTGTCGACTTTCCGCGCGCGCACCGCCTCCGAGACCGACGAGCACGGGCGCGTGCTGCGCGACAACATCTACGGCACCCTCGAGGACGACGCCATCCGCCGCGACTTCACCATCAACGCGCTCTACTACGACCCGACGGCCGAGACCATACTCGATTATCACAACGGGATGCGCGACCTGGAGCGGAAGTCGGTGCGCATCATCGGGGACGCGCGCGCCCGCTACCGCGAGGATCCCATCCGGATGCTGCGCGCGGTGCGCTTCGCCGCAAAGGCGGGATTCGCCATCGACGAGCGCACCCGCAAGCCCATCCGCGAAATGGCGCACCTGATCGAGAACGTCCCCCCGTCGCGCGTATACGAGGAAATGCAGAAGCTGCTGCTCTCGGGCCAAGCCGCGACCGCCCTGAGCCGGCTGCGCAGCGAAGGCCTGCACCACGGCCTGCTGCCCCTACTCGACGTCATCTTCGAGCAGCCCATGGGCGAGCGCTTCGTGCAGCTCGCGCTCGCCGAGACCGACCGGCGCGTGCTTTCCGGCAAGCCCGTTTCGCCAGCGTTCCTGTTCGCGGCGCTCCTCTGGCACGAGGTCCGCGCGGCGTGGAAGAAGGCCCAGGCGGAAGGGATGAAGCCGATTCCCGCGCTTTTCAAGGCGATGGACGCGGTGCTCGACATCCAGACCGACAAGCTCGCCATTCCGCGCCGCTTCACCGCGGTGATGAAGGAGATCTGGGCGCTGCAGCCGCGCTTCGAGCAAAGGAGCGGGCGCCGCCCCTTCGCGCTCCTCGTGCACGAGAAATTCCGGGCGGGGTTCGATTTCCTCGCGCTCAGGAGCGCGAGCGGCGAAGCTCCCGCCGAGATCGCGCAATGGTGGGAGAGGTTCCAGCGCGTGGGCGACACCGAGCGAGCGGCCATGCTGCTCGCGCCGCAGCCCGGCGAGCATAAGCGCCGGCGGCGCCGACGCCGCCGGGGAAACAAGGGCCCGGCGCTGCCTCCCGACGCGGCGCCGGCGTAATGGTCAAAGCGTTCGTGGGGCTGGGAGCGAATCTCGGCGAGCCTCAGGATCAAGTGCGCGGCGGTATTGCGGCGCTCGGAAAATTCCCCGACACACGCTTCCTCGCCGCCTCCTCGCTCTACCGCAGCGCCCCGGTCGGCGTAGGCGCGCAGCCCGATTTCATCAACGCTGTTGCGGAAATCGAAACTGCGCTCAGCGCCCGGGCCTTGCTCGATCTGCTGCTGGCCACCGAGGCGCGCTTCGGGCGCGAGCGCCCAGCTCCGGGCGCGCCGCGCACGCTCGACCTCGACCTGCTGCTCTACGGCGACAGCGTCGTCTCCGAACCGGGACTCATCGTTCCCCACCCCCGCATGCACGAGCGTGCCTTCGTGCTCACACCTCTCGCGGAGATCGCGCCCGACATCGCGATCCCGGGCAAAGGCCGCGCCAGCGCGCTGCTCGAGGCCTGTGCCGACCAGAAAGTGGAGAAGATCGGATAGGCGGGGGACATCAGCCTCACGATTGCAGTTCCGCGATGCCCGGAAACCGGCCGACGCTCTCGTGCCTCAGGAGCATTCCTTCGGCTGAGTTGAACAGATCGAATATCGGCCGAAAATCCTCGAGGAGCCGGTCGTCCGTCACGCCGGTTCCCCTCAAGGACTCGTCGTTTTTCGCCAGTCGAAATATCTCGCGCAGGCTTCGTTCGCCGTCGAGATATCCGAGCAGCTGCCGGGTATACCTGCCCGGGGCGAGGTCGAGGGTCACGCCCGTCCGGGGATCCTTGAGCATCACATGTTGTCCCGGGTTCTTGCGCATGTGCTCGGAGAGCTCCCGTCCCTTTATCGATTCGAAACCCATGAAGAAGAAAGGTACGTTATCGAGATCGTCCAGCTTCGCCGCGGCGTCCTTCGACTGGGTGGCGTAGAAGCAATGACGGTTCATGTTGCCGGCCATCAGCTCGGCCACGGCCTGCTGCTCGCGCAATGGCAATGCCTTGACGATCGCCAGGAGCGCGGGGTCCCTGATATAGCTCTCGGGGGAGTAGGGAAATTTTCCGAATTCCATCCGCGAGATTTGGATATGCAGCTTGAATCTCCGCTCTATCCAGTCGTACAGCTCGGGAACGGTGTAGGCGCGATCCTGCGAATGCAGGAAAAGATCGTAGATCTCGGCGTCCGCCATCGATTTGACGTCGTGGAACAGGCCCTCGCTTTTTGTCCACCAGTTCGTGGAGGGAAGGCAGGCAAGAATTGACTTCGTGTTCGCCAGGCTCTCCTGCGGCCCGGGCGCGTTCCGGTTGACGATCCTCATCAGGTCCTGGATCTGATAGACCCCCGCACGGCCGTACTTCCCGTACACCATGATGCTGAGCGCCCCGCCGGGGGCAAGCGCCGACTGAAGCTTGCTCAATCCATCTTCCGGATCCTGCAGATGATGCAGGACGCCCGTGCAGCTGATGTAGTCGAACTTGCCGAGGTTCAGCGCCGGCAACTCCAGCAGGGAGGCGTGAACCCAGGCGATATTGGTCAGCTTTCGGATCTCCGCCCGCTTCCGAGCGATTTCCATGCTGCTGCGGCTGATGTCGAGGTAAACCACTTCGGCACGGGCGTTCCGCAGCTGCTCGGCCAGAAAGATCGTGGCGTCCCCGGTCCCGCCGCCTGCGACCAAGACCCGAGAGGGACCCCTAAAGGCGTTTTTTCCCTGATAGCAGTAGTGATTTATCTGCGCGAGGCTGTCCAGCCACGTGAACAGGAGTCTTCGCTTCTCGTCCTCCGGATTTCTTTCGGGATAAGGAAAGGTTTCGTATTGCTCGTGAACCCGGCTCGAGTACGTTGCAGTTGCCATGGCGCGTCAGGATGCCCCGCTTCGGCCCTGGCTGCAAGGCGCAAGATATCGAGGGCGGGCTCGGTGTACTTCGTCTTCCGTACCTGACTCTCTCGGTTCCTTGTGTATGATGGGCGCCGATTTCCAGGAGCCTCGGTGTCCCTTTCCAAGTACCACTACATCGTCGTCGAAGGACCGATAGGCGTCGGCAAGACCAGCCTCGCCAGGCGGCTCGCCGCCCGGCTGAAATCGGGCCTGGTGCTGGAGCGCCCCGAGCAGAACCCCTTCCTGCCGCGCTTCTACCAGGACATGTCGCGGTTCGCCCTGCCGACGCAGCTCTTCTTCCTTTTCCAGCGGATCGCGCAGCTGCGCGATCTCGCGCAGATGGACCTGTTCAGCCGCGTCACGGTATGCGATTTCCTCATCGAGAAGGACCCCCTGTTCGCGCACCTGACGCTCGACGGGGACGAGCTTCATCTCTATCAGCAGATATACGACGCGCTCAAGCCCCAGGCCCCCAGGCCCGACCTGATTATCTACCTTCAGGCGCAGCCCGAGACCCTGCACGAGCGCGTGCGCCGGCGCGGCGTAGAATTCGAGCGACCGATCACCGCGGAGTATCTCGCCCTACTCGCCGACAGCTACAACCGTTTTTTCTACCATTTCAACGGGAGCCCCGTCCTGATCGTGAACTCCGAAAGGCTCGACTTCGTGAAAGAGGACCGCGACCTCGGCCTGCTGATCGAGCGAGTCGAGGCGATGCGCGGCAACCGCGAGTTCTTCAACTGGGGAGACTAGGATGACCCGATTGACCATCAAGGCGGTGCAGAAGCAGTGCGACGATGTGAGGGACGGCAGCTTCCCCGCTGAAGAGCACAGTTTCTAGGACGGCCGTGGACATCGTCACTTCGGTGAGAGACTTGCGCGAGCGGCTGCAGCGCGAGCCCGACAACGTCTTCGTCCCGACCATGGGCAATCTGCACGCCGGCCACATCCAGCTGATGCGCCTGGCGAAGCATCGCGCGGCGTGCACCGTGGTGAGCATATTCGTCAATCGCATCCAGTTCGGGCCGAAGGAGGACTTCGAGCGCTATCCGCGCACCCTGCAGGCGGACGCCGAGATGATGAAGGAGGTGGGCGTCGACGTGGTGTTCGCGCCCGCCGAGTCCGAAATCTACCCGGAGGCGCAGACCTTCCTGGTCGAGCCTTCAGACCTCCAGCACATCCTCGAGGGCGCGTTCCGGCCCGGCCACTTCCGCGGCGTAGCGACCGTGGTGCTCAAGCTCTTCAACATGGTCGCTCCGCACACCGCGATCTTCGGCAAGAAGGACTACCAGCAATACGTGGTGCTGCGCGACATGGTGAAGCAGCTCGCGCTGCCCGTGGAGATCATCCCGGCGGAGACGGTGCGCGCGGAAGACGGGCTCGCGCTCAGCTCGCGCAACGCCTATCTGTCGCCCGCCGAGCGCGGCGAGGCGCCGCGCCTCTACCGGGTGCTGTGCGAAGTGCGCGACGCCCTGATCGCGGGTCGTCGCGACTACGCGAAGCTCGAATCTCAGGCGCTGGCGAAGCTCGGTGCGAAATGGCTACCCGATTATGTCGCGATCAGGCGCCGAACGGACTTGCAACACCCTTCGTCCGCCGACCGGGAGCTCGTGGTTCTCGGCGCCGCAAAACTCGGAAGGCCCCGCTTGATCGACAATGTCGAAGTAACGCTTTAGGGTTGGTCAGGAGGGGTACGGCTCGACCATGAGTTTCTCGACCGGGCAGCCGAGCGCCTTGGCCATCTTCTCCATCACCTGCTCGTTCACCGAAACCGGCTGGAATTCCGCGGCGCCGCCCTTGCTCTCGATGAAAGCCTTGGCCGCGCTCTCCGAAGTCCAGACCACCACGGGGTCGGGCGAGACACCCGGCACCTGCACGCAGATAGGGATCCCGTCCGACTTGTACACGATCGCAAACATGGCCAGCCTCCTGTTGCCGATCAAGGTAACGGAGCAGTCAGAGCCCTCCCCAAAATCGCCGGCTCTGCACCTGTGCTACTTTAACTCATGTCCATTGGAGCATCCAGTGTCGGAATGCACGATCGCAGCCTTGCGGTCTGGCTGCTCGCGTGCTGCGCGCTGGTGTTCGCGCTGGTCGTGGTCGGCGGCATCACGCGCCTCACTCACTCGGGTCTGTCGATCGTGGAGTGGCAGCCGATCGTCGGCGCGGTGCCTCCGCTCGATGACGCCGCGTGGCAGGAAGCCTTCGGCAAATATCAGCAGACTCCCGAATTCCGCCAGGTCAATCCCGGAATGGATCTCGCCGGGTTCAAGCGAATCTTCTGGTGGGAATACGTCCATCGCCTCCTCGGACGGTTGATCGGCGCGGCGTTCCTGCTGCCTCTGCTGTGGTTCGCCGTCCGCAGAAGAATCGGACGCGCGTTGACGTGGAAGCTCGCGGGAATATTCGCGCTGGGCGGACTGCAGGGCGCGATGGGGTGGTACATGGTGCAATCGGGGCTCGTCGACAACCCGCGAGTCTCGCAGTACCGCCTCGCCGCGCATCTCGGGATGGCCTTGCTCATTTACGCCGCGATGCTCTGGACCGCGCTCGACCTGCTCTTTCCGCGCGGGACCGAGGCGGCGCCCCGCGTGTTGCGCCGCTTCGCTTTCGCTCTCGTCGCGCTCATTTTCGCGATGGCGCTGTCGGGGGGGCTCGTCGCGGGAATCCGCGCGGGACTCGCCTACAACACTTTTCCGCTGATGAACGGCCACGTCGTGCCGCCCGGGATGTTCGTGCTCGAGCCCTGGTACCTCAACTTCTTCGGCAACGTGGCGACGGTGCAATTCGACCACCGCCTGATCGCCTGGGCTCTCGCGTTTCTGGTGCCCTGGTTCTGGCTGCGGGTTCGGCGCGCGGCTGTATCTCGGCGTGCAAAGCTGGCGGCCGATCTGCTGCTCGGGGCGCTGGTCCTGCAGATCGCCCTAGGAATCGCGACGCTTCTGCTCGCCGTCCCGGTCCCCCTGGCCGCCGCGCACCAGGCCGGCGCGCTCCTCGTCTTCACCGCAGTTCTGCTCGCCGCCCACGCCTTGCGCTAGAGGTGCTTCGCCCGCTCCGCGATGAGCGCGTGCACCGTGTCTATCATCGGCGTCGCGACCCCCGCCTTGCGCGCGAGCTCGGCGACCGCGCCGACTATCGCATCGACTTCCAGCGGGCGGCGCTTCTCGACGTCCTGGTGCATCGAGATCTTCGCCCCGGCGAGCTTCTTCGCGATGCCGATGCGCTCCTCGACGGACACCGGCACGCGCACTCCATAGGCCTCGGCGACCCGCATCCCCTCGCGTATCAGGGCGCGGATCAGCTCCAGGAGCGCCTCGCTTCCGTGAATGTCGTTCATCTGGGCGAGCGCGAGCGCCGCCACCGGGTTGTAGGAGAGGTTGCCGACGAGCTTGGTCCAGACCTCGACGCGGATGTCGTCGGCGAGCTGCGCCTCGAATCCCGTCGCGTTCATCGCCGCGGCCAGCCGCTCGGCGCGGGCCGATCTCGTCCGATCGGGCTCGCCGAGAATGAAAAGCCTGCCCGCGGTGTGGCTCACGACGCCGGGCTGCGTGACCTCCGCCGCGGCATGCACCACGCAGCCGAGGATGTGCCCGGGGTCGAGCGCTTCGAACAGCGTGCCCGCGGGATCGAGGCACGCCACCGGCTGCCCGTCGAACCTGCCGCCTTCGCGATGGAAATACCACCACGGCAGGCCGTTGATCGCCGGGATGACCACGGTGTCGCGACTCAGCAGATTTTTCGTGCGCGGCAGCATCGCCGCGATCGAATGGGTCTTGAGGCAGACGAAGACCGCGTCCTGCGCCCCGAACTCGGACGGATCGTCGGACGCGGGCAGCCGGAAGACCTCGCGCTTCCCCTGAGCCACGAGGGTCAATCCGGCCGCGCGCAGCGCGTCCAGGTGCGCGCCCCGCGCGACCAGGGACACCTCGTGTCCGGCCCGCGCTAACCCCGACGCGACGAGCCCACCGATGGCGCCGGCGCCGACGACGCAGATCTTCACGGAAGAAGGAAGTCCGCGATCGGCCGGATCTGCGCTTCACTCATCAGCCAGGGAGCGTGCCCTATCCCGGAAAATTCCACGACTTTCATCCTCGGCCCGCGCTCCTGCATGCGCCTGACGGTGGACTCGAGGAGCAGGTCCGACTCCGCGCCGCGCAAGACCAGCGTGGGGCACTTCACTGCGTCCCAGACCTGCCACAAGTCGATACCGAAGAAGAAATCGGCGCCGAACGTGACGCCCGCGCCGCCGCCCGCCCTCAGGGTGCTGACGATCGCCGGATCATGGGCGAGCACGTACCTGCCGTCCCGGCGGCGCCGCGCGCCATGCACGGCGAGCTTGCGCCACTGACTGTCCTTCAGGGGACCGAAGGAAACGCAGGCGTCGCGCAGGTACGCCTCGACTTCATCGACGCTCGCGAAGGTCGTGCTCTCGCCCACGGAGGCGAGCTTGAGCCGCGCAAGCGCGGGCCAGGGAACCAGAGGCCCGACGTCGTTCAGCACCAGTCCCCGGATCGGCGAATTGGGTTTCGCCGCAACCATCATCCCGATCAGGCCGCCCATCGAGGTGCCGACCCAGTCGATGGTGTGCGCCCGGCCCGCGCCCTGCAGGCGGCTCAGAAACGAGGCCCTGGGCGCGGTGATCCTCGCGAGCAGCGCCGCCGCGTCGGAGACGTATTGCGCGAAACCGTAGTCCTCCTTGTGCGCCAGCCAGTCGCTGTCGCCGCGGCCGACCACGTCGATGCATACGACGCGGCAGCCGCGCACCGCCAGGTACGCGGCGAGCTCGTCGAAATCGCGGCTGTTGCGCGTGAGCCCGTGTGCGCACACGACGAGGTGCCGCGCGTCCGGGTCACCCCAGTCCGTGTAGGCGACGCGGTGGAATCCGTGAGGGCCGAGGCTTGAGAAGTGGTCGAGGCGAGGTTCTGACATTTTTGGTGCCGGGAGAGGGAATCGAACCCACATGGTGTTGCCACCGGCGGATTTTGAGTCCGCTGCGTCTACCAGTTCCGCCATCCCGGCTGGATGCTGCGCGATTGCGCGTGCATTATAGCGGCGCGCGCATGAACCTTTCCATCGACGATTTCGACTACGAGCTGCCTCCCGAGCTCATCGCGCAGCGCCCGAGCGAGTCGCGCTCGGGAAGTCGGCTGCTCGGGCTTCGCGGAGAAACCCCGTCCGATCACCGGTTCTCGGATCTGCCGCAGCTGCTCTCGCCCGGCGACCTGCTGGTGTTCAACGACACCAAGGTGATCAAGGCGCGCCTCTTCGGGAAAAAGGACACCGGAGGCCGCATCGAGGTGCTGATCGAGCGCCTGCTGCCGGCAGGCGAGGCGCTCGCGCAGGTCCACGCGGGCCGCGCCGCGAAGCCGGGCAGCACGCTGGAGCTCGACGGCGGGCTGCGCCTTCGGGTGCTCGGACGCGAGGGCGAGTTCTATCGCCTTGCCTTCCCCGAGGGCGCGGCGATCCTCGATCTGCTCGAGCGCCACGGCAGCGTGCCGCTTCCGCCCTACATCACCCACCCGCCGCAATCCGAGGACGAGAGCCGCTACCAGACGGTCTACGCGCGCTCACCGGGCGCGGTCGCCGCCCCCACCGCGGGGTTGCACTTCGACGAGCCGCTGCTCGCCGCGCTCGCAAAGCGCGGCGTCGAATTCGCGTACGTGACGCTGCACGTGGGCGCAGGCACGTTCCAGCCGGTGCGCGCGAGCAATCTCGCCGAGCACCGCATGCACGGCGAGCGCTACGAGATTCCTCCCCAAACGGCCACCGCGATCCGGAGCGCGAGCGCGCGCGGCGGCAAGATCGTCGCCGTGGGAACGACCACAGTGCGCTGCCTCGAGGCTTCGCGCGCGACCGCGGGCAGCGCCGAAACCGACCTCTTCATCACCCCCGGGTTCGATTTCCGCGTCGTCGACCGGCTCATCACCAATTTCCACCTGCCGAAATCGACCCTCCTGGTTCTGGTTTCGGCTTTCGCCGGATTGGAGCCGATCCGGCGGGCCTATCGCCACGCGACCGAGCGGCGCTACCGCTTCTATTCCTACGGGGACGCGATGCTGATTGATAAGATGCCGCGGTGAAGTTCACGGTTCATTCCACGGACGGCGCGGCACGGTGCGGCACCCTTTCGCTCGCGCACGGCGAGGTCGAGACGCCGGTGTTCATGCCGGTCGGCACCTACGGCGCGGTCAAGGCGGTGAGCCCGGCGGAGCTCGCCGAGAACGGCACGCGCATCCTCCTCGGCAACACCTTCCACCTGTGGCTGCGGCCCGGGCTCGAGGTCATCGCGGCGCACGGCGGCCTGCACCGCTTCATCGGCTGGAGCCGACCCATCCTCACCGACTCGGGCGGCTACCAGGTGTTCAGCCTGGGCGACCTGCGCAGGATCACCGAGGAAGGGGTGCGCTTCGCCTCGCCGGTGAACGGCGACCGCCTCCTGCTCACGCCGGAGGAGTCGATGCGCATCCAACGCACGCTCGGCGCCGACGTCGTCATGGTGTTCGACGAGTGCACGTCCTATCCGGCGAGCGAGCGCGAAACCGCGGAATCGATGCGACTGTCGCTTCGCTGGGCGGAACGCTCGAGGCGCGAGTTCGACGCCGGCGCTCGCGCCGCGGAGGGCAACGCCAACGCCCTCTTCGGAATCGTGCAGGGCGGGATGTTTGAGAGCCTTCGCGACGAGTCCCTCGCCGGGCTCGAGCGCATCGGCTTCGACGGCTACGCGATCGGCGGGCTCTCGGTGGGCGAGTCCAAGCGCGACATGCGGCGCATCATGCGCCACGCCGCGGAGCGCCTTCCCGCCCGAAGCCCGCGCTATCTCATGGGCGTGGGCACCCCCGAGGACATCGTCGAGGCGGTGGCCGCCGGCATCGACATGTTCGACTGCGTGCTGCCGACGCGGAACGCCCGCAACGGCTGGATCTTCACCCGCTTCGGCGACATCAAACTACGCAACGCGCGCCACCGCGACGACACGCGCCCGCTCGACGAGACGTGCACCTGCACCGCCTGCCAGAACTTTTCGCGCGGGTATCTGCATCATCTCCAGAAGGTGAACGAGATCCTCGGGGCACGCCTCAACACCCTGCACAACCTGCACTACTATCAGACGCTCATGCGCGAGCTGCGCGCCGCGATCGGCGAGCGCAGGCTCGCGGACTACCTCGCTTCGTTTCGCGAGGCGCGCGCAAAGCTCGGCAAAACCGGATGAGCGGCGAGGTCGCGATGGTATACTCCCGGGCTCGCCGAGAACCGAATTGGAGACGATCGTGCTGATTTCCCCAGCGTTCGCGCAGGGAGCGCCGGCAGGCGCGGGTGGACCGGGCTACGAGCAGCTTTTCATCATCCTGGGCATGTTTGCCCTGCTCTACTTCCTGATGATCCGCCCGCAGATGAAGCGCGCGAAGGAACATAAACAAATGACCGAGGCCTTGCAGAAGGGCGACGAGGTCATCACCACGGGCGGAGTCCTCGGAAAAATCACGAAGATCGGCGAAGCCTACGTGTCGATCGAGATCGCGCCCAATACCGAAGTGCAGCTGCAGAGGAGCGCGATCCAGACGCTCCTCCCCAAGGGCACGATCAAGTCGATCTAGATGAATCGCTACCCCCTCTGGGTCTACGTCACCGTCGCGGTGGCGCTCGTCCTCGGGGCCCTGTACGCGCTGCCGAACCTCTTCGGCGAGGCACCCGCGGTGCAGGTCTCGGCCGCGCGCGCGACCCTGAAGGCCGACACCACGGTCATGGGGCGCGTCGAGGAGGCGCTCAAGAAGGCCGGGATCCAGCCGACCGGCGTTTTCCTCGATCTCGTGGGCGTCAAGGTGCGGTTCGTGGACGAGGACACCCAGCTCAAGGCGAAGGACGTCATCAACCAGGCTCTGAACCCCGACGCGGCGAATCCATCCTATACCGTCGCCCTCAACCTCCTGCCAAACTCCCCGCGGTGGCTCTCGGCGATCCACGCGCAGCCCATGTACCTCGGCCTGGACCTGCGCGGCGGCGTGCACTTCCTGCTGCAGGTGGACATGCGCGCGGCAATCACCAAGCGCGCGGAGAGCCTGGTCGGCGACATCCGCTCGCAGCTGCGCGACAAGAACGTTCGCCACTCGGGCATCACGCGAGAAGGCAACAACATCGTCGTGAGCTTCCGCGACGCGCAGACCCGCGACAAGGCGCGGGAGATCGTCGCCGGGCAGATCCCCGATCTGCAGCTCACCGACTCGAGCTCGGGAAGCGACCTGCTCCTGGTCGCGTCGATAAAGCCCGAGGCGCAGAAGCGCACCCAGGAATTCGCCCTCAAGCAGAACATCCAGACCCTGCACAACCGGATCAACGAGCTCGGCGTCGCCGAGCCCGTGATCCAGCAGCAGGGCTCGGACCGCGTCGTGGTGCAGCTTCCCGGCGTCCAGGACACCGCCAAGGCGAAGGAGATCCTCGGGCGCACCGCCACCCTGGAGATCCGCATGGTGGACCACGACAACATGAACGCGGCCGCGCTCGCCGCGGCGCGCGCGGGCCAGGTGCCCTTCGGCGACGAGTTCTACATCGAGCGCGACGGCGCGCCGATTCTCGTGCGCAAGCAGGTCGTGCTGACGGGCGACAGGCTCACCGACGCGCAGCCGGGATTCGACAGCCAGAACCACGAGCCCGCCGTCCACCTGACACTGGACTCGAGGGGGGCGTTCATCTTCAAGGAGATCACGCGCGAGAACGTCGGCAAACGCATGGCGATCCTGCTGATCGAGAAAGGCAAAGGCGAGGTCGTGACCGCGCCCGTGATCAAGACCGAGATCGGCGGCGGACGCGTCCAGATCAGCGGGCGCATGACGACTGTCGAGGCGAACGACGTCGCGCTCCTCCTTCGCGCGGGCGCGCTCGCCGCTCCCATGGAGATCATCGAGGAACGCACGGTAGGCCCGTCGCTCGGGGCGGAGAACATCAAAAAGGGCTTCGACTCGACGGTATACGGATTCGCGGCACTGTCGCTCTTCATCGTCGTCTACTACTCGCTATTCGGGGCGTTCTCCACCCTCGCGCTGTGCGCGAATCTGCTTTTCTTGATCGCGCTCCTGTCTATGCTCCAGGCGACGCTCACGCTGCCGGGCATCGCGGCGATCGCCCTGACGCTCGGCATGGCGATCGACGCCAACGTACTCATCAACGAGCGGGTGCGCGAGGAGCTGCGCGGCGGGGCCACGCCCCAGGCGGCGATCCACGCGGGCTACGAGCGCGCCTTCGGCACCATCCTCGACTCCAACGTCACCACGCTGATCGCGGGCCTCGCGCTCCTCATATTCGGATCGGGGCCGGTGCGCGGCTTCGCGGTGGTGCACTGCCTGGGTATCCTCACCTCGATCTTCTCCTCGGTCGTGGTGAGCCGCGCCATGGTCAACCTCACCTACGGCACGCGCAAGAAGCTCGAGCGCGTGGCGATCGGAAACACGGCGTGGAAGTGAAGAGAAAGCACTAGACCATGGAGTTCTTCAAGATCCGGCACGACATCCCGTTCATGCGCCACGCGCTGGCGTTCAACGTGGTGTCGCTCCTCACTTTCCTGCTCGCGGTGTTCTTCCTCGCCACCAAGGGGCTGAATTTCTCGATCGAATTCACCGGCGGCACGGTGATGGAGATCAGATACCAGCAACCCGCAAACGTCGAGGGGATACGGAACAGCCTCGCATCCCTTGGCTATGCGGATGCCCAAGTACAGAACTTCGGCACTTCGCGCGACGTGCTCATACGCCTGCCCTTGAAGTCCTCGGGGGGCGACACCAACCGCGCCACCGCCCGGCAGAGCGAGCTCGTGTTCTCGGAGCTCACCAAGAACGCGATTCCGGGAGACGCCCCTGCCTGCGCGCCGATGTACGCCCTGTATCGTGAGCTTGTCAGCATCGAGGACCCGCAGCGGCGCCCGAAAGACAAACTCGACCAGCTCGCGAAGCAGCGCGAAGCCTTGGCGGGACAGTGCACCGAGCTCTCTCGGGTGGAGTTCGTCGGCCCGCAGGTCGGCCGCGAGCTCGCCGAGAACGGCGCGCTCGCGCTGCTGATCACCTCCATCGGCATCGTCCTCTATCTCGCGTTGCGCTTCGAGTGGAAGTTCGGCGTCGCGGCGATCATCGCCAACCTGCACGACGTCGTCATCATCCTGGGCTTCTTCGCCCTGTTCCAGTGGGAGTTCTCGCTGCCGGTGCTCGCGGCGGTGCTCGCGGTGCTCGGCTATTCGGTGAACGAGTCGGTGGTGATCGCCGACCGGATCCGCGAGAACTTCAGGAAGATGCGCAAGGCCTCGGTCACCGAGATCATCGACAACGCGATCACCCGCACGATCTCGCGCACCATCATCACCCACGGCTGTACCCAGACCATGGTCTCCTCGATGCTCGTCTTCGGAGGCCCCGCGCTGCACTACTTCGCCCTCGCCCTCACGATCGGCATCTGTTTCGGGATCTACTCCTCGGTGCTGGTCATGGCCCCGATCGTGCGCTGGCTGGGTATCCGGCGCGATGACCTGGTCAAGCCGCTCAAGGAGAAGAAGGAGGAGGCCGTGGTTTAGCAGGACGCCTTGGGCCCTCTGGAATAAACTCCCGCAGGAAACTGTTATGGCAGCCATGCGGCCGATGCCGCTACAATGCCGTTTGCATACCATCCCCGAACAACCCTAACGAGGAGAATCGAATGAACAAGAGGCTTCTGTTGACCGGATTTGCCTTCGCGCTGGGCGCGGGGCTCTCGCAGACGGCAATTTCCCAGGTCAAGCCCGAGATCCTGGTCAAGCAGCGCCAGGCCGCGATGACCCTGCAGGGCAAGTACATGGGCCCGCTGGGCGCCATGGCCCAGGGCAAGGCCCCGTACAACGCCGACACCGTCGCGTTCAACTCCGCCATGCTCGACGCCCTGAGCAGGATGCCCTGGGACGGCTTTGCGCCGGCCAGCAAGGACGCGACCGTGAAGACCGCCGCCCTGCCCGCGATCTGGAGCGAGCCGGCGAAGTTCCAGGAAGCCCAGGACAACTTCCAGAAGGCGGTCCAGGCCCTCGTTGCGGTTTCCAGGGGCGGCGATGAGAACGCCCAGAAGGCGGCGATCGGCGCGGTCGGCAAGACCTGCGGCGGCTGCCATCAGAACTTCCGCGAAAAGCAGCAGTAAGCAAGGCTCCACCGAGAAAGCCCCGCCGCGGCGGGGCTTTCTTTTTCCCCCGTAGGGCATAATCCGCGAATGACGCGTCCCTCGCTCCTCCTGGCGCTCGCGCTGCTCGCCGCAGGCCCGGGAAACGCCGACGCGCAGGGCGACGCCAAGCGGGGCGAATACCTCGCCAAGGCCGGCGGCTGCGTAGGCTGCCATACCGCAGAGAAGGAAGGCTCTACGCCCTTCGCGGGCGGTCGCGCGCTCAAGACGCCTTTCGGGACCTTCTACGGCCCGAACATCACCCCGCACCCGGAGGCGGGACTCGGAAAGTGGACCGAGGCCGATTTCATCCGGGCGATGCGGCAGGGCGAGCGGCCCGACGGCTCGAACTTCTTCCCGGCGTTTCCCTACCCGTCCTTCACCAAGATCGTCGACTCCGACCTGAAGGATCTGTGGGCCTATCTGCGGACGCTCCCCCCGAGCGCGACCCCCAGCAAGGAGCACGATCTGTGGTTCTTCTTCGGCTGGCGCTGGCTGGTGACGTTCTGGAAGTGGTTCTTCTTCACCCCCGGGCCTTTCACGAATATCCCGGGCCTCTCCGACGTCGCCAACCGCGGCGCGTATCTCGTCCAGGCGCTCGGCCACTGCGGCGAGTGCCACACGCCGCGCAACTTCCTGGGTGGCCCGAAATCGGGCCGCTTCCTCGCCGGCGGCAAGGGGCCGGACGGCAAAGCCGTCGCCAACCTGACGCCGACCGAGCTGAAGAAGCAGAGCGACAAGGAGCTGAAGGACCTCATCACAACGGGCATGACCCCCGACGGCGACGTCCTCGCCGAGGCGATGGGCGAGGTGGTCACGAACACGATCAGCAAGCTCACCCCGGCCGACTTGGACGCGCTGATCGCGTACCTCAGGACGCTCCCGCCCCTTCCCACCGAGAAGAAAAGCTAGCAGTAAACCGGGGACAGACCACGGTTTTCGTCAGCGTCTAGAACAAGACTCCGGCGAATCCCCATCCGTCTTCCTGGGACGCCCTGGCGTGCCCGGCCCGGCGCGCCGACGCAGCGAAAGGCCGAGCTCCGTTCTAAAGCGCTCGTCGCCCAATGCGTAACCCGCATTGACCGACAAGCGGATTTCCTCAAGGTCGCGGGACTCAATTTGATCGCGGAATAGCTCAAGGTATTGTGTTCTCCTTCTCGATTCCTCTCCGCCGAGCGCAAGAAATACCGGGTGTGGTGTGACTAACCTGTCGTGACGGCCAAGCGCATTCGCGTGAAAGCTCGACCAGCGATACGACGCGGGCGAGTCGACCATCCCCGCGCGCACCGGATTCAGCTCGATATAGCGCTGGCAACGAAGCAAATAGGTTTCGGCTTGGACGATGCTCGACCGGAAACGTCCCTCCCACAGCGTGCCGCTGCGCTGGTAGATCCGGTTGACGTACTGCACGTAGCGCTGTCCCAGGTGTTTCATCAGCAGGGAGGCGCTCTCGGACCCGTGCGGAGTAAGCAGCATGTGCACGTGATTGGTCATCAGGACATAGGCATGGATCGCACACTCGTAGCGTGCTGCTAACTCGCCCAGACAGTCGAGGTAGCAGGCGTAGTCGTAATCGGTGAAAAAGCAAGTGCCGCGATTGTTTCCACGCTGGATGATGTGTAACGGGACATCGGCGATCCTCAGGCGAGCACGGCGGGGCATGGCATGCGTCGGGGTCCTATCGATAGCCCTCTAACGCATCGGCCCGCCAGCGAGCTTACAACCCGTGGTCTGTGACCGGTTTCGGTAACCGCCCTATGCTCTCCCTGCGAATGCTGTAGAACGTGCCCGCGAAGATTACCACCGCTCCCAGCATGACGGACGGCTCTAATGGCTCCCCATAGAACAGCATCCCCACGACTGCGATCAGCGGCAGGCGCAGAAAATCGATCGGCACAACTAGCGTAGCGTCCGCGATGCGGACTGCGCGCGTAAGGCAGAAATGTGCAGCGAGGCCGGCTGAGCCTACCAGTAGGATCCACGGCAGGTCCTTGAACCCAGGCGCGACCCAGTGGGGCAGCGCGGGCAGCAGCGCGAGCGGGAGCTGCACCACCGCCATGTAGAAAAGGATCGCCAGCGTCGAATCGGTCTGCGCGAGGCGCTTGGTGGCGACGTTCATCGAGGCGTAAGCGAACGATCCGGCGAGCATCACGAGCGCGGCAGGATGCACGAGCGCGAAGCCGGGCTTCAGGATGATCAGGACTCCGAGGATACCGAGTGCGAGCATGACGACGCGGCCGCGATTGAGACGCTCGCCGAGGATCAGCGTCGCAAGGATCGCGGTCCAGACCGGCATGGTGAACTCGATCGCGAAAACCGTCGCCAGCGGCAGCATCGCGATCGCGTACACCCACGCGTACTGGCCGCCCAGGTGCAGCACGTTGCGCACCACGTGCAGGCCGAGCCGGCGGGTGCGCAGCCTCGCGAGGCCGAAACGCGGCAGCACCGCAAGCACGAGGAGGAGCGAGACGAGGCTGCGCAGGGCCAGTATCTCGAAGTTGCCCATCGAGCCCAGCAGCTCGCGCACCGAGATCGCCATTGCGGAGAACGACAGGAGCGCTCCGACCATCCACAGTGCGCCGCGCAGGGCCGCAGGAAGGCGCACAGACCATGGTTTTGCCTTTTCGGTGTTCACTGTTCGCCGGCTCGTGCAGCGGAAACCGTGGTCTGTCCCCGGTTTCCTACTTGCGCACGGGGAAGTCGCTGCGCTCGAGCAGGCGCGACGCGGCGTAGCCGAACACGAGCCCCCAGAAAGGCGCCCCGATGCTGAGGATCGGGACGTCGGCGACGGTGACGAGGAAGGTGACGAGCGCGCCCACGGCGAAGCGGTCCCTGAAGCTCACGGTGAACGCGGTCTCGAGCACGCGCAGCATCGCGAGGCCCGCGAGCGCGGCGATGAAGGCCTTGGGCGTGCCGAGCATGAGCCGGGTAAAGAAGGGCGCGAACAACCCGAAGGCGAGCGCGAGCAGGCCGACGAAGACCCCGGCCGTGTAGTGCCGCCGCCTGTCACCCGAGGAGGAGATGATCGCGTTCACCGGGCCGGTGAGGCAGGTGGACACGGCGCCGACGAAGGCGGTGACGAGCGCCCCTACGCCGCAGGCGATCGTGATGGCGTTCACCGGCGGCGCGTGGCTCGATGAGCGCAGCACCGTGATCCCCTGCCCGTTCTGCACCGCGAGCACCGTGATCGCGAGCGGTACGACCAGCTCGACCATCGCGCGCCAGGAAAAGGCCGGCACGTAAAGATTCGGCCTGGCGACCGCGAGCGTCTCGGGCCCCGCCTCGAAGCGGCCTAGAGCCCAGATCATGACCACGCCGACCGCAAGCGCTGCGATCAGCGGCGGCGCGAAGCGCGCGATGCGCGGAAAGGCGCTGAGGACGATGAACGCCGCCGCCATCGGTGCGGCGATCCAGAAGTCGTCGCGAATCGAGTAGACGAGGTCCAGCCCGAAGCGGAGGAACACGCCCGCGACCATACCCATCACGATGGGCATGGGGACGGCGTCCATCGCCCGCCGCACCCAGCCCGACAGCCCCAGCACGAGGATCAGAACCCCGGTCGCGACGTAGGCGCCGATCACCTCCGCGAAGCTCAGGTGGCCGAGCGCCGGCCCCACCAGCACCGCGCCTGGAATCGTCCAGAGGAAAACCAGCGGCAGCCGGTAGATCAGGCAGAAAGCGATGCTGATGACCCCGTTGACGAAGAAGGCGCCGAAGATCCACGAGGACAGATCCGACGCGGTCAAGCCCCCGCGCGTGCCGACCGCGAGGATGATCGCCACAGGACCCGAGACCGCGAAGAGGAACGCGACCAGGCCGTTGGCGAAATAGACGCCGCCGAAATCGGCGAAAACCCGGGACAGACCACGGTTTTTCTCGTTAGCCTTCACGATTCGTTATCAGCCGCGGGAAAACCGTGGTCTGTCCCGGGTTTTAGTCAAATCTTGCGCGCGAGCTCGGCGGCCTTGCCGGTGTAGGTGGCCGGGGTGAGCTTGAGCAGCCTCGCCTTGTCGGGCTCGGGCAGCGCGAGGCCGCGGATGAAGCTGCGCATCGCCTCGCCGTCGACGCGCTTGCCGCGCGTCAGCGCCTTGAGCTGCTCATAGGGATCGGGAAGCCCGTAGCGGCGCATCACCGTCTGCACTGCCTCGGCGAGCACCTCCCAGTTCGCCTCCAGGTCCTCGAGCATGCGCGCGGGGTCGGCCTCGAGGTTCGCCAGACCCTTGAGGCAGGATTCGTAAGCGAGCAGGCTGTGACCGAGCGCGACGCCGACGTTCCTCAGCACCGTCGAGTCGGACAGATCGCGCTGCCAGCGTGACACCGGAAGCTTCTCGGAGAGATGACGGAGCAGCGCATTCGCTATCCCGAGATTTCCTTCCGAATTCTCGAAATCGATGGGATTCACCTTGTGCGGCATCGTCGACGATCCGATCTCGCCCGCCTTGGTCCTCTGCCTGAAGTACCCGAGGGATACGTAGCCCCAGATGTCGCGGTCGAGATCGAGCAGGATGGTGTTGGCGCGCGCGATCGCGTCGAACTGCTCGGCAAAGCTGTCGTGCGGCTCGATCTGGATGGTGTAGGGATTGAACTCCAGCCCCAGCGCCTCGACGAAGCGTCTGGCGAAGCCCTCCCAGTCGAAGCCCGGGTACGCCGCGACGTGGGCGTTGTAGTTGCCCACCGCGCCGTTGATCTTTCCGGCGAGCGAGACCGAGGCGACGGCGCGGCGCGCGCGGCGCAGGCGGTGCGCGAAGTTGGCGAGCTCCTTTCCGAGCGTCGTCGGCGAGGCCGGCTGCCCGTGCGTGCGCGACAGCATCGCCGCGTCGGCGAGCGATTTCGCCATCGCGACCAGCGTCTCGATCACCCGGTCGAGCGCGGGGAGCAGCACGCGGTCGCGCCCCTCCTTCAGCATCAGGCCGTACGCGAGGTTGTTGATGTCCTCGGACGTGCAGGCGAAATGCACGAAGCCCGCGACGCGGGCGCCCTCGGGATTCCCCGCGAGGCGCTGTTTCAGCCAGTACTCGATCGCCTTGACGTCGTGATTGGTCTCGGCCTCGATCGCCTTCACCTGATCTGCGTCCTCATCCGAGAATCCCTTGATGAGGCGCTCGAGCGCCTGGTTCGTGTCCTTGGAAAAAGGCTTGATCTCGGCGATCGCCGGATCTCCGGCGAGAGCGAGCAGCCAGCGGATCTCGATCGCCACGCGGTGGCGGAAAAGCGCGGCTTCGCTGAAGCAGTTCCGCAGCGGCTCGAGTTGCTTGTGATAGCGTCCGTCCAGAGGAGATAATGCGCTCAGCGGTGAGAGCGGCGGCATCGACGGACCTGTGTGATGGGCAACGCCAATTTTAACACGCGAGTGGCGGCCGGCTTCGAGCGGCTTCTTTCCGAGGTCCGTGCCTGCACGCTGTGCGCTGCGCACCTTCCCAATCCACCCAGGCCGGTGTTGCGCGCCTCGCCCAGCGCAAGCCTGATGATAGTCGGGCAGGCGCCGGGCCGGCGCGTGCATGAGAGCGGAATCCCCTGGAACGATCCTTCCGGCGATCTCCTGCGGGAGTGGCTGCGGCTCGACCGCGACGCCTTCTACGACGAGCGCCGCATCGCGATCATTCCGGCCGGGTTCTGCTATCCGGGGACCGGAGAATCGGGCGATCTGCCGCCGCGGCCCGAATGCGCTCCCCACTGGCACCCGCGGCTGCGCGCGCGTCTGCCCGCGATCCGCCTCACGCTCCTCGTCGGCAGCTACGCTCAAGGCTACTACCTCGGAGAAAGAAGGAAAAAGACGATCGCGGACACGGTGCGCTCGCGAGGCGAGTATCTGCCGGAGTTCTTTCCCCTTCCCCACCCCAGCCCGCGCAACAGGCTCTGGCTGAAGAGGAACGCCTGGTTCGGGCGCGAGGTGCTGCCCGAGCTCAGGAAGAGAGTCAAAGCCTGCCTTCGGAGCGAGTAGAATCCCGCGCATGAAGCTCATCGGCTCGCTCGCCAGCCCGTTTTCGCGCAAAGTGCGGATCGTGCTCGCCGAGAAAAAGATCGAATGCGAGCTCGAGATCGACAACCCCTGGAAAGCGGAGGCGGTCACTCCGAAGTTCAATCCGCTCGGAAAGGTGCCGGTGCTCGTCCTCGACGACGGCACCACGATCTTCGACTCGCGCGTCATCGTCGCTTTCCTCGACAACGCATCGCCGCTTTCGCGCCTGATCCCCGCGGGGAACCGCGAGCGGCTCGAGGTGCGCCGCTGGGAGGCACTCGCCGACGGCGTGCTCGACGCGGGCGTCGCCGCGCGCCTGGAGAACCAGCGCGAAACGAAGATACGCAACACGGCGTGGATCGATCGCCAGATGGGCAAGGTGCGCTCCGGGCTCGCAGCGATGGACGCCGAGCTGGGGGACAAGCCGTGGTGCTCGGGGAACGGCTATACGCTCGCCGACATCGCCACAGGAGTGTGTCTCGGTTGGCTCGAGTTCCGCTATCCCAAGATGAGCTGGAAGAAGGATCACCCCAACCTCGAGAGGCACTTCGCCAAGCTGTCAGAGCGCCCGTCGTTCGCCGAAACGGTCCCCAAGGAATGAGCGGAGCTGATCCCATCGAAACAAGAGGAGGAGACCTAGCATGCAAACTGCCCAGCAAGGCTCGCGATACGTATTCCCGGCTCTAGGGGCGTTTTACGAGCGGTGCGAGCGCTTCGTGTGGCCGATTTTCCGCGTGTCGCTCGGCCTATGGTTCGTTCCGCACGGATGCCAGAAACTCTTCGGCTGGTTCGGTGGGAATATCGCCAACTCTGCGAAGGGAATGGCGGCGGCGAGCCTCGAGCCCGCAATGTTCTGGGCGTACTACATCGGAGTCCTCGAACTGATGGGCGGCCTTTTGCTTGCCGTCGGCTTTCTGACGCGGCCCGTCGCAGCGCTCTTCGTCGGGTTCATGTTCGTCGCCGCGTTCCATGTCAACATAAAGGCGGGCTATTTTTGGACCAGCCGCGGCATGGAAATGCCGCTCCTTCTTCTGGTCCTGTGCCTGCTGGTATTGATCCGCGGCGGCGGCGAGTATTCGGTCGACCGCCGCATCGGGCGCGAGGTCTGAGCCCCGCGTCACTCGATCACTTCCCAATCTGCCGCGCTGGTGGCCGTGGACCCGTCCGCCAAATCGGCGTTCCACTCGACATGGTTGGGCCCGGGGAGCAGCAGCGGGACGATGTTCGGGCAGGTCGCAGCGGGACGATTCTGCGAATTCGGCGGCGTGAGCTGGCACTGAGCCGAGTACTCGGGCGGCAAGGGAGCGCCGTTGATGCTCGCGCGCACTCCGCTGACCTGGCCGTTCCCCGTCACGAGCACCGCGGGATCGATGCGTTGCTGTCGAACGAAGGTGCTGTTCGAAGGTGAGACCTGGAGCACCGGAGCGACCGCCATCGAGTCAATCTTGAGCTGCACCAAATACCAGGAACCCGAAGCCGTTTGGCCGGAGACCATCGCCGTACGATCCGTGAAGGCCGCGAGATTCGGCGCACCGGTCGGCAGGTCGCCGGACAGAAGTGCCGAGCCGTTCATTTCGGAAAGGTAAACATACAGGTTGGATACACTCGCTCCGTTCGCGAGCGGCTTGTTGACCACGCTATACATCTGAAAGTAGGTCTGGTGGCCCGGGGCAGGCGTGTAACTCGGATTGCCCTGGACTCGAATATCGAATGACGCGGCGTTGGGCAACGTCGCCGTCCAGCTCCATGACGTCGCGTCGCTTTCGAACGCAAAGGGGGCCACCGAGAAGCTCAAGCGGCCCTGCGTGCGGTCCTGGGCGTATTCGCCGTAAGAATTCGTGGCTTGATACGGTGCCCAATAGTTGGGAACCGTCGTCTCGTAGGCATAACTCCCCTTCGCAAACTGTCCTATCGAAATCTGTCCGCCCAACACGTTATCCGGGTCGTATAGGTAATCGACGTGCGCCGTCATGTTGACGGTCAGACTTTCGGCAACCACGGGATTTGCAGCGAATGCGAGCAACAGCGCGCCGCCTATGGGCAATAGCCTGGTCTTCACGAGTCCCCCTCTGTTTCCGTTTGAAACGCCTTCGGCGACCGGGACAGCGCGTATGGGACGCCTGCCGTGGCGTTTATGACAAATGATTGACCGCCGGGAGCAGGCCGGTCAAGCCGGAGCCCGGCAACAAATCACATTTTGACCTGCGCCGGCCGGGGAAATCCGACGGGTCTGGAGACTTATTACTGGATCACGCCGCCGCCGAGACAGATGTCGTCGCGGTAGAGGACGACGGACTGCCCCGGCGTCACCGCCCACTGCGGTGCGTCGAATTCGACGTCGAGCGCGCCTTCGCTCACCTGCGCGAGATGGCAGGCGGCGTCGGCCTGGCGGTAGCGAGTCTTCGCGCTCAACGACGAATCTTGAGGCGCCACGCCGCTCACCCAGGCGAGGTCATCGGCGCGAAGCTTTCGCGACAGGAGCAGCGGATGATCGTGCCCCTGCACGACGATGAGCTCGTTCTTTTCCAGGTCCTTGCCGCACACGTACCACGCTCCGCCGCCTGAGTTCTTCAATCCACCGATCCCGACGCCCTTCCTCTGCCCTATGGTGTAGAAGGACAGTCCGACGTGCTCGCCGACGGTGCGCCCCTCGGGCGTGCGCATCGCGCCGGGCCTCGTCGGCAGGTAGCGGTTCAGGAACTCGCGGAACGGCCGCTCGCCGATGAAGCAGATGCCGGTCGAGTCGCGCTTGGCGAAATTGTGCAGGCCCGCCTCTTTCGCGATCCTCCTCACCTCGGTCTTCTTCATCTCGCCGACCGGAAACAGCACGCGCGCGAGCTGCGCCTGATTGAGGCGGTGCAGGAAATAGCTCTGGTCCTTCGACAGATCGCGCGCCTTGAGGAGCTCGGACCGGCCGTCCACCCGCCGCACCCTCGCGTAATGGCCGGTGGCGATACGCTTCGCGCCGAGCGCCATCGCGTGGTCCAGGAACGCCCTGAACTTGATCTCGGCGTTGCACAGCACGTCCGGGTTGGGGGTGCGCCCGGCGGAGTACTCCGCGAGGAAGGCGCTGAACACGCGCTCCTTGTACTCCGCGGAGAAATTGACGACCTCGAGCTCGATGCCGATCACCTCGGCGACCGAGGCGCAGTCGATCAGGTCCTCTCGCGTGGAGCAGTACTCGTCATCGTCGTCGTCCTCCCAGTTCTTCATGAAGAGGCCGACCACGTCGTACCCCTCGCGCTTCAGGAGCAGCGCGGCGACCGACGAGTCGACGCCGCCCGACATGCCCACCACGATTTTCTCGCCCGCCATCGACGGACCTACGCCACGCGGCGCTGGTTCTTCCGGATGAACTCCGCCATGCGCGCCACGCCCTGCTCGATCGCGGCGTTGGACGCCGCATAGGAAAAGCGGATGTGCTGGCCTTCGCCGGGCACGCGCGCGCCGAAGTGGATGTCGGCGAGCACCGCGACGCCGGCCTCGTTGAGGAGCCGCTTCCTGAACTCTTCCGAATCCGCGGCGCCTATCATGCGGCAGGCCTCGGTCACGTTGGGCCAGGCGTAGAAGGCGCCGCCGGGAGTCTTGCAGAACACCCCCGGCACCTTGTTGAGCAGCCCCACGATCAGGTCGCGCCGGGCGAGGAAGGAGTCTCGCATCTTCTGCGCGTCCTCCTGCGGGCCGCTGACCGCCTCGACCGCGGCCCACTGGCTGATGTGCGAGGCGCACGAGTCGGTGTTGGTGACCCAGCGCACGAACTGCGGCGCGAGCACCGGGTTCGAGGCGAAGCCGATGCGCCAGCCGGTCATCGCCCAGGTCTTGGAGGCGCCGTCGGAGATAATGGTGCGCTCGTACATGCCGGGCAGAGACGCGATCGAGCAGAACTCGCCTTCGTAGCACAGCCGCGAGTAGATCTCGTCGGCGTAGATCCAGACATCGGGATGGCGTCTCAGGATGGCCGCGATCGCCTCGAGGTCCTTCTTCCCGAGGATCCCGCCGGTCGGGTTCTGGGGCGAGTTGAGGATCACGAGCTTCGTCTTCTTCGTGATCTTCGATTCCAGCTCGGCCGGGTCGAACGCGAAGTTGCGCGCCTCGCGAAGGTGCAGCGGCACCGGGACCGCGCCGTTCGCGACGATCTGCGACTCGTAGATGGGAAAACCCGGGTTGGGGTAGATCACCTCGTCGCCGACGCCGTAGTCGGTGGTCGAGAGGATCGCGTAGGCGATGAAGGGCTTCGCCCCGCCGCCGATCACCACGTCCTCGGGCCGGATCGAAAGGCCCCGCATCTTTCCCATGTAGCGCGCGGCGGCCTCGCGCAGCTCGGCGATGCCGGCCGAGGGCGTGTAGCCGTGCTTGCCCTCGCGCACCGCGCGCACCGCCGCGTCCTGGATGTTGGCCGGCGTGTGGAAGTCGGGCTGGCCGATGCAGAAGGAGATCAGATCCTTCCCCTTGCGGGCGAGCTCGTTCACCTCGGCGAGAACGACGAAGGCGTTCTCGGTGCCGAGGTTCTCGGTGCGGCGGCTGATCTTGGGCATTTCTGAGGCGTCAGGCGGTCTTAAGGGATGCCATTTTATCCTAGCCGGAGACCCCTCCGGGGCACTATCATCGGCCGAAAGCCGGGAGAACATTCATGCTGGTCAACTGCGCCGCCTACCAGGAAGGGAGAAAACTCGCCGACATCCCTGTCGAGGACATAAAGAAATACGTGAGCCGGCCCGAGTGCTTCGTCTGGGTCGCGCTCAAGGATCCCGGGCCCGGCGAGCTCGCCGCGATGCAAAAGGAGTTCGACCTGCACGAGCTCGCTGTCGAGGACGCGCGCCACGGCCATCAGCGCCCCAAGATCGACGAGTACGGTGATTCGCTGTTCGCGGTGCTGCACAACATCCAGGTCGTGGGCGACGAGATCAAGGTCGGCGAAGTCGATATCTTCGTCGGAAGGAATTACATCCTTTCGGTGCGCAACCAGGCCGAGCCGGGCTTCAGGGAGGTGCGCGCCCGCTGCGAGCGCGAGCCGGAGCTCCTCAAGCACGGCGCGGGGTTCGTCTTCTACGCCCTGATCGACGCCGTGGTGGACCGCTACTTTCCGGTCCTCGACGCGATCGAGGACGAATTCGAAAAATTCGAGGCGCAGATCTTCTCCGGGAAGTCGCTCCGCGCGAACATCGAGGGCCTCTACTACGTCAGGCAGAAGCTCACGATCCTGCAGCACGCGGTGGTGCCGCTGCTCGAAGCCGTCGGCAAGCTCTACGGCGGCCGCGTCCCGCAAGTGTGCTCGGGGCTGCAGGAGTACTATCGGGACGTCTACGACCACCTGGTTCGGATCAACCAGAACATCAATAGCCAGCGCGACACCGTTACGACGGCGATCCAGGTCAATGTAGCCATGATCACCTTCAGCGAAACCGAAGTCACGAAGCGCCTGGCGGCCTGGGGCGCGCTCATCGCCGTGCCCACCTTCATCGCGAGCGTCTACGGCATGAACTTCAAGCAGATGCCCGAGCTCGATTGGGCGTTCGGCTACCCCATGGCGATCGGGGTCATGGCCGCGATCAACACTTACCTCTGGGTTCGGTTCCGCAAAGCGGGCTGGCTCTGACTCAGCGGGTCCTGCGCAAGCGCTTCGGGCGCGCCGCGTAGAGGGCTCGGAAAGTTCTCCAGGACGTGGGCGCGGGAAAGAACCGCTCGCGGGTCCACTCCCCTCCGAAGGGCAGCGTTGCGATCATGCCGTTGCGGCCTCCGAGGAGGCGCAGAAAGCGCGCGGCGAGCGCCGTCGCGAGCGCGTAAAGGCGCGGGCGCTGCGCCACCCACGACCAGACCCTGATCGCCAGCCTCTCCCTCCTGGGACGCAAGCCGCGCTCGACTTGCTCCTCGCGCAGGCTGCGCAGCAGCTCGGGCAGCGGGATCTTCACGGGGCAGGCCACCGAGCACGCGCCGCACAGCGTCGCCGCCTGGGGCAGGTCGAGCGCGTTTTCCAGGCCGAGATAGCTCGGGGTGAGCACCGAGCCCATCGGGCCCGGATACACCCAGCCGTAGCTGTGCCCTCCCACCGCCCGGTATACAGGGCAATGGTTCATGCAGGCCCCGCATCGGATGCAGCGCAGCATCTCCTGCATCGCGCCGCCGAGCAGCCCGGTGCGCCCGGCGTCGATCAGTATGAAAACCATGTGCTCGGGGCCGTCGCGGTCGTCCCGTCCGCGCGGACCGGTGAACAGGCTCACGTAGTTGGAGATCGGCTGGCCGGTCGCCGAGCGGGTGAGCAGCCTGAGCAGGATCGAGAAATCCTCCAGTGTAGGGATCACCTTCTCGATTCCCGTCATGCACACGTGAACCCGGGGCAGCGTGGTCACCATGCGCCCGTTGCCTTCGTTGGTCACGATGACGCCCGACCCGGTCTCGGCGACGAGAAAGTTGCCCCCCGAGAGGCCGAGGTCGGCGGAGAGGAAATGCCCGCGCAGCACCTCGCGCGCCTCGCGCGTCATGAGCGGGATATCGGTCTTGCGCGGCGCCCGGTGCTTGGCCGCGAAGAGGTCCGCGACCTCGCTCTTGTTCTTGTGCAGGGCGGGCGCGATGATATGCGAAGGCGGCTCGCCTGCGAGCTGCAGGATGTATTCGCCGAGGTCGGTCTCGACCGGCGTCACGCCCGCGGCTTCCAGCGCCTCGTTCACGCCGGCCTCCTCCGAGAGCATCGACTTCGACTTGATCGCCTTCTTCACGCCGTGCCGCCGACACACCTCGAGGAGCAGCTCGCAGGCCTCCTCACGGGTCTCGGCGAAGAGCACGGTCGCGCCGCGGCGCGTCGCCTCGGCCTCGAAGCGCTCGATCCAGGCGTCCAGGCTCGCGAGCCCGCGGTCGCGGATCGCCGCGCCTTCCCCGCGCAGCTTCTCGAAGAGCTCCGGGCCGAATTCGGCGACTGCCTTGGCGCGCAGCGCCGTGAAGCCGGTCGAGTTGAATTTCTCCAGGTTGGACTGCAGCGTCTCGTTCGCGAGGGCCTTCGCCGCGCGCGGCTTGAAATGCATCGACTGGGCGTGCATCAGCGCTCTCCGGCGAGCACTTCGGCGACGTGAAGAACGCGCGTCTTGGTGTCGCCGCGGCGGCGCAATCGACCCTCGATGTTCAGCATGCAACCGAGGTCGCCTAGCACGACCGCCTGCGCGCCGCTCGCCTGGATGTGCGCGCACTTCTTCTCGGCCATCGCCGAGGAGATGTCTCCGTACTTGATCGAGAAGGTTCCGCCGAAACCGCAGCAGGTCTCGCACTCCTCCATCTCGACGAGCTTGAGGCCCGGCACTTTTGCGAGGAGCTGCCGCGGATGCGCTTTCACTCCGAGCTCTCTCAGGCCCGAGCACGAATCGTGGTACGTCACCGTGACGTTGAAGCCTGCGGAAACGCCCGCAGGCTTCGCCACCTTGGTCAGGAACTCGGTCAGCTCGTAGGTGCGCTCGCCGAGCCGCTTGACCCTGGCGAGCATCTCGGGCTCGTTCTCGAAGACCTCGGGGAAATGCGTGCGGATCATGCCGGCGCACGAGCCCGAAGGCACGACCACGTAGCGGCACTCCTCGAACTCGCCGATGAGCTTTTCGGCGAGCGCGCGCGCCGACTCGCGGTCGCCCGAGTTCCAGCCCGGCTGCCCGCAGCAGGTCTGGGCCGCTGGAACGACGACCTCGCAACCCGCGTCTTCGAGCAGCTTCAGCGCGGCCAATCCGATCGACGGCCGCATCAGGTCGACGAGACAGGTTACGAACAGGCCGACGCGCATGAAAAAATCATAGCACGCCAGTGATCGCGCACGGCAGCGGCCGTTCCGCACCGTGGTATAGAATTCCGTCATTCGATATCGAGCACCCCATGGCCAAAGTCGAGTCCAAGAACTCCATCCAGGTCATCGGGCGAATGGCCAAGCTTCTCGAAGTCCTCGCCCGGCACGCCCAGCCGGCTGCGCTGAAGACTCTCTCTCAGGCGAGCGGCCTGCACCCCTCGACTGCGCACCGCATCCTGGGCGCGCTGGTGAGCGACCGGCTGGTCGAGCGCGTCGACCCGGGCAGCTATCGCCTCGGGATACGGCTGCTCGAGCTGGGCAACCTGGTCAAGGCGCGCATCAGCGTGCGCGAGCACGCGCTTCCGCACATGCGAGAGCTGCACGCCGCGACGGGCGAGGCGGTCAATCTCTCGGTGCGGCGCGACGACGAGATCGTCTACGTCGAGCGCACCTCGAGCGGGCGCTCGCTGATGCGCGTGGTCAACATCGTTGGCGCGCGCGCGCCTTTGCACATCACCGCGGTGGGAAAGCTGTTTCTCCTCGAGGACGGCTCGGAAGGCCTGCGCGGCTACGCCCAGAGGACGCACCTTCCGCAATTCACGCGCAACACCCTCACCACGGTCGGCGCGCTCGAGAAGGACCTCGACCGCATCCGCCGCAACGGCTACGCCGTCGACAACGAGGAGGCCGAGCTCGGCGTGCGCTGCATCGGCGCAGGCGTCCGGAACGACGCGGGCGCGCTCGTCGCGGGGCTGTCGGTGTCGGCCCCGGCCGACCGCATGAAGAGCGCGTGGTCGGGCTTCGTCAAGGACACCGCCGAAAAGATCTCCCGCTCGATCGGGCACCTGGGTTGATGAGCCGGCGCATCCAGTTCTGCGCGGGCATGCTGGCGCTCGTCGCGCCGTCGCTGGTCTCGTGCGCGGCCGACACCGTAATCTACGAGAAGGTCTCCCCGCACAACACCGTCATCGTCACCGAGGACCAGCGCGGCATGCGCACGCTGCTCTTCGAGCGCGGCGGAACGCGCCAGAGCGTGGTCAAGCCGGGCGACCCGGACCATCTGGAGCTTGCCTACGCGCGCGCCGCGCTCGCCGGCCTGGCGCTGTGCGGGGAGCCCCGCCGCATGCTCGTCGTCGGGCTCGGCGGCGCGACCCTGCCTACGTTCCTGCGCAAGTACTATCCGGACGCGGTGATCGACATCGTCGAAATCGACCCCGAGGTGGTGGACGTCTCGAAGAGATTCTTCGGGTTCCGCGAGGACGAGCGCATGCGCGCTCACGTCGCCGACGGGCGTCGATTCATGGAAGGCCCGCGTGAGCCCTACGACGCGATCTTTCTGGACGCCTACGGCGCGCGCAACGTCCCCGCGCACCTCGCGACCCAGGAATTCCTGCAGGCGGTGCGCCGCACGCTCGCGCCCGGCGGCGTCGTCGTGGGAAACGTCTGGCGCCCGGCCTCCAACCCGCTCTACGGCCGGATGCTGCGCACCTACCAGGAAGTGTTCGACCGCGTCTTCATCCTCGATGTCGCAGGCGACGTCAACGCCATCTTTCTGGCGCTGCCCCGCGAGGAGGGGCTCGGCCAGTCGGAGCTCGCGGCGCTGGCCCGGAAAGTATCGGCGGCCAAGGGATTCCGCTTCGACCTCGGCGAAGTGGTCGAATACGGATTCACCGACGCCAAGGAGAAAAACCCTTCGGTTCGCGTGTTGCGTGATGCGGATCCCGGTACACTCAAGTAGCTCGGAGGCCTCGATGATCATCGACTTCGATTCGCACCTGCGGGAAGGCTATTTCATGGACGAGGTCTACAGGCTCGACGGCCCGTACGAGCGCTTCAGGCCGGTGAGGCTCAACGACGGCCGCACGCACAACACGAAGTTCCTGCACTCGCTCGACCCCATCAGCCCGCAGGGCCACGCCGCGCACCGCCACCCCTACATCTACGACCCGAAGACCAACTGGCGCGGCGGCGAGATCGCGGCGCGGCAGGTGGGCGGCTACGACATGGCGCGGCGCCTCGAGGACGTCCGCAAGGAAGGCATCGACAAGCAGCTGCTGTTTCCGACGCAGATCACGATTGCGACCTCGAACATCGGCGGCCTCGGCCGCGAATGCGCGCGCCTTTTCAACGATTGGGTCGCGAAGCTCGTGAAAGGCCGCGAGGAGGTCTTTCTGCCGGTGGCGATGGCGCCTGCGGGGTGCCCCGAGGC
>Ga0307469_10000117_pt1 | contig 30492 bp, 31 predicted proteins | sample atmos_gasesAM2C__FD_203084 | JGI IMG/M metagenome (GOLD analysis project Ga0307469, IMG submission 203084) | Hardwood forest soil microbial communities from Morgan-Monroe State Forest, Indiana, United States - atmos_gasesAM2C_515 | ecosystem: Environmental > Terrestrial > Soil > Temperate... | reverse complement strand
GTTCGACTTCATCACGCCGAACGCGACCTGCTCCGTGATGCCACGCCGCTCGGTGTACTCGTACGTCTCGCCCGTCTCGTCGAAGAGCGCTATCGCGGCCGCCTCGAAGCCGACCTCGAGTGACGACTCGACGACCGTGGCGAGGACGCGTCCGACGTCCGGCGTCGTCATGGTCCGGCTCGCGCCGGCGACGATGCGCAGCAGTCGCGCGCGGTGGTCCGACTCGCGACGCGCGACGAGCTCTTCGGTGACGCGACGATGCAGGTTGCGCGCGAGCATGCCGGTCGCGGCGGCGACGATGAGGATGATCCCCATGCGGTAGGTGACCGATTGGATCTGGAAGTGTGTTGTCGCGGCGTAGGCCTTCGACGCCCAGAAGTCGCGGAGGCCGTAGAACAACGCGCACAGTCCCCAGACGGCGATCGATCCGCGCGCCTGACGACGGATGGCGCCTTCGAGCACCGGGATCGTGAGGAGCGCCCAGAGCGACGAGGTCGGGTCGAAGCTGAAGAGCAATACAACGCCCATGGCGATCATCGTGTCGGCGACCAGCTCGGCGTCACCGATGAGCGCGAGCTTGCGAACGCTCTCGACCTTGCGTGACGCGAGCGATACGACGTTGATCGCGAGGATGAGCAGGGCGATCGCGCCGCCCACGGGGATCTGCGGGAAGGGAACCGTCGTCCCGGCCGTGGGCCGGTAGAGCACGAACTGAACGACGACGAACGGTATGGCGATCCAGCGCGCGAGACGGATCTGGGTGGCGGTGGAGAGCAGGTTCTCGCGGCGGTCGAGGGCGTGCACGTCCGCCCGAACGCGCCGTTGCTCGGCTGGGTCCTTGCCCGTTGTATCCGCCATCAACTGCCCCCGGCCGTCACCCTACCGCAGCACGTCACGGGTGTCGCCCGTTTGGGTGACCGCACCATGCGGAGGACCTATCTGTTGCCGGACCAGTCAACGACCTATTTTCCCTGCTCAGAAGGGTTGCAACGGGTGCGCTGTGGGTATACCAATCGGGTAACGAAAGGAGTCATATCGTGCGCGGCGTACGGGCGTTCGCAGTCCTTAGCTCTTTGATGTTCGTTGCTGTTGCGTGCGGTAAGGAAGGGGGGCCGTCCGCGAGTACGACCCCGGCGGCAAACGGGGGAGGCGGCGGATCGCTCGTCCTCGGGGCCGAACAGTTCCCGGACTGCCTGAACCCGCTCGATTCCTGCGCGAACGCGTCGTGGGAGGACTGGGGTGTCAACGAGCACATCCTGCCGAAGGCGATGACGATCACGCCGCAAGGAACGTTCGAAGCGACACCGTTACTGACAGAGGCGCCGACGCTCGCGAACGGCGACCTCATCCAGAGCCCGTTCACGGTCAAGTACAAGATCGATCCCAAGGCGGTGTGGGATGACGGCACACCGATCACGTCGAAGGACTTCGAGTTCACGTGGCAGGCACACGTCAAGACGAAGGGCTCGATCTTCACGACCGGCTACGACAAGATCACGAGCGTCGACACGACGGATCCACATACGGCTGTCGTCCACTACAAGGCGATCTATGCCGACTGGCCGGACAACTTCGGCGGTAACACCGACTTCATCCTGAAGTCCGCAGCGTTCCCGAAGGGTCCCGACATCTCCGGACAGATCCAGACGAGCATCCCCTTCTCGGGCGGTCCGTACAAGCTGACGACGTTCAGCAAGAGTGAGATCGTCCTCACGGCGAACCCCAAGTGGTGGGGGCCGAAACCGACCTTCTCACCGGTGACGGTCGTTCCGCGCACGGAGACGAACACGGAAGTCACGTCGCTGCTGACGGGTGAGGTCGCGGCGATCTATCCGCAGCCGAGCGTCGAGCTCGCCCAGCGGCTCAAGAGCAACCCGAACGTGAAGTACACCGTCGGCGGCGGGACGTCCTACGAGGGCCTGTGGTTGAACCTCGAGAAGAAGCCGCTGGACGACCCCAAAGTGCGCGAAGCCCTCTTCTGGGCAACCGATCGCCAAGCGGTCATCGACGCGATCATCAAGCCGAGCGATCCGAGCGCGACGGTCTTGAACTGCGCCGGCTGGGTGCCCAACGTCGGGCAATGGTGCGACAACACGCAGTTCGCCGACTTCGACAAGTACGACCCCGTGAAGGCGAAGTCGATCCTCACCGCGGACGGCTGGAAGCTCGGCGGTGACGGCATCTTCGCGAAGGCGGGACAGCGTCTCTCGCTCGTGTTCTCGACGACCACCGGCAACAAGGGCCGTGAGGACACTCAGGCCTTGCTGAAGGAGAAGTGGAAGGCGGCCGGAATCGAGCTCATCGTGCACAACTACGCGTCGCCGAGTCCGATCTTCACCGACGTTCTGCCCAAGGGGAACTTCTCGGTGTCCGAGTACGCGCAGGTTGCGTCGCCGGACCCGGGCGTCACGGCGCTGTACGCCTGCGATCAGATCCCGACGGCGGCGAACAGCTACGCCGGACAGAACTTCGACCGGTGGTGTAACCCGCAGGCAACCGCGCTCGCGAAGAACTCGGACCTCCAGCTCGATCCGGTGAAGCGTCTGCCGCTGATCCATCAGCTGGGTGCGCTCGTCCGGCAGGATCTCGTCTGGTTCCCGCTGTACCAGAAGCCGCTCATCACGGCGTGGCGGACGGACAAGATCGGCGGTCCGATCGGGACGTACAACCTGACCGGCCTCGGAGGGTTCTACAACCTCTACGCGTGGACGAAGCCGTAACGACCCAGGCAGATCAGCGTCCTCGGCGTACCGTGGGCTGAATGGGGCAGTACATCGCCCGGCGAGCGTTGGTCTCGATCCCGGTGCTGCTCATCGCCTCCATCGTCGTCTTCGCGATCGTGAAGAACACCGCGGATCCCGTCGCCGCGATCAGATCGAACCCGCGGGCGAGCCAGGCCGCGATCGAGCAGTACAGGCACGACCTCGGCCTCGACAAGCCGGCACCACAGCAGTACCTGACGTGGCTCGGGAACTTCCTGCGTGGGCACTGGGGTACGTCCATCGTCAGCGGACGCCCCGTCGGGCCCGACATCCGCGAAGCGATGGCGAACACGATGGTGCTCGGTCTCACGGCGTTCGTCTTGTCGCTGGTCCTCGGGATCTCCGTCGGGATCTTCTCAGCCGTCCGTCAGTACTCGTTCTTCGATTACCTCGCGACGGGGTCCTCATTCCTCGGCCTTTCCATCCCGACCTTCTGGTTCGCGTTGATCCTGCAGATCGTCTTCGGCCTCTACGTCACGAGTTGGTTCCATCTGGGGACGCCGATCTTCCCGACTGCGGGTCTGTACAGCCCGGGCCTCGTCGGGTTCAACCTCATCGACCGCGTCCGGCATCTGGTGCTTCCAGTGACGGTGCTTTCGGTGCAGATCGTGGCGCTGTATTCGCGATACACGCGGGCCGGCATGCTCGACGTCCTTCACTCCGATTACCTGCGCACAGCGCGCGCGAAAGGGCTGAACGAGCGGACGGTGATGGTCCGTCACGCGATGCGGAACGCGCTGATCCCGCTCGTTAGTGTCGCGGCCATCGATGTGGGAGCCCTCGCCGGCGGCCTGATCGTGACGGAGCAGATCTTCAACTGGCCGGGCATGGGCGTGCTGTTCATCAGCGCGATGCAGAACGGTGATTACTCGGTTGTCCTCAGCTGGATGATGATCGTCGTCTTCTTCGTGATCGTCTTCAATCTCGTGGCCGACATCATGTATGCGGTCCTCGATCCCCGGATCCGCTATGACTGAGGACCTCAAGCCAGAAGAAGCCCAACTGCTCGCCGCCGCCGAACTGCCGGACGACACGCTGGTCCGTCTCGGGCTCGACGCGGTCGGCGCGAGCCAGTGGCGCATCGTCTGGCGACGGTTGCTCCGTCACCGCCTCGCCGTCGCGAGCTTCGTCGTCCTCGCGCTGCTCGCCTTCGTCGCGATCTTCGCCGGCGTGTTCGCGCCCCACGGCTACGCGACGCAGTTCCTCACGAACCAGTTGAAGCCACCCGGACCCGGCCGTTGGCTCGGCACCGACACGCTCGGCCGCGATGAACTCTCTCGGATCATCTACGGCGGACGCATCTCACTCGCCGTCGGATTCGGCGTGGCGCTGTCCGCCGGCGTCGTCGGGACACTCATCGGATCGCTCGCCGGCTTCTTCGGTGGTCGCCTCGACACGCTGCTCATGCGCGTGACCGACCTGTTCCTGTCGATCCCGCTCCTCGTGATCCTGATCGTCGCCGCGACGCTCCTCGGGGGGACGGTCCTCGACATTGTGGTGGTCCTTTCGCTCTTCTTCTGGATGCCGCTCGCGCGCATCGTCCGGGGCGTGTTCTTGTCGCTCCGCGAGAAGGAGTTCGTCGAAGCTGCGCGATCGATCGGCGCGTCCAACACGCGGATCATCGTCCGGCACATGCTCCCGAACGCGCTCGGGCCGATCATCGTGAACGTCACGCTCGCCGTCGCCGAGGCGATCCTCATCGAGTCGGTGCTGTCGTTCCTCGGATTCGGCATCCAGCCCCCGACGCCGACGTGGGGCAACATGCTCGCCGAGTCGCGCGACCTCGCGACGACGGCGCCGTGGCTCGTGTGGTTCCCCGGGCTCTGCATCCTCATCACGGTCCTCTGCGTGAACTTCCTCGGAGACGGGCTCCGTGACGCGTTCGACCCGACGCAGGACCTGATCAAGCGATGACGGAGCTCACGTATTTCGATCCCGAGCGCGACAGTTCGCTGCCAGTGCTGTCCGTCGAGAACCTGTGCTCGGAGTTCCGTACCGAAGCCGGGGACGTCCGGGCGGTCGACGACGTGTCGTTCAGCATCGTCCAGAAGGAAGTCTTCGCGATCGTGGGGGAGTCCGGCTGCGGCAAGAGCACCGCCGCGCTCTCGATCCTCGGGCTGCTCCCCCAACCGGCCGGACGGATCGCTTCCGGCCGTGTGCTGTTCCGCGGTGAAGATCTCGTTGCGGCGTCGCCGGCGCGCTTGCGGCAGGTCCGCGGCGACCGCATCGCGATGATCTTCCAGGACCCGCTCACGGCGCTGAACCCGACCCTCCGCGTCGGTGAACAGATCGCCGAGGTCTTCCGCGCGCACCGTGACATCTCTCAGAAGCACGCGATGGAGCGCGCCGTCGAGCTGCTGGCGATCGTCGGCATCCCGCGTCCGCGCGAGCGCGCCGACGACTACCCGCACCAGTTCTCCGGAGGGATGCGTCAGCGCGTGATGATCGCGATGGCGATCGCGCTTCAGCCCGCGCTGCTCATCGCTGACGAACCAACGACCGCGCTGGACGTGACCATCCAAGCGCAGATCCTCGAGGTCCTGCTCGACGTGCGCGAGCGTTTCGATATGGCGATCCTGCTCATCACGCACGATCTCGGTGTCGTTGCGGGAACCGCCGACCGCGTCATGGTGATGTACGCGGGGAAGAAGGTTGAGGAAGCGGCGGCCTTGGATCTCTTCCGCTCACCGAAGCATCCGTACACCTGGGGGCTGCTCGGGTCGACGACGCGTGTCGATCGTCCGCGTGCCGGACTCATGCCGCAGATCCCCGGTGCGCCGCCCAGCCTTCTCATGCCGCCGCCCGCGTGTCGCTTCGCGCCGAGGTGTCCGCGTGTGCAGGACATCTGCCGGACGACCTACCCCGAGCTGCGGACGGTCGATGTCGGTCAGGTAGCAGCGTGTCACTTCGCGGAGGAGCCCGGCTGGGGTCCGGCTCCCGAGGAGATCTCGGCGTGACCGAGGCGCTCCTTCACGCCGAGGGGCTCGTGAAGCACTTCCCGGTCCTGCACGGTGTCGTCTTCCGTCGTGCGATCGCCGAGGTGCACGCCGTCGACGGCGTGTCGTTCGACATCAGTCCGGGTGAAACCTTCGGCGTCGTCGGTGAATCGGGCTGCGGGAAGACAACCGTCGCGCGCCTCATCACGCGCCTGGTCGAGACGGACCAAGGGTCGATCACGTTCGACGGCGAAGACATCACGCACGTTCGCGGCGAGCGGTTGCGGCGCCTGCGGCTCAAGATGCAGATCATCTTCCAGGACCCGTTCGCAAGCTTGAATCCGCGCATGACCGTGGGGGACATCCTCGCGGAGCCGCTCCACATCCACGGCATGTGGAAGGACGGTGGACCGCGACGCGTCCGGGAGCTCCTCGACCGCGTCGGACTCGCTGCCGAGCACGCCGACCGGTATCCGCACGAGTTCTCGGGCGGACAGCGTCAGCGCATCGGCATCGCCCGCGCGCTCGCGGTGCACCCGAAGCTCGTCGTGTGCGACGAACCGGTGTCCGCGCTCGACGTGTCGATGCGTGCGCAGATCCTCAATCTGCTGAAGCAGCTGCAGGAGGAGTTCGGACTGACGTATCTCTTCATCTCGCACGATCTGTCCGTCGTGCGGCAAGTGTGTGATCGCGTCGCGGTGATGTACCTCGGTCAAGTCGTCGAGGTCGCGGAACGCGACGCGCTGTTCGATCGCGCGCTGCATCCGTATACGCAAGCGCTGATCTCCGCGATCCCGATCCCGGACCCCGAGCTCGAGCGAAAGCGGAAGCGCATCGTCCTGCAAGGAGACGTGCCGTCACCGCAGGACCCGCCCTCGGCCTGCCGGTTCCACACACGCTGCTTCAAAGCGCAGGAGATCTGCGAACGGGACGAACCCGAGCTGGTGCAGCGCTGCGACGACCACCCGGCGGCCTGCCACTTCGCGGAGCCACGTGCGCCGGTCGTCGAATCGCCGGCGTGACGGGTTTCACTCCGTACCGGTTCTCTGCATTACCTCGCGCGACCTGCATTCGCCGGACGATGCCCCCGTCGTAGTTGTCGAGTCGCAAGAAGGGGGAGGTGTTCGGCGATGAAGCGCAGGATCATCGGGTTCGCCGTCGTCGTCGCGACGGTCGTCGTGCCGTTCGTGGTCGCGCGTCCGGCGTCGGCGGTGTCGCTCTGCAATCAGTGTGAGGAGCAGGCGATCATCAACGCCGTCCGGTGCATGAGCTCCGGGCCGTTCTGGCGCTGCTGAATCGCGTCGTCGAGGGCGGCGAGCGCTAGCCGCCCTTGACGGTTCCCACCTTGAGCTCGCGGAACGGCACTTCCTTGTCGACGCGCGGGTCCTGCGGGAGCCCGAGTACGCGCTCGCCGAGGATGTTCAGCATCACCTCGTCGGTGCCGCCGGCGATCTTCCCGGACCTCGACTGCAGCACGCCCATCGCCACGCGCTCGCCGAGCGACTCCGGCTGCTCCCACGCGATCGATGACGTTCCCACGATGTTCGTCGTCAGCTCGCTCTGCGACGCCGACAGACGTGCGCCGAGGAGCTTGAGCATCGAGAACTCCGGGCCCGGGATCGACTTCCGGGCCGCCATCGCCATCTTCTCGCGGAGCATCGTCAGCACGCGTTGCTGGACGTAGAGGCTCATCACTTCGTCGCGCACCTCCCCGTCGCTCCACCTTCCGGCGTCCTTCGCGAGCCGGACGAGCGCGTTGTCACCGCCGCCGCGACGGCCACCTCCACCACCGGCGCCGCCGATCGCCATGCGCTCGTTCATCAGCGTGGTGAGCGCGACGCGCCAGCCTTGTCCGACCTCGTCGAGACGCTGGTCGTCTGGGATACGGACGTCGTCGAAGAACACCTCGTTGAAATGTGCTTCACCGGTGATCTGCCGGAGCGGCCGCACGGTGACGCCGGGAGCCTTGAAGTCGACGAGGAACATCGTGAGTCCCTGGTGCTTCGGGAGATCGGGATCCGTCCGGACGATCACCTCGCCCCAATCGCTGAAGTGCGCGCCGGTCGTCCAGACCTTCTGCCCGTTGAGGACCCACTCGTCGCCGAACTTCTCCGCCCGCATCTGCAATCCCGCGACGTCGGAACCTGCGCCGGGCTCACTGAAGAGCTGCGACCAGATCTTCGCGCCGCTGATGAGGTCGGGCATGAAGCGCTTGCGCTGCTCTTCCGTGCCGTGCGTGAAGATCGTCGGCAGGCACATGCCTTGTCCGATGTAGAGCGGGAAGGTCGGCAGGACGTAGCTCGCCGCCTCGCCGTTGAACGCCGCCTGGTGCTGCGGCGTGAGGCCGGCGCCGCCGTACTCCTTCGGGAACGTGATGCCGGCGAGACCGGCTTCGGCGAGCTTGCCCTGGAAATCGCGGCACCGCGCGATCGCCTGCTTCTCTTCTTCCGAACCGATCTCGCCCGAGCCTTGTCCGGCGACTTCGCCTTCGGGCGTGCCGCGACGCGGTGCGTTGGCTGCGAGCCAGTCGCGAGCCTTCACCGCGAACTCTTCGACGCTGATCTCTTCTGTGATCGTCATCCCTGTTTGACCTCTCTGAACGGAACGTCCTTGTCGACGCGCGGGTCCTGCGGAAGTCCAAGCACGCGTTCGCCGATGATGTTGAGCAGGATCTCGTCCGAGCCGCCGGCGATCTTGCCCGACCGCGACGCGAGCAGATTCTGCGTCCACCTGTGGCCGAGCTCCTCGTCGTCCTCCCACGCCGCACCGCCGGGACCGATCAGGTTCGGCGCGAGCTCGGTGATGAGCGCGCCGACGCGCGTTCCCATGAGCTTCATGATCGAGAACTCGGGACCCGGCTGGCGTCCCTTGTTCTGCTCGGCCATGCGCTGTCCGAGAAGCGACAACACCCGTTGCTGGACGAAGAAGTCGATCACCTTGTTGCGCGTTTCCGCGTCGTCGAAGAGATCGAGGTCGCGTGCGAGCCGGACGATCGCGCCCTCACCGCCGCCGCGACGGGTCGCCGCGCCGCCGCCACCACCGCCACCACCGAGCGACATGCGCTCGTTCATGAGCATCGTCAGTGCGACGCGCCAGCCTTCGCCGATGCCGCCGACACGGTTCGTGTCCGGCGTCCGCGCGTCGGTGAAGAACACTTCGTTGAAGTGCGACTCGCCGGTGATCTGCACGATCGGACGAACCTCGACGCCCGGCTGCTTCATGTCGACGATGAAGAACGAGAGGCCCTGATGCTTCGGGAGATCGGGGTCCGTCCGGAACGGCCCGCCGCCGATGTCGGCGATCTGCGCGCCGGACGTCCACACCTTCTGCCCGTTGATGATCCATTCGCCGTCGACGCGTTCGGCCTTCGATTGCAGACCGGCGAGGTCCGAGCCCGCGCCCGGTTCGCTGAAGAGCTGACAGAAGATCTGTTCGTTGCGGAGCACCTTCGGGATCCAGTACTGCTTCTGCTCTTCCGTTCCGTGCGCGAGGAGCGTGGGGATGAAGAGTCCAAAGCCGAGACCGTTCACGGCCGGGAGCGCATACGGCGCCGCTTCCTGTGAGTAGGCGGCTTGGTGGGCGCGCGACAAGCCCTGGCCGCCGTACTCGCGCGGGATCGTTATGCCGGCGAATCCGGCGTCGTGGAGCTTCGCCTGGAAGTCGCGCGCACGCGAGACGTAGTCGCGCTCTTCGGGCGACCCCATGTCGTGCGATTCGCCCATCGGACCGACGTCGGTCTCGCCGCGCTTGCGCGCGTTCTTCTCGAGGAACTCGCGTGCGCGAGCGCGGTACTCCTCGACGTCGATCATGGTGTCGGTTGTCATCGTGGTACGCCCCCTCCGATCGGCGGCTCCGCTCCGCTCCGCCGTGTGATCACCTCGCGAGCCTTCGACGTCCCTTCGTTCTTCGGGATGGCGAAGTCCGCGGGATTCCCCTCATCGACTTCAACGTTCATCGCATTCAAGAATCGCGCCGTCATCCCGTAGAAGCCGGCCGTCAGCGTGAGCTCGACGATCTGCTTGTCGTCGAGACCGATCGCGCGGAGCGAGTCGATGTCCGCGTCGGTGACGGAGTTGTCCTCGACCTTGAGGGCGTAGGCGACGACCGCTCGCTCTGTGTCGCCGAGCTTGTCGAGTGCTCCGTCCTTCAGGGCCTGGAGGTCGTCCGGCGTGTTGCCGACGTCGAGCGCCCACTTGCCGTGGTGGCTCCACTCGTAGTCGCAGTCGAGCTTGAGTGAGATCGCATTGATGACGAGCTCACGGAGCTTCGGGTCGAGGTCCGCGCGCGCGAGCAGCATGCCGCCCATGCGCGAGTACGCGCCGGCGACCTTGGGTGCGTGGTTCAGCTGCTTGAAGATGTTGAAGGCGGGGAGGTCGCCGTTGTCGGTGTAGGGCAGCCGGGGCACCGAAAGACGATACCGTGGAGGCGGTGTGAATCTCGACCCGGACGCCCTGAAGCGCGAGATCGACGAGGTCTTAGAGGAGATCGACCGCGTGGAGGCCGAGGTCCTCGAGCTGTTCGCGGACATCGGCGGCCCGGAAGCGCTGCAGAAGGTCGTCGGCTACAAGCGTCAGCAGGAGCGACTCTCGCCGCTCGCTAAGCGGGAAGAGTCGCCGGGACCTTCGTCATCGCCACCAGCGACTCGGTGAACACGTAGATCCGGTTGAAGAACCGGAACACGTCACCGGAGTCGAGGCGGAAGCGGCGGTACATCACGGCCTTGCCGGCGTCGTAGCCCTCCATGACGTCCTTCCATGTGGCGAGATCTCCGGCGAGGACGAAGCTCGCGTCCGGGGGTTCGTCCGATAGTTCGGCCGACGTCACGACGCCGTCGGCGAACGTGAACGTCACGTACTTGGACAGATCGCGAACGCCGACGGCCCACGTCCCGTTGAACGTCTTCCGCGCCGCGCTGATCCAGTCCCAGTACATGAAGAGCTTCGTTTCGCGGTATGCGTCGTCCGGAAACTCGTTGATGGCCTTCCGCGCATCGGACGCCCACTCCTTGCTGAAGAAGTCGGCCATGTCCCTAGCCTCCCGCGATGACGGGCTCGAGCGAGAGGAGTTGGTCCTGCATCTGTTTCGGTAACTCGACGCCGATGATCCCGAGCTTGCGATAGAGCTGACCCACCATCAGCTCGCGGAGCTGAAGGATGTCGAAGCCCAGCGGCTCGGTGTTCGCGACCTTACTCACGGCGCCGCCCATGTTGAGGATCGTCTGAAGCACTTGCAGGACGTCCTTCGTGTGGGACGGATCGCTGCGCAGCGAGTCGTAGAGGAACTTCATGCCGAACTGCACGTGGCGCGCTTCGTCCCGGCACGTCGCCGTGAAGCCCGTGTAGTACGCGGGCAGGAAGCCGCGGTCGCGTCCGAAGCCGAGCGTGACCTTCATCACGACGAGCGCGAGGACGCCTTCGATCCACAGGTGATACAGCGTCGAGTACTTCACACGGCGGTGCGGGTCGTCCGGATTCTGACGGAGATCGTCTGCGAGGTACGCGAGAAGGCCGAACGGTCCGACGAACGTTTCCGTCAGCCACTGATAGGAATGGTCGAGCACGTCCATGATCGTGTCGCCGGGAACGCCGACGACTTCCTTGTAGAAGCGATCGAAGAATACGGTGTGGCGCGCTTCGTCCTCGATCTGCGAGGAGACGAAGATCTTCTCGTCCTCGCTGCCCGACATCATGAACGGCACCAGGTCGACTTCGACCTGACGCTCGCCGTGATGGAAGCCGGACGAGATGTCGATGAACGCCGTGCGCTCCTCCTCCGTCATCTTCTCGTGCCAGTCGATGGCGTCCTGCGTGAAGTCGAGCTCGTAGACGTTCCAACGCTGCTTCAGGTAGCGCTTGTAGAGGTCGAGTGGTGCGGGGAGCTTCTTGAAGGTATGGACGTACTCGATGACTTCGTCGATGTGGACCTTGCCGATCCCGACGAGGTCGGAATCCTCGACGATCCTGAAGTCTTCGACGGTCTTCGCCATCCCACACCTCCCGGTCGGGTCGTGGTCCGATTCTACTGAGCGGCTGGGCCGCCAGTAAGCCGCAAACTACGAGCCAGCGCGATCAAACGCGAAGGGGCAAGCGTGCCCGCGACGCGCACGAATGATCCGTCCGGCGTATCGGCCCGGACCTCGTTGCTGCGGCCGTCCAGGATGAGCACGGCGTTGCGGAGTCCCGCGATCGTGATCTTGATCGTCGGACGGTTCTCGGCCGCCGCGGCTGAGGCGAGCGCAGGGCTCTGATCGACGACGACGAGGTTCGGTCCGCTCGTGTAGACGTCGGTCACCGACGACGTCGGCGGCGCGGGAACCGGGCTGGGGTTCGGGTTCGCGCTCGCCGCGCTCGGCAGTACGACGGCGAACCGTCCGAGATGGACGAACCCCTTCGGAGCTTCGGCGAGCGTCCAGAGCTTCACGGTCGCGTCGTTGTCCGGGACCTGATCGATCGAGCCGGTATCCATCCCCGGCGTCGGCCGGACGGTGATGCGGAACGCGCTCGCGCGGACGCGACCGACGTGCACGAGCCGCGCGACGCGACGACGTAGTAGCGAGTTGTTGCGGACCCACCACTCCTCGATCACGATCCCGTCGCGGTCGACGCAGAAGTCCGCGTACTCGCTCGCGCCCGCGCGGTACGTCGTGAGGTCCCCGGCGGACACCGGGCCCCCGGCACGGTAGATCTGACACACGCGGCCGTACACGTTCCGCTTCTCGCGCTTCTCGATGACATGACGACGCACCGCGTCGATGAGTGCAACGTCTACGCGGAGGTCACCCGACCCGAGACTCGGCCCGACGGCGATCGCCAGCGGTTCCGACGACGGGCTGATATTGGCGAATGCGCCGAAGGCGCTCTGCCGGACGCTCGACAGCTTCGTCCCGGACCAGGTTTCGATCCGGCTCGCGAAAGGACGCTCGACCCACGTCTTCTCCGTGGTGACGACGGGCTTGCCGCCCGCGAAGGTAGTGACCTCGAAGCGTGCGTAGAACGAGGTGGGGATGGTGCCGATATGGAACGGCGTCCCCGACGAGATCCCACGGGAGCCGGGGCGTCCGACGGGCCGGTGGTGGATCCACCAGTTGAAGAGGTATCCCGCGACGGCGAGGACGGTCACCATCAGGAAGAAGGCGCGCAGACGCTTCCGGCCGAACTCGTACTCGGATCTCACGTGGGGCCCCAGTGTGGCCGAAATGTGTCCTGGCCCAAATCTGTCCCGGCGAGTATAGTTTTGGCGTTAATGTCCGTCATCAAGGGGAGAGGAATGACGAACACGCTCGAAGACGTGCAATCGAAGACCCGCGTCTACTCCGACTGGAACTCGACGAAGGGCCTCCGCACCGACATCCTTCCGTGGCGCCTGTGGGACAAGGCCAAGCGCCTCCACTGGGACCCCGCGGCGATCGACTTCACTCAGGACGCCAAGGACTGGGCCAACCTGCCGCTCGAGCACCAGATGGTCGTCGCCGGGCTCGCGTCCGGTTTCATGGTCGGTGAGGAAGGCGTGACGCTCGACATCATGCCGCTCGTCTTCGCGGTGGCCGATGAGAATCGCGCGGAAGAGACGATGTTCCTCACGTCGTTCGCGTACGAGGAGGCGAAGCACGTCGACTTCTTCCATCGCTGGTTCCAGGCGATCGGTGTGTCGCCGCTCGAGATGCGCAAGATGCAGCGCGAGCGCGCGGCGGAAGCCGGCATGGAGCTCGGTGACGAGGAGCAGCGCGGGGGACTCTTCGAGTCGATCCTTCCCCGGACGATGCGCCGCCTGCTCACCGACCGCTCTCCTGAAGCCTTCCTCGAAGCGTCGGTGACGTACAACCAGTTCATCGAGGGCTGCCTCGCGATCGCGGGCTACCGCATGTGGGGCCAGATGTTCGAATCGTTCGGCGTGCTCCCGGGGCTCCGTGAAGGACTCGGGCACATCCAGGACGACGAGCGTCGTCACATCGCCTACGGGACGTACCTCTGCCGCCGCATCATCGCTGCGGACCCGTCGCTCGCCGAGGTCGGGGTCGACAAGATGTACGAGCTACGGAACCTCTACATCCAGGGGTTCCAGGGCCTCGACACCGGCAACGGCAACTCGCGCGCGAGCGCCGAGGAGATCATCACGTCGGCGCGCGAGCGCGCAGCTGCGGCCGAGGCGAACGGCGGCAACGGCGGCGGCGGGTACGGCGGTGGCAACCAGTTCAGCGTGTTCGCGGAAGTGATGCTGCGGCAGGTCGATCGCCGCATCGCGCTCCTGCGCAACGCCGCGAAGCTGGACGTGGCCGCGGCCGAGTCCGGCGCGGGGGCCGAAGAGATCGAGCAGGAGCTCGAACAGGTTTCGTAACGGGACGAGCCTGCGCTGCAGAGGATCTCGGGAGTGGGTTCGACGAGATCCTCTGCAGTAGCGATTGTCTAGCTGTCTGCCGGTGGGGGTTCGTCCGGCGTTTCGGTGTGGCCGTTACCGCCGTTACCGCCGTTGCCGTTCGGGCGGCGCACCTTCTCGAGCGTGCCCCCGACGACGCTCCGTGCGGTGTCGAGCGTGTTCTTCCCGAGCTCGCGCGCGCCTTCGTACGCGCCGGACGCAGCTTCTTCGAGGTTCGCGCTGACGTCCTTCGCGCTTTCGGCTGCGCCCTTGCCCACGTTGGATGCGTGCTGCTCGACCTCGAGCGCGACCTTGCGCGTCGTCTCGATGATGGACTCCGCGGTTCCCGCACCGACCTTCACGACGTCGCTCGACACGTCGGCGATGCCCATGATCGCCGCGCGCGCCGCGTTGGACGCTGTGCCGACGGTCGTGACCGCGAGGTCGCTCGCGCCTTCGATCGTGCCGGACACGGCACCCTTCAGCGTGTCGAGCAAGCCGCTCGCCATCGCCGTCGCCTCACGGCCGAGGCCGTAGACCGAATCCTTCACCTTGCTCCCGATACCGGGCATGCGTGCCTCCTTCGGACTGAACCGAAGAAGACAGACTCGGCTTACAGCTCTGTAGTTTCAGGAAAGGTTTAGCCGCGCATCGAGAAGGGCGGGACGGCCTTCTCGATGAGTTCCGCAACGACGGGACCCAGCTCCGCTGGGTCCCAGCGCCCTTCCTTCTCCTTCATCGGACCCGGGTGCCAGCCTTCGGCGATCCCGAGACGTCCGCCGGACGAGTGGAAGACGCGGCCGGTGATGCCCTTGCTCTGTTCGCTCGCGAGCCACGCGCAGATCGGCGCGATGTTCTCGGGGCTCCGCGGATCCCATGCGCCTTCGGGGACGCCGTCGCGCCGGCCGGCGCCGAGGTCCTCGGTCATGCGCGTCAACGCGCCGGGCGAGATCGCGTTCACGGAGATGCCGTACTTCGCCATCTCGCGCGACAGGATGATCGTGAAGCTCGCGATGCCGGCTTTCGCTGCGCCGTAGTTCGCCTGGCCCGGGTTCCCGTAGATCCCGGACGTCGACGTCGTATTGATAACCCGTTTGTCGAGCTCGGCCCCCTGCTTCGCTTCCTCGCGCCAGCGGTGGGTGGCGTGACGGGTCGGGCAGAACGTGCCTTTCAGGTGCACGTTGATGACGGCGTCCCACTCGGCCTCTTCCATGTTGAAGACCATGCGGTCGCGGAGGATCCCCGCGTTGTTCACGAGCACGTGCAGATCGCCGAACGTGTCGTAGGCGAGATCGATCATCTCTTTCGCGGTGTTCCAGTTGGACACGTCACCGGCGTGTGCGACGGCTTCGCCGCCCATGGCCTTGATCTCGTCGACGACTCCTTGCGCGACCGGTTGCTGCGTCCCGCTGCCGTCGCGTTCCATGCCGAAGTCGTTCACGACGACCTTGGCTCCCTGCCGCGCGAGCTCGAGCGCGTGTCCGCGTCCGATGCCTCGTCCGGCGCCGGTCACGAGTGCGATACGTCCTTCGCAGATTCCCATCAGTTCACTCCTGCTTTCTTCCGGTATTCCTCGCGGACGAGACGCCTGTACAGCTTCCCGGTCTCGTGACGGGGAAGCTCGTCCGTGAAGTCGACGGTTCTCGGACACTTGAAATGCGCGAGCTTCGAACGTGCGTGCTCGATCAGTTCCTTCGACAGAGCGTCCGACGGCGTGAAACCGTCCTTCAGCTCGATGACGGTCTTCACTTCCTCGCCCCATTCCTCGTTCGGGACGCCGATGGTGCAGGAGTCGCGCACGGCTTCGTGCGTGAGCATGACGGCGTCGACCTCGGCGGGATAGATGTTCACACCGCCGGAGATGATGAGGTCGGCGCTGCGGTCGGTGAGGAAGAGATAGCCGTCCTCGTCGACGTAGCCCATGTCGCCGAGCGTGAAGTACTCGCCCGAGTACGCCTTCGACGTCTTCTCGCCGTCCTTGTAGTACTCGAAGCGCGTCTCGGCATCCTCCGGCGCACGGAGGTAGATCGTGCCGACGTCGCCCGTGTCGACGTCGTTGCCGTCGTCGTCGCGGATCTGGACGTGGCCCTCGGGAATCTTTCCGACCGTCCCGGGCTTCGTCAGCCACTCGTCTGACTCGACCGACGTTCCAGAACCTTCCGTCGCGGCGTAGTACTCCCAGATGATCGGGCCGACCCAGTCGATCATCGCCTTCTTCACATGGACGGGGCACGGCGCCGCGCCGTGCGCGATGCGCTTCAAGGACGACAGGTCGTAGCGCTGCTTCGTCTCGTCCGGGAGCGAGATCAGGCGGTGGAACATGATCGGCACGAGGTGCATGTGCGTGATGCGGTACTGCTCGACGAGCCGGAGCGTCTCCTCAGGGTCCCAGCCGTCCATCAGGACGACCGACAGACCCCACAGCAGCGGGAGCCCGAGCGAGAAGGCCAGCGGCGCCGCGTGGTACAGGGGGCCGGTGCAGAGGTAGCGGTCGGTGTCGGTGTGCGTCGCTGCTGCTTCGCTCCGTGCTCGGCTCGCGGCCGGCCGCCTGCGGTAGACGCCCTTCGGGCGTCCGGTCGTGCCGGACGTGTAGAGCATCGTCTGGCCGAAGCCCTCGTTCTCGATCGCGTCCGGTGATTCGTCCCGGATCGCTTCCTCGTAGTCCTCGAAGCCGTCGATGTGTCCGCCGACGGCGAGGCACGCCTTCACGTTCGCGAGCTTGGCGGCCTCGGCGCAGTTCTTCGCGAACCGCTCGTCACCGACGAAGATCGTCGCCTCGCAGTCGCCGAGGATGTAGGCGATCTCCTCGGCCCCCAGGTGCCAGTTGATCGGCGTGAGCCGGAGCCCGTTTCGAGCCGCCGCGATGTACACCTCGACGAACTCCGGACGGTTCGAGCACACGAGTCCGATCGCTTGTCCCGCTTCGATGCCCCGGGCGCGCATCGCCCTGACGAGCTGGTTGCATCGCGCGTCGAGCTCGGCCCACGTCCGGTCGGCGACGGCCGACACGATCGCGGTCTCGTCCGGTTGCGTCTCGGCCCGCCGGGTAACGGCGCGCTGCGGCAGCGTCGGGTATCGCGGTGCGTCCTGCTCCACTGCGGTGGCCTGCGTTGTAGAAGTTTCGCTCAAGGTCAAACCCTCCTCCCGCCGTACATCTTGCGCCGGGAAGCGTCCCGTGGGAAATCCGGTTAGAAAAGAAGGTATGGAGGAGAGGCTCACACTACTCACGGTTCACGCCCACCCGGACGACGAAGCGTCCAAGGGGGCCGGCACCGTCGCCCGCTATCACGCCGAAGGGATCCACACCGTCCTCGTCTGCTGTACGGGCGGCGAGGAGGGCGACATCCTGAACCCCGAGATGGAATCGCCCGAGGTCCGGGCGAACATCGCGGCCGTCCGGCGCGAGGAGCTCAGCAGCGCGGCGAAGGTCATCGGCTACGACGAGGTCGTGATGCTCGGCTACCGCGACTCGGGGATGCCGGGGAGCGACGCGAACCACCACCCGCGGTCGTTCGCGCAGTCGGACTTCAGGGAAGCCATCGGACGGCTCGTCACCATCATCCGCCGGACGAAGCCCCAGGTCATCGTCACGTACGGCGACGACCACCGCGGGTACCCGCACCCCGATCACATCAAGGTGCACGACATCACGATGCCCGCGTTCGACGCGGCCGGCGATCCGGACGCCTACCCGTGGGCGGGGGAGCCGTGGCAGCCGCTGAAGGTCTACTACACGATGTGGTCGCGGAAGCGGATGCTCGCAACGCACGAGAAGTTCCTCGAGCTCGGTCTGGAGTCGCCGTACTCCGACGACTGGTTCAAGAACCGCGACTGGGGAGAGGACACGACAACGACCTCGGTCGACATCTACGGCTACACCGACGCGCGACGCGACGGGCTCCTCGCGCACCGCACGCAGGTCGACCCGAACTCACGCTTCTGGTTCGGGCTCCCGCCGGAGATCGCGCGGGAGATCCATCCGTTCGACGACTACGTCCGCGCGCGTTCGCTCGTGGACGAACCGCTCCCGGAAGACGATCTGTTCGCCGGCGTTCGCGAGCGCGTCAGCGCGTAGTCGGCTCCGACCACTGCTCGCTCAGCCTCGCCGCGATCCGTTTGGTCTCGTCGTGTCGGTGCAGCGCATCGAGTACGCCGGCCGTCAGTGCGTCGAAGAACGGAGTGCCTTCGGGCGGAGCCCACCGGACACCGAGCTCTTGCAGCTGCTTGTCCGACATCGCGTCGATCGCGCCCCAGTAGTGAGCGAGGCGGTGCACATCGCTCGGGCTCGAACGAACGACGAGCCGCAGATCGTCGCACGCTTCGGCGACGGCTTGCCATTGTTCGAGGAACGAGCGGAAGAGGTTGAGCACGTCTTTCGGGACGTAGAAGCCGATGACCTCGGGATGCGCAACGACGGCCTCGAGGACGCTGCGGGTGTTGGCGATCCAGATGCGTGCGGCGGCCGCGTCCACCGGACCGACGTGGATGTGCATCGCCGCGTCCTCGGCGGACGCACTCTCGACGAGCACGTCGACGATGTGCTCGACGAACCCACGACCGATCGCGACCTTCTCGAGGACGCGCTGTGCACCGGCGTCGAACGCGGCTTGGTACACGCCCTGGTCTGCGTGCGCGGTGTACAGGATGATCGCGGTATCGGGAGCGCGTTGGCGAACGTCGTCGATCGCCTCGAGCCCCGTCCGGCCGGGCATCTGATGATCGAGGATGAGGAGGTCGGGTTGCTGCTCGCGGGCGACGCTCACGGCCTCGAAGCCGTCCGTCGCCTCACCGACCACCTCGAAGCGATCATCGTGCGAGAACTGCGCGTGCAGGAGCATGCGGATGTCCTCGGAGTCGTCGACGATGACAACCCTGACGGGCTCCGTCCGACGCTCCCCGAGAGTCGTCATCGCACCTCTATTGTTCCGAGTTGTAAAGAGCGAGCGCCGGGCTAGCGGCTCCCGGCCGCTAAACGGCCTGCTAGTTGATGTTGCGCCCCTTGTCTTTCCAGTAGGGCTCGCGGAGGATCCGCTTCAGCAGCTTCCCGGACGGATTGCGCGGGAGCTCGGTCGCGAAGTCGACCGACCTGGGGATCTTGTAGCCGGCGAGTCGTTCGCGCGCATACGTGATCAGTTCGTCCTGTTCGAGCGTCGCGCCGTCCTTGAGGACGACGATCGCCTTCACCGACTCGCCCCATCGCTCGTCGGGGACGCCGATGACGGCGATGTCGGCGACCGCCGGGTGTCCGGACAATGCGTTCTCGACCTCGATCGGGTAGATGTTCTCGCCGCCGGACACGATCATGTCCTTGATCCGGTCGGTGAGGAAGACGAAGCCTTCCTCGTCCATATAACCGGCGTCGCCGGTTTTGAACCATCCGTCCGGTGTGAGGACGGCGTCCGTCGCTTCCGGCTTGTTCCAGTAGCCCTTCATGTTCTGGGACGACCGCGTCCACAGCTCGCCGACGCTTCCCCGCGGCTGCTCGTTGCCGCCTTCGTCGACGATCTTCAGCTCGACGTGCGAGTAGGGCTTGCCGGCGGAACGCAGCAGGTACTCGCGGGGTCCGTCCGGATCGTGATCTTCGGCGTCGAGCTGTGTGATCGCGCCCGTGGTCTCGGTGAGACCGTAGACCTGCAGGAGCGGGCAACCGAACGTGCGCATCGAGCGCGTCAACACCTCGTTCGTGATCGGCGACGCGCCGTAGACGATCGCGCGGATCGCGCTGAAGTCGCCGTCCGCGCAGTTCGGGAGGGCGCTCAGGAACTGGAGCACCGCGGGGACGAGGAACGCATTCGTGATCTTCTCGTTCTGTAGCGTGTCGAGCAGCTGCTGCGGAACGATCTCGCGCACGATGACCGACTTGCACCCCTGCGTCATCCCGACGAGGGCCCAGCCCGAGCCGCCGATGTGGAAGAGCGGCATGGCGACGAGGTTGATGGAGTCGGCGTCGAAGCTCCACAGGGGGCCGATCGCGGGCATCATCGTGCCGAGGTTCGAGTTCGTGAGCATCGCGCCCTTCGGCAGGCCCGTCGTGCCGGACGTGTAGAGCTGCATCGCGACGTCGTCCGGGCTCCCGTCGGTGCCGGGGTCGTCCGGACGTTGCTTCGACACCCACGCGTCGTAGGACTCGTGCGTCGGATGGTCGCCGATCACGACGATCTTCTTCACTGTCTGGAGGCCGGGCTCGAAGTGCTCGAGGTGTGACGCGAACTCGGACCCGACGACGAGCACGCGCGCTTCGGCGTCGTTGATCGTGTACTCCATCTCGGGCGGCGCGAGCCGCCAGTTCACGCCGACGGTGACGGCGTTGAGCTTCGCGCCGCCGAACAGGAACTCGAAGTACTCCGGCCCGTTCTTGTCGATGAAGGCGATGCGGTCCTGCTCGCTGACGCCTTCGGTCGCGAGCGCCTGCGCGACCTGGCTGCTTCGCGCGTCGAGGTCGGCCCAGGTGGTGGTTCGTCCCTCATAGGTGATCGCCGGTGCGTCCGGCCGATCCTTGCCGTGCCCCCGGACGATCCCCGCAACGGTCCAACTCATGCCTTCCCCTCCTCGCGTGGTCCCCAACAGTGTGCCATTGACACGGTTATCCTAACGCTGTTAGATTTCCGAATGATGTTAGGGCAACGCGTCGACACCAGAGCCGTCCGGCGGGACGCCACCCGCGCGCGGCTCATCGACAAGGCCTGGGAGCTCGCGCGGCGCGACGGTCTCGGCGCGCTGTCCTTCCGGGAGCTGGCGCGCGAGGTCGGCATGCAAGCGCCATCCCTCTACACGTACTTCGAGTCGAAGAACGGTCTCTACGACGCGCTCTATCGCGACGCCGTCACGAAGCTCAGTGCGGCGATGACGGCGCGACCGGAAGGCGCGACGCCGAAGGAGACGCTCCGGAACTCGATGCAGACGTTCCTCCGCTTCTGCTCCGCGGACCCCCCGCGCTACCAGATCATCGCGGAGCGCCCGGTCCCGGGCTTCGAGCCGCGACCGGAGTCCTTTCAGATCGCGACCGGGACGTTCATGCGCGTGCGCGCCGATCTGGCCGCCGTCGGGGTCACCGACGACCGAACGATCGACCTCTGGCGCGCGATCACCACGGGCCTGCTGACGCAACAGATCGCGAACGAACCCGGGGGCGATCGGTGGATGCGTCTCGCGGACGAAGCACTCGACATGTACGTGGCGCAGTTCGGGACCAAGGGAAAGGGGAAGAAGCGATGAAGGTAGTCGTACTCGGAGGGGGACCGATCGGCCTCGCCACGGCGATGTTGCTCGCGCGTGACGGTCATGACGTGACGGTGCTCGAGAAGGACGCTGAAGGTGTCCCGGCGACGACCGAAGAGGTTTACGAGCGGTGGGATCGTCGCGGTGTCGCGCAGTTCAGACAGGCGCACTACCCGCACGCGCGGTTCCGTCAGGTCTTGCAGGCTGAGCTCCCGGACGTCCTCGCCGAGCTCGAAGCATCGGGCGGACGGCGATTCAACATCCTGAACGGGATGTCCCCGCTGGTTGAGGACCGCTCGCCTCGGGAGGGCGACGATCGGTTCGAGACGGTGACGGCGCGCCGTCCGGTGATCGAGGGAGCCATCGCGCGCACCGCGGAGAACGAGCCCGGCGTGAAAGTCCTCCGCGGCGTCGCCGTCGACGGCCCCGTTTCCGACCGCGCCGTCGGCGGGATCCCCCTCGTGACGGGCGTCCGGACCTCGGATGGGCAGGTGATCACGGCCGATCTCGTCATCGACGCGACCGGGCGACGTTCGAAGTTCGTCGAGTGGGCCACCGGCCTCGGCGGGGTAGCGCCGTTCGAGGAGATCACGGAGTCCGGGTTCGCGTACTACACGCGGCACTACACCTCGGAGGACGGTTCACTTCCCGAGTACAAGGGCGGCTTCGTGTCGACCTTCGACAGTTTCTTCATCCTCACCGTGCCGACGGACAACAATACCTGGACGATCGCGATCGTCGCGATGGCCGGCGATCACCTGCTGAAGTCGCTGCGGAACAACGACGTGTGGGAGCGCGTGATGCGAGCCGTCCCCAATTGCGCGCATTGGATCGACCACACGCCCGTGTGCGATGTCCTCGCGATGGCGGGCGCGATGGACCGTTACCGGCGGTTCGTGGTCGACGGCCGTCCGGTCATCGCCGGGATGGTCGCCGTCGGCGATTCGTGGGCATGCACGAACCCCACCATGGGGCGAGGTCTGTCCCTCGGCATCGTGCAAGCGTGCGCGTTGCGCGACGCGCTTCGTGAACATGCGGACGATCCGATCGCACTCGCGGTCGAACTCGATCGCGTCACCGAGGAACGGCTGACGCCCTGGTACCACCAGCAGGTCGCGCGTGACAAGCGTCGTTCGCTCGAACTGCAAGCGCTGATCGACGGACGACCCGTTCCTCCGAACGACGATCCGATGGCGCCGATGCAAACCGCCTTCTTCACTGGGGCTGCCTACGATGCGGACATCGCACGAGCGTTCCTCGAGAACCTGTCCGTCCTGGCGCTTCCGCATGAGATCATGTCGCGACCAGGCATGCTCGAGAAGGTGTCCGCGTACGTCGGCGAGACGCCGCCGCAGCCGCCGGGGCCGAAACGCTCCGACCTCGCGGCCCTCCTCAACTAACGTGCCCTAGCGGGCGCGCCACTCCATGACGACGTGCGTGTCGGTGCGTTCGATCTCGTGGAAGCCGAGGCGTCGGTAGAGCCGTTGGGCACCGTCGTTGTCGTGAAGCGCCCCGAGGTAGACGCTCTTGTTCGTCAGTCTCGCTCGCTCGAGGACCTCGTTCATAAGCGTCGTTCCCACGCCTCGGTTCTGGAACCGCGGAGCAAGCACGATCATCTTCACTTTGATCCCGTCGGCTTCGTCGGCGATCTGGACGTAGCCGGCCGGTTCACCGTCGACTTCGACGATCTCGTAGGTCGCAGGATCCCATCCGGCGTCGAAGAAGCGATCCTGTGCTTCGAGGTCGAACGAGCCGAACTGTCGCGTGACGACGTCGCGGAAGGCGTCGTGGTGTGTCCGACGCGCGAAGTCCGCGTCTTCGCTAACCGCCGGACGAAGCACCGATCGCTGCACGCGCCTTGCCTCCCGGAGCATGGACGATCAACTTGATCAGCTCTTCGGTGATCTTCGGTTCGAGCCCTTCGGTATGTCCTTTGTCGAGCCGGACGACGTCGGCGATCACGCGGCCGTCGCGTGCGTTCGGGTAGACGAACATCTGCGCCGTGCCCGGCCGCGCCTCGCGGCCCCACGACGGCTTGAACGTCTCCCAGCGCGAGTCGTAGACCTGTCCGGGTTCGGTATCGACGACATCGGGCACCTGCACGCGCGCGCCGGCGCCGTAACGCTCGGCCCACGGCGACGTCGCCGGCAACTCTTTGATCTCGTGCTCGCCCGTCGCGTAGATGAAGGACAGCTCTGCCGACGGGAGCGGCGGCGGGTCCCCGCGACGGAACGGTGGGGGCGGAGAGCCCGGCGGACGCGGGGGGCCGAAGTCCTCTGCGATCGCCGCCTGGCCGAAGCGTCCGCCGGACAGACTCAGGAAGCCGTCGACGCGGTCGGCGAAGTAGGGATCGCCGAGCAGCCGGCGCGACGTCATGCCGCCTTGCGAGTGTCCGGCGAGCCAGAACGATGCGACGTCGAACCGTCCGAACACGATCTCGCACACGTTGCAGAGATGGTCGTCGTCGGCTTCTGCGGTCCAGAAGCGCATCGGCGTGTCGGTGAGCGCTGTGGGAGCGGCGACAACGAGATGGTACGCGTCGGCGAAGTCGTGCACGGGGAAGTAGCCGCGCTGCCACACGCCGGCCGAACCGCCGCCGTGGACGTTGAGGATGAAGACGACGTCGCCTGAAGCTTCGTCCGGTGAGTCCAGATAGAACTTGCGGTCGGTCTTCGGGTCGACGATCGTTTCGCTTCTCATCTCACCTTCTCCTCGCCACGCTCGACGTCATTTCGGGTTGCGTATCACTATCTCGCCCGAGGCCGCTCGGATGCCTACTGCGCTTAGGCCGGCGCGACCGTCGACGACGCGGACATCGAGATCCGCGTCGCCCAGTACATCTCGGGCGGCCGCGCCGTCGTCGCTCAACTCGACCCACGCGATCCCGGCCGGCGCATCTTCACCTAACCCATCGCGGAAGCGCTCGTTGCGGGTGTCCGTTGCCTCGTATTGGATGACGAATGGCTTCGTGGTCTTGTATCCGACCGCCGTCGTTCGCCACCGACCGACGGACCCGTCCTGGAGGGTGATCGACCCCTCATGGATCTCGGTGCCGAGGCGTCGCGCGACTGCGTCGATGTCGGACGTGTGCACTGCCCATCCGACGAGACGATCGCCGTCCTCGACGATCCGTTCGAGCACCGATCCAATGGGACCCGCGGGATCCGCGACGGCGAGCAGTTCCAGGTACGACCCGTCCAGGAACCTCACGGTCTTGTTGCATGTGCCGCCCGGGTGTACGCCACCGTCGCCGACGTCCATGTCGTACTCGTCGGCGAGCCAGGCGGCGGCCGCATCGAGATCGCGCGTGCCCCAGATGACGTGATCGAAGCGGAGGCCTTCGCTCATGAAACTCCGACGGTTGACAGCTTGCCGATTCGAGCGAGGTCGCGTTCCGCTTCGTCGACGAAACGCCGGACGAGTTCGCCCGCCGGGACGAGCTCGTGGATCGCGCCGACGCCTTGTCCGGCCGGGTAGCACTCCTTGTCGGGATCGACGCCGGCCGTGAGGTCGTCGCCGCCGAGGTGCATCGCTCCGTCCTGCGTTGAACGGATCATCTGCTGTGGGAAGCGCTGCAGTTCGTCCGGGTGCTCTTCGAAGTACTTCGTGTACGAGTTCTCCAGCGCGCGGAGGGTCTTGCCGGTGAAGGCGCGCGAGATGACCGTCTGGTCTTCGGCGGACGAGAGCAGGTGCTCCTTGTAGCCGACCGTCGAACGCGCTTCGGGCGTCGCGATGAAGCGTGTGCCGACCCAGATCCCGTCGGCGCCCAGCGCGAGGGCAGCGGCGAGGCCTCGTCCATCGAAGATGCCGCCCGCCGCGACGACGGGGACCTTGCCGCCGACGGCGTCCACGATCTGAGGAACGAGCGGCATCGTCGCGATCTTGCCCGTGTGTCCGCCGGCTTCGGTCCCCTGGGCGACGACGATGTCGCAACCCGCTTGAACCGCTTGCACGGCGTGGCTCACTTTGCCGCACATGTTGACGACGAGGACGCCGCGGCGGTGGCAGAGGTCGACGATATCCACGGGGACGCCGAGACCGGCCACAAAGACGGCGGCCCCATTGTCGATCGCTGCCGTGCACTGCGCTGTCATGTCGCCGGCCGCTGTCAGCAGATCGACACCGAACGGTTTCGACGTGAGTTTCTTGAGCTCGGTGATCTCGCCGACCATCTGGTCGGTCGACATCGTGGCTGCGCCGAACGATCCGAAGCCGCCGGCCTCCGACACCGCGGCGACCAACCGGTGGTAGGACACACCACCCATGCCCGCGAGCATCACCGGATGCTCGATGTTGAGGATCTCCGTCAGTCGCGTGCGGATCATCTCGCCTCCCCGATATATGCCACCATGACTGTCGCGTCAGAGACTCTATACGGGAGGGTTATGGCCGAGCTGAGCTTCGCCGACATCTGGGAGAAGATCGCCGACGCGTTCCCCGACGCGCCCGCGCAGATCCACGGGGACCGCCGCTACACGTGGGCGGAGTTCGACCGTCGCGCGGACGGCGTCGCGCAAGCGCTGCTCGATGCCGGCTTGCGGCACCAGGACAAGGTCGCGCAATACCTCTACAACGGCGCGGAGTATCTCGAGTCGCTCTTCGGCACAGCGAAGGTCGGCGGGGTTCCGGTCAACACGAACTACCGCTACACCGAAGACGAGCTCGTCTACCTGTGGGACAACGCCGACGCCGTCGCCGTCGTCTTCCACGGCACGTTCGTCGAGACGATCGAGCGCATCCGCGACCGAGTCCCCGGCGTCCGGCTGTGGTTATGGGTCGATGACGGGACGGGGCCGTGTCCGGCGTGGGCGACACCGTACGAACAGGCCGCGTCGGCCGCGACGGGACGTGTGGGCGCGAAGCGGGGGCCGGACGACATCTACATGCTCTACACCGGCGGCACGACCGGGATGCCGAAGGGCGTCATGTGGCGCCAGGGCGACCTCATCGACAGCTACGCGCGAACCGTCGACCCGAACGCGACCTGGCAGATGCCGGTGATGCCCGGCGGCGTTGGGCTCCCAGCGTGTCCGTTGATGCACGGCACCGGTGCGTTCGTCGCGTTCATCATGCTCAACGGTGCCGGGTCGGTCGTGACCTTGACGAAGCGCAACTACGACCCCGTCGAACTGCTCGACACGATCGAGCGCGACAAGGTCAACGTGATGGCGATCGTCGGCGACGTTTTCGCAAAGCCGATGTTGCGAGAGCTCGACGCAAACCCGGGACGCTGGGACATCTCGAGCATGCTCGCGATCATCTCGTCCGGCGTGATGTGGAGCCACGAGACGAAGCAGGGCCTCCTGAAGCACCACCCGGGAATGATTCTGAACGACGCGTTCTCCTCGTCGGAAGCGCTCGGCATGGGCTCGAGCGTTTCGTCCGGCGACAATGCTGCGGACACGGCGAAGTTCACCCTCGGGCCGAACACGCGCGTGATCGACGAGGACGGCAAAGACATCGTCCCGGGATCCGGCGACGTCGGCATGGTCGCGGTCAAGGGCCTCGTCCCCGTCGGGTACTACAAGGATCCGGAGAAGAGCGCGAAGACGTTCCGCGTGATCGACGGTGACCGCTACTCGGTCCCCGGCGACTTCGCAACCGTCGAAGCGGACGGAACACTGAAGATCCTCGGACGCGGCTCGGTGTGCATCAACACCGGCGGCGAGAAGGTCTTCCCGGAAGAGGTCGAAGAAGTCATCAAGCGCTACGAGCCCGTGCTCGACTGCGCCGTGGTCGGTGTTCCGGACGAGAAATGGGGCGAAGCGATCACGGCGATCGTCCAGCCGCGTCCCGGTGACGAGATCGACGACGACGAGCTCGTGAAGCACGTCAAGGCGAACCTCGCCGCGTACAAGGCACCGAAGCACGTTGTTGTCGTCGACACGCTCGGACGTAGCCCGGCCGGCAAGCTCGATTACCCGGGCCTCAAGCGGAAGGCGATCGCCGAAGTTGGGTAGCTACGCCGACGCCGGGGGTGTGAAGCAGTGGTATGACACTGCCGGTGACGACGGCGACGCGCTGCTGCTCCTTCACGGCGGTCTCGTTGGGAACGACACGTGGGGCATGCAGATGACGTTCTTCGCGCAGCACTTCCGCGTGTTCGCGAACGAGCGGCGTGCGCACGGCCGCACGCCCGATGTGGACGGACCACTCACCTACGAGGACATGGCGGCGGACACGATCGCGTTCCTTGAGCAGGTTGTCGGGGAGCCGGCGCACCTCGTCGGATGGAGCGACGGCGGGAACGTCGGGCTGCTGATCGCGATCGAGCGTCCAGACCTTGTGCGGAAGCTCGTGACGATCGGCTCGAACTACCACTCCGAGGGACTCGTCGGGGAAACGGATCTCCAGCCGGACGACCCGAATCTCATCATGATGCGTTCGATGTACGAGGCCGCGTCACCGGACGGTCCGGAGCACTGGCCGGTCATGCTCGGCAAGGTGCTCGAGATGTGGCAGAACTTCGGTATCGACCGAGCGAGGATCGAACGCATCGAAGCGCCAACGCTCGTCATGGTCGGCGACGACGACGCGACCCACCTGGAGCACACGATCGATCTTTACCGTGCGATCCCGAAGTCGGCCCTCGCGGTGGTGCCGCACGCATCGCACCTCGTTCCGCTGGAGCAGGCCGATCACGTCAACGCGACGATCTTGCGCTTCCTGCAGAACGATCCGCCGGCGACGCTCTGGCCGATCCGTCGCGCTACCTCGTAGCGATCTCGTTCACCTTGTCGGCGAGGACCTTCGGGTCGTACGGCTTCGTGAAGAACGCGCCGACGCCGAGCCGCGTGGCTCTCGCGTGCGCATAGTCATCGTCGCGCCCGGTCAGCACGATCACCCGCGACTTCTTTGGGCCGAGACTCGAGAGGACTTCGAAGCCGTCCGTGAACGGCATCATCAGGTCGAGGACGACGACGTCGAACGGTTCTTCGACGAGGGCCTTGAGCGCGTAACGACCGTCCGTCGTCACGACGACGTCGTGGCCGTCGTCCTCGAGATTGATCTTGAGCAGTTGCGCCTGCTTCGGTTCGTCCTCCGCTACGAGGATCCTCGCCACGTCATCCTCCCGTCTTCGGGACGCGACTCGTCAGCACGTCGCTTCCTTCGAGCTTGTCGATCTCATCATCGGAGAAGCCGTGCTCGCGCAAGACGTCACGGTTGTGCTCTCCACGATACGCGGGCTCACCGTGCGCACCACTCGTCGCGTCCGAGAAACGCCACGGCGTGTTCGGGACGATGAAGACGCCATCGCCCCGGTCCGACACCTCGACCGTCGCGCCGCGGTCGCGAGCCCACGGCGTCTCGGTGGCTTCCTTGAGCGTGCGGATGACGCCCATCACGAGACGGGCGCGGCGGAGCTCTTCGTCGAGAGCTTCGACGTTGTCGAAGGTCAGCACCCAGTCCTGGATGATCTGCTGCAGCTCGTCGCGGTTCGTCCGGCGTGCTTCGTCGTCGACGAATCGGGGGTCGTCCTTCAGGTCCTCGCGCCGGAGCGCGTTGCACCACATCGCGAACGAACCGCGCGGCGTGTAGTCCGCGGAGATCGTGACGTAGCGGCCGTCGTGCATCCGGAACATCGGGTGCGGATCGTCGAAGTGCGCCGGACGTTTCTTCTCGCTGACGTGCTCGGCGGCGATGTGCTCGGTCGCGCACAGCAGGGCCTCGCCCATCGCGAGTTCGACGTGCTGTCCGCGCCCCGTCCGCTGGCGTTGCTGGAGGGCTGCGAGGATGCCGACGGCGGAGTAGACGCCGGAGTAGACGTCCGCGTGGGACATCGGGTCGTGGAACGGTGGTTCGTCCCGGCCCCGTGCGATGACCTCGAGCCACCCCATCTCGGCCTGCACCGTCGGCGCGTACGCCGGACGGTCGCGCCACGGGCCGCGCTGTCCGTAGCCGCTGATCGACGCGTAGATCAAACGCGGGTAACGCTCCGAGACGACCTCGTAGCCCAGGCCGAGACGCTCGGCGACGCCAGGACGGAAGTTCTCGACGAGGACGTCCATGTCGTCGAGGATCCGCATGATGATGTCGACGCCTTCCGGCTTAGACAGGTCGAGAGAGACGTTGCGCTTCCCGAGGTTCTGCTGCACGTAGTACGCCGACAGCGAGTTCTTGCGCTGTGTCGCGAAGCGTGTGAGGTCGCCTTCGGGCGGTTCGACCTTGATGACGTCCGCGCCGAGATCGTGGAGCAGGCGGGTGCAGTGGGGCCCGGCGAGCACGCGTGAAAGGTCGAGAACGCGTATGCCGTCGAGGGGGCGTTGATCGGTCACTGTCCTCACATTCAGGACCAGCGACGCCGTCGCGTCAAAGCGGTGTCATCCAAACGGAGGGGCGAACCGGTTTATCTGCATCACGCGACCCGGAGGAGGGATTCGATGAAGTGGATGGCCGTGGTGGTCCTGGCGTTTGTTGTCGCGCTCGGAGCCGGCGTCGCGAGCGCAAAGCCCAGCAGCTGCCGACCGCAGAAGTTCTGCAACTCGTCCCCGCCCCCCACGCCGACGCCCGACCCTTGCGACACTGGAGGGGTCGGTGGCAAGACGGTCGCCGAGACCTTCTGGGACGGCGACATCGTCTCCACGGGAGCGTTCAACGGGATCGCCGGCGACCCGAAGGGCAACTGGGGGCCGGTGTCTGGTGCGATCGAGGGCGCTGGGGGTGGAAGCACGGCCGCGACGGAGGCAGCATGCGTCGTGAACTCCGCACCGTGGGGCAGTCCGCTCTGAACCGATGAGATCGAACGTTCGGGACGAGACGTTCTCGGCGGCCTTCGAGGAACTCTTCCGCCGCGCCGGCGTCGTCGCGTACCGGATCCTGGGTGACAGCGCCTCGGCGGAGGAGATGGCCGCCGAGGCGCTCGCTCGTGCCTATGAACATTGGCCTCGCATCGCGGAGCTTTCGTACCGAGACGGATGGGTGCTGCGGGTGGCCAGCAATCTCGCGATCGATCGCGCTCGGCGACTGCGTCCGACGCTTGCGTCGGACGAGACGGTGGACCTCGAGGACTTGATCGTCCTGCGACTGGCACTCGTCGACGCCCTCGGCCATCTCCCCACGCGGCAGCGCGAGGTCATCGCCCTTCGTCATCTCAGCGGGCTGTCGGAGGTCGAGGTTGCCGAAACGCTGGGCATCGCGCACGGAAGTGTGAAGACACATCTCCGACGAGCACGCGAAGCACTGCGGCGTCAGCTCGGAACGGATTTCGGTGGAGGGACCGTTGC
>Ga0307469_10000116_pt1 | contig 30516 bp, 30 predicted proteins | sample atmos_gasesAM2C__FD_203084 | JGI IMG/M metagenome (GOLD analysis project Ga0307469, IMG submission 203084) | Hardwood forest soil microbial communities from Morgan-Monroe State Forest, Indiana, United States - atmos_gasesAM2C_515 | ecosystem: Environmental > Terrestrial > Soil > Temperate... | reverse complement strand
GGAACTGCTCGCTGTGTTCGCTCCGCAGCCCATGGGCGAGGCCGTTGAGCGCGTAGCGCAGGCGTCGGGGGAATGGGTGATTCTTGAAGGCCACCGCCGCTTTTCAGCTCTTGTACACGTACTGCAGCAGGATGCCGACGAAGATCACGAGCCCGACGTACTGGTTGTTGAGGAAGGCGCGCAGGCACGCGGCCGGATCGCGCCTGCGGATGAGCCACTGCTGCCAGAGGAACAGCAGCCCCGCTGCGACCACTCCTCCCTGGAACCAGCGGCCGAAGTGCATGTCGACGCCTGCGAGGTAGAGCGCGTACAGCATCATCAGCTGCATGACGCCGATCAGGAGCTTGTCCATGTCGGCGAACAGGATCGCGCTCGACTTGACGCCGATCCGGATGTCGTCCTCGCGGTCGACCATCGCGTAGAGGGTGTCGTACATCGAGGCCCAGATCACCGCGGCGATGTACAGCACCCAGCACACGCGCGGCAGCGCGCCGAGCTGCGCGGCGAAGGCCATCGGCACGCCCCAGCCGCCGAAGGAGATACCGAGGTAGAGCTGCGGCATGGGGAAGACGCGCTTGACGAACGGGTAGGAGACCGTGAGCAGCGCGCCGATCGCGGCGAGCTTCACGGTGTACTCATCGAGCCTCGTGACGAGGAAGAGCGCGGCGGCGATCAGCAGCACGAAGAGCGTGAGCGCCTCGGCCGGGGTCACGAGCCGTGCGGCGAGCGGCCGGTCGCGCGTGCGCCGCACGTACGGGTCGATGTCGCGGTCGGCGAAGTCGTTGATCACGCAGCCGGCGGCGCGCATCACCACGACGCCGAGCACGAACACGACGAGCACCTCAGGGTTGGGTTTCCCCGCGCCCGCGACCCACAGCGCCCACAGCGACGGCCACAGGAGCAGCCACGTGCCGACCGGGCGATCGAGCCGCATGAGGCGCGCGTACTCGGTTAGGCGCCGGCCGAGCCGCCAGGAGAACGGCGCCTCGGGAAAGCGGGGCGGCGCCGGAAGCTCCGGAAGCGGCGGCGGTGGAGCGGCAACCTCGGCAGGCCCAGGCGTTTCAGGCGCCGGAGGCGTAGCCGGAAGCTCGGGTGCGGCGGCTGACATGTGCGGTATGTTAGCCCACGCGCCCGTAGCGCTCGCCCGTGCCGATCCAGCGCGCCGTGAGCGCGGCGACGCTCTCGGGCGCGGATTCGAGCAGCTCCGCCGCCGCCTGCACCTTAGGCAGCAGATCCGCATCGCGCATCAGGTCCGCGACGCGCAGCTGCGCGAGCCCGGTCTGGCGCGTGCCGAGGAGCTCGCCCGGTCCGCGCAGCTCGAGGTCGCGCCGCGCGATCTCGAAGCCGTCGCTGGTGGCGCGGATCGCCTTGAGCCGCGCGCGCGCGGGCTCCGAGAGCGGCGCGCGGTAGAGAAGCACGCAGGTGCTGGCCTCGAGGCCGCGGCCGACGCGCCCGCGCAGCTGGTGCAGCTGCGCGAGTCCCATGCGCTCGGCATTCTCGATGATCATGAGCGTGGCGTTCGGGACATCGACGCCTACTTCGATCACCGTCGTCGCGACCAGCAACTGGATCTTCCCCGACTTGAACGCGAGCATCGCCTGGTCCTTGGCCGCGGGCGGCATGCGCCCGTGCACGAGGCCGACGCGCACTCCGGGCAGCGCCGCGGCGAGCGCCGCCGCGGTCTCCTCGGCGGCCTGGGCGCGCAGCTCGTCCGACTCATCGATCAGCGGGCACACCCAGTAAACCTGCCGCCCGGCGCCGCAGGCGCCGACGATGCGCGCCACTACCTCGGCGCGCCGGTCCTCGGGCAGCACGACGGTCTGCACCGGCGTGCGGCCGGGCGGCAGCTCGTCGATCACCGAGATGTCGAGGTCGGCGTAGGCGGTCATGGCGAGCGTTCGCGGGATCGGCGTCGCCGTCATGATGAGCTGGTGGGGCACGCGGCCCGCGCCCTCGCCCTTCTGCGAGAGCCGCAGCCGCTGCTGCACGCCGAAGCGATGCTGCTCGTCGACGATGACGAGCGCCAGCGCTGCGAACTCGATCCCCTCCTGAAAGAGCGCGTGCGTGCCGATGACGACGCGGATCTCGCCCGAGGCGAGGCCCTCCAGCGCGCTCTTGCGCGTGCGCGCGGCCTGTCCGCCCGAGAGCAGCGCGACCGGGATCCCGAGCGGGCGGAACCACTCCTGGAAGTTGCGCCAGTGCTGCTCGGCGAGGAGCTCGGTCGGCGCCATGAGCGCCGCCTGCTTGGCCGTGCCCGCGGCGCGCGCGGCGGCGGCCGCCGCGATCACGGTCTTGCCGCAGCCCACGTCGCCCTGGAGCAGCCGCACCATCGGCACGCCGGTGCCGAGGTCCGCCCCGACCTCGCGCAGCGCGCGCGCCTGGGCGCGCGTGAGGGCGAAGGGGAGCGCGGCGATGAGGCGCCGTGCGAGAGCGCCCTCGTCGTCGAGCCGGAAGGCCGGGTCGCCCTTCAGGGCGCGCTTGCGCGCCCGGAGCGACAGGTGATGCGCGAGGAGCTCCTCGAAGGCGAGGCGCCGCTGTGCCGGGTGGCGGCCGGCGGCGAGCACGGCGAGCTCCGCGTCGCGCGGCGGGCGATGCAGGTACGCGAGCGCCTCCCAGAGCGTCGGCAGTCCCGGCGGCAGCCCCGCGTCCGGCGGGAGGAGGTCTATGAGGCCTGAGCGCGCGAGCTCCTCGAGCGCCTGGCCGATGAGCGCGCGCAAGCGCCCCTGCGGTACTCCCTCGGTCGAGGGATAGATCGGCGTGAGGGTCTCCTCGAGCGGCGCAGCCTCCGACGTCAGGCGGCGGTACTCCGGGTGGACCATCTCGAGGCCGAGCGGCCCGCGGCGCGCTTCGCCGAAGGCGCGCAGGCGCGTGCCGCGCGCGAGGTTCTGCTGCTGGCTGCCGGAGAAATAGAAGAAGCGCAGCGTGAGGAACCCCGAGCCGTCGGAGATCCGCGTGAGGAGCTGGCGGCGCCTGCGGTACGCGACCTCGGTCAGCTGGACCTCGCCTTCCACCGTGGCGCGCACTCCAGGCGCGAGGGCGCCAATAGCGGTGATGCGGGTGCGATCCTCGTAGCGCAGCGGCAGCAGGAACAGCAGGTCCGCGACCGTCGTGACGCCGAGACGCGCGAGGCGCGCGGCGAGCGCCGCGCCGACTCCGCGCAGAGTCGTGACCGGGCGGCTGCCGGCATCCCCGGCGGGCACGCCCGGCGCGCTTAAGCGAGGTGCAACACGCACTCGATCTCGATCTGCGCGCCGCGCGGCAGGGCGGCGACCCCGACGGTCGAGCGCGCGGGGTAGGGCTTGGCGAAGTAAGTCGCCATGACCTCGTTGACCTTGGCGAAGTTCGCGAGATCGGTGAGGAAGATGGTGAGCTTCACCGCCTGGGCGAGCGAGCCGCCGGCGGCCTCGGCCACGGCCTTCAGGTTCTCGAACACCCGCCGTGCCTGGACCTCCATGTCGCCGGTCACGAGCTGCATGGTGGCGGGATCGAACGGCACCTGGCCCGAGAGGTACACCGTGTCCCCGGCGCGCACGGCCTGGGAGTAGGTGCCGATCGCCTGCGGGGCGCTGTCGGTGTGAATGCTCTGGCGGCTCATCGGCTGAAGCTCCTCAGGTAGTGTTCGTTGGGCTCATTGCAGCGGCCCGAAGCGCGCGCGCCTCACCCGCCGGCCTCGCTCTCGCCCTCGCCCTCCGGGCCCTGCTCGTCGCGGGCGCGCGCGGCGATGGTGCGCGTGACGCGGGTGACGTCCGGCATGCGGCGGATCACCCGCACGAGGCGCGCGAGCTGGCGGCGGTCGCGCACCCGCAGCTCGAAGGTGATCACCGCGGCATCCGCATCCTGCTCGTCGATCGACACGTGGTCGATGTTGGTCTCGGTGCTGGCGATCGCCGCGGCGACCGCCGCCAGCACGCCGGTGCGATTGACGACGTGCACGCGGATCTCGGAGGAGAACCGCCGATCGGGCGCGCTCTGCCAGCTCACCGGCAGCCAGTTCTCGGGGTGCTTGCGGTAGTCCTCGACGTTGACGCAGTTCTCGCGGTGGATCACCACGCCGCGCCCGGTGGAGAGGAAGGCGAAGATCGGGTCGTAGGGGACGGGGAAGCAGCAGCGCGCGTAGTTGACGAGCAGCCCCTCGGTGCCGGCGATCGCGAGCGGCGCCGGCGCCGCCTTGCCGTCGCCCGCCGGCTCACCGGGCCGGAGCCGGCGCGCCACGAGCGGTGCGAGCCGCTCGCCGAGCCCGATCTTCTCGTAGAGCTCGTCGAGATCCTTCATGCCGAGCTCGCCGAGCGCCGCGCGCTGCACCTCGGGCTTGACGTCTTCCAGCGCGAGGCCGAACTCGCGCAGCGCCTGGCTGAGGAGGCGCGAGCCCAAGGCGATCGCCTCGGTGCGCCGCAGGCTCTTCAGGTAATGGCGGATGGCGCTGCGCGCCTTGGCGGTCACCACGAAATTGACCCACGAGGGGTTGGGAGTCGCGCCCTTGGCGGTGATGATCTCGACCGTCTGGCCGTTGCGCAGCACGGTGCGCAGCGGCGTCAGGCGCCGGTCGACCTTGGCGGCGACGCAGCGGTTGCCGATGTCGGTGTGCACGCTGTAGGCGAAATCCACCACGGTGGCGCCCGAGGGCAGCCGCAGGATCTGGCCCTTGGGAGTGAACACGTACACCTTGTCGGGAAACAGGTCGACCTTGACGCTCTCGAGAAACTCCTCGGAGGAGCCGGCCTCCTGGAGCGACACCAGGCTCGAGAGCCACTCGCGCGTGCGGTCCTGCTGGGAGGCATCCGAGGGGCCGCCGGCCTTGTATTTCCAGTGGGCGGCGATGCCGGACTCGGCCACGCGGTGCATGTCGGCGGTGCGCAGCTGCACCTCGATCGGCACGCCGTTGGGGCCGAACAGCGTCGTGTGCAGCGACTGGTAGCCGTTCACCCGCGGGATGGCGACGTAGTCCTTGAAGCGCCCGGGCATGGGCTTGAACACCGAGTGCACGACGCCGAGGGCACGGTAGCAGGTGTCGGGCTTCTCGACGATGACGCGGATGCCGTAGACGTCGACGATCTCGTTCAGGAGCGAGCGCTTGCGGTGCATCTTCTTGTAGATGCTGTAGAGATGCTTCTCGCGCGTCTCGACCTCCGCCTGGATGTTGCTCTTCAGCAGCGCCGCCTTCAGCTGCTGCTCGATCTTCTTCAGGAACTCCTTCTGGTTGCCGCGCGCGCGCTTGAGCGTCCGCTCGAGCACCAGGTAGCGGCGCGGGTAGAGCGCCTTGAACCCCAGGTCCTCGAGCTCGAGCTTCATGTTGTAGAGCCCGAGCCGCTCGGCGATCGGCGCGTAGATCTCGAGCGTCTCGCGCGCGATGGCGCGGCGGCGCGCCGGCGCCATCGCCTCGATCGTGCGCATGTTGTGGGTGCGGTCGGCGAGCTTCACCAGGATGACGCGCAGGTCGCGCACCATCGCGAGCAGCATCTTGCGGAACGACTCCGCCTGCGCCTCCTCGCGGCTCTTGAACTTGATCTGGTCGAGCTTGGTGACGCCGTCGACCAGCTCGGCGACATCCGCGCCGAAGCGCGCCGCCAGCTGGTCCTTCGGGGTCGGCGTGTCCTCGATGACGTCGTGGAGGATCGCCGCGACGATGGTGTCGGTGTCGAGGTGCAGGTCTGCCAGGATCGCCGCCGCCGCCACCGGGTGGGCGATGTAGGGCTCGCCGGAGAGTCGCTTCTGTCCCTGGTGGGCCGAGGCGCCGAATTCGGCCGCCTCGCGGATCCTTCCGACCTGCTCGGGCGCGAGGTAGCCGCCGGCGGTCGCCAACAGCTCCTTCAGTCCCGGGGTGCGTCTTCCGCCGGGCAGCAGTCCGCGGAGCGAAGACGCATAGTCCATGGGTCGCGCGCTGTCGTCAGTCTCCGAGGCCGAACTGCGGTGCCCGGAAGGAGGACTGGTTGTCCGCGTCCGGCACGGCGGGCTCGGGCGCCGGCTCGGGCTCGCGCAGCATCTCCGCGGTGATGTTGCCGGCGGCGATCTCGCGCAGCGCGAGCACCGTCGGCTTGTCGTTCTCGAGCGGGAGGGTTGCCTCCGCGCCGTTGGCGAGCCGCCGGGCGCGCTGCGCCGCCAGCAGCACCAGCTGGAAGAGGTTATCGACGTTGTGCAGACAGTCTTCTACGGTGATTCGGGCCATTGAACGCTCAGATGAAATACACCCGGCGCGGGGTGCGCAGGGCCTTTAACTATAAGCGAAAAGTGCCCATCCGGGCCAGTCGCAGGGCCGCCGCTGGCGGTCCCGGGGCAGGAGCTCTCTAAGACTCCCCCAGCAGCTCCGTGAGCAGCGGCTTGAGCCCGGGGCGGCTGCTCTTCAGATCAGCGCCCTTGCCCTCGATGATGCGCTTGAGGTCCGCGACTGCCCGGTCGAAGTCGTCGTTGACCACCACGTAGTCGAACTCGTCGTAGTGGGACATGTCGCAGGCGGCATCCTTCAGGCGCCGCCGGATCACCTCGGGGGTGTCGGTCGCGCGGCGGGCGAGCCGCTCGGCGAGCGTCTGCCGCGCCGGCGGCAGCACGAAGATGCTGACGCAGTCGGGCATGGCGCGGCGCACCTGCCGCGCGCCCTGCCAGTCGATCTCGAGCAGCACGTCGTGGCCCTGGGTCAGCTGCGATTCGACGAAGGCGCGCGAGGTGCCGTAGTGGTTGTCGAACACCTGGGCGTGCTCGAGGAACTCGCCGCGCCTGGCCAACTCGTCAAACTCAGGCTTCTGTACGAAGTGGTACTCGCGCCCCTCCAGCTCGGTCGGACGGCGCTTGCGGGTGGTGTGCGAGATCGAGAGGCGCAGGCGCGTCTCGCCCGCGAGCAGCGCCTTCACGAGCGAGGTCTTGCCGGCGCCCGAGGGCGCCGAGATGACGTACAGCCGGCCGCGCTTCATGGGCGCGAATATACGCCGCACGCCTCGAGCGCCGCGACGAGCGCGCGCAGCGCCCGAGCGCGATGGCTCACCCGGTTTTTCTCCTCGGCGGAGAGCTCGGCGGCGGTGCGCCGCCCGCCGGTTGGGACGAACGCCGGGTCGTAGCCGAAGCCGCCGCTCCCGCGGGGCGTGAGCGCGATGCGCCCCTCCCAGGTTCCGGTGCCCGTGAGCGGCGCCGGATCGTCCGCCGTGCGCACCCACACCACCACGCACTGGTAGCGCGCGGTGCGGCGCCGCTCGGGAACGCCGTCGAGCTCCCTGAGGAGGCGCGCGAGGTTCGCCGCATCGCTCGCGCCCTCACCGGCGTAGCGCGCCGACCAGACGCCGGGCCGCCCGCCGAGCGCGTCGACCTCGATCCCGGAGTCGTCGGCGAGCGCCGGCAGCTGCGCCGCGGCGGATGCGTGACGTGCCTTGAGGAGCGCGTTGTCGAGGAAGGTGGCGCCGGTCTCGGGCACGGAGCCGATGCCGAGGGCGGCCTGGGACAGGAGCTCGAGCCCGTAAGGCTCGAGGAGCGCGGCGAGCTCGCGCAGCTTCCCGGGGTTGGCGCTCGCGAGGACCGCGCCCGTCACGGCGCGGAGAGCGCCTGGGCCTGGAGCGAGAGCAGCTCCCCGATCCCCGCCGCGGCGAGATTCAGCAGCGCGTCGAGCTCGTGGCGGCGAAAGGCATGGCCTTCCGCCGTGCCCTGGATCTCGATGAAGGCGCCGCCGTTGTTCATCACGACGTTCATGTCGGTCTCGGCCTGCGAGTCCTCGGCGTAGTCGAGGTCGAGCACCGGCACGCCGTCCACGATCCCGACCGAGACCGCCGCCACCTGGCCGTGCAGCGGGTGGGCTGCGATCACGCGCCGCGCCACCAGAGCCTCGCAGGCCTCGGCAAGCGCCACGTAGGCGCCGGTGATGGAGGCGGTGCGCGTGCCGCCGTCGGCCTGCAGCACGTCGCAATCGAGCGTGACGGTGTGCTCGCCGAGCGCGTGCAGGTCCGCCACCGCGCGCAGCGAGCGGCCGATCAGGCGCTGGATCTCGAGTGTCCGCCCGCTCTGCCTGCCGCGCGCCGCCTCGCGCGCGGTGCGGGTGTGGGTGGCGCGGGGCAGCATGCCGTACTCGGCGGTGATCCAGCCCTGGTTCTTGCCGCGCAGGAACTGCGGCACCGACTCCTCGACGCTCGCCGTACACAGCACCTGCGTATCGCCGAACTCGACCAGCACCGCGCCTTCGGCGTGCTTGCCGTGGGTGCGGGTGAAGCGCACCGGCCGCAGCTCGTCGGGCGCGCGTCCCGAGGGTCTCGCCATCGTCTTCAGTCCCCGAGCCAGCGCAGCGCCACCGCCGAGGTGTTGTCGCTCCCGGGCCCGGCGCGCTTGACGGCGCGCGAGCCGAGCTCGGCGAGCTGCTCGCGCAGCTGCCCGCTGCCGCCGTTGAGGCTCCCGGCGACCTCCGGGTCCTTGAGCGGTCCCCAGAAACCGTCGGTGCACACCAGCAGCAGGTCGTCGGGCTCGATCGGCCGGCGGCGGCTCACGGTCATGTCGGGGAGGATCGGGTCGCCTCCCAGGCAGCACTCGACGAAGTTGCGCATCGGGTGATGCTGCGCCTGCTCGGCGTTGATCAGTCCCTCGCGCAGCAGCAGCTCGACGTGGCTGTGGTCGCGGCTGCGCGCGACGAGGGCGCCGCGCCGCAGGTGGTACACGCGGCTGTCGCCGACGTGCGCCCACCAGCTGCCGTGCTGCTGGATCAGGCACACCGCGCAGGTCGCACGCGGCCGCTGCTCGAGCGGCAGCTGCGTGCCGAGCTTGACGACCTCCTCGTGCGCACGCCCGAGCGTCAGGTGCAGGAACCCGAGCGGATCGAACAGCGGCTGGGGCGAGTGCCAGAAGGCCTCGGTGATCACCTGCTGCGTGACTTGCGCGGCACGCGCGCCATGGGCGTGTCCGCCCATGCCATCGACCGCCACCAGGAGCGCCGCGTGCTCGGCCACGGCGGCGCTGACCCGATCCTGATTCTCCTCGCGCCCGCCCAGCAGGCTGATGTCGGCGTATTCGACCCGCAAAAGAAGCTTCCATCGCATCTGTTAGACTTGTCCGGGCTTTATATCACCTGTGCGGCGGCTGAGCGTAGTTGCGGCGAAGACCGCAGCGCTCTGGAGCGTCGCGCGCTCAGGCCACGGGTTTTTCAGGGCGGATCGCGAGCATGATCGCGAGCATGACCGGCTTCGCACGCCGTGAAGCCAGCGGAGAGTGGGGCACGCTGGTGTGCGAGCTGCGCAGCGTGAATCACCGGTTTCTCGAAGCAGGCTTCCGCCTGCCGGACGAGCTGCGCTCGGCCGAGGGCGAGCTGCGCGCGCGGCTCGCGCAGAAAGTGCGGCGCGGCAAGGTCGACTGCAGCGTGAGCTACCGCCGCCCCTCGGGTGTCAGCGGAACCTTCGAGGTGGACGCGCTCGCGCTCGAGCGGTTGCTGCACGCGGCGCAAACCGTGAACCGCTCGCTCCACGGCCCGGCGACCGTCAACGTGCTCGACGTGCTGCGCTGGCCCGGCGTGCTGCGCGAAGACGCCGTCGACGGTGAGCCGCTGCTGGCGGCCGCGGGCGCCCTGTTCACCGCGACGCTCGAGGATCTCACCGCGGCGCGTGCCCGCGAAGGGCAGCGGCTGCGCGAGCTCCTCGAGCAGCGCTGCGGCGCCCTCGAGGGACTCGTCGCCGCCGTGCGCACGCGCCTGCCCGAGGTGGCGGCGCGCGCCCGCACGCGCCTCAACGAGCGCCTCGCCGAGCTCACCGCCGCCGTCGATCACGAGCGGATCGAGCAGGAGCTGGCGCTGCTGCTGCAGCGTCTCGACGTCGACGAGGAGCTCGAGCGCCTCACCGGCCACGTCGCCGAGGTGCGCCGCGTGATCGGCGGCGGCGAGCCCGCCGGGCGGCGGCTCGACTTCCTCATGCAGGAGCTCAACCGCGAGGCGAATACGCTCTCCTCGAAGTCGCAGGATCTCGAGACCACGCGTTCCGCGGTCGACATGAAGGTGGTCATCGAGCAGATGCGCGAACAGGTGCAGAACGCGGAGTAGCGCCATGAACGAGCTCGAGCTGCAGGCCTGGGTGCGCGCGGTGGCGAGCAGCGCCGGCGCGGTCAGCGAAGTGAAGATGTTCGGTGGCATCGGCTTCATGCTGAACGGCAATCTCCTCGCGGGCGCTTCACGCCGGGGACTGCTGCTGCGCGTGGGCAGTGATCGTGAAGCCGAGGCCCTGCGCCAGCCCGGCGCGCGTCCCATGGTGATGCGTGGCCGCACGATGCCCGGCTATGTCTATGTCGATCCGCCGGCCCTGACCGCCTCGAGCGTGAGCGCGTGCCTCGCGCTCGCGATTCCCTACGTGAGCACGCTGCCGCCGAAGCGAAAAAGGGCGGCGAAGCGCAAGAAGTCGGTGCCTGCCGCGCAGGTCACACCGGCTGGCAAGAGGCGCCGACCAGCGGCGCGCAACTCGTCCCGCGCCCGCAAGACGCGCGTCCGCGGCCGACGCCGCTAGCCACCGCCCAGGAGTGCCAGGTATGAAAGTTGGAGATAAGGTCGAGCTCAGGAGTGGCGGGCCCGTGATGACGGTCGAGAGGGTGAAGTCGCTCGCCGACGGGACGCGGCTCATTCACTGCGTCTGGTTCGATCACGAGCACAACGAGAAGCGCGGCCAGTATCCGGAGGCAGTGCTCGTCGAGCTCGACGCTCCGGGAAAGTGATCGCGCTCACGCGGCTGCGAAAGCCAGGCGTCGGCCGCTTGACAGGCGTAATACCCTGTCTTATACAGGACAGGTTATATGACCTGTCTTATCACCGATCCCGGCCCATGAGCGGCGCCGCCTCCCGAAGCGCCGGGCGCGTATTCGCCGTGCTCACCGGCGACATCGTCTCGTCACGGCGGCTGTCGGCCGAGCGGCTCGAGCGCACGCGCCGCCTGATCGCCGAAGGCGCCGCGCGCTTCCGGAGCTGGCAGCCGCACGCCGTCAGCGGGGCGCCCGAGGTCTTCCGGGGCGACGCCTGGCAGTTGCTGCTGCGCGAGCCGCGCTGGGCGCTGCGGGTGGCCCTGCTCCTGCGCGCCCGGCTGCTCGCCGGCAACGACGTCAGGACCCGCGTCTCGATCGGCATCGGCGGCGTCGACGTCATCGACCGCAGGCGCGTCTCGCTCTCGACCGGCGAGGCCTTCACGCTCTCGGGCCACGCGCTCGATACCCTTTCCGGCTACTTCGATATCACCGGCGCGCTGCCCGAGCGGGCCGCCCCGCTCGCCGGCTGGTTCCCGGCCATGCTGCACCTGTGCAGTGGCCTGGTACGGCCCTGGACCCGGCGGCAGGCCGAGATCGTGAGCCTGGCGCTGCTTGCGGATAATCCCACGCACGAATCGATCGCCGGCACCCTGCGCCCCAGGGTCTCGAAGCAGAGCGTGAGCGAGTCGCTGGCGGCGGCCCGCTGGCGGCCGCTGCTGGAAGGGATCCGGGTGTTCGAGGAAACCGACTGGGACAGGCTCGGCCCATTGTCTGACGTGCGACAGGCTGATTAACCTGTCGCTACCGAACGGGAGTCAAGCGCAACTCATGTACGAAACCCTGCTGGCGCTCTCGGTGGCGCACCTGGTCGCGGACTTTCCCCTGCAGCCGGACTGGATGATCCGCCGCAAGCGCAATCCCGCGGTGCTCATCCTCCACGGCCTCATCGTGACCGGCACGGCCGCCCTGGCGCTCGGCGGCTGGCCGGCCGAGGTGCTGCTGATCCTCGTCGGCACGCACCTCGTCATGGACGCCATCAAGGTCTACGTGCTGAAGAACTCGCTCACGAGCTTTACCGTGGACCAGCTCGTGCACCTGGCGGTGATCGTCGCCCTGGCACGCGCCTTTCCGGCGACCTTCGCGCACGGCGCATGGGCGGCGCTGCCCGCGAGCGCCGCGGTCGCCTACCTCGTCGGCCTATGTCTGCTCGGCGGCGTGATCGCGAGCCTCATGGTCGGCGCGATCGTCATCCGCAGGGCGACCGAGCCCTTCACGCATCAGCTGAGCGGCGACATCTCAGGGCTCGAGAACGGAGGCACTTACATCGGCGCTCTGGAGCGCGCGCTGGTGATGCTGCTGATCCTGGTCGGGCAGCCGGCGGGCGTGGGCTTCCTCATCACCGCGAAGTCGATCCTGCGCTTCGGGGACGTGCGCGACTCGAGCCAGCGCAAGCTCACCGAGTACATCATCATCGGCACCTTCATGAGCTTCGGCTGGGGTCTGGCTGTCGCGGTGCTGACGCAGCTGGCGATGCGGCACTGGCTCACGGAATGAGCTTGCGCAGCGCCGGCGTGGCGAGATCGTCGATGTGCCGGAACGCGGGCGCGATCTTCTCGATCTGATCCGCCGGCACCTGGTACTCCTCGAAATAAACCTTCCATTCGCGCAGGGCCTTCCAGACCCTCGCGATGCTCTCGGCGGCGGCCTCCGCCGACAGCGTGAACAGCTCGCGGCCGGCGAAGGCATTGTCGAGGGTCGCGGCGCGCCCCTCCGGCCCGACGCCGAGGTGCAGCCGCCGCTCGGGCGAGAGGCTCGGGCGCGGCATGACATCGTAGAGCGGGCTCAGGCGCCATCCCGGAAGGCGCGGATCCCAGACGAAGCCATGGTTGCGCAGATGATCGTCGTCGTTGCTGACGAAGATGTTGAAGATGAGCCGCTCGAAGAGCTCCCGGTTGTTCTCGCGGATCACGCGCGGATGGCAGTAGCGGCGCACCGCCTGCGCCAGGTCCCCGTAGGACTTGTCGGGTGACTCCATCTCATCGCACGCGAGGAGCGTCAGTCCGCTCACGAACGCGAGACGCTTCTCCGCCAGCCCGTAAGCGGGCGCGGTGCTGAGCAGATCCTCCGGGAGTGGCGCGTCCAGCCCCGCCTTGGCCCAGTACCGGTCGAAGCGGCGGATCAGCATGACCGTGCGCGAGCCGAGCTCGATCAGCCGGACCGGAGGCACGGTGAGGCCCGCGGCGGCGGCGAGGCGCAGCGTCCCGGTCTCGACGACCGGAACCGCCAGCGGATCCTTGCGGCTCGGGAATTTCGCGAGCCACAGCACCCGCTCGTCGTCGCGCACCGTGGCTTTCGGGCGGGCGCCGCCGAGCGCACTGCCCTCGGCGAATATCTCCTCGAGCGGCGCAGGAACCGGCAGGCCCTCGTCGATCCGCTGGGCCGCCTCCATCAGGTACTCGAGATTGTTCCAGCTGCCGAAGCCCGGCGTGGCGGAGGACTCCCGCGAGGAACGGATGTCGAGCGCTCCGACGCGCTGGCTGCCGGCGTGCACGAGGTATTGGGACTCGGGCAGGCTGTTGGCCGGGACCTTGAGGCGCGACTCGATGACCCGCCGCCCCCAGGAATCGGGAGCCGCGTCGCGGATGCCGCCGAACGACGGGAGGTTGTTGGGCGGGAACAGGGCTTTGCCGCGCACCGCGAGCTTGTCGCGGATGCTGAGCGCGACCGGATCGACCTCGAGGGCGCCGGGACGCAGCAGGTAGCGCAGCCCGTACGCGAACGTCGAGGCGAGCAGCTGCGCTCCGTCCTCGCTGAGCGTGAGCTGGCCGCAGGGCAGCCACTCCGTGTCTATATAGACGAAGACGAAGAGTCTCTGGTCGGTCGCGGCCATGGCTCAAAAGTCGAGCTCGTCGAGCTCGCGCTTCGAGAGGTCACGGACCCGCCGCCGCTGCTCCTTGGCGCTGAGCGCGGCGAGCGCCGGATCCGTCTCGGACAGCAGATCGAGCAGCGTCTTGCCCGGGACGATCGCATCGAGATAGCGCAGGATCTGTCCCATCGCGATTCCGGGATCACCCTTCTCCAGGCGGTACGCGGTGTTGCGTGAGACGCCGGCGCGCAGCGCCGCCTGGTCCTGCCGGACGCCGCGCGCGATACGCAGCCGGGCGAGCGAGGCGCCCAGCTTTTTGGCCTCGCCGGTGCGATTCGAGTCCAGCAATGCGGATTGGGTGACCTTCATGCTCGTTTAAGAAAGCTTTAATACGATAACGCTCGACTAATCGATCAGAATGATAGATCGAGAGAGCTTCAGTTGCAAGCACCGATCAGCCTCTTAAATCGAGCGTTACAGAATTAATGATCGAATAATCGATCATATACACCTGCCGGGCACCTGGACCTCGAGCACGCCCACGCCAGGGCCTAGCATACTGCGCGATCCATGCCCGCGCTCCTCGCTCCGCCGCTCTCCCTTTACGTGCACTTCCCCTGGTGCGTTCGAAAGTGCCCGTACTGCGACTTCAATTCCTACACGCTGCAGGGAGAGCTTCAGGCCGGGCCCTATGTCGCGCGGCTCGCGCGCGATCTCGAGGCGCAGGCGCCGGAGGTTTCCGGACGGCCCGTAGTGAGCGTGTTCTTCGGCGGGGGCACGCCGAGCCTCTTTTCGCCCGCGGCGATCGCGCGGGTGCTCGACGCCGCGCGCCGGTGCCTCACGCTCGCGGCCGACGCGGAGGTGACGCTCGAAGCGAACCCCGGCGCGATCGAGCGCGGCGCGTTTACCGAGTACCGCGCCGCGGGTGTCACGCGCGTGTCGCTCGGCGCGCAGAGCTTTGCGCCCGAGGCGCTCGCCGCTCTCGGCCGCATCCACTCCCCGGACGAGACGCGACGCGCCGCCGAGGAGCTGCACGCGGCCGGACTCGCCAACTTCAACCTCGATCTCATGTACGCGCTGCCGGGACAGGACCGCGCCGCGGCGCTGCGCGACGTCGAGGAGGCGCTGGCGCTCGGGCCCGCGCATCTTTCTCACTACCAGCTGACGCTCGAGCCCGGGACCCTGTTCGCCGCGCATCCGCCGCCGCTGCCGGACGAGGACGAGGCGGCCGAGATGCTGGACGCGTGTGCGGCGTGCCTCGCGGTGGCGGGCTTTGAGCGCTACGAGGTGTCGGCCTGGGCGCGCCCCGGGCGGCAGTGCCGGCACAACCTGAATTACTGGAGCTTCGGCGATTACCTGGGGGTCGGCGCCGGCGCGCACGGCAAGCTCACCCTGCCGGAGCGCGGGGAGATCGTGCGCACCGTGCAGCCGCGCGAACCGCGGCGCTATCTCGCCGCGGCTCCCGGCGAGCTCACGCGCACCACGGTACCGGCGGAGCAGCTGCCGTTCGAATTCATGCTGAACGCGCTGCGTCTCACGGCCGGTTTCTCGATGGAGGAGTTCACCGCGCGCTCCGGACTCGCGCCTTCGCGGATCGCCGCCCGGCTCGCGCGATTTCTCACCCGCGGGCTCATCGAGCCGACGCCCGAGGGCTTCCGCGCGAGCGAGCTCGGCCTGCGATTCCTGAACGATCTGCTCGCCGATTTCTTGCCTGAAAGCGCGGAAATGTCCGGTGGTTTCGCTTTGTCAATTGCCCCCGCCGGGGGCGCACGGGACAGCCTGCGGCCCTTATTCACAGGCGCGGATCCCCCGATCGGAGAATGAGTGAATTACACCGCAAAGCGCCCAAGCCGCTCGACATGATGCATGTAAGCTTTTGAAAAATCAGGGTGTAAATGCTTGGTCAAATTTTGACCAAGGTAACAATTGTGCAATCTAACCGCGAAATCGCCCTTCCGCGGCCTCGTTCGTCCACAGACTTGTCCACAGTTTTTGTGGATAAGGAGCGACGCGCTGTAGGACACTCTCGGGTGTAGCGCTTGAGGCCGGACGGCACTGCCGCTAAACTCCCGCGCCCTTTAACCCGAGCGCTTCGGCCCCATTTACAGCCGCAGCCCCTTCCTCCCGCGAGCCGCCATGAAAGCCGCCATCCATCCCGAGTACAAAGAGATCACCGTCACCTGCACGTGTGGCAACACGTTCAAGACGAGCTCGACGCTCGGGCACGATCTGCAGGTCGAGGTGTGCTCGAACTGCCATCCTTTCTATACCGGCAAGCAGAAGATCGTCGATACCGCGGGGCGCGTCGACAAGTTCCGCAAGAAGTACGCCGCGGCCGGCGCTGCGACGAAGTAGCCGCGCTTCGGCAGCTCGCCGCTAAGCGCGCGCTTCGCCTTCCACAGGATCTTTCTCCCTCGTTCGGGTGAGCCGCACTCCTCGGGCGGCCGCGCGCCTTGATTGTCGCGCGCGGTCCATGTAAACCTTCTTGATTCACGCGCTTGGCGCTCCCTCGAGCGCGGCGCTGGCCATGGAAATCCGCGGCGCAGATGACCGAGAAGTCCTTCAAGCTCACCGATCCCGACAGCGGCCGCAGCACGGCGCTGCCGGTGCGCAGCGGCACGATCGGTCCCGCGGCGCTCGACATCGCCCATCTGCACAAGGACCTGGACGTCTTTACCTACGACCCGGGCTACGCCACGACCGCGGCGGTCGAGAGCCGCATCACCTACATCGACGGCGACGCCGGCGTGCTGCTCCACCGCGGCTACCCGATCGAGCAGCTCGCCGAGAAGAGCTCCTTCATGGAGGTCGCGTACCTGCTGCTGATCGGCGAGCTGCCGACGGCGAAGCAGCTCGAGGAGTTCACCTGCAACATCCGCTATCACACGATGCTGAACGAGACGCTGCTGCGTTTCTTCAACGGCTTTCACCACAACGCGCATCCGATGGCGATGGTCTCGGCCGTGGTGGCCTCGATGTCCGCCTTCTACCACGACTCGATGGACATCCATAACCCGCGCCACCGCGAGATCTTCTCCCACCGCATCATCGCCAAGCTCCCGACCATGGCGGCGGCGGCGCACAAGCATTCGGTCGGCCAGCCCTTCATCTATCCGCGCAACGACCTCGACTACGCGAGCAACGTGCTCCACATGCTGTTTGCGGTGCCGTGCGAGCCGTACAAGCTCGACCCGGTGGCCTGCAAGGCGCTCGATCTGCTCTTCGTGCTGCACGCCGATCACGAGCAGAACGCCAGCACCTCGACCGTGCGGCTCGCGGGCAGCACCGGCGCCAATCCGTACGCGGCGATCTCGGCGGGGGTGTCGGCGCTCTGGGGGCCGGCGCACGGCGGCGCCAACGAGGCGGTGCTGGCGATGCTCGAGCAGATCGGCACCGCCGACAACATCCCCAAGTACCTGGCGATGGCCAAGGACAAGTCGAGCCACTTCCGCCTCATGGGCTTCGGCCACCGCGTCTACAAGAACTTCGACCCGCGCGCCAAGATCATCCGCGAGATGTGCCACAAGGTGCTCGCCGCGCTCGGGCGCACGGACAATCCGCTGTTCGAGCTGGCGCTGCGCCTCGAGGAGATCGCGCTCAAGGACGAGTACTTCCTCGAGCGCAAGCTCTATCCGAACGTCGATTTCTATTCCGGGGTCATCTACAGCGCCATCGGCATTCCGCGCTCGATGTTCACCGTGATGTTCGCGATCGCGCGCACCGTGGGCTGGGTCGCGAACTGGCAGGAGATGATCTCCGATCCCGCCATGCGCATCGGCCGCCCGCGCCAGCTCTACACCGGCCCCGCGCAGCGCGACTACGTCGACATCAAGAAACGCCGCTAGATCTCCGGCGCCTCAGCGCCGCGCGCCGGATGAGCCCCGCTCGAGGCTACCCGAGCGTCTCCGAAAGCAGCGCCTCGACCTCGAAGGCGTTGGCGCGCCGCATCGGCCGCCCGTCGACCGGGCTCACGGGCGCCTGGCGGATGCCGTCGGCGGGGAACACCGTCGCCTCGATCGAGTGATCGTCGACCGCGAAGCGCACGCCGGGGAAGGGGCGCACCCGCTCGGCATCGAGCTTCACCCGCCGCTCGGTGACTTCGTGGGCGATGCCCGCATCGATGAGCTTCAGGGTCACCGCCTCGGCGCGGTCGGCGAACAGGTGCAGCTGCACGTCGGAGTGCTCGGTGGCGGTGCCCGCCAGCACCGGCCCCACCAGGCGCGGCTCGAACTCGCTCAGGGAACGCATGGCGGTGAGCGCCGCGCGGCGCTTGTGGCTCAGGGACTCGACGTGCGACTCCCCGCCGAAGAGACGCTGGTACTCGGCGAGCGCGAGCTCGACCTCGCGGTTCTTCGGCAGCACGGCCGCGACGTCCTCGACGCCGAGGCGCTCGGCCGCCTTGCGCTTGGCGATGAGGAAGTCCTGCACGCCGTGCTCGGCCATGATGCGCGCGGCCTCCTGCGCCAGTGCGCGCCGCAGGTTGTCAGTTCGGGACATGTCGCAACTCCCGGGTGGCACTGTGTAGCCGGCAAAAACCCCTGCGCCAACCTTACTACGGAGTGCTCGGCTGCCAAATCAATCAGAAAATCGGCTCGCCGCTCTGCTGGCCCTCGGCGCTCTGCATCATGCCCGGCTCGTTCTGCGGCAGGTGATTCGCCATGAACACCTCGGTGATGCCGCCCGGGTTCTCATCGCTCACTAGCTCGCCGGTCTGCGGCGAGATGCGCAGCGTCACGATCCCATCCGGCATCGCGCGGCGCTCCTCGGGCACGCCGCGCAGCGCCTCGCGCATGAAGGCGATCCAGATCGGCAGCGCCGTGCGCGCACCTTCCTCGCTCTCCCCGAGCGGACGCTCCTGGTCGAAGCCCACCCACACGGTCGCGACCAGATTGTCGGTGAAGCCGTTGAACCAGGTATCGATCGACTTGTTGGTCGTGCCGGTCTTGCCGGCGAGGTCGTCGCGCCCGAGCACGCGCGCGCGCACACCCGTGCCGTGGCGGATGACGTCCGACATCATGTCGGTCATGAGGTAGGCGTTCTGCGCGGTGATGACGCGCGGCGCGATCTGCTCGGCGGGCAGCGCCGCGGGCGTGCCGCGGGTCTCGCTGCCCGTCTCGCCGGCCGGGGCGCCCTGGCGCGGGTCCTTTCCCGGGAAGGTGCTGACCGCCGCGGCGGGGTTCGCCACCTTGATCGCGGCGGGCGCGCCCGGCGGCGCACCGCCCGCCTCGTCGCACTGCCGGCACACCATGCGCGGCGCGGCGCGCCACACCACCTGTCCGGCCGCGTCCTCGATGCGGTCGATGAAGTAGGGCTGCACGCGGTAGCCGCCGTTGGCGAACACCGCGTAGCCGCTCGCCACCTCGAGCGGCGTCGCATCGAGCGTGCCGAGCGCGAGCGTCAGGTCGTGCGGCATGCTCTTGGGATCGAAGCCGAAGTGGCTGATGTAGTCGATGGCGTTGTCGATACCCACCTCCTTCAGCACGCGGATCGAGACGAGATTGCGCGAGTGCACCAGCGCCTCGCGCAGCCGGGTCGGCCCGCCGAACTCGCGGTTCGAGTTCTCCGGCCGCCAGGCCTCCTCGGCGCCGTTGCCCTCGAGCACGATCGGCGCATCGAGGAACACGCTCGCCGGCGTGATGCCGTGCTCGAGCGCGGCGGAATAGAGGAACGGCTTGAAGCCCGAGCCGGGGAGCCGGCGCGCCTGGATGACGCGGTTGTACTTGTTGGTGAAGTAGTCGAAGCCGCCGACCAGGGCGACGATGCTGCCGTCGTTGGGATCGAGCGCGACGAGCGCGCTTTGCGCCTCGGGCACCTGGGCGAGCTGCGCGTGTCCGGCCTCATCCGCGACCACGTAGACGACGTCGCCCTTCTTCAGCACCTGGCCGGCCTTGCTCGGCGCGGGTCCTACGCTCTCGTTGGCTCCCGCGCGGCGCGCCCACACGAGCCCGTCCCAGTCGATGGTCACCGGCCCCACCGACTTCACGTAGGCATGGACGCCGCGCTCCTCGACCGAGGTCACGATCGCCGGCGCAAGGTCGCCGATCGAGGCGTACTCGTCGACCAGATCGTCATAGTCGGGCGCGGCGGCCGTGTTCGGCAGCTCGACGTGCCCGGCGGGGCCGCGCCAGCCGTGGCGGCGGTCGTACTCGATGAGTCCGATGCGCACGGCGCGCATCGCGGCCGACTGCAGCCTCCCGTCGAGGGTCGTGTACACCCTGTAACCGGCGGTCTCGGCGCTCGCGCCGAAGCGCTGCCGCAGCTCGAGCCGCGCCATCTCCGCGACGTACGGCGCCTCGACGTCGAAGAGCGGGGCGTGCGCGCGGGCGTGCATCGGCTCCTTGTTGGCCGCTTCCGCGGCGGCGGCGTCGATGTAGCCGAGCTCGCGCATGCGGCGCAGCACGTAGGCGCGCCGCACGGTGGCCGCCTCGGGATTGACGATCGGGTTGTAGCTCGAGGGGGCCTTGGGCACGCCGGCGAGCGTCGCGGCTTCCGCCACGTCGAGCTTATCGAGGGTCTTGCCGAAGAACGCCTCGGAGGCCGCCGCCACGCCGTAGGCGCGCTGACCGAAGAAGATGACGTTGAGATAGAGCCCGAAGATCTCCTGCTTGGTGAACTCATGCTCCATGCGGTAGGTGACGAAGGTCTCCTGGAGCTTGCGGCGCATGGTCTTGTCGAGGCTCAGGAACATGTTGCGCGCCGCCTGCATGGTGATGGTGCTGGCGCCCTGGGTCTTGTGGCCGGAGATGACGTCGACGATCGCCGCGCGCATCACGCCGAAGTAGTCGATGCCATGGTGCTCGAAGAAGCGCTCGTCCTCGGCGGCGACGAACGCCTGCTTCACCAGGTCCGGGATCTCGGCGTAGGTGACCGGGATGCGCCGCTGCTCGCCGATCTGCGCGATCAACTCGCCGCTGCGGGTGAACACGCGCAGCGGCACTTGCAGCTCCGCGTTGCGCATCGCATCGGTCGAGGGGAGCGTCGGCACCAGGTAGACGTACGAGCACGCGAGCGCGTAGCCGCCGAGAAATGTGATGAGCATCACACCCGCGCCGGCGATGGCCGCGATCCGAAAGTAATTCCATTTCACAGAAACCAACTTTGTAACCTTGCGCACGCCGGGTGCGCTATGCATAGTAGCCGCCGCATCAGGGCAAACTCACCGAAAGGTGGGGACGCAAAGCCTCCGGTCTACGGGACGTACGTGCCTACGACAGCGGGGTTGCCGGTTCGAACGTTAACGCACTCCGCTGCGAGGGGCCACGCGCAGTCCGGGTGCGGTTCTTACCGCTCCTCCTCGCTCCACGCCCATCCCGCCTCGATCCGTCCGGCGACACGTCCCCTCTCAGGACGCTTTGGACAAGACGCAGCGCCATTGGTTGACCCCGGCCCCCGCCACCGCAGGGCGTGACGCCCTTGGTGGTTCGCCTTCGCTCGCCCGGTCGGGGCCACGGAACCGTGAGGCTCCTCACGTTCAATTTAACTTTGCGCTGATATATAGTGTCTCCGGATTTACACAGGGCGGTCACTTTCAGGTGTAATATCCTGAAAAGGAAATAAAAAATGTTCCTTATTCAGCGGAAGTACCGGCCGCTCCTCGGGCTCGATATAACTACCTCCTCGGTCAAGCTCATCGAGCTCGCCATGGCGGGCGGGCAGTACCGCGTGGAGGCCTACGCGGCCGAGCCCACGCCCCAGAACGCCATCAACGAGAAGGCGATCGTGGATGCCGAGGCGGTGGGCGAGGCGATCCGCCGCGCGGTCAAGCGCGCGGGAGCCAAGAGCGGCGAGGTCGCGATCGCGATCTCCGGGGACGCCGCCATCACCAAGGTGATCCAGATGCCGCGCTCGCTCCGTGCGGGCGATGTCGAGGGCCAGGTCGAGATGCAGGCCGACCAGTACATCCCGTTCCCGATGGACGAGGTGTCCTACGATTTCGAAGTGCTCGGGGTGAACGACAAGGATCCCGACTCTAACGACGTGCTGCTGGTCGCGACGCGCACCGAGAACGTCGAGCAGCGCCAGGCGGCGGTCAAGGCCGCGGGGCTCGCCGCCAAGATCGTCGACGTCGAGGCCTTCGCGCTCGAGAACGCCTGCAAGCTCATGACGCACCAGATGCCCGACGGCGGCATCGACCGCACCATCGCGGTGGTCGACTTCGGCGCGAGCAGCACCACCTTCAGCGTGCTGCGCAACCTCAAGGTGGTGTACACGCGCGACTTCGCCTTCGGCGGGCAGCAGCTCACCGAGGAAATCATGCGCACCTACGGCCTCGCGATGGAGGAGGCCGGGCGCGCCAAGAAGGAGGGCGGGCTCCCCGGCAACTACCAGTCGGAAGTGCTCGATCCCTTCATCGACGACATGACGCAGCAGGTGAGCCGCTCGCTGCAGTTCTATCTCGCCTCCGGCTCCGGGCGCGAGCAGCCGGAGAAGATCCTGGTGTGCGGCGGCTGCGCCAACATTCCGGGCGTCGCCGAGGTGATCTCGAGCCGCGTCGGTATCTCCGCCGAGAAGGGCGATCCGCTCGGCCAGATGAAGTTGTCCTCGCGCGCCAAGGCGCAGGCGGTGCAACGCGATGCCACGGCGCTCCTGACTGCCTGCGGGCTTGCACTGCGGAGCTTCGACTGACATGCCACGCATAAATCTACTTCCCTGGCGCGACGCGCAACGCAAGGAGCGCAAGCTCGCCTTCCTGGTGGCGCTCGGCGTCGCGGTGCTCGCCGCCATGGTGACCACCTTCGCCGCCTACCTCATGTACGACTCGATGATCGCCGGGCAGCAGCGCCGCAACGAGATGCTGCGCACCCAGATCAAGCTGCTCGACAAGCAGATCGAGGAGATCAACAGCCTCGAGACCGAGAAGCAGCGCTTCATCGCTCGCATGGACGTCATCGAGAAGCTGCAGCGCTCGCGGCCCGGGATCGTGCACGTGTTCGATGAGATCGTGAAGACGCTGCCCGACGGCGTCTATCTCACCGGCGTGCAGCAGGTCAACGCCGGCGCCAACAAGCGGCTCAAGTTCGACGGCATCGCGCAGTCGAGCACCCGCGTCTCCTCCTTCATGCGCAACATCGACGCCTCCGACTGGCTGCGCAACCCCGAGCTCGAGGTGGTGCAGACCGCCAAGGGGCCGGGCTCGAATTTCACCCTGACGGCCGACGAGGTGCTTCCGGGGGCCACCGAGGAGCCGGGCAAGCCGGGCGTGCCGAAGGGCAAGATACGCAAGGCGGCCTTAGGCGGTGCGGGAGTGCAGCAATGAACCTGCTCGAAGAGCTCCGGTCACTCGATCCGCGCGACCCGGGCCGCTGGCCCTTCGTCATCCGCGTCGGCGCGGTGGCGCTGGCGTTCGTCCTCGTGACGGGCCTGCTCATCTATTACTTCGTCTGGAGCGAGCAGCGTCCCGAGCTGCAGCAGCGCGAGGCCGAGGAGCAGACGCTGCGCAACGAGTTCAAGAACAAGCACGCCAAGGCGGTCAACCTCGAGGTCTACAAGCAGCAGCTGAAGGACATCGAGCGCTCCTTCGGTGCGTTGCTGCGCCAGCTCCCCGGCAAGACCGAGGTGCCGAGCCTGCTGGTCGATATCTCGCAAACCGGGCTCGCCGCGGGCCTGCAGGAAAAGCTGTTCCAGCCTGAGGCCGAGGTGAAGAAGGACTTCTACGCCGAGAAGCCGATCAAGATCCGCCTCACCGGCAGCTACCACCAGTTCGGCGAGTTCGTGAGCGGTATCGCAGCGCTCCCGCGCATCGTCACGCTCGACGACATCGCCATCAAGCCCGACAACAAGGACGCCTACGACGCGCTGTCGATGGACCTCACCGCCAAGACCTATCGTTACCTCGACGAGGACGAGATCGCCGCCGGCGAGGCCGACAAGAAGAAGGGCAACGTGACCCATCGCGCGACAACGCCGGCGGGCGGGTGAGGTGAGAGCCATGCAGCACCTGTTGTCCCGCTCCGCCCTCCGTCCCCTCGCCGTAGCGCTCGCCTGTCTCGGCTACGCCGTGCTCGCCGGCTGCACCAGCGCCGACGATGAGCTCAACAAGTTCATCGAGGATACCCGGCACGAACCGGGTGGGCGCGTCGAGCCGCTGCCCGAGATCAAGCCCTACGAGACCTTCGTGTACGCGGACTCGGAGATGCGCTCGCCGTTCATGCCGAGCGCGCCGGGCGCCGGCGCGGGCCTTGCGGGCGTGCGGCCCGACTCCAAGCGCAACCGCGAGTTCCTCGAGCAGTTCTCGCTCGACACTCTGAAGATGGTCGGCACGCTGCGCCTCGGCGGCAGCATGTTCGGCCTGGTGCAGACCAAAGACGGTCTGGTGCATCGCGTCTCGCTGGGCGAGCACATGGGCCAGGCCGAAGGCAAGATCACCGATATCACACCGTCCAAAATCAGCCTCGTTGAAATCGTTCCGGACAGCCTCGGCGGGTATATGGAGCGACCCGCGGCGCTCGCCCTGAACGAGTAAGGTCCAGCAGGGAGTCCTCGCAATGCATGCCTCTAGCCTCTTCAAGCGCATCCTCGGCACTGCCGCCTGGGTCGTGATCGCGGGGGCCCTTGCGGTCGTCCCGGGCACACCGGTGCTGGCTCAGGATCCACTGAGCCTCCAGGCCGTGGACGTGCAGCCCCTCGCCGGACAACAGCTGCAGCTCACCATGAAGCTGTCGGGCCCGGCGCCCCAGCCGCTGTCGTTCACCATCGACAACCCGGCGCGCATCTCCTTCGACCTGCCCGGCACGACGCTCGCGCTCCCCTCGCGCCGCATCGACGTGCACGCCTCGGGCCTCGACACCATCCTCGCGGCCGAGACCAAGGACCGCACGCGCGTGGTGCTGAACCTCGACAAGCTGGTGCCTTACGACGCGCGCGTCGACGGCAACAACATCGTCGTCATGCTCGGCGGCGCCGGCAGCGCGGTCGCGACCCGCGCGCCGGGCGTCGTGAGCGGCGGCGGCTCGGTGGCCGCGGGCTCCGGCGGCGGCTCGCGCGAGCTGCGCTCGATCGATTTCCGCCGCGGGACCGATGGCGCCGGCCGCGTGGTCGTGAAGCTCTCCGACCCGCACATTCACATCAGCCTGAAACAGCTCGGCAACCAGATCCTGGTGGACTTCAGCGACGCCGGCGTGCCGGCCAACCTGCTGCGCCGCTACGACGCCACCGACTACGGCACTCCCGTGTCCGGCTTCGACGTCTCGCGCGTCGGCAACGGCGCCCGCATCGCGATCAACGCCACCGGCGACTACGAGCAGCTCGCCTATCAGTCGGACGACCAGTACGTGATCGAGGTGGCGCCGCGCCGCAAGGGCGTCGCCGCGGCCGAGGAGAAGCCGGTCTACACCGGCGAGCGCCTCACGCTCAACTTCCAGGACATCGATACCCGCGCCGTGCTGCAGCTGCTGGCCGATGCCAGCGGGCAGAACATCGTGGTGAGCGACTCGGTGACCGGCAACGTGACGCTGCGCCTGCAGAACGTGCCGTGGGACCAGGCGCTCGACATCGTGCTCAAGACCAAGGGCCTCGACAAGCGCCGCGACGGCAACGTCATCATCGTCGCCCCGCAGGCCGAGCTCGCCACGCGCGAGAAGGCCGAGCTCGCCGCCAGGAAGGACGTCACCGAGCTCGCGCCGCTGCGCTCGGAGTACCTGCAGATCAACTACGCCAAGGCGCAGGACATGGCGGCGCTCATCAAGTCGCAGAACAACTCGCTGCTCTCCTCGCGCGGCAACGTGGCGGTCGATGAGCGCACCAACACCCTGTTGCTGCTCGACACCTCGGACAAGCTGGCGGACATCCGCCGCCTGGTCGCCACCCTCGACATCCCGGTGCGCCAGGTGCTGATCGAGTCGCGCATCGTCATCGTCAACAACGACTACGAGCGCCAGCTCGGCGCGATCCTCGGCATCACCGCCTTCCACCAGAGCGGCAACAATCTCTGGAACACCACCGGCACCGCCGCGGGCCTCGATACCCAGGCGACGACCTTCATCACCGGCCAGAACGCGGTCAACAACGCGATCAACGCCGGCACCACCCCGGTGCCGCTGTCGACCTATGGCATCCCGGCGGCGCAGAACCGCTACAACATCAACCTGCCGGTGACGAGCCCCGCGGGCTCGATCGCGCTCGGCCTCGTCGGCAACAACATCCTGATCGACCTCGAGCTGTCAGCGGCCCAGGCCGAGACCCAGGCGAACATCATCGCTTCCCCGCGGGTGGTCACCGCGAACCAGAAGGAGGCGACGATCGAGCAGGGCGTGGAGATTCCGTACCAGCAGTCGGCCTCGAGCGGCGCGACCACCATCCAGTTCAAGAAGGCGGTGCTGTCGCTCAAGGTCACCCCGCAGATCACGCCCGACAATCGCATCATTCTCGACCTCGACGTGCGCGACGACACCGTCGGCACCATCGTGGTGGCCTCGGGCGGCGTGAACGTGCCGACGATCGACACGCGTGAGATCTCGACCCAGGTGCTGGTGAACGACGGCCAGACCGTGGTGCTCGGCGGCATCCTCACGACGACGCAGCGTGAGGACGACAAGAAGGTCCCGTACCTCGGCGACATCCCGATCCTCGGGCACCTGTTCAAGAGCACCGACCACCGGGATGACAAGGACGAGCTGATGATCTTCATCACCCCGAAGATCGTTCGCGAGGGCGTGAACGTCATCAACTGACGCGCTCCTAAGCCTGTGCGCGACCGTGGCCGCCCTCGAGGCGGCCGCGGCGTTTTTGGGCCGGGGCCGTCTTCGGTATCCTTCCCGTCAGGATGCTCGGCAAGACCAGCGTATTCCTCATCGGTCCCATGGGCTCGGGCAAGACCGCGGTCGGGCGCGCGCTCGCGCGCTCGCTCGGCCTCGCCTTCTACGACAGCGACGCGGAGGTCGAGCGGCGCACCGGCGTCGACATTCCTTTCATCTTCGAGAAGGAGGGCGAGTCGGGCTTCCGGGTGCGCGAGCGCGAGGCGATCGAGGCGCTCACCCAGCTGCCGCGCATCGTGCTCGCAACCGGCGGCGGCGTGGTGCTCGCGCCCGAGAACCGCCGGCACCTCGCCGCCCGCGGCTGCGTCGTCTACCTCGAGACCTCGGTGACGCAGCAGGCCGACCGCGTCCGCCACGGGCGCAACCGCCCGCTGCTGCAGGAGCAGGGCGACATCGCGGGGCGCCTCGGCGCGCTCATGGACGTGCGCTCACCGCTCTACAGCGAGATCGCCGACCTCACCGTCTCGACCGATGGCCGGCGCGTGCCGGCGGTCACCGAGGAAATCCTGAGGCTCCTCCGGGAGGGCCCCGCGGCGCACTGACGGGACCGCTGACCGCTCACGTATACTGCCGCCGGCGCGAATACCCCCAAGGATTGTCCTGATCGCGCGCGCGCAGTGGAAACTCTCAAAGTCGAACTCGGCAGCCGCAGCTATCCGGTCCTGATCGGTGCGGGCCTGCTCGCGCGCGGCGAGGCGCTCAAAGCCCACGTGCCCGGGCGCGACCTGCTCATCGTGAGCAATACGACGGTCGCGCCCCTCTACCTGCCGGCGCTCAGCGCCAGCCTTCCCGCCCAGCGCCGGCTCGAAGTGATCCTGCCGGACGGCGAGGTGCACAAGACGCTCGAGAATGCCGCGCGGGTGCTCGACGTGCTCATCAGCAACCGCTTCGGGCGCGACTCGACCGTGATCGCTCTCGGGGGCGGGGTGGTCGGGGACCTCGCCGGCTTCGCCGCCGCCTGCTACCAGCGCGGCGTTGCCTTCGTGCAGGTGCCGACGACGCTGCTCGCGCAGGTGGACTCCGCGGTCGGCGGCAAGACCGCGGTCAACCATCCGGGCGGCAAGAACCTGATCGGCGCCTTCCATCAGCCGGTGGCGGTGATCTCCGACACCACGACGCTCGCGACCCTGCCGCCGCGTGAGCTGCGCGCCGGGCTCGCCGAGGTGATCAAGTACGGGCTGATGTGCGATGCGGCGCTGTTCGAGTGGCTCGAGAAGCATCTCGACGAGCTGCTCGACTGCAAGGCCGAGGCGGTCACCCACGTCGTGCGCCGCTCCTGCGAGATCAAGGCGATGATCGTCGGCCGTGACGAGCGCGAGGAGCGCGGCGACCGCGCGCTCCTCAACCTCGGCCACACCTTCGGGCACGCGGTCGAGTCGGCGACCGGCTACCGCAAGTGGCTGCACGGGGAGGCGGTCGGCGCGGGACTCGTCATGGCGGCGGCGATGTCGCGCGAGCTCGGGCTCGTGAGCCCGGAGGAGCTGGTGCGCGTGCACACCCTCGTCGAGCGCGCCGGGCTTCCGACCCGAGGCGCGGGCGTCGCGCCGGAATCGGTCCTCGAGCACATGCGCATCGACAAGAAGGTGCTCGGCGGGCGGCTGCGCCTCGTGCTGCTGCGGCGGATCGGCAATGCGTTCCTCACGGCCGACTACGCCGAGGACGCCCTCGAGCGCACGCTCCAGGCCTATTGCGGCTGAGGACCCGTTGAACGATTCCCCGCGACCCGCTTCAGCCCTGGCGCCCTACGCCGCGCTCGATGAGCGCTCGCGCGGGCGGCGGCACCCGGAGCCGGCGCCCGAGCTGCGCAGCGAGTTCCAGCGCGACCGCGACCGCATCATCCACTCGAACGCTTTCCGCCGCCTCGTCTACAAGACCCAGGTGTTCGTCAACCACGAGGGCGACCTCTACCGCACGCGCATCACGCACTCGATCGAGGTCGCGCAGATCGCGCGCTCGGCGGCCCTCGCCCTCAATCTCAACGAGGCGCTCACCGAGGCCATCTCACTCGCGCATGATCTCGGACACACCCCCTTCGGGCACGCCGGCCAGGACGCCCTCAACGACTGCATGGGCGACTACGGCGGCTTCGAGCACAACCTGCAGTCGCTGCGCGTGGTCGACGAGCTCGAGGAGCGCTACGCCGGGTTCCGCGGGCTCAACCTCACCTTCGAATGCCGCGAGGGGATCCTCAAGCACTGCTCGGTTCGCCACGCGCGCGAGCTCGGCGAGCTCGGCGAGCGCTTCCTCAAGCGCCAGCAGCCGGGGCTCGAGGCGCAAATCGCCAACCTTGCGGACGAGATCGCCTACAACAATCACGACGTCGACGATGGGCTGCGCGCGCAGCTCCTCTCGGTCGAGGCGCTGCGCGCGGCGCGCATGTTCCGCCGCCAGCACGATGCCGTGGTGGCGCGCTACCCGGAGTTGAGCGAGCGGCGCCTGGTGCACGAGGTGATCCGCCGGATGATCAATCACATCGTGCTCGATCTCATCCACACCACCCAGTCGCAGCTCAAGAAAGCGAAACCCGCATCGATCGAGGAGGTGCGCGCACACTCAAAGCCGCTCGTGGGCTTAAGCCATGAGTGCCGCGAGGAGCATCTCGAGCTCAAGGAGCTGCTGCGCGAGCAGGTCTACCGGCACTACAAGGTGCTGCGCATGACTGCGAAGGCGCGCCGCGTGGTGCACGAGCTCTTCGATGCTTTCTTCGAGGACGTGACGCTCATGCCGAGCGAGTATCGCGACCAGGCGCTGAAGTCAGAAGAGACGAATTCGCACACCGGACGCGCGCGCACCGTCGCCGATTACATCGCCGGGATGACCGACCGCTACGCGATTCTCGAGCACCAGCGCCTTTTCGACCCCGCCGAGCGCACCTGACGCATCCCCGGCGCAAGAGCGCCTAACGCATCTTTTCGCCCAATTCTGTGCGCCGTCTCTCAGCCGGCGCGAGAGCTCTATCCACAGCCTTGCGGTTCGTAAGTGGCTGTTTCCAGTCCGTTTTATTGCCATCAGGGTTTCTACGTAGCCCTGCCACGACAATGTAAATTGACATAAGTGACTGAACTGCCTAGAGTTATGTCACAACAAAGCAGCTGCAGCATGACTAAAACGGGGAGCGAAAAAGAAGCAGTCCTGAGCGTGTTCGCCGCGCTCGTGCAGCCGCTCATGCGCGTCGCGTTCGAATACGGAATCTCCGCGGGTGAGATCGCGGGAGTCGTGCGTCGCGTTTACATCCAGTCACTCGAGGCGCGGCTGCTCGATCAGAAGAGACCAACAACGGACGCGCGTCTTGCGGTCGTCGCGGGACTTGCGAAGTCCGATGTCAGCGCACTGCGCGAGGCGTCGAGGTTGGGAGCGCCGCATAGCCTTCGCTCTGCGGTCAGTCTCGATCAAGTAACTAACTTGCTCACGGTCTGGCACACGCAGCCGGGCTTTTCGGGTGCCTACGGACTCGCGCTTGAATTGGACTTGCAGCCCACGCCGGGTTCTCCGCGCCGCAGTTTTCGTGAACTCGTCACAGCGGCGTGCCGTGGAGTGGACGAGGAAGCGTTGCTTGATGAGCTGGTGGCCGCCGGATCCGTTGAAGTTATCGATGGGACGACCGTTCGGTGCCTGTCTCGCGCGTATCTGCCGCAAGGCGCAGACGTTAAGCGCATTGAGCGCATGGGTCGGTTTCTCGCAAGCGTCGCTGCGAGCTTCGTGCATAACGTAATGCGCGCGAATACGGATCCGCTGTATTTCGAGCGGGCAGTTACTTCAGACGAGCCGCTGTCGGAAACCGGACGCGACAAGTTTCTGGCTCTTACCGGCGAGAGGGGCCAAGAGTTGCTGTCGGAGCTCGACACGTTCCTCACTCGCCTTGCGGCGTCGGAACGAAGCGAGTCGGGCAAGAGGTACGGAGTCGGTATTTATTTCTTTGAGGATCAGCACGGCGGGCTCGCGGCTGAGGCGGAAACACAAAAGCCGTCTGAACAGGCCGGAAGTCGCGTCCTGCAAGAGATTGACGTCCTAGCAGGTCTCGGGAACCAAAAGTAAAGGACTACACATGGGGAGCAAAATTATGAACGCGTCACGATCGGCAATTCTCGCTGCGGTAGTGGCTACGTTGGCGAGCGTGACGGTTAACGCCGCACCTCTAGGGGCACATGGCGGTGGCATCAGCGGTAGCGGTGGCATCAGCGGCAGCGGTGGCATCAGCGGCAGCGGTGGCATCAGCGGCAGCGG
>Ga0307469_10000115_pt1 | contig 30565 bp, 25 predicted proteins | sample atmos_gasesAM2C__FD_203084 | JGI IMG/M metagenome (GOLD analysis project Ga0307469, IMG submission 203084) | Hardwood forest soil microbial communities from Morgan-Monroe State Forest, Indiana, United States - atmos_gasesAM2C_515 | ecosystem: Environmental > Terrestrial > Soil > Temperate... | reverse complement strand
CGACGCGGTCACGGAAATCCAGCCGGTTAGCAACCAGCCATTTCACTCCGAGAAACCTGGCCAACGGCCGCATTACATGATCTAACCCCTGGCTCACGAGCACCACGTCTGCCCCTTGCGCCTGCAACTTCCTCAGAACAGCCAAGCCGTCAGGCTTCAAGTGAGGCCTTAGTTTGTACTCAAAGAATTCATCTCCCAGAAGATCGAGGCGATCGTGGCTCACTCCGCGCAATACGCTGTAGACCACCCGGGTAGCGAAGACTCGGTTGGTTGCATAGAGGAAGGGGCGCAAGGCGGCCATCAGGAACACCAAGCCGCGGCGCACCATGCGGGCGGCAAAAGTCTGCGCATTCCACGTAAAGAAAGCCACCGGTTGAACGGTGGTGAGATCAAGAAGGCTGCCCTCCACCCGCCAATAGACAGGAGCGGATGGGGCGGTACTAGCGGAATTTTGTCTCAATGAATCCAAATGTATAGAAAGCCCCGAGAAAGTGTACGGGCCCAGCAGGCGCTCCGCGGTGTTGCCAAGTCTCTTATTGTAAACAATTAGGCGCCAAGGATGAAGTCCTTAGGCGAAGCCCCGGCAACCCGGATTTTGAGCGTTCCCGATCAGGAGTCCGGAGGCGGTGCGGGCCTCTGGTCTGGTCGCGCGATGGCCGAAGATGGAACAAAGCCGCGAACGGCCGAGTTGCCCCGAAAAGCGACAACCGCCAGTTCTCAAGGCTACCGGCAACGATAAGCCCCGCGAACCGACGGTTTCTTTGTTTCCCAACTAAACTTGCTGTATCAGGCGGCAGCCTTCTTTTGCTGCTTGTACTTAGCCCACCGAGCTCTCTGAGCGGCGGCGATCCGGCGGCGAGCCGCCACCGACAGAATTCGCTTCGGGCGAGATCCAATGTTTCGACCGTTGTGACTCATTCCGCGCAGCGCCGTGATTGCGGCCTCTACTTGATTCAACTTACTCTGCAACGTTCTTTGTTCCGAAACTAACGACTTAACTACCTTATCCAAGTTAGGCATGTAACCTCCTCGCGAGTGATTCTAGCAAACGAATCGGTGTCTTGAACGAGAATCAGAGTAAAAATCCACTGACAAGCTGACTGTCGGACACAAGTGCCCGATTGGGAAGACCTCATTGACACTCTTCGGCCGACGACTAATCGCGGTGCCCGGGTTTCCCCCAACGCGGCGACCCGTGAAGCAGGTAGATTTCTTACTGAAAAACAGTAGAGTCGTATCCATGGCTAAGGAGTCAACGCTAACGTTACTTTTTTCCTGTTATGAACTTCTATTTCCTTACAAGTCTTTTTGTAGAGTCATCCTATTCCTCTTTCTCTTTAGTGTTCACTTCGCGTCTTTCTCGATCACGACTCGAAGACTTCCTTACCTACCGACCGAATCGCGATCGATTGGTCGAACATTCTTCCGCCTGGTTTGTCGTCGTACTTTAAGCTGGGATTGCGCACGACCTATCCGATGAGTAGCGTTGCAGCCAGCAAGCAGCGGATCATCATCGGGCAAGGGCTGTATCTCCAGTACAGATTTGCGCCATGCGCGATTTCTGTATGAGTATTGCTTTCATAGTCTTAGTGCACGCCTCAACCAGGCCCCCTTCGTCTGGGGGGTCTGGGTTCGTGATGAACTAGCGCCCTCGTATTGCCAAAAAGCGTTCCCGCGAGATCTGCGTTTACCCAGAGCCGCACTCGGAACATTGCCCGGAAGGGCCATTCCGGCTTGACGGGAAAATTGAGTAGAAATAGAGTCCGAGCATCAGTTTTGGTGCACTGGAATACCTAATTCAAGCTTGTGGATGGTCCTCATGCCTCGATTCACCCGGATTTCGGCCTGGCTCGTGCTTTTCGTCGTGATTGGATTGGGCCCGGTTGCGCGGGGGCAGGACGCGCAGCAGGACACCCAGCAACCGCCCCCTCCCCCGGTTGCGGACGCACAACCTGCGGTTCAACCTGCGCAAGACCCGGATACTGTCAATGAAATCCAGCAGCTGCGAGCGGCCATCGACCAACTGCAGCAACAGGTAACCCGGTTGACGTCGGCCGTGGAAGAACTGCAGGCCGACCGCATCGCGTCGGTCAAAGCTGCCCCCGCAAATCGGACCAAGGGGAAGTCGACGTCCTCACCGAAGAAAACGGCCGCCGCCACAATGCCTGTACCTGCCAGTGGACCGGAAAGCGACGACCGAGCGCCTATGACTGTGCTGGTATTTCAGGATGGGCATCGGACTGAGGCACGCAACTACGCGATCGTGGGACAGACCTTGTGGATTTACACCGAGCAGGATTCGAAGAAAGTTCCGCTAAGCGAACTGGATGTAGCAGCTACCAAGAGTGCGAATGCGGATCGCGGAATCGTTTTTCAGGTGCCGCCCGGAGTGAAATAAGGCGTCTGCGGGCAGGCACCGCTACGGGTCAAGGCTTGACTTCACGGATTGACTTTCGGACGCGATCAATCTGTTCCTGAAGAGTTTTGTCATCCAGCCGTGCGGAGGCTTTAGCGATCAGGTTGGCGGCAATCATCTGTGCCTCGGTCAAGGTGAGCTTCTGCTGGCGTGCACTCAAAGCCGGAGATTCATAAGAACGAACTGCTTCGACCAGCAGGCCGGCGGCATAACTGACAGCTTCGGCACTCACACCTTCCTCGATCTCTTCCAAACTCATGCTTTTGTAAGGCGCTGACGCTAAGTCATACTGTCGATTTTGCTTCATGATCGTTCCCCTCGCCTGGCCGTAGCCAACTCTACCCATTCTGGACGATCTCCCTGCGGATCGCCGAGCCTTTGTTGCCATCCTCGCCCTGAACGGATGGAAGATTTCGAGTTCTGTGACCATGGTCACAGACCGTCCCGAACCTTCCCTAGAAGATGAGCTTGCTCGGCCCCCACATTGCGTAATGCGGTTTCTTATACCGCTTATCCAACCCCACTCGGAGGCCGAGCCGCTTGCCGAACTCGCGCTCTCGCGGCGTGAAGCTCACCCTCGAACGATTGGAATGGTTGCTATGGCCAGCGATCCTATCAAAATTTTGATTGTGGATGATGACGAGCAGGTTCTCATCGAATTGGAGCGCCTGCTGGAGAGCGAAGGCTACAGCACAACCACCGCCTGGAGCAGAGGGGAAGCCTTGGCTTGTTCCGACAAAGGGCGATTCGATCTTCTGCTGGTCGATGAGTACTTCAGAAACGGTGATGCCAGCGCACTGCTCAGCGAGTTGAAACTGAGACAACCGAATGCCCTCTGTATCGAGATGCACGCGCGCAACGACCGAAGCGAGAAATCCAAGCACACGGTGTGTAAATGGGAGCATGCGGAAATGAAAGCAACCATCCGCAGCTTCCTGGCGGCGTAGAACACGGCACTACTTCTTGTTCGTGCCCAGGACAATCTGGATGAGGTCGGTGGCGAGAGCGGAAGCATCAACGCCATCCATGTTAATCAGCACCACCACGCCCGCCTTCTGATCTGGTGCCAGCATAATGAAAGTGCTAGTTCCCTGCTGACCGCCGCCATGACCTACGTCGGGCACCCCCGCGGCATCGCCCACCCCTCAACCCAGCGCATATCCGCGATGCTTTTCCTCCACCACTTCGGGCGAGGATGCGTGCTGGGACGTCCACATGATGTCGCGCGTGGACCGCTTGACGAAGCGATCGGCCAGCATGTCTACCTCGAAGCGAGCCATGTCGTCGGCTGAGGAGAGCCATCCGCCACCGGGAATCTTGTAGCTCGAGTCCAGAAACTCGGAGTTCTGCACAACTCCCGCTTTGGATTTCGAGTAGAAGCGCGTGCGATGCGAAACGATACCGAAGCGATCGTCCCAGCGAGTTGCCGTCATGCCTGCGGGGGTGAAAATGTGCGCTTGTACATAGTCCACGTACTTCTCACCGGAGGCACCCTCGATAGCACAACCGACCAGGGTGAATCCCTGGGTAGAGTCGTTGAACTGAGTTCCCGGCTTGGCGATCAGCGGATCGTTGGCGAAGAATTGAATTCCTCCCACGATCGGATCGTCGAAGTGCTTCGTGTTGCCTGTTTCCAAATCTTGTTTGGGATCGGGGCGGTAATGGCGAATGCCGCCCAAGTGTCCCATGAGTTGGCGCGTGCTGACCGGCCACTCCTTGGGGGGGAAGTGGGACAGTATTTCTGAACAGGAGCGTCGAGATCGAGTTTGCCCTGTTCCCGGAGCTGCATGGCAGCGATCGCCGTAATCGGTTTCGAGATGGAAGCCAGGCGGAAAAGAGTCTGCGGCGTGACGGGCACGTTGTTTTCAAGATCCGCCATCCCGAAGCCCTCGGACCATGCTTCCTGTCCATTCAGCACGACCGATGCCGCAATCCCCGGGGAGCCACTGGAAGTCATGAATTTGGCAATGGCGTCCTCCAGCAGGATGCGTTTTTCGGGAGCCAGCTTGGCGTCTTGCGCGGAGGCATGGAGCGGGAGCCATGTGATCAGCGTAAGGAGAAGCGCAAATTGAAGTGTCCGGATACGGGGGTGGGCACCAGGGCGAGGTGGTGGGAAGGTCATGAATTCGAATTCTCTCCTTCGCAAACGGGCGGCATGGTTGGGGCGCGACCTGTGAGCTGCGGAACTGGTTCGTAGATGCTACTGCTGTGCCTGTACGACGTTGGGGGTGACCGCGCCATCTTGCGCCGCCAGTGAGACCTTATAGGTGCGCGGCGCAGTCACCTCGATCGTCTGCCCATGCGCCAGATAGGGCCGCAGAACAGCCGGATTCCGCCAATCCAGATCCCAGCCATTCTCGATCGCCACCACGGTGTAGCGGCCGGGAAGAACCTGATAAAGGCTGAACGTGCCGTCGCTGTCGCTCTGATCTCGCCGGAACAGGTCGTGATTGCCCTCCTGGCGTTCCGGAACGAGCACCACCATTGTCTGGGAGATCCCCTTCTCGTTGTGCAGGACTGTACCATCGATGCGCGCGAAGCTGTTCGACATTCCTACCTTGAGTTGCACCTGGCCGCTTCGCGGCAAGACAAGCGTTCGCCCATTTACTTTGGCGCCGATGGCGGAGACTTGCTGAACGACGGAGTCCCGCACATTGACAACTCCCACCTCATATTCATTCGTGTCGAAGATAGCTTGCTGGACTTCGAAAGTACCCTGCGGGGAGACTGGCGCGCCAAAGGTCTCGTTCGTATTGCGATTGATGAAACGGATAAACACTCCGGGGGAAACGTGGGCTCCAACAGGGATCTGCAGGCTGCCCCGGATGGTGACCGTGCCTGAAGGATCGTCAGAGACGTCAATTTCCGTATCGGCGGCAACATCCACCTCGCGCACGTGGCTTCGCCATTCCTTGCCGCTGAGGCTTCGCAGGTTCAACACCAGATGGCCAGGGGGCACGCCGCTGATCTGGATAGTCCCGGGGCCATATTGCTGGGTACGGGCCTGTATCGTTACCAGAGGGCGGTCAAATATTCGTTGCTGCACCACCGCTGTTCCGGGCTGGGCAGGATCTCGGCTCATGTTGCGGAGGGTGAGATGAACTGCGGGTATTGCACGCAAAGTGATATCCGCGGTGGCCCGCTCGCCGGGATGAAGCTGGATGGGCGTGGCGCTGTCGGCTTCCACCGCGTCGGCGTAGAACGTCGTGCGGTAGGTCACGTCGAGCGGAGAAGACTGGTCATTACTGGTCGTGGATACAGCGGTGCCGGAATTCGATACACCGTCCCCGTCAATCGATAGTTGCGGTGTCGGTGATCCGGGCGAGTCCGCGTACCAGGGCTGGGCAGAGACAGCCACCAGGTAGGTTCCGGGGGACAGATGGCCGAAATGATAATGCCCTTGATTTTCAAGGTTGCCGCGCGCCCGCAATTCAAGTTTTCCGGAAGCCCCATCCCGGGTGAAGAGCAGAACATCCCCGTTGCGTACGAATTCGTTCTCCTCGTCGACAACGGTGCCGGAAATGGAGGCGTCGGGGACGAGCTGAAACGTCAGGTTTTCGGATGCCAGTCCGGGACCAACTGCAACCGCAGTCGAATAGACACCATGCTGCTGATAAGCCTGCAGTGAGAAGCCGCGCCCGTGCGCGGTAAGACTGAACTTGCCCCGGGCGACGCCCTCGAAAACAAATCGGCCATCGCTCCCGGTGGTGGTGTCGGTGGTGAGTTCACGCTGCTCTGTGGGCGAGATCGACACCTCAATGCCGCCGAGCGGCTGGCCGCTGACCGCGTGCACCACAACTCCACTGATGCGCCCCGCGCTTGGGGACACGGGCGCAGTAGGACTTCGTCCGGCTTGCGAATGTGCCGCAACCTCTCCGAACAGGAGAGCCGTAGTCAGCAGCGGCAGAAATTTCATCGCAGTCACTTCTCCACACTCACCTTTTCAACGTTGGCCGTCCCGACCTCATTGGAGTGCAGCGTGACCGCAGTGGCCTTGGAAAGGTATGGAGTGATGACATCAGGATTTCTGAACTCGAGTCCATCCAGCGAATCGACGGCGAGCAGTTTGTATTCCCCCGGGGCGAGGCTTGTGAAGTAGAACTCCGTTCCCGCAGCGATCTGCGTAGTTTGGGCATGCAAGGGTGATGCCTGATCAGAAAATAGAATCACGTAACCCCCACCTGCTTGTCCATCCTGCCGAATCTGACCGCGAACGCTTGCGCCATCGTCGCGCAGGACGATATCCAGAGGCTCCGGTCGACGGCCCGCACCGATGACCAAATCCTCATGCAGCAGGTCCGTCGCTCCATTGCTGACCGACTTCACATACCAGGGGGCGGTGGGCGTAACTTCGACCGAATATCGGCCCGGAACCAGATTGCGGAGCGCCAGCGCGTTGTGCTCATCTCGTTCGGCCTGAAATTCCACGCTGTCCATGCGGAGTTCGGTGGAAACAAAACGCACCGACGACACGGCCAGATCCCGGGCAGGTAGCACCGCCGCCGCAGCCTGCTCGGGGGTGCGCGCCGAAGGATGAGCGTCGACGTTCACCGGAATCGTAATCGAAGAGCCCAATGCAAGCGCGATCCCTTCGACATCTCCGCTAACCACCAGCGGCATGTCCGTTGCAAAGAGCCGTCCGGCAGAATCCGAGCCCCGCAATTGCAGGACGTAATTGCCCCCCGGAATTGCGCCTTGGAACTTTCCAGTTTGCGGGTCGACATCAATGGAGGCGGGAATGATCTCGCCGGACCTGGTCGCGACCTGAATGCCCGCCGCTGAGCCGGGGGCAAGTCCAATGATGGTTCCCGCGACGCGAAAGATGGGTTCCAGCTTCAGAGCGAAATCGGCTTGCACCTGTTGGCCGCCGGTAATCACGAACGGGGTGGCCGAATCGATGTCGGGCACTCCCGGATAGAACATGCTGGCAAATCCTTCTTGCCGAACCGAATGATTTCGAGTGTGGCGGATGTCGGGCAGGTTCGGGCCGGTCACGAGCAGGTACCGGCCAGGAATCAGATCGGCGATGCGAAATTGTCCATCTTCATCGGTGATCGCCTGCCCGCGACCCTCCCACCGCCGATAACCGTTGGCGGTCAGCTCGCGCAAAACCCGCACCGGCGTGTCTTCGATCGGCTCCCCTTTCAGAGTAGCGACATGCCCAAGCACGACGGCCTCGGGCAGCAACTTCAATGCGAGAGGTGGAGTGTCTGCCTTGAGGTGGACGATCTGCGGCTGATACTCCGAAGGATGAAGTTCCAATTCGCTGAAAAACCCTGGCTTGTGCGCCAGTACGTTAATGTCTGATTCGGGGAGTCCTGCCAACTCAAAGCGACCCTCGGAATCGGTGAGGATGGAGACTGTTGTTCCGCTACCGCTGGTCGACGCTGCCTGAACCATCGCGCGGCGAACGGGCTCTCCGGTAGCAGAATTCACAACGACCCCGCTCAGACTGAGCGTCGAAACGGCTGGAGCTGGAGCAGCGGCGGCTTCGGGCGGATCGGCCTGCGCGCGGGCACTGGCGCAAATCAGAAGCGCGAGGACTACGATTCCTAACCTAGCCGGGCGAAGGGTCGCCCTTTTGCACTCTTCAGAACACATCGCGCGTTCGTCCCTAAAGTTTAGACACTACAGACTTCTGTTCGCAATACTAATTCGATCCACGGACACTGAGCGCAGGGGTCGGGGACAGCAAAACATGCGGTGCGATCGCCCCTCCTTCTGATGCGGGGTGACCGGGTGAGGGGTGCCTGCGGTCGGTTTGTTCGTCTCCGGCATTCAACCCTAGCGGCGGGTGCGGATGAAGAAGTGTTCTTTGTCGACGTTTACAGGCACCGCTACGTCGAAAAAGCCGACCATCATTTCGTTGTACGTCTGGTCACCCCATTGCACCGGACTATCCGGATCGGGATTGTGGACGTTCTTCGAAGAATTGTCGTACCAGGCGACCGCCTCGAGAGTCGTCCCTGCCTTGAGCGGGCGAGGTTCTGACAGGCGATAGCTGAGTTGCCAGTAAAAATCGTAGTTCACCCGCAACAACGTCTCCCTCGTGCGGTCGGGGCGGACCAGGTTGTACTCGAACCGCTTGCCGCGTAGATGCATGTGCGGGAAAAAACTGAGCAGAACGGCATCGTTGGGGAGCGTGCCATGCACCTCCACACGATAGTTGTCGGTATGGGGGGGAATGGGAACGGGGTCGTGATCGTTGGCCAACTGCAAGGTCAACACGCGCTGTGCAGGAGGCGTCTTGGAAAAAACCAGGCCCACGCTCGTCTGGTCTTCTCCCGCCTGACCATGAACGGTGTAGTGCATCTGGAAGACCAGATCCGAGTGCGCGGGAACAAACTTGGCCATGCCGACGGGCCAGCGGTCCGGCGAACTCCCCGGCGCGTAGACGAGTAGGAGATCGCTCTGCGTTTCGTGCGCCTGATGCCGGAATGCAGGGTCATTCAGGCTCGATGCTGTGAACGCTGTGTTGATGGGGGCACCCCGCAGCCACTTGGAGTCGGGAGGACGAATGTACACCACGGCGTGGTGGACATACTGGCGGCTGCTGGGCCGGATCTCAGACATCTGGATCCACTTGTCCTCCGCAAAATTTGTGGGGACAATTTCGTAGGTGTATTCCACGTCGCCTTCTGCGGGAATCGCCACCGCCTTGGGCATTTTCACCACGACGTCGGGCTGCGGAATGTTCCAGCCATCGGTCCATTGTGGAGATGGTGGCGCGTCTTTCGGATCGCCCGCGGGAGCCTTGGCTTCGAACCACGCCACCAGCGTTGCGATCTGTTTCTCGGTGAGCGAAGGGTCATCGTCAAAATGACCGCAGCAAGAATCCGCGAACCACGGCGGCATGCGCCGGAAACGAGCGTTGTTGGCAATTTGCCTCGCAAACGGCCGTGCCTGATCGTAGGTGACGAGCGGTATGGGGCCGATTTCCTCTGGACGATGACACTGCTGGCAGTGCTGTTGAAGGATCGGAAGAACGTCCTGATAGAAGGTGGGAGGGGGGGCTGAGGACGTATCCGCGTGGCCAGCGGCGAGAAAAGTAACGCCGGAAGCGAGGAGTGCAGCGAGAAGCACGCCAAACCAACGAGACACCAAAGCTACCTGGCCGCCGCCCAGGCCAACCCGTCGACGATAGGGCCAGCATCCACTAATTTTTCAACTGTCCAGTCCGAGGTTCGGATCATGGCAATCTTGTGGCTCGCGTCGCAAGAAACGTACGCGAAGCGGCCGTCTGGTGAGATCAGGGCTTCCTGCGGCGCAGCAGGGACGTCGATGGTGCGCGCAACTTTCATCGTGCCCAAGTCGACGACAGCGACTTGCTTGCCGTCCCGCAAAGGGACGACCAGCCAATGGCCATCGGGCGTAGCTGCTGCGCCGTAACCATGCGCGGGAAGTGGGATCCAGGTTTTCAGTGTGTTGGTCGATGTGTCGATGACAGCAAGTTGCGGTTTACTCTGGTCGGAGGTAAAAACCAATCGGTCGTCGACGGACAGCGCAATTCTTTGGATTGGCTGAGCAACTGGAATGACAGTGATGGCCTTGCGTCGTTCGAGGTCGAGCACCGACACGCTCCCCGGTCCGACGTTGGCGGTGTAACCGCGGCGGCCATCCTTGGTGATGGCGAGCATGTGGGACTCGGAAGCGCCCGTGGGAATTTTGCCAACGATTTTCTGCGTGTGGGGATCGATGATGGTGATTGCCTTATCCAGTTCTGTGGTGACGTAAAGCAGCCCGTCCTTCGGGCCGATCTGAGGACAATGAGGGCGCACGCCGTGGTCGAAGTCCACCTTGCCGGTAACTTTTTGAGCGGCAAGATCCACGATGGTAATGGACGCGCCGTCGGTCCCGGCGAGGCCTACCCCGGAATTGCCATAAATGGGGACGTAGGCATATCGGCCGTCGGGCGAGGCGATGACCTCGTGGCCCGTGATGCCACCGACATCGACAGTCGCGATCTGACGACCGGCGCTCGGATCAATCAAGCTCAGGGTGTGGTCGCCCTTGTTGGCGGCTAGGAGGAGGGCTGCGTGACTCTCACTTTCCGCAGCTCGGATTGAAAATGTGGAAGACATCAGTAGAACGATAGCCAGCAGTCGGAGAAAATTGGATCGCACGTGGCTCCTGTCGATTGCAGCGCGCCAAGATTTTAACTCACTGGGAGCCGAATCACATCGTGGATGCGACCGCGAAGCGCACAGGTCCTTCGCTGCGCTCAGGATGACATTTCAGTCAGATAGATATCTAAGGGGGATTTCTTCGAGGTGCACACCCCGCGCCGTGTGGCGGCTGCCCTCCTGGGATGGGTTCGTGTTGCGTGTTATGGTCCAACCCGAAAGAAGACCGAGGACTTAACCTATACTCTGGCGAAGGAGACCTCCCCATGAAGCTCATCGCCGTCTGTCTGGTCGCGGCCTGCGCACTCTCGCCATTCGCTGCGGCACAAAACAGTTCGGATGCCAGCGTGGAAGGCAAGATCACGGCTCTCGAGAAACTCTGGAATCAGGCTTACAAGAGCGGCGACACCAAGGCGCTGGACGCGATCCTTGACGACTCGATCGTGCTGATCAACGACGACGGCAGTGTGCAAACGAAAAAGGAATTCCTGCCCACCGTAAAGGCTACGAATGCTCAGGAACAACAGGTCGCACCGGAATTTCTGAAGGTACACGTGCATGGCGACGTGGCCATTGCAACGGGTGTGATGCGCGTTAAAGGCGTGGAAAACGGCAAGTCCTATACCCGCCGCGAACGTTTCGTCGATACCTGGCTACACAAGGGTGATAACTGGGTATGCATTGCCACGAACGCCACGCCAATCGTGCACTGAACTGGGGTAGGTCTGCAACCAAGCGCCAGGCATTCATTTGGTGCCGAGAATCACGCGCAGGTCCTGCCCGGTCATTTCTTTTGGCTCGGCTAAGTTCAGCATCCCTAATATCGTCGGCGCTATATCCCGCAACGAGCCATTCGGTTTCAGAGTGAACTGCTTTGCGTTCTCGCTAACCACGATGAACGGCACGGGATTGGTGGTGTGGGCGGTGTGAGGACCGCCGGTCGCGGGATCGATCATCTGCTCGGCGTTGCCGTGGTCGGCGGTAATGAGCATGGCTCCGCCTCGGGAGCGCACAGCTTTCTCGATTTCTCCCAGACACGCGTCTACTGTTTCTACCGCCTTGATGGTCGGCTCGATCTTGCCGGAGTGGCCCACCATGTCGGCGTTGGCAAAGTTGACAATCATCACATCAAAGGTGCCCTCTTCGGTGGCTTTCACGACGGCTTGCGCAATCCCTGCGGCCGACATCTCCGGCTTCAGATCGTAAGTCGCGACTTTCGGTGAGGGCACGAGCACCCGGTCTTCTCCCGGGAATGGCTGTTCCACTCCGCCGTTAAAGAAATAAGTGACGTGCGCGTACTTCTCAGTTTCCGCCACGCGCAGGTTGCGAAGATTGGTCTGGCCCATGACGTTGGCAAGAATGTTTGCCATCGATTCCGGCGGGAGTACGACCGGCAGCGAGAAGTTCTTGTCGTACCGCGTCATGCAGACATAGTGAAGATTTTTCGGCACGCGATCGCGAGGAATGGTCTTGTCGAGATCTTCCGCGCCGGGCAAATCGCCGCCTGCCTGGGCGTTTAGTCCGCTGTTGCGGGCCAGGGTGCGCGTGATCTGGCGGACGCGGTCGGCCCGAAAGTTGAAGCAGATGCAGGCGTCTTCGTCGCGAATGGTCGCCAGAGGCTCACCCTTGTTATCGACACACACAAAGGGGATCACAAACTCGTCGGTGACGTCCCTGTTGTAGGAATCTTTCATACCCTGCACCGGGTCGACGTACCGGCCGCCTTCTCCGTCTCCATGTGCCATCGCGTTGAATGCTTTGACAATGCGCTCCCAGCGGCGATCCCGGTCCATCGCATAATAGCGGCCATTGACGCTGGCAATCTTGCCGGAGTGGTACTCGCGCATCTTATGCTGCAATTGTCCGAGATAGCCCGCGCCGTTGGTAGGCAGAGTGTCCCGACCATCCATGAAAGCGTGCACGAAAACGCGATCGACGCCTTGCTGCTTGGCCATCTTAAGAAGCGCGTAGAGGTGGGTCTGCTGCGAGTGCACGCCGCCGTCTGAAACAAGACCGAACAGATGAAGGCGGCGGCCGCCGGTACGGGCATGCTTCATGGCCGCGACCAGCGTTGGGTCGGAGAAGAATTCGCCGTTCTGGATCATCAACTCAATCCGCGTGATGTCCATGTGCACGATGCGCCCGGCGCCGATATTCAGGTGACCGACTTCGCTGTTGCCCATTTGTCCGGCGGGCAGGCCGACGAACGGGCCGCTCGTATGAATCAGCGTGTTGGGATACTCGCGCAGCAAGCGCTCATAAGTGGGCTTGCGGGCAAGCGCGATGGCATTGGCTTCAATCTTGGGGCTGTAGCCCCATCCATCGAGGATGATGAGGACGAGTGGCTTGGGGCGCATTACGATCGTGACTCCCGGCAAATCGCTGTCAGCTATCGGCTCTCCGCTATCAGCCACGAGCCTTTGTGAAAATCGTTGTGTCACAAGAGAGGTCGTTCGGTGAATCAATTCTTGTCTATGGCTGGCTTCGGTGATCCGCTTTGCTTCTTGCGTCCTTCCGCGTCCATCTTCTCAGCTTGATCCATCACTTTCTCCATCATGGCCTGCATGTGGGGTCCAGCGGCCTGCATCGACTCAGCCGTCATCGCCGGCATTTCGCGAAGAAGTTTCTGACCCGTCGGTGATGCGTAAAACGTGTTCATGGCATCGACGTCCGATCGACTCAAATGCTTCTCGTAGACGGGAATCATGTCATCGAGCAGAGTATCCACTGGCATATCCTTCACGATGTTGGCGGTGAGCTGATCCAGGCGAGCGAAGTCCTCCTCCGTAATCTGCGGCGAACGCTTTTTTAGAGTTTCATGAATCATGCCACGCTGCTGTTTCACCACAGAGTCCATGACCGATCGCATCTGTTCATGAATTTTCATCGTGTCGAACAGTTTCAGAACGTCTTCGCGGGTGGCAGGCGCGTCGGACTGAGCCAAGAGCGGCGAGGATGCGACGAACAGCAGCGTTACTGCGGACATACGGCGTAGTCTCATAGGCACTCCTGATATTTTCCAGCGGACACAACTCCTGAAGGGCATTCAGCCCGACCGTTTTGCGGCACGCACAAGAGCATGCCCTTATACGAACCCCAGGAGACGAGATACCACTCAGAGGAAACGATACGGCGCAAGCAAGGGCGAGACGCCTTTCGCTCCACTGTTCACGCGCTTCACCCCCGATAATTCAGTGCCTTCAACCCCAAGTAACGCGCGCTATCACCCAACTCTTCTTCAATGCGGAGCAACTGGTTGTACTTTGCGATGCGATCGGTCCGCGACGCGGACCCGGTTTTGATTTGACCCGCGCCAGTCGCGACCGCCAGGTCGGCAATGAACGTGTCCTCAGTTTCGCCTGAACGATGAGAAATGACCGACGTATAACCGTTGCGGCGTGCGAGATCTATGGCGTCCAGAGTCTCGCTAACCGTGCCGATCTGGTTGACCTTGATGAGAATCGAGTTTGCGATGCCTTTGTCGATGCCTTCCTGCAGCCGCTCAGTGTTCGTTACAAACAGGTCATCGCCGACTAACTGGATCTTGCTGCCCGCAAGCTCCGTTAGTTTTTTCCAGCCCTCCCAGTCATCTTCGGCCAGACCGTCTTCGATCGAAACGATCGGATAGTCATTGGCCCACTTGGCCCAGAAGCGCGCCATGTCTTCTGATGATTTGGCCGACTTGTCGGATTTCTTGAAGACATACTTCCCATCCTGGTAGAACTCGCTGGACGCCGGATCCAGTGCGATCGCGATGTCGTCGCCCGGCTTGTACCCAGCCTGTTGAATGGCCTCCAGGACGACCTCGATCGCCTCGACGTTGGATTTCAGCGAGGGCGCAAAGCCGCCTTCATCCCCCACCGCCGTGTTATATCCGCGCTTTTTCAGGACGCCCTTGAGGGTGTGGAAGACCTCCACGCCCCAGCGCAAGCCTTCGGAAAAGCTGGGCGCGCCAATCGGCATCACCATGAATTCCTGAAAGTCGACATTGTTGTCGGCGTGCGCGCCGCCATTCAGGATGTTCATCATGGGCGTGGGCAGAACGTTGGCGCCGGCCCCACCCAGATAGCGGTATAGGGGAAGACTAAAGGCGTTAGCGGCTGCGCGTGCTGCAGCCATCGAGACCGCGAGGATAGCGTTGGCGCCGAGGCGGCCTTTGTTCTCCGTGCCGTCAAGCTCGATCATCTTCGCGTCCAACGCGCGCTGGTCGGCAGCATCGAAGTTGCCCAAGGCTTCGGAGATCTCCCCGTTCACGTTCTCGACAGCTTTTTGTACGCCTTTGCCGAGATAGCGCTGATTATCGCCGTCGCGCAGCTCCACTGCTTCATGCTCACCGGTAGACGCACCGCTGGGGACAATGGCGCGCCCATTGGTTCCGTCGCCCAGTATGACGACTGCTTCGACGGTCGGATTGCCACGCGAATCAAGCACTTCCCGTGCGCGGATCTCAGAGATATTAGTCATGAGTTTCTTTCTGCCCTTCGGATAAATTTGAACTTTGGGGAGTTCGCCTACGAAAGTCTGCTTAGCCGACGAATCGACGAGAAGTTTTCGACCGGTGAGATAGCCCACACCGGCATAGCGTTTACCCATGGGTGCTCTTGAAAAGGGCGATTATATCGGAAGCGATTTGCACACGAATGTGACGTTTGAACTCCAAGCGATGCCGGAATTCTCCCGCTGACCTTAAGCGATTCCACCGTATCTCCGGTGGTTCGTTTGTCGATCCGACGTTGTGCCTGCATTTCCGTTGATTTACAGTCAATTTCCAGATGTCGGATCACACGGCAACGTTGCGGATGGGGTCCAGGGCCCCTGAATTTACGCTCGAAGCCGCGAACCGCTCCGGAGTGTTGACCTTGTCCGGATTTTTACGGCGCGGGATTCTGATCGCGGAATTTTTGCGAGGGACTTGGTGACCGAATTGCGTTCAGCGCATGGCTCGGGTCGAGTCGATCAAAGGCGAGATCGCGCAAGCCGGCGCCGAGTTAGCGTTCATTGCCGCCGAAAAGCGGGATGGCGTTTTTAAACCGGCCAAGTTTCTGGAAAAGCAACCGGTATCGTTCCCGTTTCTTTTGGATGAGGACCGAGTGGTTACCAAGAACTACGGGTTGTATCACCTGATCGGGATGGATGCCCTGAACATCGCGCATCCGGCGACCCTGGTGATCGACCGGGAACGAACCATTCAATACATCTATCGGGGCGAAAATCAACACGATCGCGCTCCCCTTCCCGATGTACTGGGAGCTGTCCGGAAAATAGGCTGAAGCATGTTAATGCCACCAACTGATTGTTATGGATTCGCAGGAGGAGTGATGAGGAAGCTTTTGGGAAGTTTGAGCGTGTTGTTACTGGCTGTCGGTACCTGGGCACAAAATGGCGTTTCGGTTCCCGAGGGAACCCCTTTGAAGGTCAAGCTGCAGACGACCATCTCCACCTTCAGCAGCAAGGTGGGAGACCCATTTCAGGGAAAGCTCATCGATCCGGTGATGGTCGATGGTAAGGCGGTAATACCGGCGGGCACGACCGTGGAAGGCCGGGTCACGAAACTCAGTGAGCCGCGCCGGATTCAGGGTAAAGCTACGATCGGCATCTTGCCCGAGCACATCGTCCTGGCCGACGGTCAGCGCTTCATGCTAAACGCCGTGCTGGTGGATACCAACATTAGCGGTACCGATGTAAACGAAGAAGGCCTGTTCAAGGGGTCGGGACACGATCGACGGGATCAAATTGAAGTGGCCGGCGGAACCGGCGCCGGCATGCTGATGGGTGGATTGATCGGCGGCGGCCCAGGGTTATTGATTGGAGGCGCGATCGGGGCCGGAGCGACCACCACGCACTGGCTAGTACAGAGACGGTCAGCAGTGCTGCCTTCCGGCACGGAATTGATGATGGAATTGAGCCGCCCAATGACGATGTCCAATATGGCGGCTGGGGCGGGACAGTAGAAAGCAGGCTTTAGGAAATTCTTTACCCGGAGCTTCGCTCCGGGTTTTTTGTTTGCTCACAGGCTTGGTCCAGGTTACGAACGAATGCGCTTTTGCTGACGACTGAAGACTGCCAACTGAAGACTGCGTCAGTACATCGACATCAACTCACCTTCTTCCAGCAGGTGCAGTTCGATCCATCCTTCCAGCGGCAGGGCATCGACCGGCAACCCATTCTGCCAGAGGCTCAGACGCAGGCGAATGCGGTTCGCCGGAGGTTTGGACGGCTTGCCGTCCGTGCCGGAAAGGACTCCAGCCGAGAGCCAGGCCAGCGGTACTCGAAACTCGAAGTTGCGCACAAGCGCCACCTTGGCCGCGCCGTCTCCCGGCCGCTCCGACGACTGGATAGGCGTTGCTTCATTTGCAGGGCTCACTTTCCACTCCACGATCTTTCGTTCCTTGATGACAACATCCAGGCGCAGTGCCTTTCGCGGGCTCGTTTCCGCTTCCGCCCAAGACTCAAGGTTGACCACAATTTCAAACCGCATCTCCGGAATCAGGCCCTTGAAATCCAACCGCCCATAAATGTTGCCCTGGTCGATCCCCGCGTGAACAGAGTCGAGCAGGAACTGTTTGCCGTGCATGGCTCCAGCGCGGTGATCGGCAGTGTAGATCGCGGACCCCATCCATTCGAAGTAGCGAATCATGTCACCCGCAATGCGCGGATGGATGTAAGCGGTCTGCGGCGTGAAGGAGGGTCGCGCCACAATGCCGCTGATCGGCTGCGCCAGATGATCCGGGGGCGTGGCCCCCAAGGCCTGATACACGTTGGAAAGATGCTTGCGATAAAGCTCGTCGAAATCCCGGTCATTTGCCGAGTGGTGTTCCGGTCCGTACCACCAGTTCCAGTCGCTGCCTTCCGCGATGAGAAGCTCCTCGTAGGCCAACTTGCGTTGTGCGTCGCTGGAGTGTTGCGCGTGCTCGTCGTAGAAGGATCGGGCCTGGTAAAGGTAATCCCACGAGCGGTTGTCTTCGGGGGCCCCGATCCAGACATTGAAGTTGGCGGAAATCCACGAACCGGGGGTGATCGAACCAAGGTGCCCGAAGTTACGGTGACGGGCGATCGCTTCTGAGATGGTGACCGCCTCGATGCCCGGCGTGGTCTGTAGTTTCTCGTAGAAGCGACGAAGGAATTCGCGTCCCGAAGCCGGGTAGTATTCCCAAGCATTTTCGCCGTCGAGGATGATGGAAAGCACGGCATCTTGCCCTCGATCCAAAACGGGTTGGGCGGCTCTCTGAATATTTTGGATGAGATGTTGCGCCGCCTCACGGGCGGGCATTCCCGCGTAGACGAACCCGATCAGGTCTGAGATCGTGTGGTCGCGAAAAACCATGTGCATATCCGCCGGATCGTTCTCGTAGCGATAGATGGTGTACAGCTTCTCGGCGAGATGCCCTGCCATGGGGCCCTCGCCGTCCCGCGCAAAAAAGAGCCCCGTGGAACGACCCAGAATGCCTTCATCGGTGGCCATCCAGCGAACTCCGAGATCGTGAGCGAGCGCGATCGCCTCTTCCGAAACGCTCCCTTCGGAAGGCCACATGCCCTTAGGACGAATACCGAAGACTTCTTCGTGTAAGTCGAGTCCGCGGAGAATCTGACCGCGTGCATCCTCCGGACGGTGGAAGCGGTTCTGCGGAAGGGGCAGCCCGGGCGACGATACGGCGCCGATGTTGGTGTCGCAAACCAGCGGCAGAATCGGATGGTAGAAGGGCGAAGTCGAAATCTCGATGGAGCCCTTTTGGGCAGCGGCTGCGTGGGCGGGAAGGACCTTCCCGATCACTTCCCTTTCGTGCTTGACCACGAAGCGCTGGTCTTCGAGCGAAAAGTTCCGCTCTTTGCGAATCAATTCTGCGACTTCCGGACCTTCGAGAAAGAATTCGTCAAACCACGCAATCTGCGACAGGACTTGCAGATCAGTAAAATCCTGCGCCTGAAAGAATTTCTCCGCACGCTCGGGCGAATCGCCCGAACTACGAAACCGTTCCCACAACTCCCGGTATCGCGGATACCGTCCGATCAAGTTGACGGGATTGGCCTGGAATAAATATTGCAGAGCGAAGCGGCGCTCATCCAGAGTCAGATCGCGTGCCGCACGCGCGGCAATGTGCAAAAACGGATCTTCCGCAGTCCCGGCAACGTAATCCTGAATCTGCGTAATGAGGGACGGCACCAGATTAAAGTTTTGATGGACGTTGGGGAACTCGTCCAGCAGTTTGACCATCCCGTAATAGTCTTTGAGGGCGTGCAGGCGGACCCAGGGCAGACGGTACTCGCCCGTCACCAGATTCTTGTAATAAGGCTGGTGCTGGTGCCACAGGAGAACGACGCGCAGCACGGGCATGAAGAGTAGACTCTCGCTCCAGAAGCCGTTCGGGAATCCTGCAGTCTAGCACGGAGGGCGAGGGACGGCGTGGATAGACTAAGATGTCTGCTGCAGCGCGGGCCTCCGCCACGGAAACCTATGAGCCAACGCATTGAAACACCCGCCAGCCCTGTTCATTACGACGTCTCGCTGCTCAGCGAACAAGATCTCTATCTTTTCAACGAGGGCAGCCATTACCGGATGCACGAAAAAATGGGCGCCCACATGATGGACCCCGGTAGCGGAGCCGGCACTTGTTTCAGTGTCTGGGCGCCAAATGCGCGTGAAGTTTCGGTGATTGGCGGATTCAACCAATGGAATCCCAAGACGCATCCTCTGCGGCCGCGAGGCAGTTCGGGCATCTGGGAGGGATTCATTCCAGGAGTGGGCAAGGGTGGGCTCTACAAGTTTCACATCGAATCGCATCATCACGGACACCGTGCCGACAAGACGGATCCATTCGGAATTCTCCATGAGAAGCCTCCACGAACAGCGTCGGTGGTTTGGGATCTCGACTATCAGTGGAATGATCGCGATTGGATGGAGAAGCGCGGTGCGCATAATTCGCTGAAGGCGCCCGTCTCGGTTTACGAATGTCATCTCGGCTCATGGATGCGGGTCTCGGAAGATCACAACCGCCCGATGACTTATCGCGAAACCGCGCCGAAACTGGCTGAGTACATGCAGCATATGGGCTTCACCCACGTTGAGTTTCTTCCCGTGATGGAGCACCCGTTTTTCGGTTCGTGGGGATATCAAACCACGGGCTACTTCGCTCCGACCTCGCGCTTTGGGACGCCTCAGGATTTCATGTTTCTGGTGGACTACCTGCACCAGCACGGCATCGCGGTAATTCTTGATTGGGTGCCATCTCATTTCCCATCCGATGGGCACGGCCTCGCCTATTTCGACGGCACGCACCTGTTCGAGCACGCCGATTCGCGTCAGGGATTCCACCCCGACTGGAAAACATACATCTTCAACTACGGTCGCAGCGAAGTGCGCAGTTTCCTGATGTCGAGTGCGATGTTCTGGCTCGACACGTATCACGTCGACGGATTGCGGGTGGACGCAGTCGCATCGATGCTCTACCTGGATTACTCGCGCAAAGAAGGCCAGTGGATTCCCAACAAATACGGCGGCCGAGAGAACCTGGAGGCAATCGACTTCCTGCGGCGTTTCAACGAAGAAGTCTACAAAGAACACGCTGACGTGCAGACGATTGCGGAGGAATCCACAGCGTGGCCGATGGTCTCGCGGCCGGTCTACATCGGCGGCCTCGGCTTTGGCATGAAGTGGGATATGGGATGGATGCATGACACGCTGAAATATTTTCACGAGGATCCGATTCACCGGCAGTATCACCACAATATGCTCACCTTTCGCATGCTCTACGGGTTCACGGAAAACTTCGTGCTGCCACTCTCGCATGACGAGGTCGTGCATGGTAAGGGCTCGCTGCTGAACAAGATGCCGGGCGATGAGTGGCAGAAGTTCGCGAACCTGCGCCTGTTATTTGCTTACATGTACGCGCAGCCCGGAAAGAAGTTAGTGTTCATGGGCGGGGAGTTCGGACAATCCAACGAATGGTCGCATGACCGGGCACTCGACTGGTGGCTTCTGCAATACCCGGTTCACCGTGGGGTGCAAAGCTGGCTGCGCGATCTCAATCATCTGTACCGCAACGAGAAGGCGTTGCACGAACTCGACATCGACGTGCACGGTTTCGAATGGGTCGACTGTAACGATGCGCCCATGAGCGTGATCTCGCTTTTGCGCAAAGGAAAATCGCCGAAAGACATCATGCTGGTGGCCTGCAACTTCACCCCGGTGCCACGGGAGAAATATCGCGTAGGAGTTCCGTCCGGGGGCTGGTGGAAGGAAACCTTGAACAGCGACGGTGCCGAATATGCAGGCAGCGGAATGGGCAACGCCGGCGGAGTAATGGCCGAAGAAATCAGGCAGCACGGACGACCGTTTTCGCTGGAGTTGACTCTTCCGCCTCTGGGTGCAGTGTTTCTCAAACCAGAGTGAAACGGAAGCGGGCGATCTGACTATTTCAAAATGCGCGGGATCGCGTAAGCGACCAATGCGATGCTGGCCAGCACCGATCCGAGGGGCGCGAAGCGCCGGGGACTCAATCTCACCTTCCGACCATTTCGTCTCGCCAGGAGCAGTTCAATCTGATCCACCAGTTTGCTCGATGGTGCTCCCTTCGAGAAGGTAGCATCCACGCTCGACGGCTGAGCGGTCTGCGCTTGGGCTGATCCAGACACCAGCAATACCGGCAGCTCGGGTCGCAGCTTTTTCAAGCGCGCGGCGAGTTCGGTTCCGGTCATTTCGGGCATTTCGAGGTCGGTCAGTACAGCGTCGATTTTGCCGTTGAGGAAGGCCTTCAAAGCCTGTTTTGCATTCGCGGCGACGGTGACGTCGTAGCCATAGCTACTCAACAAGTTCTTGTAGAAGTGCCGAAAAGCCGAATCGTCATCAACACACAACAAACGCGGCTGCATTGTTTTTCCCATAACCCCCCGCCATTGGAGTCCGTTGGGGCATGAAGCGTAACAATCCGTCGACTGACGTGCATCTTTACTGCCAAAGCGCGGCCACGTCCCATGAAGTACTTACAGTGCGTTGTGGACATCTTGGCCGTACTTTCGTTCAGTTTTGGATGCAAAAAAGTCCCAGTTTGAAAATCCGGTCTTTCCTGTAGTAATCCAAGTATTAACTGAAAAACGGGAATGTGACTGAAAGTCGCACTCCCGCTTCGTTTTGCGGCCCGAAGGTTCTAATAATTCGTGCTCGACATGGCAGTTGCCGAAATTTTCAAGGCTTCCACTGTCCGATGAACGTCAGCAGCGAATCCAGATCCGTTTTCTTGAGGATCTCCGCCACAGCGGCGTGATCCAGATGCCCGGCGATCGGCTTGGGATCCTCGGCAATGGCCCAGGCGGTGACCGCAACAATGGCCGCACCCCCTTTCAAATCAAGGGCGTCCACTTTGTCGTAAGTGTCGCTCGATTTGTGGTGCACTTCCCCGTAGTGACTCATGTCGACCCAGAGATCCAACGCAGGAACGCCCTGCAGCATGAATGGTCCGTGGTCGGTGTCATAGGTAGTTTCGAGCGATAGACCGCCCCCGCTGATGTCCTTCAGCAGCGCATCGCTGATGGGCTTCATGGCATTCTGCACATCTTGCCGGCTTTCAACTTTCCATCCTTTGGGATGCCCAGCGCCGTTGTCCGTATTCAGCACAGCCACGCACTTCGCCATTTCATTGAGATGCGCTTGGGTATAGGCATACGATCCGAGCAACCCTTGCTCTTCACCACCCCACAACGCGAAACGAATGCTGCGGCGGGGTGCTCTGCCCATGCCGGCGATTGCGCGTGCCACTTCCAGGACCATCGCGCTCCCACTGCCATTGTCTTGTGCACCGGTGCCGTAGTCCCACGAATCCAGGTGCGCGCCGATGATGATCCATTCGTCGGGCAGTTCGCTGCCCCGAATCTCGGCAACCACGTTATTCACCTGGATCGGTCCGGTGGTCGCGTTTTGCAGTTCAAACTGCATGGTAACGGGTCCCGTTTCCAGAGAGCGCTGGATAAGTTTGAAATCTTCCATGCCGATCTGCGCGCCCGGCATGATCAGCAAAGACGAACCCCAATTGGGATCGCTTGCACTCAATACGTTGTTGCGGTCTCCGCTGGGAAACACGAGCGCCACTGACCCGTTTTCCTTGAGAACCTTGTACGAATCCTCGAGGGGCTGCAGCACTTTGACCCATCCGTTGGCAAAGATCTTGCCCACGTTGATGATGACGATTTTGTTCTTAACCTTTGGAGCCAGCGCCTTGATCGCATCTGCAGAAACATCGTCCACTACGAGCACTTCGCCTTTAACGCCGCCCGCTGGCGTGGACGGTGACCACCCTAAAGACTCCAGGTGGAGCGTTCGGGAGACGGGGCTGAGCAACTGCCCATGGGCGGTACCTCGCACCCAACCGTTGTCCATGGCGAACGGCTCCAGTTTCACGTTCTGGATGCTATAGCTCCGAAATTTCCCGGCCGCCCATTCCGCCGCGTGATTGTAAGAAGGAGAACCCGTCAACCGACCGCCAAATCCGTCGGATAATTCCTGCAGCGTACGCATGACAGGTCCGGTATAGATGGAAGCCGTGAGTTGATTGGCGCCCTCTTGCAATTCCTTGTTGGGCGCGGCAACCAGCAGGTTGGCAAAGAAAGTCACCAGCGCGATAACAACGCTATATCGAAGTTTCATGACACCTTCCGGAGATTGGAATTCAATTACGGATAAAAGCCCGCGAGAAACCGATGCATAGCGCAAGGGTGAGCGGGCACACCGGTGCGCACACGGCTGCGCTATCTTAGACGCGGCCTTCGCTGTCTGGATAGCATGCTAGACTCGCATAGGCGCCAACCCCGCAACCATGCGGATTCTGACACGTTACATCCTGCGCGAAGTGGTGTCTCACGCCGCGATTGGCGTGGCGATTTTCACGTTTATCCTGTTCACAAAAGATCTGGGACGCATCCTCGAGCTGGTGGTGCGGAACAGCGCACCGGTCGGCAGTGTTTTAAAGGTCATCGCTCTCAGCCTGCCCCTGGCCTTCACGATCACCATTCCGGCGGGCGTGCTGGTGGGCATTCTGATAGGACTGAGCCGGCTCGCCGCCGATAGCGAAATCACCGCCATGCGCGCCAGCGGCATCGGTGTGTGGAGTTTTCTCCGCATCCTGTCGATCTTCGTGCTCAGTGCGTGGCTGCTGTCGCTGATCAATGGGATCTACCTGGCTCCGTACTCCCAAGCCGCGCTGGTGCGCCTGCAGGACCGCCTGAAAACCGCGCAGGCCTCGTTCGAGGTGCAGCCGCGAGTATTCTATGAGGGTTTCCCCAAGATCGTGCTCTACGTACAAGACGTGCGCGGCAGTACGCGGGCGGCTGTGTGGCGCGGCGTATTTCTGGCTGATAACAGCACGCCGGGCTCTCCGCGCATTTGGCAGGCGGAACAGGGGATCCTGGTCAGTGAGGGGCCGACCCGTCTACATCTGCACCTGGTGAACGGCTCGACCCACGAGACCGACGCGAAGGAACCAGACCACTACCAGATTTCCAGCTTCCAGCAGACTGACATTCCGATCGAATTACCGGCAGCGGAAAAGCAGGACGCGGACCCGGTTCCGGTTTCAGAGATGAGCACCAGCAGCCTGCTCGCCCACGCGAGCAGCGCTCCCCCGGCAACCGCACGCTGGTATCTGATCGAATTCCACCGTCGCCTTGCCTTGCCAGCTGCCTGCGTTGTGCTCGCGCTGGTGGGCATTCCCCTGGGACTTTCCTCCAAGAAGGGCGGCAAGTCTTCCGGCTTCGTGCTGGCAATCGCGTTGGTCTTTCTGTATTACTCGGCCTCCCTCATCGGACTCTCGCTGGCCCGTCAGGGGAGAGTTCCGCCCGGCCCGGGTGTGTGGCTCGCGGACTTCGTTTTCCTGGTAGGGGGAGCTTTTCTCTTGTGGCGCGCAGAACGCCGTCCGCTGGAGGTCGCGCATTGGCTCAACCTGAGGAATCCATTTCGCTCGGCCGAGACCTCGGGCGCCAAATCGACGAGCCTCGCGAGTCGTGCCGGCGCTGCCTTCGAGCGCGCGTCCTCGCGCCGCCGCCTTTCCGGCGTAGATTTTCCGACCATCCTCGATGACGTGGTCTTGCGCGACTTCTTCACCTACCTCGGCATGATCATGGCAGCCTTCCTGACGCTGATGCTGGTCTTTACGCTCTTCGAGTTGCTTACCGACATCATGCGCAACCACATTTCGGCCTGGGTGGTGGGCGACTACCTCATCAATGTCTGTCCTTATTTCGTCTACAACCTCACGCAATACGGGGTGCTACTGGCCGTGCTGATCACGTTTGGCTTGATGGAGCGATCGAACGAGGTCACCGCCATCAAGGCGACCGGCATCAGCATTTATCGGATCATCGTTCCGGTGCTGGTTATCTGCACGGCCCTTGCGGGCAGCCTTTTCTTCTTCGACCAGTTTTATCTGCCGCACGCCAATAAGCGACAGGATGCACTCCGCAACCAGATCAAAGGCAAGCCGGCGCAGACTTACTTGCGGCCCGATCGAAAGTGGATTTTCGGACAGCACTCCGACATTTACTACTACCAATTCTTCGACGCGGACCGCGACCAGTTCGCCGATATCTCGGTTTTCCAATTCGATCCGCGAAGCTTCGCCATTACGGAACGGCTTTACGCCGAGCGCGCGCACTGGTCGGAGGTCACCCAGCGCTGGATTTATGAGCAAGGTTGGGTTCGAAAGCTGAATGGGGACTCGATCGAGAGCTATCGCCAGTTCGATGTCACGGCGTTTCCGCAATTCAGCGAGCCGCCGACGTACTTCAAGAAAGAAGTGAAGCAATCGTCGGAGATGAATTTCGAGGAATTGCGCCGCTACATCCACGACCTGCAGCAGAGCGGGTTCGACGTCGTGCGTCTGAAGGTCCAGTTGCACAGAAAACTGGCCGTGCCGGTGGTGACGTTAGTCATGGCGGTACTGGCGATCCCGTTCTCGTTGTCTGCGGGAAAGCGGGGCGCGGTCACGGGAATCGCAGTAGCGGTAGGCATCGCCGGGGTCTACGAGGTCGTATCCCGCTTATTCGAATCAATGGGAAATCTTAGCCAACTGCCGCCGGCGTTGGCCGCATGGTCGCCCGACCTGATCTTCGCCATGCTGGGCGCATACCTCATCCTGAGAGTGCCCACCTAGTCGGCTACGCGCCTTCCCATAGTTCCGCCGTGTTTTTCCCGAGGCAAATAGCTCTTACCGCGCCGCAATACCATGCGGGGCCACGGGCCCGGTGAGTTGCGGCAGAGCCGACAAGGTCCCGGTCGAACCATTCAAGGCGTAGCTTGAAACCGAATTGGCCGCGAAGTTCGACGTGAAGACCCAGTAGTTACCGCTGGTGCTGCCATCGGAGCGGATTGTGAACGCCACCGGGTTGGCTCCGGTCGATACGACACCGCTTCCGTTCGTTCCGACTGCACTCAGCCCACCGGTGACCCGGTTGATGGTGAACGAGGAAATCTGGCTTCCGCCATTGGCCAGCGCCAGCAGATATTTTGCATTCGGATCTGTCAGCATGGCGATCGGCCCGACTCCGACCGGAACTGTGGTAATGCTGGCTGTGATCGGCATCAGGCTGCCATCAGCATTAATGAAGAACTCAAAGATATCGTCGGACCCGGCGTTGGCAACGTAAAGAAACGTGCCTTCCGGAGGAGAGAGCACGGCTCGGGGGTTCGTCCCCACATTGAAAAACTGCCCGGGAACTGAGCTGAGCGCCCCGCTGGAGTCGAACGTAAAACCGACCACGGTATTGTTCACTTCGTCGGTTACATACACATAACTCATCCCGTTGGCCACGGCCACGGCGGAGGGGTGCGGAAGGTTCGTACCCGGAGGTCCAGCGGGAACCGGAATCGCTGCCGATACTGGCGTGCCGAGCGCGCCTGATGAAACCGGATACGCTGTGATGAATCCCGGCCCCGGCGTTCCGTTCGGAGGATTCCCCGGACAACTCGCTCCGGCGTTCACGTTGAAGAAAGTCTGATTCGCAACGAAGAGAAATTTTCCTGCCGCGTCCATAGCCAGCGCCGCCGGGCTTGCGCTCAGGCAGTCGGCTATCGCTGGGGCAGTAATTCCGACACTGGCCAACGTGCCATCTTTCCCGACCGAAAACACCGCGACGTCGCCATTCTTCTTGCCGTTGTCAGTTCCCGTGTCTAGGGGGCTTCCAAAATCCGCCACAAACGCAAAACTGCCCGACGGATCAAAGATCAGCGCGGTCGGTTGCGTCCCGGTATCCACGCTTTTCCCGGTCGCTGTGAGTGCACCGTTGTCGGAGCTCAAAGTTCCCTTGCTCAAGTTGAGCTTGTAAGCCGAGATTGTCCCCGGGTTGGAGCCCTGGCTGGCGAGATATACCAATGCCGACTTGCTGGACGAGCCGCAGCTGACGATTGCCGCCAAGCTGCCCACCACGAACACACACCGAAGCCACCCAGACCTCATCAAAATAAACTCTCCTGTTGATTTGTCATGATGGCGAGGGCCCGCACGGGCCTCGAGCCATCCAGTTTTGAGGGCTTGATTACCTTCATTTGTGTATCAGGAAATTCCCGGAAGAGCAAACTGCTGCAAAGACTTATTGGAATCCCAGATCGCCTGTGGAGTTGCCCGGCGGCATCGACGAAACGGGATGGGGGCAACTTGGAAGCGAGCCGGGCATGGGACCGCTAAGAGGTCGGTACCGGCATTTTTTCGGACGTTTGGGAAGGGGCCTCCACGATTGTGCTCACTTCCACCGGCAGCCGAATCTCGACGATCAATCCGCCTTCCGGACGATTCATCGCGCGAACCGACCCACCGTGCAGGCGTACGGCTCGCTCCGTAATGGCCAAGCCCAGGCCCACGCCGCCCGTCTGGCGCCCGCGCGCGTCATCCAGCCGGTAAAAGGGCCGGAAAAGCTTGTCGAGCGCTTCCTGGGGAACGCCGGGGCCATGATCGCTCACCCGCACCACCGCCTCCGGCTTTCCGTTGGCGGACTCCTGCTTTAACCGGATCTCCACCTCGGTCCCATCGCAAGTGTGGCGGACCGCGTTGCGAACTACGTTTTCGATGGCACTGTGCAGCAGTGAAGCGTTCCCGCACACGACCGAGTCCGTCTGAATCACGCACTGGACAAGGCACTCCCGATCCTGTGCTTCGAAGCCTGCATCCTCGGCGACATCCTGCAGGAGTTCACCGAGCACAATGGGTGTGCGGCGCATGGCATCGTCACCGCCTTCCAGCCTTGCCAGCGTGAGTAACCGCCCGATCAGTTCGTTCAGGCGAGTCGCTTCCAGTTCAATCCGCTCCAGAGCGCTGTGGGCTTCTTCTCCGGCGCGTTGCCACGCCAAGCCGAGGGCGACACTCAGACGCGCCAAGGGCGAGCGCAGTTCATGCGAAATATCGTTCAACAGTCGGGATTGCGCACTCACAAGGTCCTGCAGGCGCGAAGCCATGGTGTTGAAGTCCCGCACCAGTTCAGCAATCTCGTCGCGCCGCCTGCCTTTGGGAGCGACTGCGCGCGCGTTCAGGTCCCCCGCAGCAAGCTGCTGGGTTGCCGCCCGGAGTCTACGTACGTCCGAAGTCAGGTAGCGCGCCAACACATAACAGACGAAACCCGACACCAGCACCGCCAGCGCAAGAATGACCAAGCCGGTTCCGGGTGGCTTTTGTCGAAGCAGCGGCAACCAGGGTCGGGGCGGAACCTCCGCCACCATGATGTAATGGCGGCCTCCCGCCGTAATCACCGACTGACTTACGAAACGGCGCGGGGAAAAGCGATGCAGCAACCAACCGCTTTGCGGATCAAGCCCCTGGCTCAAGCGCTGTGCCCAGTGTGGTGTGCTCGCGCGTCCAGCCAGTTCATTGCCCTGATCATCAAACAGATAGGCTTGCAGACGAAGAGTGGTCCCCAGTTGATCGATCTTCGTGTCCAGGACCTTCGGGCCGCCGCCTTCGTAGGCCTGGACTAACTGATCTGCTGTATTGGTCTTGATGTAATCCCAAAAAGGCGACTCGGTTTGCGGCCGGAGTACCACCGTCGCCGCAACCACCAGCGCGACGATCAGCGCCTGCGCCAGCCAGAACGACAGAAAAATTTTCAGGAACAGGCTTTTCATCGCGAGCCGCTCCTTACCTTCTCACGCGGTCTCGCCAGAATGTAACCAACGCCCCGCACCGTCTTGATGTGTTCGGCTTCTCCGTTTACATCCCCGAGCTTCTTGCGCACCTTGCTGACGTGCATATCAATGCTGCGGTCGAAGGGCGAGAATTTACGGCTGAGGACCGCGCTCACCAGTTCTTCCCGCGTTACAACTCGACCGGCTTCCCGGAGCAATACTTCCAGCAGATTGAACTCCACGGAGGTAAGTTCGACAGGCTCGTCGCCGTGCTTCACCGTGCGCGTGGCAGGATCAAGTTCGATGTCACCGATACGCAGGATCTGCGGTGGGCGAGGCGAGCCGATTCCCTTGGGATCGGAACTGGTCCGTCGCAGGATGGCGCGGATCCGCGCCACCAGTTCCCGCGGATTGAATGGTTTTGGCAGGTAATCGTCGGCCCCAATTTCCAAGCCCACGATGCGATCTACGTCTTCTCCCCGGGCGGTGAGAAGAAGCACGGGGATCCGTGACGTAGCGCGAACGCGCCGCAGGACGTCGAAACCGCTCATCCCCGGCAACATCACATCGAGAACGATCAGCAGATAATTTCCGCTGAGAGCGCGCTGGAGGCCGGTTTCGCCGTCATGGACCGATTCGACCCGAAAGCCTTCCGGAGCCAGATATTCGCTCACCAGGCTGCACAATTCGAAGTCGTCATCGACAATGAGAATGCGGTCCATCCTGCTCATTGTTTTACATCAGCCTTTCAAAAATCCGGGTAAAGAATTGTCAAACCAAATACTTTCGTTGACAAAACTTTACTCTGGTTGACCGTCTCTTTACCACTTTCCGCCCGGAACCGTGTTTCCATAGCTGCAAGAGATTTTCAGGACCCGGCCGAGAACCCGGGTTGTGGAGGAACTCAATGAAAGTTAATCGATTCACGCTCCTGGCGGTGGTACTGTCGGTGGCGATGTCGACGGTCGTTTTTTCTCAGACCGTCACGAAAACGGCGCAGGGGATGGGTCCTCGTGGTGGCGGGTTCAGTGGCCGCATGCTGGGCTTCTATACGGACTATCTCGATTTGACCGACGCACAGCAGGCGCAGATGAAGGACATCCTGACCAAAGAAAAACCGACCATCCGCCCGCTCATGCAGCAACTGGCACAGGGCCATCAGCAGATGAAGCAACTGGAACAAGCCGGCGCCTTCGACGAAGCCAAAGTCCGAGCAGTAGCTAGCCAGCAGACCCAGGCGATGACAGAACTGATGGTGCAGAAAGCACGCATCAAGTCGGAACTGATGACCGTGCTGACGGCGGACCAGAAAGACAAGATGGCAAAGTTCGAGGCACGGCGCCAGGCCCGATTCCAGAAGCACGTCCAACAAAACCAGACTCCTCCAAGCGAATAGTCCTGGTCGAAGACAGTCGAATGGGACAACGGATCGTCCCGTTCGACTGTTCACGGCACTTGCCGATTCAACTCGGAGTTTTGCCGGGACGCTGAATCGCCGCTCCAGGCTTTGCGGTCCTGGATGAATGGGGGAGCTTTTTCTCAGAAAGGCTGGGTAATGCTGTGGCAACCGCTGCAAATGATCGAGATCTTATGGATGCCGTCATCGGAGAAATGCACGACGGTATCGAACGCGCTGTGGGTTTCTGGATGACGCAGATCGAGGACGCCTTGCAAAACCCTCGGCTCACCACTCTAGGCAGAATCAATGCGGTACAGGAAATTGTGAATCGGTACACAGCGAACCGCTCAGGTGAAAGTCATGGATACGCTGCGTAGCGGTTTTCGAGTGCTGGGCGCCGCTCTCATGAACAGCGAGATGGTCTATTCGCTACTGATGGGAATGGGTTGGTTTTTTCTGCTGGGCTGGGCGGTAGCGTTGGTGGTGACCTGCGCTTCCGTTTTTCGTCAAGATCGGAATGCACGCTTCGCGGGACT
>Ga0307469_10000114_pt1 | contig 30705 bp, 29 predicted proteins | sample atmos_gasesAM2C__FD_203084 | JGI IMG/M metagenome (GOLD analysis project Ga0307469, IMG submission 203084) | Hardwood forest soil microbial communities from Morgan-Monroe State Forest, Indiana, United States - atmos_gasesAM2C_515 | ecosystem: Environmental > Terrestrial > Soil > Temperate... | reverse complement strand
GTTCATCACGGTGAGGACCGGGATCGCGGAATGCAGGTTCATGAGCGGGCGTGTTAGGGGGCCATCACTGATCGCCACATCTCACGGCGGACGAGTGCCACGCTGGTCCTTCGCGCCCAGCATGATCAGCGCAACGCCTCGATCGCTACTTGATGCCTTGGATGGCCAACGGGAAGACCGGCTCCATCGCGGAAGCGCCGCCATCAACGTACAGCAGCTGGCCGGTGATGAAGCTCGCCTGGTCAGTGCAGAGGAGAACCACGGCGTTGCCGACGTCGGCGGGCAAACCGAGGCGCCTCATGGGCGTCCAGCCGCTCTCGTGCCAGTCCTTGATCATCTGGAACACCTGGGGCGGCAGCCCGCTGAGGACGCTGTCGTCGCAGGCGCCCGGACTGATGATGTTCACCGTGATGCCCTTCTGGGCGAGAGCGACCGCGAAATAACGAGCCAGCGCCTCCTTCGCGGCTTTCGCTGAGCCCATGGCGACCCAAGGTTGCCAGCTGCCGGTTTGCCCGCCGGGCGCATAGGTGATGGCGATGATCCGGCCGTTCTTGCCCATCATCGGCACCGCTGCGCGGACCGCAACCAGGAACTCCGTCGCTTGGGTGTCAAACGTCGCCTGCCATGCCTCCAGCGGGATCTCCATTGGTTCCGCGTAGAAGCCTGTGGCGAGGGTAGCCCTGGCGTTAGAAACGAAGATGTCCAGGCCGCCGAATTGGGACTTGATGGTCTCGAACATGCGCTGGATGTCCGCAACCTTGCCGACATCCGCCTTAATCACCAGAGGCGCCGCACCGCGCTCTTTGAGGAGGCGGGCGGTCTCTTCGGCGGCCGCGTCGTTCTCCTTGTAGTTGATTGCAATTCTTTTCACCCCCTGCTCAGCGAGCTTCAGCGCGATTCCGCGGCCAATACCACGTGATGCCCCTGTGATCAGAGCGGTCTGCTGCGTGAGCGTGATTGGCATGACACCCTCCCGTTCGCGTGTAAGGATCGACAGGATCGATCTCGATCTCGTGTACTACGCTCCGCACATGTCCATGGGAAAACGCGTCCGCGAGCCGGCAGCCGGAAATGTGATTGGCGACGACGGATTTTTCGACGGCCGCTAGTCTCCCGTTCTACACGCGATTGAATCAGTTGCTGACCGAGCACCACTTCGATGATTTCGTCGAAGGTCAGTGCCAACCATTCTATGCCGAAATCATGGGACGGCCGGGCCTGCCGACGGGCTGCGCCGACTGCTCGAGCGCACGCGCGCCCTTCCCGGTGTCGGCGCCGCCGGGCTGACGACAACGATCCCGCTCGGCGGGCGGAGATTCAATGAGGTGCGAAATTTACCCTGGGGCCAAGTCGCATTTTGGTTCAAGCATCACAGAAAGAGAGTGTGCTTCTCTCACGGTTCATCGTTATGTCTGTCGCTAAAAAACTGCTGGCCACTAGACTTCATGTAAGTGCAGTATTTAGTCTCACATGAATTGAACTCATCAGAGTACACCAGCTTTCCTGCAACATAGATATCGGCGGGTCCGTTCCGGAAGGCCTCGAGGGCGCTGGGCTCCCAAGGTGACGAAGTGATGGTGATGCTTCTGTCAGTTTCAGAAGAAAGTATGAACGAATCAGGATGGTCGTGAGGAATTACTGTTGGAGCATTTGCAAACAAAGAGTCCTCGAATTCTCTTCTCGTGCGACGCTCTGAATCGCCAATGTAGAATGCCATTCGTCCAAGAGAAACTACTTCGGCCGACAGACTACCGTTATTTATGAATATTACTTTTGTTTCAGCATGCCCCCCCGGACTAGCTGGCGCTGCAAAATGAAAACCGGTGATATGCAAATGCGCTCGCGCTGTCGGGGGCGCTTGCCTCGTGCGACCAACATGCGATGCAGTCTGGCCTATTTTAGATCGCGCGTCCTCTTCTGCAATTCTCTTCCATTCTCGAAGCAGATCAGCTGGAAATTGACGAACATCGTTATCGACCAGCTTCGCGCATGTCTGGCACAACCAAATACCGTTTTCGGAGTAACAGCGTTCCTTTGGGCTAAGCGCCCCATCAAACCTTGGTCCCGCCGCCGAGGCCGCCGTTATATGGGCAGCGACGCCGACGTTCAATGCTTTCGTCGGATCGTCTTGGGGGCCACTCGTTAACGCACGACAGCGCGGGTTTGAACAGTGATTGCCGACCCGCGCCGCCAGCGTTCGTTTTACGTCCTCGTTGAAGTCGTCGCGCATGTTGTGGAATTTATATCTTTTCTTTTGTTTTTTGGACGGGCGTTCCTTTAGCATCGAATTCTACTCAACCAGCAGACAGGCAAGATTGCAAAACAACATAATCTGATTTGCTTCGCGGAGCGCTCCTGCTACACCTAGTCGCGCGATTGACGAGCGACGAGCGGACGAACGGACGTGCGGCGGGCGAGCGACGAAAGGCGCGCGAAGCGCGGGCGTGGGGTTTCGATAGTTAGAGTCTGATGGTGCGGCAGTTTACCTTACGGCTCACATTTCAGTTGGCGTGATATGGCCATCTGTGATGCGTCGTTGTTGTCAACTACCCGAGCGCTCACTGCACCAAGTGCTGCCAGTTGAGTACGAGCTGGATAGGAACTGAGGAGCGGTCTCCTGTCGATCGAGCGATCAGAGTACGTTTGCCGTCGGGCATGATGGAAAGTACGATGGCATCTGTCGGAAGACTCATGAGCTCCCGGGGAGCGGAGAATTCCAGTTTGTCCCCGTTATTGCGGACTTCCACGTTATAGATCTTATCTTCCTGCTCATAGCGCAGATTTTTCCCGTCGGGGGACCAATCCATGATGTTCTGAGTGTCCCTCACCGTGACGCCACCGTTGGAGACTTGCCACTTGGGTCCTACATGGGGAAAAGGTGTCACATAGAGTTCCACTCGTCCGGTTTCATTGGAGGTGTAGGCTAGCCACTTGCCGTCAGGTGAGAGTCGCACATCGAACTCTTGATAGGAACTGTTGAGCAATGGCACGAGCTTCTGTTCTCCGTTTAGGTCTAAGTAGTAAATGTCGAAGCCGGTCTTAACGTCCTGCTGGTTGAAGAATACGAATCGGCCATCGCGTGAAATACTGACGACATCAGAATATCCATGTGACGATTCAAGCTGCTTCTCTTCCTTCGCGGAGGCCGTCAGCCACCGTCGCACGAGGGTGACCGTATAGCCGTTGGTTGAAGAAATGAACACGCTTTTGCCATCAGCGGCTACCACTGCCGACTCCTCCTGATCGGAATCGGCTGTAAGCCGGGTTACCGTCCTGCGCTGTGCATCCGCCAGCCACAAACTGTTCCCGCGCCCGTTGGGGTTAGCCCGGTACAGGACTGCCATTCGGCTCCCGGGTGAAAAGGTGCCGCTCACATAAGGCCCCGGCTCACCCCAATGATCCACTTCCTTGCCCGAGAGATCGAGCCAACTCAACTCATGATTTCTCACGGCAGAGGTGCGATACACCAGCCTGGTGTGGCTTACCGAGAAGGATCCGAGGTCGCGGGGATTCCAGTATTCAACATTCGCCGCAAGGGAAATGGGATTGCCTTCCACGCGCAGCGCGGCCGCATCAAACCGTTGTGCCGTGAGCGTGCCTTCCTTCAGATAGAAAAGATATCCGTCGCTATAAGCGACGTTTGAGCCAGCAGGCAGAATCTGCTTGGGTGCGCTTCCGTCCAAGGCCCCTGCATACACGGCGGCGACAGGGTCTTTTCCTCCGCGTGCGGTATAAAGTATGTGCTTCCCGTCAGGAAGGAAGAGCGGATTGCGGTTCGTAAATCCAGCTTCATCCTTGCGTGCCATGGGGTGGCCCAATTTTTCCGCGCAAGTAGCTAAGTAAATGGCATTAACTAATCAGTAATCGCCAAGCGACGAACGAACGAGCGGAGGTGCGGACGAGCGGGCGTGCGGCGAGCGGGCGAGCGGCGTGTGAGATTTCCGCATCCCCTGGGTTGGCGAACAGAAGGCACAAACTTGTGCTAACGCCCCGATGACAACAACTGGCACGACGAGGATCGTAGGGACGTCTTTCCAAGCCCTACGAGGGCACACACGACCTGCCCTTCGTTGAAGCAAGATGACCTCCGTTGTTCTTGACACCGATTGTGACCGGAGTTATGTTTAGCCGGCTTGGTGAGCTGCGCCGCAACTTACTTCGGAAATCTGGGACTCCAGCCTGTTTTCTTTTCGGCCTTTAAGCTGTTTTTTCCGCGCTCATCTGCGCTTCGGAGAGGCCTCCATGAAGAGAAGAACATTGTTGGTTCTGATTGCGGGTCCGGGGTGCCTTTTGCTAGCCGCGGTGGCCGCATCAGCCCAAAGTTCACAGGCCAACCTGACAGTTACCTATCCGGCCGGTTTCGCCGTATCAACGCCTGAGTCACAGATCCAGCAGGCCGCCTCAGCCGCTGTTTTTCCTAACGTGCAGACCACAATCCCGCTGCGATCGCTCCCCTTGCCAAGTACCGGCGTGCTCGCGCCCAACTTGCCGGACCCGGCACTGCAAACCTCGCCCGGCCCGCTACTGGAACTTGACGACGATGGGGGGAAGGCGCGTTTTCCGGGCATAGGCGCCAATGGTTACGCGCCGTCCGACGCGAATCTCGCGGTCGGGCCGAATCATATCGTGCAGATCGTCAACGTGGAGTATTCGGTTTACAACAAGAGCGGGACCATCTTCGCCGGGTATCCGAAGACCATTGGCTCTCTGTTCGGCTCTCTCGGAAACTGTTGGATCAATTGGGGCGACCCCATCGTGCAGTACGACAGACCGGCGGACCGCTGGGTCATCACCCAGTTGGGAAATTCCCCGTTCAACGGCGCCCCTTATGCTGAGTGCTTCGCCGTTTCCCAGACCAACGATCCCACTGGCGCCTACAACCTTTACTACTACAATTTCGCCTATTTCAATGATTACCCTAAGATCGGCGTTTGGCCCACTGCCACGAACAGCGCCTACACAGCCACTTACAATCTATTCACGAGTGGCGGGACCTTTTATGGCGCGGAGCTTTGTGCGTATGACCGCTCGGCGATGCTGAGCGGCGCGACGAACCCATCTTCGATCTGCTATACCATCCTCAACGATGGCGGCTTCCTGCCCTCCGATCTGGATGGTTCGACCCCGCCGCCAACTGGCTCTCCAGGCTACTTCCTGAACTTCCAGGCCCAGACTCAGAGCAGCCTGAGACTCTACCAATTGGTGCCGAACTTCGCCAACCCGAGCAGTTCCACCTTGAGCGCGCCAATGGACATCGCGGTCAACCATTTCTACCCGGCCTGCGCCGGCCTGATTTGCATCCCGCAACCCGGAACCTCCCAACAGCTCGATCCCGTGGGCGACCGCTTGATGTACCGCTTGGCGTACCGCAACTTCGGCGATCACGACACCTTGGTGGTGAACCACTCAGTCGCCACCGCGTCGGCCCCCGCCGGGGGCGTGCGCTGGTATGAGTTGCGCAGCCCGCTCACCGGCGTATTCACACCGTTTCAGCAAGGCACATACGCTCCGGATTCCACGTACAGGTGGATGGGCAGCGCCGCTATGGATAAGGCCGGTGACATGGCGATCGGTTACAGCGCCTCGAGTAGCAGCGTCTTTCCCGCGATCCGCTACACCGGGCGCACCCCGTCCGACCCGCCAGGCACGATGAGGACGGAAACCAGCCTACTCGAAGGAGGAGGCTCGCAGAGCACCCAGTTACTGTCCCGGTGGGGCGATTACACCGCGCTGCGCATTGACCCAATCGACGACTGCACCTTCTGGTACACCAACCAGTACCAACCCAGCAACGGCGCGTACAATTGGGCCACTTTCATCGGCTCCTTCAAGTTCACGAACTGCGGCACGGCGACTCCGGACTTTTCGATTTCCGTATCTCCTGCCTCGCAGACGGTGGTCCAGGGCAATCCGACCAGTTACACGGTGACTGTGGCTCCGTCGGGCGGCTTTACCAGCAACGTGACATTGAGCGTGAGCGGGCTCCCGACGGGCGCCAGTGCCACATTCGGCACAAACCCGATCAGCGGCGGCTCGGGCAACAGCACGATGAACGTCACCACCAGCGCGAACACGCCAGCCGGGACCTATACCCTCACGATCACCGGAACCAGCAGCAGTCCAAGTCTGACCCACACCACGACAGTCAACTTAGTTGTGAACCCGGCGAGCTCGCCGAATTTCTCGATCTCCGCCTCTCCGTCTTCGCGAACCGTCACGCAGGGCAGTCCTACCAGCTACACACTGTCAGTAACTCCGTCGGGAGCTTTTACCAGCAGCGTGACATTGAGCGTGAGCGGGCTCCCGACGGGCGCCAGCGCGACATTCAGCACAAACCCGATCAGCGGCGGCTCGGGCAACAGCACGATGAACGTCACCACCAGCTCGAGCACACCGGTCGGAACCTATACCCTCACGATCACTGGTACCAGCAGCAGTCCTAGTCTGATGCACACCACCACGGTGACGCTGGTCGTGAACGCGGGCAGTACAGGGAATTTCTCCCTCTCCGCCTCTCCGTCATCGCAAAAGGTCACTTCAGGCAGGTCGACCAGCTACACAGTGACAGTAACTTCGTCGGGAGGTTTTACCAGCAGCGTGACATTGAGCGTGAGCGGGCTCCCGATGGGCGCCAGCGCGACATTCAGCACAAACCCGATCAGCGGCGGCTCGGGTAACAGCACGATGAACGTCACCACCAGCTCGAGCACACCGGTCGGAACCTATACCCTCACGATCACTGGTACCAGCAGCAGTCCTAGTCTGATGCACACCACCACGGTGACGCTGGTCGTGAACTCCTTCTCGATCTCGGCCTCTCCGTCCTCGGCGACCGTCACGCGAGGCAACCACGCCACCTACACGGTGAAAGTGACGGCGCTCAACGGTTTCAACGGGACCGTGACATTTTCTGTTCGCGGGTTGCCGGCAAACTCGACTGCCAGTTTCAATCCCACCTCTGTGACAGGGAGCGCGACTTCCACCTTGACGATAAGCACCAACGCATCCACGTCGACCGGGACCTTCTCCATCAGGATCCGGGGAACCAGCGGGGTGACTCATAGCACTACGGTAAGTTTAACGGTGCAGTAGGTGGATGCGATTGGTATTGGCTGATTGGTAGGGGCCTTGGCGCACTGGAAGCCCATGGGTGGCCGCATCAGAGTACCACAGGTCCCATTGCCTGTTACCCTCCAGACCAGAGCGCCTCTACACCTTTTCGATTCAGCCTGAGAGGCATCGCTTGGAGATAATCAAATCAATCTCACGCCGCTCTCACTTCTCCCCTCTTCGACAATAGCTGCACCGCGTGCCTGGCGAACTGTATCCAGTGCTATAGCAATATGGGCATACCTTGGACGCCTGGACCCCGAAAGGAAAAGTTCGCGTCAGTTCCAGAGCCGTCTTGAAGCTGCTGCGTGTAGCTTTTTGCACGAACCCGGTCTTCGTAGCTGGGAGTTGGCGGCTCCATCGTTTCATTGTCTGCTCGGGCACCTGCGAAAAATTCGGTGCACCCATAACGGAAGGCGTTGATGGCACAGCGGTGGGTGCGCCGACCTTTCCCACCCTGTTCCGCTTGCGGTATTCCCGCATCCAGGCCGCTCTCTGTGCTGGATCGCGATAAGGCATTCTTTTTACTCAGATGGGTGCACCCGTGTACCGTGTACCCTTTTAGGCCTGCACTGTTCAGATTGTGTTTTTCTTCGAAAAGTTAATTACCTTCTCGTATGTGGAGCGCTTTACACCCTTCCCGTGGCGAATTAGCCGGATCGTGTCGCGATGTACTCCGGTTCTTTTGCTAATTTGACGCTCGGAAAGTCCTGCCAATTGGCGGAGTGTTTCCGGGTCTGCCGCCACCCGCCCGTTCTCGTATACCTTGCATCGGGGTCTGTCGCCACCAGATTTTGGAAAGGATCAGATTGAAACCGCCTTTTCGGGTCGTCCGCCAATCCAGGCTGAAACGGCTCAGATCGAAGGGCAGATTGAATCCCGCGATAAGCCAACCGTTACGCAGTGCAGGAAAGAAAACATCTTCCATGAACTCGAGCAACGAGTGATGTACTGCGTACAGTACATTGGGCGGAAAGGACGGCACTTCGATGTCAGGGAACGTATTCCTCGCGAACTTTCGAATGGCTTTGAGTTCTTTCTCGGAAAGTCCGTCATATACAACACCCTCTTCGATGCAGCGGTACTGCCCATCCACCAATTTGAGGATCCGGTAGACAGCAAACATGAAGGTTTCATCAATTGAAGTACGGGTCTCCGTATCGAACAGCAGGACACGATCTGGCCACTGCGGAGGGTTCGTTGTTATCCATGGAGGCTTCAGCGTCTTCTGAACCTCGGCCGTGTGTGCTCGAAGGAAGACTGGTAGGCGCTCCGGAGTCCTGCCGGTGATAGGCGATGACACAAGGCTCGAAGGCGAAACCACCGCCAAGGACAGTGGGGTGCTTGTGATCGCTTGGCCACAGTTGATGCAGCGCAGAGTGTGCAAAGGCCTGCCCACGTCGACGTCGCTCTTCGGGCTGGGTTGCGAAAATTCATGTCCGCATCTCGCTGAGGTTTTGGACAAGATGGTGGGCACCCCGTACTCAGACTGGATTGTGACCAGCGAGTTTTATGCCGCGCTCCACTACGTTGAGGCATTCTTCGATACGCTTTACCCGCCAATACATCACAGAAAACATCTTTTCAGAGAGAAAACTATAGAAGAGAGAGAAGAAACGAGCCCCCTCTATGAGGACTATCGGAGCCTGAAAGACTTGAGTGAGAAAGCTCGATACTTTGGTCAGCACGTTTCAGCCGAGAGAGTAAGAGCGGAGGTTTTTCCGAGTCTGGCTTTCATAAAACGATCGCTGGATCCCTACCTGCACTAGGAATCAACTCGGTCGCTTTGTGGCTCTCAAATTCCTGCCCGACGACGTAGCCAAAGACCCGCAGGCAGTCAGCCGCTTTCAGCGCGAAGCCGGAACCCATGGCTAATTCTTAGCCTTTTTTGCGTGGCGGCGGGGAGGTGAGCACATTCTCAAGTTCAGCCAAACGCCTAATCGCGAGCCGAATGACATGAATCATACGGAGTCCCAGTTTGTGTTCCAGACAGGCGATGATCTCGAGATCAGAGTCCGTGAACCGAACGGTTGTGGATTTGAGCTTGTCCTTCTTCGTCACTGTTTCTTTGTACAGCCCCGATGCATTTTGTGTCGTTGCTGACGAGCAATGAAAGAAACCTGGAGGAGACAGCTAATCGGTATCAGCTCGGTATCGCCCCGGTATCGCTTTTCGAAGAATTTCAGTCATTTTCACTGCAACCAACGGACATGATGTAGAAATGTTCGTGCGAGAGAGAGCGCACCTCCCCCAGTGAGAGCACGCTCCCCATGAGGAGCGTTAGCCCGCATGCCAAAGGAGGCAAGGTAGCCCGTGGCGGTTCACCACTGCCTTGCCTCCGGAAAATTTACGTAAACCGGCCAGGCGGCAATTCCCCAACATCAGCGGGTACGCACTCTCCAGCTAGAACTATTCGATACATCTTGGAACGATGACAGAGCGGTTCTAGGTGTAGACTGCCGCCTCGACATCCAAGACCAATCCCTACGCACAAAGGTGCTATTTCCGATATGACTTCGATCGGGAATACTGTTTCCAAGCCCTGAAGAGATTGCTCGCGCGCAACGACCGAATCGCTGTCGTCTGTCATCCTATTAGATTGTGTTCAGCACGCCCGTCAGGAACGGGCTAAAGTTCTCTTGCTAGGCGGAGGCGGATTGGAGAGATCAACGTTTCGGGTCTTGGTCGTCGATGATTACGAGCCTTGGCGGGCGTTTGTCGCTTCGACGCTTAAAAACCAGTCGAAATTGCGGATCATCGGTGAGGCCAGGGATGGACTTGAAGCGGTTCAGATAGCCCAACAACTACAACCCGATCTTATTCTGTTGGACATCGGACTGCCAACACTCAACGGAATTGAAGCGGCTCGTAGAATACGGGAGGTTTCCCCGAAGTCCAAAATCCTTTTTGTGAGTGAAAACCGCTCCTGGGATATCGCAGAAGAAGCTCTTCGTACGGGTGCGTGCGGCTACGTGGTCAAAGCGGCAGCCGCTAGCGAACTATTGCCCGCCGTGGAAGCAGTTCTACAAGATAAACGATTTGTCAGTGCGACCTTGACCGGTTCCGCTCTGCACGATCTCGAGAATGACCTGAACCGCACATGATTCTGGTCGCGAGAAGGTCACTGCCACGGAGCGTGGAGACGGCCCACAACCATGAAGTAGGCTTTTATCACTTGAAGTGAGAGGGACGCGAGCGTGGATTGTCTTGCCGTGCTTGTGCAGCCTTCTCTAACAATTCTGGAAGACCGTCAGTCAACAAAACCCGAAGAGATCCCATATACCTTCCCACAAAATCAAGCCGCTCCCGAGGTCAGTTCACTTGCATCTGTGCTCTGCGCTGAAACCAACGGAATCCGAACGCTGATCTCAGTTCCTCCCGTTCGCTTCGATGTAATCGACATCGTGCCATTCACCAGGCTGGCGCGCTCTCGCATGCTAATCAGGCCTAGACCCTGGCTCATCATGGCTGCCTCGGCATCAAAACCTACCCCATTATCATGAACTGTGAGCTGGATCTCTCCCAATGTCGCGTGGAGCCGCACCTCGAAATGCTGCACACCGCTGTACTTGATCGCATTGTTCAGAGACTCTTGTAAGATTCTGAAGAGACACAGCGAAATCTCCTGTGGAACCGTTAGTGGGATGTCAGCGGCTGCAAAATCAATGGTAACTGTGTGTCGCTCGCCAGCTTCCCTGCAGAAGCTCCTGCAGGCTGTAACCAAGCCCAGGTACTCCAGTTTCGAAGAGTGTAAGCGATGGGAGATTCCCTGAATCTCGAAACCAATTTCGGATAGGCGCCGCTGTAGTCCATTGACGCGGCTACGAATTTCCTGCTTTGAACCCGGGCCGCTGTGGAGTTGACTGAGTTCGACGGACAACATTGCGATACGCTGGTTGATATCGTCATGAAGCTCACGTGCTATCCGCGTACGTTCCTGTTCTTGTGCTGCAATCAACCTGCGGCTCACGCTGGCAAGAGCCTCCTCTGCCTGTTTGCGCTCGGTGATATCGGCAAAGACCGAGAGCGCGCAGGGCTCGCCCTCGACTTCAATTAATTCTGCTGAACCGAGGGTTGTTCGAATCTGACCATCTTTTCTTCGAATCTTAACTTCCAGACTTCGCACGCTGCCCTCAGCGAGCAGCTGTTGCAGGAAGGCGAACCTTTGGTCAGGCTGTACCCAGAGGTCTAGGTCTAGTGGGCCCCGGCCCTTGGCCTCATCAACTCTCCAGCCAGTTAGCTGACTGAACGTTTCGTTGACCTCAAGGTAGAGGTCGTTGCTTGTGCTGGTGATGGCGATCGCCAGCGGACTCTGTCGGAAGGATCTAGCAAATTTCTCCTCTGAGCTTCTGAGGTCGGATTCGGTCTTCCTTCTTCGTGCTCTTTGCCAGAGGAGTCCTAGAATGGCCATGGCTTGTGCTAGGAGTATCAGAATGCCGACTAAAACATACTGCTTATACAATTCCCAGAAACCCGGCTGACGGTTGAGCACGATGCTGCCCGGCGGCAGGCCACTCTCGTTTATCCCCCAGCGCTTGAGCGCGCGCCAATCGAACATGTAGACGTTGGCATTTCTTGCGATAGGAATGTCTTGAGGCTTTTCTCCTCTAAGTATCCTCAGAGCCGTGGCGCCGGCGACTTTTCCTTCGTCAGAAAAATTAAGAACGTAACCTCCTGTCTCCCCGTGACCCAGAGTGATATCAGCGAAGGTGAAAACGGGAGCACTTGAGGCCTGAGCAGCCATCGGACTCGCTTCTGTCGCGTCAATGAACTGTGTTCCCGCTGCATCCCGAAGGATGCTTAGGTATAGGACGACCGAGTGATCCGGCAGATGCCGCAGTCGGTCGAGGAGCTGTGGCATCGCTAAGTCGGTCAAATACTCGAAATCGAGTTTCGATTCATAGTTATGCAAGCGCTCGCGGACTGATGCTTGAGCAGACCTGTCATAGGGGGACGCACCTCCAACCACGAAAACGTGCTTTGTGTTGGGTTGCAGCCGTAGGGCCGCCTCCAAAGTCTCGATTGGCTTTAGGTCATCCCACACTCCAGTAAAGTCAGAATCCAGCCTGGCACGGCCTGCAACCGCCTCGGTGCTGGTGCAGAAAACAACGGGAATATCGCCGAAGAATGCTTTGTGTGCGGCGATCATGAATTCGAGTGCAGATGGTCCAACGGCAATAATGATATCGGGCTTGCGGTCCCGATACTTGCGTGTGTACCACTCGCGAAATTCCCGCTGGGTACCCGGATCGGGGAAGAGAGCTGTGTCAAGGTACTCGCGATATAACTCGATCTGGTATGGGGAACTTCTCAAGGTATCAGAGATTCCTTGATCGATGAGGGCGATGGCGGGATAGTTGGGTGCAACTTCGTAGAAGACTAGGACGCGCCGGATGGGGTTGTCTTGGGCTGCAACACTCCCCGAAAGCAAGCAGCCAGAAAAGAAAAGGAAAGCCCCTAAACCGCGCCGACGGACCCTAGCCGTGATGACCATAAAGAAAGCGCGTAACATCGTAGTCTCCGAGGAGTAGCGCCGCCGCAGCCTGTAGCTGGGGCATTTCTCAAGGGTGTTTCGCGAGCCTTGCGTTGCGGGCCGTCATAACGTGAAGTAGGTTTGCAACTTAATGAAACCCCAATCTTCTACCACAATAACTGACAGGTCGCACCTGTATGTTTTCGACAGGTGTCAATTCGGTATATGGAACTAGACCCGTGAGTTTTTTCCAGAAGTCTGACCGGAGATGGTTGTGGCTTAACCTTCGGACGGGTAAGCAACGGAACGGTAGGAGCGCACAGCAATAATGCCGCGCGGCCAGTGGATTCCCCGACAGTAGTGTCAATGCGTACGTGAATAACGCCGAATCGAAATTCAATGGCCCGGAAGGAAACCAACGTCACTCGTGGACTCGGGACCGAAAGCGAACCTGGCAGACATCTTCTTCACGTCTACACTGATTGACTCCCCGCCCGCCCGCCCGCCGCTCGTTCGTTCATCGCTCGTCGAACGCCGATTACCGATCAGTTAACGGGGTTAACCCGTTCGTTACGGGGTGGCCAATTTTTCCCGGCTGCACGGGAAAAACGGGGCCACCCCGTAATGCACGAGTTAACAGTATTAACTCATCAGTAATCGCGCGGAAGTTCGACGAGCGACGAGCGGCGTGCGGACGGGCGGGCGTGCGGGAGGGAAGGGGGAGCGCGAGGTGGGGAGGGCGGGGTGAAAGCACGCAAGTACAGAACCACCGTGCGGCAATGCTCTGCGAGAAAACGCCGCTACCTTGAATCCCAAGAGGGCCCCTAACACAATCTAGAGAGCTCTAGAAGCAAATGAAGCGACGGCGACCGCATTTTGCGCCTGCTTGGGAATACCGCCCGCCTTGCACGCTCGGCTGAGACTGCGCATACTTATGACTGCGAGCGTTGACCTTGGAGTGCATGCACCGACGTACCCTACGCATCCTAGCGTTTCTTAGACCATGCTTGTCTCTGAAAGGTTGGGACTCATGGCAAAACAACCGCGACCGTACGACGCGAACGTTCTGCTGATTTATGTAGAGGAACTCTATCGGCGGGCGAAGTGGATCATCTTACCACGGCGCTCAAATATGGCCTCGTTGCATTCATGATTGGAATGTTCGCGATCAATGTGATCCCACACGCCGGCAATCGCGGGATTGACAATCTGTTCCTGTTTGTATGTGGGGCGACTTTCGTCGCTGCCCTGGTTGGCATGGAGAAAGGCCGGGCCAAAGCCTGGGAATACAAGTTTGAAGGACAAAAACTTCTGCTTGAGATGCAGATAGAAGCCAATACGCGCCCGACTCCTAACGCAGCTACAGCTGCGTTTGCCGCTGGCCAGACCAGTTAGGGCGATCCTTCACTCAAGTATCCATCACGATCAGACCAAGGGTGCGGCTGTTGGCTGCTGCGGTCGCTGTTAATGATGTCAGGTGAGTGTGAAATCCGCCTTTATTTCAGGATCGGGATCTCAGGGTTATGATCAGGTCAGTCCCATGCGTTTTAGCAAGTCGGCGTAACGCGGATCGGAGCGTAGGGAATCGAAAAAGGGATGGATCTTCAGGTTGCTCCCGATGAATCCGCTTTTCTCTGTGTAGGCCTTTTCCAGCCACACAAATGCTAGGTCTTTTTCTCCGAGTAATGCATACTGTCCTGCGATCCACGCCGGGTCGACATAGATTCGCTTGGCCTGCTCCTGCTGCAACGCAAGAGCGCTCTTCAACGCACCCCGATATCCCGACTTGGGATATTCACGTTTTGCAGCTTGCGCCACGGCGATGTCATTCGCGTCCTTGCTTAAGTTCGCTGCCTTTTCCCATTCTTCAAGAAATTGTTCGTATTTGCCGGTGAGAAGGTACGCGGTGGCCAAGGTGTTATGCGCTCTGCTGTAGTTAGGATCAATTTCCAGATTCTTCTTACACTCCTCGATCCCTTGTTCGAGCCTCTTGGAAGAAACGTATTCACCTGCCAGATTATCAATTGCATTCTGGTTCAAAGGATCAAGCTCAACACCTCGCAGATAGTGATCCAGGGCTTGTTCTTGCTTTCCGACGGCGTCGAGGTGAAGGCCATAGAGAACGTGGGTGCGAGAATTGTTCGGATCTAGCTCCAAGGTGCGCTGAAATTCACGCTCCCCAGCTGCCCAATCCCAATCGAGGTCGTAGGAGGCGGCGAGTACACCGTGCGCTTCAGCGAGCGAATCGTCGATGGAGAGGGCTTTTTTGGCGTAGGTTTTGGACTTGGGAATCGTCTCGCTGGATGGAATTGGCGCGTAGTCCGCGACAACCGAGTAGTATTCCGCCAACCCCAGGTACGCGAGGGCGTAGTTAGGATCTTTGTCGATTGCCTCCTGGAAATAGTCGCGCGACTTGTTCAGCGCCTCGACATTCCGCTTATCCCAATAATGGCGGCCCTTAAGATAGAGTTGGTAGGCCTCGGAATCTGACGTGCCGCGGTCGCTCAGCTTCGTTTTTTGCGCACTGGTGAGATGTTCCCTTAGGTGCGAAGAGATTTCACCCGCAATCTCACGCTGCACGGAAAGAGCGTCCGCGAGCTTACGGTCGTATTGCTCACTCCAAAGGTTGCGATTGCTGCGAACATCGGTGAGTTCGGCGCTAACCAGAAGAGAATCCCCGTGCTGCATGACTCGACCTGTGACCACAGCGCTGACCTTCAATTCGCGCGCTGCCTTCGACGGGTCCATATCTTTCGACTTGTAGTGGAAGACTGAGCTTCGGGGCCGCACCGTGAGGTTGGGAAGCTGGGAAAGACCGCTGATAAGGCTTTCCGTCAAACCATCGCTGAGATATTCAGAGTCCGGATTTCCCGTGACATTTACAAACGGTAACACTGCAAGGGAATCAATCGCAGAACCCGAAGCAGGGGTAAACCACCGGTAGGTGCCGTAGCCCAGGCCTGCCACAACTAGGATGGCTACAATCGCAAAGGTCAAGAATGCATTCTTGTGGCGAGCCAGCAAATCCAAAGCAACGTTACTATCGGAAACTGCCGCCTGTCCTGTCGTCGACAACCCCCCAACCGATGTTGCCGATGAGGGCTTCCCCGCGCCAACACCATCCGCTGATGCAGCGGGAACCACGCTGGAGCGCCCTGTATCGGTATCTCGCTTCATGCGCTTCAGATCTGCACGGAGCTCTGCGGCGGACTGGCAGCGAGTCTCGCGGTCTTTCTCAAGACATTTGTTGATGATCTCTTCCAGCTTAGGTGGAATTTCAGGATTAAGGCGAACCAGGGAGGTGGGCTCATGATCGAGAATCGCATGGAAAATCACGCCCGAAGTTTCACCGCGAAAAGGCAACGTTCCCGTGGCCATCTCGTATAGCACGACGCCGAACGAGAAAAGGTCCGTTCGCGGATCCAACTCCTTGCCTCGCACCTGCTCGGGCGACATGTAGGCCACAGTGCCCAGCGCCGTTCCAGGACTGGTGAGATGTTCGGGGGCGAGGTTCATCGTGGCAAGCGATTCGGGGTACGCGGCGGAGGTGGCTGCGCCACTGATTTTCGCCAACCCAAAGTCAAGGACCTTGGCGTGTCCCCGCTTAGTGACAAAGATGTTTGCCGGCTTGATATCGCGGTGGACGATCCCTTTCGAATGAGCCCCATCTAGCGCGTCGGCAATCTCGATCCCGAGGTCGAGCAGGGTCTCGGTCTCCAGTGGCCGCCCGGCAAGCCGATACTTCAGTGTCTCACCGTCCAAAAACTCCATGACGATGAAGGCCTGGCCCTCTTCTTCGCCAATGTCGTAAATCGTGCAGATATTGGGATGGTTCAGTGCGGATGCTGCCTTGGCCTCGCGCCGAAAACGTTCCAAAGCCTGGCGGTCTTGAGCCACACCCTCAGGCAGGAACTTGAGAGCTACAAAACGGTCGAGTCGAGTGTCCTCGGCCTTGTAGACCACACCCATGCCGCCACCACCCAGCTTTTCAATGATTCGGTAGTGCGAGATGGTCCGGCCGATCACTGGCGCAGAAGCTTACGTCGATGAATCCGGCAAGTCAATGAAAACACTTTGCTATGCTCGCCGAGGCAAGAGTCGGTTGTTGGCGAAAAATCGCCTCACTCACAACCTCTGTCGCAAGGCGGAGTCACGGTCAACTTCGACAATAGCTGCACCGCGTGCCGGGTGAACTGTATCCGATGTTATAGCAATACGGGCAGACCCGGGAGGCGAGGACCCCGAACGGAAACGTTCGCGCCAGTTCCAGCGCGGTTCTAAAGCTGCGACGCGCACCGTTTCGCATGAACCAGGTGTTCGCGGGAGTGGGTTGTGGACCTGGTCTCTCTCGTTCTCGCCCGAGGACGCTCGAATGCTCTGGTGCTCGCACGATAGAAGGTGTGGAGGAAACCGACACGGGCGCACTCGTCCGTATTTCGCGCTTCCGCTTGCGGTATTCCCGCATCCAGGCCGCTCTCTGTGCTGGATCACGATAAGGCATATAGTGTTCTCAGTTGCGTGCACCGTGCACCCTTCAACGATGGGCCGGGCTTTCATTTTCGCTCAGAAAGTTAATCACCCTCTCGTATGTAGAACGCTTTACACCTTTGCCATGACGGATTAGCCGGATCGTGTCTCGATCCACTCCTGTTCCTTTTCTAATTTGACGCTCTGAGAATCTGGATAATTGCCGGAGGGTCTCGGGGGCCGACACGACCCGTTCATTCTCATACACCTTGCACTTGAACTCGACTTCGTGATCCACCGGTCCCTGCTCTAGTTTTCGCTTGAATTCCTTTCCACAATACCGCTGTTCCCGGGCCACGACATGCATCCTTTGAGCGATGTCGGCGCTTCATTCGTAATGTTGGATCGGCGGGGGAAGGTTCGAGTTGTGACAGGACCTGCATCGCCTAGTGAGGCACGGCTCCGGAGAGCGCAAGCAATGGCACTCGGAGACGGCAATGCCATGAAGATCGCCCGCGAATTCATTTCAGCCAAAGTCAGCGGGCATGAGGTGCTGGTCCGCGAGAAACTCAAGGTCATACGAACAGCGGATTTCATTGCCGCACTCGGGGCTCGTTTGGCTGATGCAACCGATCTGGATGCAATCCGAGGTATTGAATCCAGAGCTGCTGCGGAATATTGGAGCGCATGGCGCGATCTCCCGATCCTGTTCCCACGAAAAGATGCAAATCGAATTCCGTCACATTGGTTGACTTTCGGGCCAAGGCATTCTCCGCTCACGGGCGGACCAAGACTCTCAGTCAATTCAGCTAACAGCCTGATCAATTACACAAACGCTGTGGCTGAGAGCGAATGCCGACTGGCCGCTTGCGCTTGCGGCCTGGATCCCGGGCTCGGAGTTCTCCACACAGATACCGCGAATCGTGACAGTCTCGCACTCGACTTGATCGAGACAATTCGACCCGCCATAGAGGCATGGATACTGAATTGGTTGATGCACGAGCCGTTGAGGCGCTCGGATTTCATTGAAACAGCGAACGGGAACTGCAGGCTGTCGAGTCGCCTTTGTTCGAAACTCTCAGAGACCGCACCCATTTGGGGCAAGCTTGTTGCTCCCTGGGCTGAATATGTAGCTCATTCCTTGAGAGCAAGCGACACCTCACGGCCAGACGCGCCTGGACGGTTCTCGACTCCACTCACTCAGACCAATCGGCGAAAAGAGAAGGGTGCTTCGCCTCAAGACCTAAAGATGCCAGGGGTCGGCCGCACTTGCCGTGGTTGCGGGACACCAACCCGAGTCGGGCGGAATTGTCCGAAATGTGGACGGGAAATATCGAAAACCAAACTGATCGAGCTCGCCAAGGCCGGACGCGTTGCGGCGCTGTCTCCCGAAGCTCGGCAAAAACATTCTGAAACTTTGAGACGGCACCATGCTGCCAAACGAGCATGGAGTTCGGCTCAACAACCGAGTTGGCCCGACGAACCTACATATATTCGCGAGATTCAACCGCGACTTGCATCGGTCGCGATCTCCGCAATTTCCTCAACGCTCGGAGTTTGTGAATCTTATGCAGCCGACATCCGCGCGGGGCGGTATCGGCCGCACCCTAGGCACTGGAGAGCGCTTGCGCAGTTGGCAGGCGGACTCTCTGCCAACTTCATCCCACGGGTTTGAGAGTTCTCCTGAATGAGTGAACCTAGTTAATCGATTTGCTGTGCTGTTCTTTCGGTATGGCTTTGAAGCCGTGAGCATTGCCCTGATTATCTAGATACCGGCCGACAATCACACCGTCATCATTCACCGCCAAAGCTATAGTGTCGGTCGAACCTGAAGGGTCAATGGCGACGTATTCTCCCCGGTGCAGGAGGAAGCCGTGGAAGGATCCGTTGTCGCATTCGTCGGGAGTATCTGCAAGGATGAAACGCCCAACGATGTCGCTGCTCTCATTGATGTAGTGTGCGGCGGTGCACGAATAGGCCCCCCTGGAAAGCTGAATGCGTGGAATTCACCGGCTCGATCTCGCACAAACCCATGCACCGAGCCGTCCGTGTCGAAACAGAAGTCGCCGACTGCCCTCCATCCATTGTCTTGGATAGCGACACGATCCGGGCGATGCGCCATGGAAAAGGTGTAAAGCGTTCTACCTACGACAAGGTAATTAACTTTTTGAGAGAAAACGAACACCCGGCGGAGCAGGCTTAGCCAGGGAAAGCTAATTCTTATGTCGTAATCGTCCAAGGGTGCACGGTACACGGTGCACGCATCTGAGCAAATGTATGCCCTATCGTGATCCAGCACAAAGAGCGGCCTGGATGCGGGAATACCGCAAGCGGAAGCGCTTTGGACTGGTAGGTGCACCCGCCGCTGTGCCAGCCAACCCTTCCGAAGTGCGTGCACCCGAGCCCTTGCGCGTTTCCCCGAACACAATCGATAGTTCGGGTCTCCAACCCGCACCTGCACATATCGGGGCCACGCGAAAACATCCTCGCAGCAGCTTCAAACACCGCGCTGCAACTGGCGCGAACGTTTCCTTTCGGGATCCTCGCCTCCCGAGCATGCCCGTATTGCTATAACACCGGATATAGTTCACCCGGCACAAGGTGCAGCTATTGTGGAAGTGCGGAGAGATAAGAGTCCCAGGAGTTCCATGAGCGTAATGGCCTGATAGCGTCAACCATGCTTTGCGTCTCTCTTGTTTATTTCCGGTTTGCCCGACACTCAGAAACAACTGCCCTTCCAGTCGAATCCGGTAGTTATTCTGATTTGCGCCTGCGAGGGTCTTGCGTCGGGTCAATATAGTCTGTTGAAGATGGACCGAAGCCAGTGATTTGAACTACAACCGCTTCGTCGCCGGTTTCTGCAAAATGCGCCTCACTCGGTGGTTCGGTGTAAAAACTCCCTGGCGGAAGGGCTTTAAGTTTTGCCTCATCGAACTTTTCTCCGTAGCCAATGTGCCAGGTTCCCGAGACTACGGTCGCAACCCGGTCATCGCGATGTGAGTGCGCTGCAATCTTCGTATGTGCTGGTACGCGCAGCATGATTGTGTAGACGCCCGCTTTGGTCGGATCACCTTTGAGCACCACAGTCTGAATCCCTGTAACTCCAGAACTGCCAGTCCCGGGATTACCTTGCTGCGGGAATTCGTACTCGGCGAGCGTGAGACGCTTTTCGCCAAGGTCGTTCGACGTGGTGCCCGCGCTGGTCGTTGCCGCAACTTGCGGAGAGTCGAGGAAGTTGCGAATGAGGGTCACGGTGTACGCAGGGCGCTCTTCCATCAGCCAATGCCCGGAGCCAACGACCACCGCCTCTTGAACATTGATCGCAACGTGCCGCATGATCACCGCCTGTAGCGGACCAAACGACTTTTCTCCGCCAACGGCGAGTACGGGCATCGTCAGCTTCACGCGCTCGAAAACCTCATTGTCCTTTGCGTCCTGGGAAAACGCGGTGAACTGGGCGAATCCAGCCCGCATTCCGCCCGGTTGCGCATATGTGGCGGCAAAGAAATTTCTGGTCGCTTCGTCAGGCTTGGAGGGATCGCCAGTGAAGTCGTTCCAAATTCGATCGAAGTAGATGCGCTCGCGGCCAGCTACAAGCCGTTCAGCATCGGGACCATGAAAGTTAAAGTGCCATACTCCAGGGTTCAGGAGGATCTCATTCCACGGCTCAATTCCTGGAATCGGTGCATCCATTACGACCAGCCGCTCAACCTTGTCCGGATAGATTGCAGCGTAGGCGTAAGCCACCATGTTGCCGATGTCGTGTGCGACAACGAAGGTCTTGTCATATCCCAGCCCGGTCACGACCGCGCGAATGTCCTTGGCCTGGGTCTTCTTGTCGTACCCGCCTTCAGGCTTCGATGACTTCCCAATTCCACGAAGGTCCGGCACCACGACTGTGTGGTCCCTTACGAGATCTGCCGCCAGAGGCGCCCACGAGTCGCTGTTCTCCGCATATCCGTGTATGAGCACAACCACTGGCCCCTTTCCTCCCCAACGCACGAAGATATCCGCCGCTTCCGGGCTGTGAATGGTCTTTGCCTGAAAACTGGATGGTAGAGACGGTTGAGCGTGGATGAACGTCGCGCCGATAGCAAGAAGAGCAACAGTAAGAACACGTCGAATCATGATTCCTCTGCAAGTAAGCGTTCGGGGTTCAACGCAAATTCGGATTGCGCTGTTTTATGGACATAATAGATTGTTTTGTTCCGGTACGGGCCATCCTCAGGACTTCAAGCACCAATGAATGCCAAAAGCCTCACCAGTTTGCAAAAATCCCCCTCCGCCGCACGTCCGCACGCCGCATGAGGCACGACAGAATAGCTCGCATGCTCTAACCGCGAGCGTCGCAGTCGTTCTGTTTTTCCCAAAATGGAACCTCTACGGACGCGATCTGTCAGACAAGTTCTCTGTTATGGCTATGCCTCACAGGTATCTTCCCACTCTTCACATTTTTTGCGAAACACACGCCTACCGAGCAGAACTACTCTCATTGTGATCTCGGATTTGTAGTGCCTGCTGGTATCGATGAAACAGAAGAGGCGAGACTCAAGGGGGAACTGGCAGAGACCATGAGGCCCGCTCTGATGGTAGCGTGCGAGCACCGAAAACAACGATAAAGACGCATGCGGAGTTTTTGCTCCCTTCCTTCTCCCCCTCGCCCGCGCCCGCCGCCCGCCCGCTTGTCGCACGTCGCGCGTCGCTCGTCGAACGTCGCTCGTGATTACCGATCAGTTAATACTGTTAACTCGTACGTTATGAGGCGGCCCCGTTTTTCCCGTGCTATCCACTACCCCGTCAATGACGTCGGGGGTAGTACCTTTCGGGAAAAATTCGGCTACACCCCCAACTCTGTGGGGCAGATCGGGGGCTTGGCGAGCCACTGCGAGAGGGGCCGCGCGGAGGTGGCGCGAGGCGGTGGGCCGGGGATAGCGCGGGGATGGCGGGGAGGATCAGGGCAATGATCTATTTGCGAAGCTTGGCTTCGCACTCCTCGCGTTCAGATTCTTGAGTCTAGTACTCGCAGCCCTCGACAAACTGTGTTGGAGTCGGGAAGGTTAGAGGATCTCCGTGGAGTACTCCGGAAGCTTGAGAAACGAGACGGCCAAGCAGGAGTTTACTGGGTCAGCGGTATCGTTGAATTGGCCGAAGGTGACTTCGCGCGCAGTATCGATAACCTTCGACGAGCAAAAGATGCAAACGAACCCGGCGGTTACCCTGCCGCTGACCAACTGGCCACTGCACTGGAGCGGGCTGGCCGCATCGATGAGGCTGTGGGTACGCTGCGCAGGTGTCAGATCGAACTCGCAAGCCAGCCCGACTCCGACTCCGTATGGTGGAACAACTTGGATGGCCGGTGGCACCTCGCACGACTGTATCGGCAAACGGGCCATTTCTCAGAGGCTGAGGCGGAGGAAAATGCTCTCCGCGCCCCAACTCAAGCTCGCTGACCCAGATCACGTGATTGCTCGCGCTCTGAATCAATTGCCGCTCACAACGCAATCAGCAGCACGCCATTGATCGAGCCGCTGCCCCTGTCTGACGCTTCCCGCCCCTCGGCACTCGACTTCGCGACCTCAACACCCGCCGATCAGGCCAAAGGGGGCGTATCACTTTTCCCGTTCGTGCGCGCATTTCAGTTCGTCTTGTGTTGCTGGTTAGCGTAGACGAAACCACTTCTCCGTAATCACGGGATCGATCAACATTCCAGCGCCACGGCTTCTCTTCTACCTGTGAGAGGCGAAACGGAGACTTTTCCTTTCAACACGAAGACCTCGGCACAATGGGATCACGAAGTCCATGCTTCCCACCTTACGAAACCGCGAAGGGTGGGGCTGCCGAAGTTGAACAGAAATCCAGAAACTTGTGGGGGGGGAAGGTAGGCAATCCCACAATCCCAGATTTTGCTCGGGCAACGTCTTCTGGTAGTTTGGTGCGCGCCCTTCAGAACGAATCCAGGAGACCGTCGAGTTGAACCCACGCAAACTTTCTTATGTAGTTCTCGCCTGCCAGTTCGTTCTGTGTTCTGTCTCGTTTGCCCAGGTTGACGATTCCACCAAGCAACTCTCCCACGACATCCTCAAAGAACTGATCGAGATCAACAGCACGGACTCGGTGGGCAGCGTGACCGCAGCGGCCGAAGCCATGGCCAAGCGACTGCGTGACGCGGGTTTCCCCGAGAGCGACGTGCAGGTGCTCGGCCCCAACGATCGCAAGAAAAACATGGTGGCTCGACTGCACGGCACGGGCAAGCACAAGCCGGTGCTGCTCATCGGGCACCTCGACGTGGTTGAAGCACGACGCGAGGACTGGAGCACCGACCCGTTCAAGTTCGTCGAGCAGGAAGGCTTTTATTACGGGCGCGGCACGCAGGACATGAAGGGCGGCGATGCCATCATGGTGACGACGCTCATCCGCATGAAGAAGGAAGGCTACAAGCCCGACCGCGACATCATCCTGGCGCTGACGGCTGACGAGGAAGGCGGAAAATCAAATGGCGTGGACTGGCTGCTGAAGAACCATCGCGACCTCATCGATGGCGAGTTCGTCCTCAACCACGACGGCGGCGGCATTACCAGCGAGAACGGCAAGCCCGTGATGATGGACGTGGACGCGACCGAGAAACTTTACGCCGACTACCAGTTGATGGTGACCAACTCGGGAGGCCACAGTTCCCTGCCCGTGCCCGACAACGCGATCTACCACCTCGCGAACGGCTTGGTGCGTTTGGAACACTTCGAGTTTCCGATTGATCTGAACACCGTCACGCGCGCCTACTACGAGCGCATGTCGAAAGTGGAAAAGGGCCAGCGCGCCGAGGATATGAAGGCCATTCTGAAAGACCCTCCGGATCAGGCGGCGATCGACCGCCTGTCGAAAGACGCCATCGACCACTCGAAAATGCGCACCACGTGCGTGGCCACGCGGCTCGACGCTGGCCATGCCAACAATGCCCTACCGCAGATGGCCAAGGCCAACGTGAACTGCCGCATTGCTCCCGGACATTCCGCGGAGGATATCCGGCAGAAGCTGGTCGAGATTCTCGCCGACCCGAAGATTTCCGTGAAGTATGTCGGCGCGATCGGCGAGGTGACCGAGCACGGCACGGCGCGGCAGTCGTACGCGCCCCCTCCGTTGCGGCAGGATGTATTCCAACCGCTCGAGAAAGTGGTCGCGGAGATGTGGCCCGGCGTACCCGTCATTCCGACGATGTCGACTGGCGCTTCCGACGGCGTCTACACCAACGCCACGGGGCTACCCACCTACGGGATCAGCGGCCTGGCCATCGATCGCAACGACCAGCGCGCCCACGGCAAGGACGAACGGATCGGCGTGGAGTCATTCTATAAGGGCGTGGATTTTTACTACCGGTTCCTGAAGGCGGTGACGCAGTAGTCCACTAATCAGTGGGGCGAATGCGCGAATCTGCACGGGGCTGCGCTCCACCTGATTTGTCTCCGCATTTGTCTCCGCCCTTGACACAATCTTTACTAATGGCGGATGTCGTGCGGCCTCAATGATCTGACGCCCTATTCCATGGGCTGCGGGCGCCGTCATTACTTCGGTTACGTTCCTGTTCTGCGAACCCTCACGCACAATCGCCGCAAGAATTCCGTGGGGTTTGCAGTTTGCTTTATCTGTTCACAAGCAGTAGGTCTCCTCGGCGCTGGCGGAGTGTTCTGCCGCGGCTGGCCGGATTGTTGCTTCTTGTGATTTTCGCGCCTGCGAGCGGACTCTCGCAAACAACCAGCACCGAGAAACCTGTTCCCATCTTGAGCGGAACGGCCGGATTTCTTTCCGACAAGACGGCAGGCCAGACGCTGCTCGACACGCAATTCAATCCCGTTCTGCTTGTCCCTTTGGGTGACCGGTGGCTGGTGGAATCGCGTGGCGAATTTGAAGGAGAGTTCCAGCGTCCGCCCGGAGGCGGGCCGTTCGGCGGGCCGGTCAACAAACACCTCGACTACTTGCAGGCCGACTACATCGCGAATCCCTACGTAACGGTCACCGTGGGACGGTTTCTCACACCTTTCGGGATTTTCAACGAACGTCTTTACCCGATGTGGATTCGAGCCTTGCAGCCCGACCCCTTGATCTTGCCGATCGCCACTGCCTCGAGCGATGGAACCATGCTGCGCGGAGGGTTTCCGGTCGGCGCTCGCGCGAACCTCAACTACGCCGCGTACGTGTCGGTGACCAGCATCGGCATCGACGGCGTCGAATCCGAACGCCATGTCGGCGGCCGCGCTGGATTTTTCTTTCCCGGCTCCCGGCTTGAGGTAGGCGTGTCCTGGCAAAAGGCTCTGCAGGACGACCGCAAGAACGCTGTCGGCTTCCACATGGCCTGGCAGCCGCGGGCGCTGCCCTTGAGCATGCACTCTGAATTCGTCCGATCGAATCAAGGGAGCGGCTACTGGATCGAAGGCGCGTACCGGCTGAGCCAAGTGCACTTCTGGGAGAAAGCGATGCGGCGCACCGAACTGGTCGCGCGTGGGCAGCAGTTCTTCGGCGGAAGCATTACTTCCGACGCCGCCGACTCGCTGGGCCTGCCGGGCGTGAACACCCGCGAAGCCGATTTCGGAGTGAATTACTTCTTGAGAGATGGTTTGAAGGTGGTGGGCAGTTACGGGCGGCAGTTGAGTTCGTCCGGCAATTTCAACCAGTGGACGGTGGGCATCGCCTACCGCTTCCTGATCCCGCTGGGACGCGGAGGAAATCCATGAGACGTGTTCCGGTTTTGCTACTGGCGCTGGTCCTGGCACTAACCGCTTTCGCCGAGTCGTCGAACAAGAAGGAAGCGGCCGCCGTAACACCAGTCGCCCACTCCAGCGATGCCAATAGCATGCGAGCTGAGGGAGAGCAGCGCTTCCGCGCAAATTGCGGGCGCTGCCACGCGGCTCCGCAGAAATTTCCGCCGCGCGCGATGGCAACCGTGCTACGCCACATGCGAGTGCGGGCCACCATCACGGACGAAGATATGCGCCTGGTGCTTTTTTACATGACGCAATAGTCGAGCGCATCGTATGAGACATAAAGTTTGCCGGGCGGCGTTGATTATGGGAATTTTCCTTGCGAATCTCCCCTTCGCAGTTGCCGAGCCCCGGCTCATAGAACTGACAGCAGATCGCGATAGCCGCTACCGGATAGCCGGCCAGCGGATCCCCGAGATCACCGTAAAAGCCGGTGAGGAAATACGTCTCCGCGTCACCGCGCGCCGAGCCAAGTCGTGGAATCGGGATGGATCGATCCACGGGTTCACCTTGCTCCGTGCCAAGGACCGCAGCAAGGTCGAGGGTTGGGACCTTCTGTTCAAGCCGGGCACGCAGGAATTTGTCCTGACCGCGCCCGCAGAACCCGGAGAATACGAAGCTGTTTGCACAGTGATCTGCAGCGAGGACCATGAAGGCATGCACCTGAGAGTGACCGTGCTCCCCTAGAAAGTAGAGAGTGATTGTCATGAATCGAGCGAGAATTTTATGTATGGTCGGTACGCTGGGACTGGCGGCCGTCGCCCACGCCCAGAGCGCCCACGTTTTCCGCGGCGAAGTTTCCGATAGTCAATGTGCGCTGAACGTTCATTCCCTCACGCGCTCTCACGGGGAAATGCTCAAGTCCAAATCCATGGGTGGCACCTCCAACACCTGTTCCGTCTACTGCATCGAGCATCTGGGGGGCAGCCTGGTGCTGGCTGGCGGCAAGGATGTCTATCGCCTCGACCGCCCAGATCTGGTGCACGGGTTCGAGGGGCAGAAGGTGAAGATCACGGGCACCTTGGATACAAAGGTGAACCAGATTCATGTCATAAAGATTGAGTTGGAGAATCAGTAGTAGCCGACTCCTCCGCGCATCTCCTTCGAGAGCCCACTTCACACGCGAGGGCGCTTCCGCACCTACATCGCACTTGACATTCGCCTTTTATTCGCTCACAATCCGCCTATGGCGATCACGCGTCGGCAACGAGAGCTGTACGACTTCATTTCCAGATTTGTGGCGGAGCGCGGATATTCTCCTTCGTTCGAAGAGATCGCGGAGGGCCTCGGGTTGAATTCGCTCGCGACCGTCCACAAACACGTCTCCAATCTCGAGAAAAAAGGGCTGCTTACCCGCGACTATAACCGCAGCCGTTCGATCGACCTGGTCGCTCCCAAGGGCAAACTGAAACAGTCGATGGCGGTGAACACCGGGCTGGTGCTGCCGATCATCGGGCGCATTGCCGCCGGCCTGCCCATCGAGTCGATGCAGCAGAACGATGGCAACACGATTTCGCTCGCCGACTTCGTGCGCTCAAAAGAAGTATTCGTGCTCGAGGTGCGCGGCGAGTCGATGCAGGATGAGCACATCATGGACGGCGACTACGTGCTGGTCGAGAAGACCAAGGTGGGACGCAACGGGGATCTGGTGGTCGCGCTCGTGAATGGCGATGAGACGACGCTCAAGCGCTTTTACAAAGAGGGCGACAAGGTTCGATTGCAACCTTCAAATGCAAGCATGCAGCCGATCATCGTTCCCGCAACCGCGGTGGAACTGCAGGGCAAGGTGATTGGGGTGCTGCGGAAATATTAGAAGCAGGTCACAGGTCTGAGGTGACAGGTCACGGGAAAAACGTCTTGTTGCCGCCTTTTCAGTTCAACTCTCAAGCAGCGGAAATACATAGGTCCTTCGGGGCACTCGGCTGACGCCTTGCTTCCTCGGGATGACATTGCTTAGAAACCAGCTGAGACACGGCTCACCGAAACACAACCGGGAATTCACGACTCCTCATTGTCGCTGGTTCCTCGAACAGAAAAAACGCCCGGCTCCAGGCCGGGCGTTTCACTGCCAAACGAAATCCTCACTTACCCAACGTGCTTGTCGAGCGCCTTCTGGATCTGCTCTTTGGGCACGTAGCCGACGATCTGTTCCTTCACCTGGCCGTCTTTGAAGACGAGCAGGGTGGGGATGCCGCGTACGCCGTAGCGCATCGGGGTAGCCGAGTTGCGATCGACGTCCATCTTGCCGACCTTCACTTTGCCCTGATACTCGGTGGCCAGTTCGTCCACGATGGGGGCAATCGCGCGGCACGGGCCGCACCAGGTCGCCCAGAAATCGATCAGGACGGGTTTGTCGGATTTCAATACATCAGCGTCGAAGTTCGCATCGGTCACTTCGACAATCGAGTTGTTCATGGTTCCTCCAGGTACCTCGTTCCGGCCCCGGTGTACGAACAGCCGGTCGCGGCACCGGTATGAGTGCTATACCACTTACGGTGGTCACGAAATTCTAACACTGGTATTAGATGCGGTGCAGTAGAAGAAGGTGCAAAGGGCAGGTCACAGGTGACGGGTCACAGGTCTCAGTTTCACTTTTCAGGTTTCAAGTGTCCGAAATTCGAGAACCTGGTTATGGTGAACAGGTCCGCACAGTTAGGACTCAAAGTCCCAGGTCCCGTGGCAAAAATTGTCATCCTGAGCGAGCTGGGGCGGCAGCCGAACGCGGTCGAAGGACTCCATGTCCAGAGGCCATTCCACCGGCCTTGAAGAATTTTGCTGCACGACCCCAGTCAACATCGATCTTTGCGGAGGGACATAAGCAGGCCGTTTGGGGAAAAAGCCGAGGGCGCGAGATCGGTTCACCCGTCACCTGTGACCTGTCCCTAAAAATAAAAGCGTCCTGAACTATGTTCAGGACGCCTCGGCAGCCCTCCCCCAGAACTGCCAAACCACGAGCGGATAATACGGCCACCCCTATGGGGTGTAAATGTCACCTTGGTAATTCTGGATTTGGATGCGTAACCACCGTGAGTCTTACTGAAGTAACGCTGCGACGACTCCACTGCATGCGGTCCGGACCGCGCAAAAACATCTGATGGCGAAGCAGAAAGCGCGCGCGTTAGTTTGTATTTGCGCTGTTGGTTACTCGGCAAGCTAGTTGAGATTGCTGCTTAATTGTTCAGAAGAATTTACATCAAGGCGAGGCATCAGACGCCGTCATCCTGCAATGGATCGGAGTGTGTCCACGCGATCTCGCACTCGGCCAGAGGTCAGCTGCGATCCGGATCGACTGTCTGGTCGAGATAAATCCAGAGCACGCGGGAAAAGTACGTGATCGCGGGAGCGAGCGGCAGAAAAAGCACAACCGCCCAGATCGTATCCGTGGTGATCCACCATCCGGTGATCAGCCACAAAAGGGTTGCCAGCGCCACGATGATCACGAGAGCCAGGCCATAACTGATATACATGGCGCCGAGGAAGTATCCGGGCTCGCGTTCGAAACGCAAATCACAAACCGAACAGCGCTCGTGCATTTTAGGGAAGCCCAGAAACGCCGAACCATGAAAAATTCTTCCCGACCGGCAACGGGGGCAACGTTGCCGCAGGATGTCCATGAGAATGGGCTTCTTTTCCGTCATCGCCCCGATGGTATCGCACGCAAGCGGCGTTCGAACACGCGTGGGTGCTGGCTCCGGGCCGGGTCGCAACAGATCGCACGCCCGTCCCGTTTGACATCCACGCGCCGCGTCATAGAACATGGCCGTTCTCCAGACCACTTCCGAGGCCCCAAGATGCGATCGCGAATCATTCTGCTCCTGGCCTGCTTCCTGTCACTGGCAACCGTTGCTCAACGCTCCACCGTCAAGTATCCACACGGAGTGCCCTGGTCCCAGCAGATCGCGGTTCGCGAGCAGTGGCTGGCCAAGCGGCACGAAATGATTCTTCCCATGATGCGGGCGCACAGCATCGACATGTGGATTGTTGTGAACGAAGAGTTCCACGACGATCCGCTGACCGAGTACATCGCTCCACCTCGACCCTACGCCGGCGGACGCGACTATTTCGTTTTTGTCGATACCGGGGACAAAGGGCTAAGGAAGATCGCCATTACCGGCTTCGCCGAGGAAAATCTGAAGAAGTTTTTCGAGTCGCCCGACGAGCCTCGTCCGGCCGACAAAGTCTTGCCCGAGTTGTACGAGCGGTACAAGCCGCAAAAAATCGCGCTCAGCTATGGCGCGCGGCGCGGTGTGCAGCGCAGTCTGACCTACGATACCTACAACCTGATCGCCGAGAAAATGGGCGCGGACGCCGCCCAGCACTTTGTTCCCGCCGCCGATCTGATCGAGGACTACCTCGATACGCGCATCCCCGAAGAATTCGCGACCTACCGGGACATGGTGCAGCTTACTGACACGCTGACTCGGCGAGCCCTGTCAAGTGAGGTCATCCACCCGGGCAAAACCACCGTGGGAGATGTGCGTCGCTGGCTTTATGACCAGCTCTGGGAAAATCGCGTGGGCACGTGGTTCCAGCCGGATCTGCGCGTCCAGCGCAACGGCAAGAAGAACGACACCTCGCGCGGCTTTCTGGCCGTAGCGCCGGAGAGCATCGTAATCGAGCGGGGCGACGTGGTGCATCTCGATTTCGGCATCACCTACATGGGCCTGAACACGGACTGGCAAAAAATGGCATACGTGCTGAAGCCCGGGGAGAAAGATGCTCCCGCCGGACTGAAGAATGCCATGAAGAACACGAACGCGTTGCAGGATGCACTAACCTTGCGCGCGGCGCGGCCTGGTCGGCCAGCGGCAGATGTCTACAGCCAGACGATGGAAGAGATGAAGCAGAAAGGCATCGAAGCGCAAATCTACAGTCATCCCATCGGAAACCAGGGACACGGCCTTG
>Ga0307469_10000113_pt1 | contig 31137 bp, 33 predicted proteins | sample atmos_gasesAM2C__FD_203084 | JGI IMG/M metagenome (GOLD analysis project Ga0307469, IMG submission 203084) | Hardwood forest soil microbial communities from Morgan-Monroe State Forest, Indiana, United States - atmos_gasesAM2C_515 | ecosystem: Environmental > Terrestrial > Soil > Temperate... | reverse complement strand
AACTGATCGCTTATGCGATGTACCGCAGCACGGCGCACGTCGCATTCACCTTCCCGTTCCGGACGCGCTAAGAGACGCGGACGGCGATCGGCGGCGAAAAGGCGCTCTTGTTGCCGTCCGCCGAGCGGAGGCGGGCGCGGAACCTGTACGTCCCGGCCCTGCGGGCGGTGTATTGGCCGCTCGTTGCCGTCGATCCCGCGATCCACGTCACGAACCTCGTCGATCCCGGTCTCTTGACCTGGACGTCCTCGACGTAGTTCGCCGGCACCGTCGCCGACGCCCAGGTCACCGTGAACGGCGTGTGCCGGAGCTGCGGCGACGAAGCGACGACCGGGATGTTGAGGACGCCCGTGAAGAGATGGATCGTGCAGATGTAGACGTAGCGACCCGCTACGCCGGGTGTGATCGCCGAGGACGATGCAGGCGCGACGGATGAGAAGAGGATCCCCGTTTCGAAGAACCGGACCCCGTTGAACATGAGCTTGCTCGACGCGGTGTGGGGAGTGCCCACGTCGTTGTTCGTCCAGGCGACGGATTGCGAGATCGAGATCCGTGCCGGGTTCGGTTGGTAGGCGAAGTTCTGGATGTTGATGTTGACGTCCGCCGCGGCGGCGGCCTGTTGCACGGCGAGGACGAAGGCGACCGCAACGATGGCGGCCCGCCAAAGGCGCCTCATACCGCCCGCACCGTGATGGTGTCCGGCGATCCGAGGATCGCGGCCGCGCTCCCACCGTTGCACGCGATGGCAACCCGTCCGGCCGAGTTCACGTAGACGAGCAGCGCGCCCGGTGAGACGTCCGCGAATTTCTCACCCACGGTTCCGTCCATCTCATTGATTACTACGGCCCCCGTGAGGCAAGAGATTGCGAGGTCTTCGCCCGCGGCTGCGAGCTGCATGTTTCCGAAGTGATCGATCCGCACGACCTCCGCTTCGAGCGAGCCGGACGAAGCACGCACATGCGGCGGCGGAAGTCGCACAAGATCGCCGACCGCGACTCCAGGTCCGAATTCGTGCGGCGACACACCGAGCGCGAGATGGGCGGCCGCTGGTGCGAAGACGTCACGGCCGTGGAACGTCGACGAGAGTGAGTCGCGCATGAACCACGTCTCGGACAGTTCGTATGCCGCGAGGGCTCCTTCCAGCAGGTCCGCGACGGGGAAGAGCACGCCGTTGTCGGGGCCGACGAGCACGGACCCGTTGCCGCAGGCGATGCAGACGGCGCGGCGGTCCGTCCCGACGCCGGGATCGACGACGACGAGGTGGACGGCATCGTCCGGGGCCTCGGTCAGCGATTGCGCGACGACGGTGGAGCCACCGCGCACACCGCGCAGGCCGTGGGCGACGTCGAGCACGCGAACGTCAGGAGCCGTACGCGCGATGACGAGATGGCAGACGCCAACGAACTCGTCCGTAACGCCGTAGTCCGAGGAGAACGTGATGAGCGCCGCCAAGCGCCCACTGTAGGACTACTTCTTGTGGAGACGCTCCCAGCGCGTCTTCTTCAGGAGCTTCTTGTGCTTCTTCTTCCGCATCTTCTTGCGGCGCTTCTTCAGTACAGAACCCAAACGGTGTGCTCCTAATCTGTCCCCAGCATCGACCGGAGATCGACTCGCTCTGTGATCTTGCCGTCAGGCGTCACTCGGACCGACCCGAGTCGCAACGCCACGACTCCCTCGGAAACGGGCGTCAGCAGACGCAACGCGTCCTCGCGGTATTCAAGGATACCCAACCCGAGGCAATCGCCATGGCCGTTGTCGATGCCGACCAGAAGACCCTCCAGATCACCGAGGTCGAAGATCGGCGGCAGCATCGGCAGGAAGACGGTCGGCTTCACGCGCCACCGGAAGATCTCGGGGCCGAGGAACGATGCCAACCGCTGCTCACGGTGCGCTGCACGCTCGTCGAACGACCGCATCCCGGCGTCCGGGTGGGCGGGCAGCTGCATCACGTCGATGGACAGGAACCGCTCCAGGACGCCGCAGATCGGCTCCAGCTCACCGCCTCGGGCCACACCGACCACGTGGTGCGGCCGGCAGAGCTCCGCCTCTGTGAGGTTCAGGAGCTGGCCGGCGACGCCGTCGATCAAGCCGGACGTATCCACGACGATCAGCCGGGCCCCCATCTCGATCCCCCGGAGGACGAGCTTCGCCGTCCCCGTGGCGAGGGCCAGGACGTTGTCCCGCGGCGTCACCGTCCCGACGAAGGACATCACGTCGGGACGAGCCGCGTCCTCGAGATCGGCCGGCCCCGTGACGATCTTCAGCGCGACAGTGCCGGGCGCGCCGATCGTCGGCTGCGCGATGTCGGCGTCGACGAACGCAACCGTCTGTCCGGCGTCGAGCGCCGCGAGACACAGATGCTTCGCGAACGTCGTCTTCCCTGAATCAACCGCACCGAGGACGAACAACCGTCCCGGATGTGCACGAAGCGATGCGATCGCCTCGTCATGTTGTTTCGCTACGTCTTCCATCGCGCCCCTTCAACCGAGGCGCGCGAGAGCCCCGCCCGGCGTCAGACGCCCGTCACCGCTTGCGACTCCAGATACTCGTCGAGATCGGTTGAACGGACCCTGTAGTTGCGACCAACTCTGATCGCTTTGAGTTGTGAGCGCCGGATGAGTCGGTAAACGGTCATGCGTGACACCCGCATCACGGACGCCACCTCCGCAACCGTCAGCAGACGGGCGACGGACCGTTCGGGGGGAACGTCAGAACCCCCGGAGCTCCCACGCGGCATCGACTTAGCCTTTCGTTTCGACGGCGCTCAGGGTACGTCGCTGCAGCCGGTCCCCGTCAAACGACGATGCGTTCGAGCAAGAACTGCAACAGTTCCGAGTAGTAGATCGCGGGCCGCGCGTCGTCGCACAGGATCGGCCAGACGGGCAGGCCTCGAACCCACGCAAGGATCAGGCCAGGGTCATTCGTGTCGACGATCGCGACCGCGTCCATGCCACGAGCGAGCGCGGCACCGGCGAAGCCGTGGTCGCCGATGACGAGATCGGCCTGAAGACCGCTCGAGAGCAGGAACTCCATCGGACGCGCGGAGTGGGTGTGTACGAGATCGCCGCTCATCGACACACATCCGACGTCGCAGATGTATCTGATCTGCGCGCCACCGACGTAGCCTTCGAACGATTCTCCTTCGGCGATGCGTTCGATGCGCGCACCACCGTCGCGCAGATGATCTGCGAGTCGTGCGTACATCTCGAGCGGTCCCGTCGGATGTCCCGTTCCGAAGAACACGCGCTCCTTGTTCACCATCGCGATCGTCAGTCGTTCCGCTGCGCGCTCGGCTTGCTCGACGACGGCTTCCGGTGAAACCCACGACTTGCCCCGCGAGCCGTCGGAGCCCTCGAAGTCCCAATCGGCGAGTCGGCGCAGACCCTCGAGGACCTCGTCGACCGTCGCCGGCAACAGGGAACCGAGGCCGAGCGCGACGCTCGAGTCGCCGCCGACGAGCATCCGGATCTTCCGGTGCACGTCGTGCGCCGGCGTGTCGATCCAGCCGGCGACCCGGCCCTCCTCGAGGTCGCGCCTGAGCGCATCTGCGCTGGTCAGGAGCCCAGCTCCACGCTGCGGTCACGCGCCGCACGGAGGGCTTCGATGAACGCCGACCGCACCGCCCTGGCCTCGAGGACCGACACCGCGGCCGCCGTCGTGCCACCCGGAGAGGTGACCTGCGCGCGGAGCACGGCCGGCACCTCGCCGGTGGACCGGAGCATCGCCGCCGACCCTTCGAGTGTTGCGTACGTGAGCGTCTCCGCGACGTCGCGCGGGAGACCGAGCGCGACGCCGGCGTCGACGAGCGCTTCGGCGACGAGGAAGACGTACGCAGGCCCCGATCCGGACAACGCAGTCACCGCGTCGAGTTTCGACTCGTCCAGCCACACGACGGGACCGACCGCGGAGAACACCGCGTCGGCGAGTTCGCGCGTCGCATCGCTCGTGTTCGTCCCCGCTGTGAGCGCGGTGACACCCTTCCCGACACGCGCTGGCGTATTCGGCATCGCACGCACGACGGACGCACCTTTCCCGAGCGCGTCTTCGATCGCCGACGTACGCATCCCCGCGACGATCGACACGAGTCCGCCGTCACGAAGCGATCCGGCAAGCTCGTCGAGCGCGCTGCGCGCGTCCTGCGGCTTCACCGCGAGCAGGACACCGCTCGCCGCTGCCGCAGCCGATGCTGCGTCCGGAGCCTTCGCGCATCCGAGCATCTTCGCGACATCGTCGGCGCGCGACGCGACGGCGTCGGTCACGACGATCTCCGCGGGTGACCAGCCGGCTTCGAGCAGTCCGCGCGCGAGCGCTTCGCCCATCATCCCGACACCGACGATCGCAAGTCGACGCGTCATTCGATCCCCCCGCGGCCTTCGGCATGAGTTGCACTCATGCCGACCTCCGGAGGGCTTCGCTCGAGATCCGCGATACGACGGCACCGTCGAGACACGATGCGATGAGCGCATCGACGTCGAGTGAGGCTTCGGCACTTCGACACGCTTCGATCGACGCCGCCGTCGCGGGCGAACGCGGAACGAATAGCGAGCAGCAGTCTTCGAAGGGAAGGATGGACGTCTCGTACGTCCCGATGCGTTGCGCCAGACGAACGATCTCCTGCTTGTCGTCACCGATCAGTGGACGAAGCACCGGCAACGTCGCGACGTCATCGACGCAGGCGATGTTCGCGAGCGTCTGCGACGCGACCTGGCCGAGGCTATCGCCGGTGACGAGGGCCTTCGCGCTCTCGGAGCGCGCGATGCGTGTCGCGATGCGGACCATGAGACGACGGTAGAGGACGACGCGAAGCTCCGGCGGGGCGTCCACGACGATCTGCTGCTGGGCGTTCCCGAGCGGGACGCTGTACAGGGTCGTCGGCCCCTGCCATCCGGCGATCAGCCGCGCGAGCTCGGTCGCCTTGCGTTCGCTGGACGTGTCGGTGAAGGGGGCCGAGTGGAAGTGGCAGAGAACGGCTTTCGCCCCCCGTTTGCAGATCCGGTACGTCGCCACCGGCGAGTCGATCCCCCCGGACAGGAGCGAAACCACCTTTCCGGACACCCCGACGGGGAGCCCGCCGGGCCCTTCGAAGCGGTCGGCGTACATCAGGGCGCGCTTCCCGACGATCTCGACGCGGAGCTTGACGTCGGGCGCGTCGAGGTTCACCCCGGCCACCATGGCGCGTTGCACGGCCGCGCCGAGCGCGACGTTGATCTCGTGCGACGTGAGTGGGAAGTCCTTCGTCGCGCGCCGCGCAGCGATCGCGAAGGTCTGGAAACTCCGGGACGACAAGAGCTCGATCGCCGTGCGCTCGAGCACATCGATGTCGGCGTCGACGACGACGGACGGCGCGTAGCTCGCGACGCCGAAGACGTGCCCGATCCGCTCCAGGACGAAGCCGGGTGGCGAGCCATCGGTATGGACGACGACGCGTCCGCTCAGCATCTCGACCCGCTGCTCGGCTCCGTCCAGGGCAGCGCGGAGGTTCTCTACGAGCCGCTTCTCGAAGTAGCCGCGGTTGCGGCCCTTGAGGCCGATCTCGTGGTAGTGGACGACGACGCCGTGCGTGCTCACGTCCCTACGGTACGCGCCACCGCGCAGCGCGAGCGGAGCACCGACGAGCGGACCCGACGGACCGAGGGCTACACTGTCCGAACGTTTCGGGGGAGGCCGATTGCCCAAGGATCGCGTACCGATCTTCGCGTTGCGCACGCTTCTCCTCCCGCATACCGATCTCGGTGTCCACGTCTACGAGGAGCCGTACCGCGAACTCGTCGCGCATTCGCTCGGCAACGGACACTCCTTCGGCGTCATCCTCGCCGACGCCACCGTCGGCACCCTCGCACGCATCGGCGGCTATGCCCGGCTCCCGGACGGACGCTACCTGCTCGAGCTCGAGGGGACGAAGCGCTTCCGCATCATCGACTCGCGCAGCAACGGATCGTATCCGCTCGCGCGCGTCGAGTGGCTGCACGAGCACATCGGGAACTTCGCCGAGGCGCGAAGCGCGGGCGAGGACGTCGCCGCGCTCTTCCAGATGTATCGCACGTACAGCGGGGACGGCGATCTCCCCGTCCATCTCCCAATCGATCCCATCGCGCGCTCGTTCGTCGTGGCGTCGCAACTCCGTGTCGACGTCGCCGAGAAGCAGCAGCTGCTCGAGTGCGAGGCCGCGGACGAACGGCTCGAAGCCGAGGTGCACATCCTTCACCGCGAGATCGAGCAACTCGAAGAGCTGCGCTCTACGCGCGCCTGAGCAGGTCCGAGATCTCTTTCGCGAGCACGGCGGTCTTCAGCTCGCCCTGGTGGACGGCGACGCGTGCGCCTGCCGCGTCATAGAACTGCGTGACCGGGAGACCGATGAGTGCTTGCGACTGCGTGACGTCGCGCCGCGGGTCGCCGACGCTTGCGTAGGTGACACCTTGTTGCGCGGCGAAGGTCGCCGCGGCCCGCGAGTCGTCTTGCACATCGACGCCGAGGAACGCGACGCGGCCCTCGTAACGCTTGGCGGCCGCTGCCAAACGCGGCATCTCCTGCTTGCACGGATCGCACCACGTCGCCCAGAAGTTAACGACGAGCGGCGTGCCCTTGAACGACGCGACCTTTGCGCGGAAGGCGGCAGGCGTGACATCCGCGATCGACGTCGGACCAGCTTGCTTCGCTCCGCACGCCGGCGCGACGAGCGCGACCACGACGATCAGCAGTGCCAGACGCCGCCGTGTCATGGCTCCTTCTTGGTCGATGTCTTTAGAGAACGCCTGAAACGCTCAGGGCGTTCCGGTTAGACGGGCGGGCTCGCGCCCGAACCGGCGAGGGCACGCTTGATGTCGGGACAGGCCGTGACCGACGCGTACGCGTCGAGGATCCCGTCAGCGGTGCGCGCCCACGGGAAGCGGTGCGCGAGCCGGACCGCGTTGTCGCCGAGCCTCGTCTGGGCCCCCGTGTCGGCGAGCACTCGCGAGAGCGCGGCCGCGAAACTCGGCGGGTCCCGCCGCTCGACGAGGTAACCCGACTCGCCGTCGCGGACGATCACGCGCAGTCCACCGACGGCCGTCGCGACGACGGGCGTGCCACACGCCGACGCTTCGAGCGCGACGAGACCGAACGACTCCGACGCGGACGGCACCACGACGACGTCGGCCGCGCGATACAGCTCCGGAAGTTCGTTGTGCCCCACCGGTTCCATGAACCGCAAGCGATCGGACACACCGAGCCGGCGCGCGGTGAGCCGAAGACGCATGCGTTCCCCGCCGCTGCCGCGCGGTGAGTCGCCGCCGACGATCGCGAGCTGCGCGTCGGGGATCATGCGTTTCAGATGACGCATCGCATCGACGGCGATATCCGTTCCTTTGAACGCTTGCAGACGTCCGACGAACACGACGAGGGGGTCGTCCGAGAAACCGAATCGTCGCTTCGCCGCCGCGCGGTCGCCGGGGACGAAGCGGTCGAGGTCGACACCGGGAGGCGCAACCCATATGCGGGACGGATCCGCGTCGTAGTACTCGATGAGCTGTTCGCGCTCGGTGTCCGTCGGCGCGATGATGCGGTCCGCCTCGCGGATCACTCGCACTTCGCCGCGCTTGCGGAAGAGCGGTTCCGGCGGATCGCCGGGCGAAGCGACGTCCTTCACACGCGCGAGCGTGTGGAACGAAACGACGAGCGGCGTTCCCCACAGACGCTTGAGGATCGCGCCGGCAACGCCGGACAGCCAGTAGTGCGCGTGGATCACGTCGTACGGTCCGTAGGGCAACACGCCTTCGGTGAACCGCCGGACGAGGCGCGGGAGCAGATCCTTGTGCACGGGACGCATCGGCCCCGCCTTGACGTGGATGACGCGGACGCCATCGAACATCTCGACGACGTCAGGCGAGTCGGGATCCGTCCGGCGTGTGAAGATGTCGGACCTAACGCCGCGCCGCGACATCTCGGCCGCGACCTCGCGGATGTAGACGTTCATCCCACCGGCGTCGCCCGAGCCCGGCGTCTCGAGCGGAGACGTGTGGACGGACAGGACGGCGACGCGGCATGTGGCCTCGGACATGGGCATCTATGGTAAGCCGCGCGTCTTAACGGGTGAGGAAGAGCTCCCAAACGGGACGGGGCACCGGCCCGAACCGCTTCTTGTACGCCTCGTCCCCGCGGAGGAAGTCGAACGAGCGCTTCTGTTCGGCGATCGACTGCTCGATGAGCGACCCGACGAGCACCATGCCCGGCGCGAGCTTCGCGAGATCCGGACGGAACGACGAGTTGTAGAGCGCGAGGGTGTCCCGGTAGTCGTAGCTGAAGGTGCACGCGACGGGTTCTCCGTCTAGGTCGAGGACGTCGAGGCGCGCGAGGCCGAACAGGAACAGGTCGGCCGCGAGGCGGCGGAAGAAGCGCTCGCGCTCCTCGGTGAAGAAACCGGCCTTTTCCCCCGGCGCCTTCCGATGGAACTCGAAGAACGCCGCGAGATCGGTCTCCCAGCCGACCTCGTGCGCGCGTCGCACCGTCCACTCACCGATCTCGCCGAGCCGGCGGCGTTTGCGCCGCATCTCGTGGCGGTCGTGTCCGTCGAGAGATGCCATGTATCCGTCGAACGTCTCCGGGAGGTCGATGACCGGAGCCACGTCCACCTGCTCCTTCGAGACCGACAAGTCGGAGCGGGACGCGACGTCTTCGAACACCGACAGCCATCGGACGCCGTCGAGCACCGAATGGAAACGGACGCGGTCGTAGCCACCGTCGTTGAACGCCCAGTCGAGGAAGAAGCGCAGCGTCTCGGCTTCGCGGCCGGGTACCGCGACCGGGACCTGCTCGTCGGTCACGTCCTGGGAGCCGAGCATGTTCAGGAGGCCGTCGGAACCCCCGGACGTCGCGAAGATCGCGACGGGCGCGTCGTCGTCCCACACGAGACCGAGGATCAGATCGCCCGTGCCGAGTGTCTCCCACCACGCTCGAAGCCACGCGGGATGCGCGAAGACACCGGCCTCCGCATCCTGCTCGAGGATGCGCTCCCACGGTTGCACGACATCGGGCGAGAACGTGTCGTAGAGCGCCAAACGGAGGCTCACCCCGAAACATTAGGGGAAAGGTGAAGAGACCCGCGCGGGGTGCGCGGGTCTCTTCGGGGGGTGCGGGGAGGGGATCTAGGAAACCTTGGCTGTGGTGCTGGTCTTCGGAGCCTTCGCCGACGTCTTCGACGCCGGTGTGCCGTTCTCACGTCCGACGGCCTTCTCGATGCGGCCGCGGATGTCCGAGAACTGCTTGCGAGCGTCGTCGCGGAACGTCTCCGCCTGCTTGCGCGCGTTCTCGGGGAACTGCTCGATCTGCTTGCGAGCTTCCGTCGGGAACTCACGCACCTGCTCGCCGAACTTCTTGGCGTCGGAGCGCACCCGTTTGGCGACCTTCTCGCCGCGCGTCTGCAGTTCCTTCACCTGCTCGCGGACCTTCGGCTCGATCTCGCGAGCCTGGTCGATGATCGAGGTGTTGCGGAGCTTGTTCGTCCGCTCGACGACGATCTTCACCGCCGGGAGCTCGCGGACCTTCTCGGCCGCGAGGTCGGCAGCTCCCACTGCTACGTACAAACCACGCTCGATGGCGCTCACTGCTCCTCACCTCCTGTTGATTGACGGCGTCCTCGTCGCTCGACGGTCTCCGTCCGGAGCCGTTCGTATGTCTCGGCGAGCTCACGCCGCTGTCCGTCGGTCAGATCGGGGTCCCGGAGGATGGACCGCAGGACGCTCGAATCGGTGCCCTGTGGTTCAACGTCCAAGATCCCGGCCTGCGTGAAGATCGTCTCGGCCGATACCTCGAGGGCCGTGGCGATCCCCTTCAGGATCTTCGCGCTCGGCTGCCGGAGCCCCCGCTCGATCTGGCTCAAGTAGGGGTTGCTGACACCCGCGCGCTCGGCGAGCTTCCGCAAGGACAGCTGGGCCTTCCGGCGCTGGTCCCTGATGTAGGTCCCGACGTCGGAGAGGCTCTGCGGACGCGTACCGTTGTCACTCACGCCCCGAGCATACCCCGATTTCATAACCTTTTGCAAGCGCTCGTGAATCTATGCACAAGTTATCAACAGCTGTTGATGCAGGTCAGGGCCGTTGACTCTTCACCCAACGGAGCAGGGTGGTGAGTGCTAGCTCTTCGGAGTCAGCGCAAGCGAGCGAGCGGGAGCTCGAGGCCGTTCTTGTACCGGCCGGCGAGCTCGTCCTCGATGGCGTCGATCACCCGGTGGAGGCTGCGGCGCACGTCGGAGAGCTCGCGCTCGGCCCCCTCGAGCCGTCCGAGCAGGTCCTCGATGGCGTCGTCGGTGAGGTCGGGCAGGTCGGCGAGGTGGATCTCGGACAGCACCCGCTCGGCCCCCCGGCGGCCGGCGACCTCGGAGGCGCGCAGCGCGACGGCATGCCGGGCCCCGCGGGACGAAACGCCCGGCTCCCCGAGGGCTCCCACGAGGGCGTCGACGCTCCGGCGCGTGCCACGCCCGCCTCGGCGGCTGAGCAGTTCGTCCGAGAGGAGCGCGATCCGCCCGTGCAGGTTGCGCCGGACGTAGGAGATCGCGTCCTCCTCCTCACGCGAGTCGCGGAGACGGGAACGCAGCTCGCCCGGCGTCGCGGACGAGAGGTCGCCCGTGAAAGTGGGGTCGAGGACCCGGTCGATCCTGCGCCTGAACTCGCTCACGTCCCTACTCATCGACACCTACGTCATCGGCAGAGATGCCCAACAGGTGTAGCGGGTAGTCCTACGGATGGGTGACCTCAGGCGTGGAAGATCGTCGCGAGGACGAGTCCTACGAGGAGCAGCGCTCCGGCGCGGCGCGAGTGCACGAAGGCGACGGGCGCGTACCAGAGCGGCCAGACGGGGTTGCCCTTCGGCGGCTCGGACGGCTTCGGCTTGCTGTACGCCTTCCACACCTCAACGAGGCGCGGGATCGCGAGGAGCGCGAGGAGCGAGAAGAGCGGCAGCGCGCGGAACGCGACCAACACGACGAGCGACACGTAGAAGCCGACCATCATGCCGACCGTGATCGCACGGGCGCGGCGTTCGCCGAGCAGGACGGGGAGCGTCCCGACGCCCTTCGGTCCGTCCCACGGGATCTTGTCGATGTGCTTGCCCATGAGAACGGTCGTCGACAGCAGTGCGAAGGGGATCGACGCGAGAACGATCTTCAGCGGGATGTGTCCGGTGGCAGCGAAGTACGTGCCGCCGACCATCAGGGGGCCCCAGACGATGAGCACGGTTGGCTCGCCGAGGCCGCGCTTCTTCAGGCGCAGCGGCGGTGCCGCGTACCCGGCGCTCAGGATGAACCCCGCCAGCGCGAACGCGACGATCGGCCAGCCGCGGTACACGGTCAGCGTGACGAGGACGCCGAGCGACATCAGGTTCACGACGACCGCCGCGGCCCACATGCCGCGCTCGGAGATCAGTCCGGACAAGATCGGGTGCGGCGCGTAGAGCGCGCGCGGGTAGTTCTGCGTGTCGATGGACGACTCGAGGTCGAAGAGGTCGTTCATGAGGTTGTTCGCAGCGTGCGCGAGCAGGAGGCCGAAGCCCGAGAGACCGAAGAGCCACGGGTTGAAGCCGGCGTGGTGCACGGCGAGGAGTCCACCGATCGCCGCGGACGTGACCGTCAGCGGGAAGACGCACGCCCGGACGAGCACGAGCCACTTCGAGACCACGTCGACCTTGCCGGGCGGTGGGTTGCACGTCCGCAGGACGAATCCCCACCGCCACAGGAGAGGTTTCTTCGTCCGTTCGCGCGTCTGGGCCATCGACGGAACCAGGTTACCGGCCCGGCGACGCCGGTATCGAAACCGCTCAGTCGGCGGGGTGAAGCGGCATGCGCCCGCCGTCGGTGTGACCGGAGATCACGTCGCGATCAGCCGGAGTGCCCAGTAGAACGCCGGCGCCACGAACAGCAGGCCGTCCAACACGTCGAGCGCGCCGCCGAGGGGGCCGAGGTAGCTCCCGGAGCTCTTCACGCCGGCACTCCGTTTGATCGCCGAGAACGCGAGATCGCCGACGGGCGTTAGCACGCCGATCCCTGCGCCGAGCGTGAGCCCCGTTGCAACATCGAACGGCGGGTTCATCACGATCCCCGCGATCAGACCCACGAGCACGCTCACCGCGAAGCCTGCGGCTGCCCCTTCCCACGTCTTGCTCGCGGAGATGTTCGGTGCGAGGCGGTGACGACCACGCGCGCGTCCGACGGCGAAGCCGACGGCCTCGTTGCCGAAGACGGCGAGACCGAGCATCAGCAGTGCTTTGAACCCGACGCGCGGGACGGACCGAACGAGGAGGACGTGCGCACCGAGCGCGCCGATCACCGCGAAGGCCGCGACGGTCGCCGCGAGGTCGGTCGTGATCCCGACGGACGGCTGCACGCCGGCTTCGTTCAGCAGGACGCGGCTCACGAGCAGCACGAGGACGAGTCCCGCAGCGACGGACGGCATCAGTTGCAGTCGTCCGCTGTAGCCGCACCAGAGGAGGCCGAGCGTCGCGCCGGCGCCGAGCGCGAACGTGAGTCGGTGTCCGATCGGTGCGAGCAGTTGGCGCATGTCGTAGTACGCGACGATGCAGAGCGCGGCGAAGAAGACGGACGTCTCGACTCGTCCGACGAGCATGACGGCAAGGGCGGCTCCGCCGAGCGCGAGCCCGATGACGACGTGCATGCGCGCGGAGCGCGGGGCGAGCAGCGGTTCGGTCATCCGCTACGGATTCTCGCGAAATCGTGGGCCGCCAGGGATTCGAACCCCGGACACCCGGGTTAAAAGCCCGGTGCTCTAACCAACTGAGCTAGCGGCCCTCCGGGCAAATCGTACTTGGTCGCGGGTGTGACGACTTCACTGCGCGAGTGCGTATTCGTACGCAGATGCCAACAGGACGTCGCCATATGGTGCTGCTCGTCCAGCTCATGGAGGGGAGCGATGAGGCGCGCGCGCAGGCTTCTTCTTGGTCTCTTGATCATCGGATCGGTCGGCAGTCTCAGCCCGGCGGCGCGTGCCGCCGGCGCACCGCGCCCCGAGACGATCACGTGCGGCGAGCCGATCGATCACAGCATCACCGTCACGAACGACCTTTTCGAATGTCCGGGGGACGGCATCGTCAGCGCGGCCGACGGGATCGTCATCGATCTCGCCGGCCACGAGATAGGTGGAAAGGGTTCGGGCACAGGCTTCAACAACACCAACAGCCATGTCACTCTCAAGAACGGAACCATCACGGGCTTCTACCAAGGCATCGTCCTCGGGGGAGGCTTGGGAAACGTGGTTCGCAACGTGCACTCCACGTCGAACGGCTATGACGGACTTGTCCTTGTGGGTTCGTCGGACGTGATCAGAGACAGCACGTTCACGGAAAACGGATTCCACGGCGTCACTATCTGCGGCGACTCGAATCGCCTGACTCGAAACAGCGCGACGCTGAACACCCACATCGGATACTGGCTCGACTGCAGTGGGTCGTCGCTATCGGCGAACAACAATAGCTTCACCTCGAATATCGCCGACGACAACGGCTCGAATGGGATCCAGATCAACGGGGACGTCAACAACCCAGTGCGGGGCACGAAGCTGCGACTGAACAAAGCGAGCGCCAACGGCTACAGCGGGATCTCGCTTGAAGGTTCGCTCGACAACACGGTGTCGCACAACACCGCATCGTCCAACACGAAGAGCGGCATCGCCGGAACGGGTGGTATCACTGGAGCGCTCACGTACAACCGGACGACCGGCAACACGGAGCGCGGGATCTACGTCTCAGCGAGCAGTGATCTCCACGTCATCGGCAACACGGTCGCGCGGAACGGCGAAGACGGGATGCTGTTCGACGCGGGCTCGAACAACAACGTCGTTCGCTACAACAAGAGCTCCGGCAACGCCTTAGCGGGGATCTCGGTCACGAACAGCAGCACCGGCAATACGGTCACGTCGAACAGCGCCGTGCACAATGGCTTCCACGGGATCTTCTCGGACACCTCTGATCTGACGATCAAGCGCAACCGGACGAACAACAACGGCTTCTTCGCCGGGACGGCCGACGGAACGGGCCTCGGGATCGATGTCCCGGCCGGGACGATCAACTCGGCCAACAGGGCGGCTCACAATGACGACCCGCATCAGTGCCAGGCGTCGGACGTGAACTGCTACCGCGCGTAAGACTCGGGCCCCGGCGACGGCGTGCTCCGGTGATACCCTGAATCGCTCTACGGGGGCGTGGAGCAGCTCGGAGTGCTCGCCACCCTGTCAAGGTGGAGGTCGCGGGTTCAAGTCCCGTCGCCCCCGCTGGCTCGGCCAGGTAGCTCAGTTGGTAGAGCACGGCACTGAAAATGCCGGTGTCGCCAGTTCGATTCTGGCCCTGGCCACTTCCATGATCCGCGCGATGGGTATCGCGCGTCCCGTGTGACACACGGATTCGCCTCAGCAGCCCCGCGAGCATCATCGGGCTAGAGGCAAGCACCAGGAAGGAGGTGCCGTCATGGGGCTCCTCACCGCAGTAGCGGTTGCCGTGATGCTCGCTGGCGCAGTGATGATCTTCGCCGGTTACGGAGACGGCGGCGTGTGGATCGCCGCGATCACCGCCGGCATCGCGATGGTTGCGATCATCCGGACGCGACACGGCAAACCCCGCCTCGGCGCCTAGTCGTCCACGCGAACGGCTAGATGTTCGGCAGTCCGCTCGGGTCCGGCGTGGCGCTCGGGTCGGGTGTGTCCGTCGGCGTCGGTGTCGGCGTCGCCTTCGAGTGCTTCGGCGCCGGCGTCGGGAACAAGCTCCGGCCGTCGACGACCCCGTCGTTGTTCGGGTCCGGTGATGGGGTCGGTGTCGCGAGTTGCTGGTCGATCGGCGTCCCCGCTGCCTGCTCCTTGAGCGCGTGGACGAACTGGTACGGCGTCAGGTCCCGACAGCCGCTCGCCGCGCACACCTGGACGGGCCCGCCCTTCCAAGCGAGCAGCAGCATGATCTCGCGGAAACAACGCTCGGTCCCGCACTTCGTGATCTGGCTGAGGTTGTGCATCGTCGCGTCGCCGGTCTGGACGTCCACGTTCTGCACCTGGTTCGTCGCGTCGACGGTCACGCCACCACACGGACCACCGCCCCCCGTCACACCGATGATCTGTCCGGCTAAGGCTGTTCCGCTCTTCGCGTTCGCCACCTGGTTCACGTTCACTTTCACATTGCCGCGCTGAAGCGACGGATCGAGGAACACGAAGCTCTTGTTGTCGGCGAGCGCGTTCCCGCTCTGGACGTCGGTGTTCGCGACGAGGTTGTGCGCGTGAACCGTGATGTGCGCGCAGCCACCGACGCCATCGACGCCGAGGATCTGTCCCGCGACGGCGTCACCCGACTGCGCGTTCGCGGTCTGGTTGACGTCGATCTGGTCGTTGCCGTTCTGTGCGTATCCGGCGGTGACGTACGTGAGGTTGAAGTTCGAGACGCGCGCATCGCCGGTCTCGACGCTCGAGTTCGTCACCGTGTTGTCCGCGTTGAGGGTGATCTCGCGACACGTGCATCCGCCGACGTGGAACGGCCCCATCGGTGTATCGACGGTTCCCGGAGTGAGCGGCGCCGAGAGGGGCGTCGTTCCCCAGCCGAAGCTGTCCGCGGACGCGAGCACGGTCAGCGAGGGATGGAACGTCGACGCGAGCAAGGCAAGCCACGGCCCGATGGCGAGCGTCAGAACTGCGAACCAGCTGCCTGCCTTCCGCATGGCTCCCTTCGACCCGCGCGGGAGCCTATCACCGCATGGTCAGTTCAGTGACTCGAACCGCCTCGGCGCGGACCAACGCTCGTTAACGCGCCGGTAGAAGAGTCCGGCCTTCATCCCGTCGCCGTCCCCGAGCGCCTCGATCGCGGTCCAGACGTCGCTCGACGAGTGGTCGTCGGCGAGTTCGTCCGGGTCGAAAAGTGTCGCGACCGTCGCGTAGTCGAGCTCGAGGAGCGAGTCGGGGTCGAAGGTGGCGAGCCACTCCTTGAGCTCGTACACCATGCCGACGATCACCGGGTGCACGATCCCGCCGGACAGCGCGTCCAGCGCGGACGTCACTCGATCTCGCGCGACGCGGATCATCGTTTCGTAGCGGATCGTCAGATGGTCGCCGCGGTCCTCGATGCGCCGCTCCGCGTCGTCGAAGCAGACGAACCACCGGACGGGCACGTGCCACACGGCCTGCACGACCGACGGACGGATCCCGGGCTGCGTCCGGCGTATCGACTCGAGCTCGGCCCTCGCGCGAGAGACCTCGCGCTTCGCGAAGAACATCTCGGCGACGGAATCGGGGATGGTCCGCTCGAATGCGACGAGCCCGAGCAGATCGCGCAGCCGTGTGTGCGCGGGACAGACGAGCGTCTGATCCTCGACGATCTTGGTGTACACCTCGCGGCATTCGTCGGCAGCGATCAGCCCGAGTGCATTACGGGGCGTCGGAGACAACCCGTCGCCACAATCCCGCACGAGCGTCTGCTCGGCCTCCGAGAGCGCGTGCAGGGGCTGATACACGCGGAGGTAGGAGCAACATAGTCGCGCAGACATGACGGCCATGAGTGTAGAGGCTGTGAGCAGGACGTACCCTTGAATCGTGGACGTCTTCGATCGGGCTCGCCACTACGAACGTGTCGTCTACGCGCAGGACGAAGCCGCCGGACTGAGAACGATCGTCGCGATCCACTCCACGCGACTCGGTCCGGCGCTCGGCGGAACGCGCATCCAGCCCTACGCGTCGGAGGACGAAGCACTCGAAGACGTGCTGCGTCTCGCGGAGTCGATGACGTGGAAGGCCGCCGCAGCCGGGCTCGATCTCGGAGGCGGCAAAGCCGTGATCATCGCAGATCCCGCACGCGACAAGACGGAACCGTTGCTCCGAGCGTATGCACGCGTCATCGAATCGCTCGGCGGACGCTTCATCACGTCCGTCGACGTCGGCTCGAGCGTCGAGGACCTCGACGAGATGCGCCGCGAGACCGACTACGTGGTGGGCGTCTCACCGGCGTACGGCGGGAGCGGTGATCCGTCCCCCGTCACGGCCGCCGGCGTTGCGAGCGCGATCCGTTCGTGCGTCTATCACACGTTCCACGACGCGAGCGTGGCCGGACGTCGCATCGCGATCCAGGGTGCGGGCAAGGTCGGGTACCACCTCGCGGGGATCCTGAAGCACGAGGGCGCCGACGTTGTCGTCGCCGACCCGAACCTCGACGCCGTCGCGCGTGCTGTCTCGGACTTCGGTGTGGAGACGACGGCCGCCGACACCGTCCTCGAAGCGGAGTGCGACATCCTCGCACCGTGCGCGCTCGGCGGCGTGATCAACGAGGACACGATCCCGCGCCTCAAGTGCCGCGTCGTGTGCGGCTCGGCGAACAACCAGCTGGCCACGATCGCGGACGGCGACGCGCTGCGTCGCGACGACATCCTCTACGCGCCGGACTTCATCGTGAACGCCGGCGGCCTCATCAGCGTCGCGGACGAGATGGTCGGCTGGCACCACGACCGCGTGATGGCGCGTGTCGACAAGATCGGACGCACGCTGCTGGACATCTTCCACCTCGCTCAGGTGGAGAACGTCTCGACCGCGGAAGCAGCCGTCGAACACGCGAAGCGTCGCATGGCGACGATCACCGCGCTCAACCGCTGACGTCGGCGAGCGCGCGTTCGAGCGCTGCAGCTGCGATGGACGGAGCGAACTCCGACTCCATGCGGGCTCGTCCGGAGCCTCCGAGCTTCGCGCAGAGTCCGGGATCGCGACGGAGCGCCTCCAAGATCGACGCGACCTGTTCGGGCTGCGGTTCGTCCAGCACGTAGCCGGTGACGCGGTCCGCGACGGCTTCGGACGAACCGCCGCATCGTCCGGCGATGCATGGGATCCCGGACGCCTGCGCCTCGAGGTAGACGACGCCAAAGCCCTCGGTGTCGAGGCCCCCTAGGCGGTCGGTGCACGGCATACAGAACGCATCCGCCGCCGCGTAGTACTCGGGAAGTTCCTCGTCCGGGACGAGGCCCCGGAACGTGGTGCGATCTTCGATACCGAGCTCGCGCGCGAGCTTCTCGAGCGAGGCCCGCTCCGGTCCCTCACCGGCGAAGAGGCCGAAGACCCCGTCGACGGAGGCGATGGCGCGCAGGAGGACGTCCGCGCCCTTGCGCTTCACCATGCGGCTGCAGAAGAGGACGATGAATCGTCCAGCGGCGGGAACGCTCGAACGCACGCGAGCGCCGCTGACGTCGAGCGAGAACCGATCGGTGTCGATGCAGGGGTGGAGCATCGCCATCCGGGCCTTTCCCTTCGTCACCTTCTCGACCGCGCCACGCGTGAATGCGCTGTTCGTGAACACGACATCCGCGGACGTGAGCGTCGCGCGCAGCGCGCGTCGCGCGAACGGCACACGCGCCGGCAACAGGACGTCCCCCGTCCCGTGCGTGACGACCGTGTAGGGAAGACCTGTGGCCGAGCGAACGGCGGGACCGAGCCGTCCGAGCGGCAGCGCCGCGAGGAAATGAACGGCATCGACGTCGAGTCGCCGCACCGCGCCTACGATGCCTCCGTAGACCGACCTCGCAGCACGCAGGTACGAACCCGGGAGCCGGACGACCTCGTACGACATCGCTTCGTCCACCGCTTCGTAGCCTTCGCGCGCCGGTGCGACGACGGCGATGTCGCGCGGGTCGAATCCCTTGCAGAGGTTCGTCAGGTACGACTCGATGCCGCCGAGCTTCGGTGGGAAGTCGTTGGTGACGAAGAGATGACGCAAGGGCTAGGACACTTCGACGACGAACTCGATCTCGACCGGGATGTCGAAGGGGAGCTCGGAAACGCCGACGGCTGCGCGCGCATGACGTCCAGCATCGCCGAACACGTCCTGGAGCAGCTCCGACGCACCGTTCGCGACCTTCGGCTGCTCGCCGAAACCGGGCGCGCTCGCGACGTAGACGGTGAGCTTGACGACGCGCGTCACGCGCGACAGGTCGCCGACCTCAGCCTTGATCTGCGCGAGACCATTCAGACAGGTGACTTTCGCGAGTTCCTGCGCCTGCTCGACGGTCACGCCGGCGCCGACCTTCCCGGTGATGCCCGTGCCGAAGGGGCCTTGTCCGGAGACGAAGACGAGGTTGCCGGTGCGTACGCATGGCACGTAGGCGGCGACGGGCTTCGGCGCCTCCGGCAGTTCGAGACCGAGTTCCTTCAGTCGCTGCTCGGGATCCACATCAACCTCCCTGTCCGTCCGGGTGGGGGTGCGCGTCGCGCACCTCGAGCTCGCCGCGTGCGATCGCTCGCAGATCGCGCAGCAGTCGCGTCATCGCGCCGAGCAGGAACATCGTCATCGCGACGATCCCGAAGGCGAGCACGTACGGCGAGACGCGCAGGTACGGCTCGGGGAAGAGGAAGATCGATGCGCCGACGAGCGCAAGGAAGCCGACCACCGTGAGCACGCCGAGGCGATCGGCTGCGAGGTCGAGGCAGAACATCGCGATCCCGAAGCAGAGGACGGCGAAAGCCGCCCACGACCCGTTGAGGGTGATCATCCCGTAGACCGCGAGCGCGATCGCGAGGAGCCCGCATACACCGACGGGGCCGTTCGACGGATGGAAGAGCTCGAAGACGACACCCACGAGCCCGACGAGCAAGAAGAGGTAGACGATCGACGGCTTCGCCGCCGCGTGCAAGGCACCGCCGACGAGCCCAAGTTTGCGGAATCGGATCTCCGTTGTGTTCGGATCGACGGCGAGCCGGACGGACCGGCTCCCGACGCTCAGTGTCGAGCCGTCGAGGTGCTGCAAGAGATCGGTGACGGCCACCGCCGTGCCGTCGGCGAGATGTTCGCGCACCGCCGTCCGCGGACCGACCGAGTGATCGAACGGGATCGGACGATTCGAATGAGCACCCATCTGTTTCAGCGTCGCGATGGAGTGCGAACCTGACCCGGACGCGAGGTTGTCGGTCCGGATCGGGCCAAGACGCGATCCCGGCGCCATCGATGTGTAGTGCGCCGCGATCGCGACGAGCGCCGCCGAGTTCGACGCGACGCCGTCGGGCGGGATCCACACCGCGATCGGAACGCGCGAGGCGGTGACGCGATCGAGAACATCCGCGCCGCGCACGTCGCCGACGGCGCCGCGAGAATCGAGCTGGATGACGACGAGTTGCGCCTTGTCGCGGTTCGCGTCCTTGATCGTCGAGGCGATCGCGTGCTCCGCCGGCGCATCGATGATCCCGGTGATCTCGACCACTTCGACACGCCGCATGCTTCGTCCCGTCGCCGCTGCCGGAACGAATGCAGCGGCGAGCAGCACGGCGCCGAAGAAGATGACTGCCCGTCTCATCGCGCGTACACGATAGCCTCGGCCTACCTTGTCGACCCCGCAGATCCCGAAAGGGAAGCCGGATCGCCCGGTCGAGGACGTCAAGCTCCTCGACCGACGCGACCCCAGCTTCCTCGAGACGGACGCCTGGCTCGCGCTCAAGGTCAACTCGGAATTCGTCGGCGGACTCGACGCCCTCGCCCGGATCCCCCTTGCGGTCGCGGTCTTCGGGTCGGCGCGGATCGGGTCCGACGACCCGATGTACGAAGCCGCGCGCACGATCGGGCGGGCCCTCGCGGACGAAGGATTCGGCGTGATCACCGGCGGCGGCCCCGGCGTGATGGAAGCCGCGAATCGCGGCTGCCAGGAGGGCGGCGGGTACTCGATCGGCTGCACGATCGAGATCGAACGCTACGAGCCGGCCAATCCATACCTCGACCTCCATCTGCACTTCAGCTACTTCTTCAATCGCAAGACGATGTTCATGAAGTACTCGGAAGGCTTCGTCGTCCTCCCCGGCGGTTTCGGGACGCTCGACGAGCTCTTCGAAGCTCTCGTCCTGATCCAGACGGGCAAGGTCCATCACTTCCCCGTCGTCCTGTTCTCGACCGAGTACTGGAGCGGGCTCGTCGACTGGTTGAACGGCCGTCTCGTCGCCGAAGGCAAGATCCGTCCGGACGAAGCACAGCTCTTCTCCGTGACCGACGACCCGAAGGAGGTCGCTCGGCTCGTGGGCGAGGCCTGCCGGTCGAAGCATTGATCGACGTCCTCACGCTGACCGACGGCGGCCAGCAGCCCGGCGTCGCAGCGAGCTTCATCGCGACCTTCATCGCTTCCGCGTCGCACACACTCGACATCGCGCTCTACGACCTCGCGCTCCGTGGCGACACGTCCGCCACCATCGAGAAAGCCGTCAACGACGCCGTTGCGCGTGGCGTCGACGTGCGGCTCGTCCGGAACGCTTCGTTCGGCAAACCGATCCCGGTGCCGCCGCCGCCGCACGACGATCAGTCACCGCTGCACGCCGCGAAGAGCGAGGAGATCCCCGGCGTACCCGATCTCATGCACCACAAGTACGTCGTTCGCGACGGCGAAGCGGTGCTCACGGGCTCGACGAACTGGACGCAGGACTCGTGGACGCGTGAGGAGAACGTGGTCCTGACCGTCCCGTCGGCGGAGATCGCCGCGGCGTACACGCGCAACTTCGACGAGCTCTGGACGAAGCACGTCGTGCAAGACACGGGGCGCTACACGATGGACCCGGTCGACGTCGGCAGCGCGACGGTGCGCGCGTGGTTCTGCCCCGGACGCGGCCCTCGTCTCGCGCATCGCATCGCCGGTGCGATCGCGTCCGCGACGGAACGGATCCGCGTGTGCTCGCCCGTCATCACGAGCGGACCCGTCCTCGGCACGCTCTGCGAGGTGGCCGCAGCGCACAAGGTCGATCTGTCCGGCTGCTACGACGGGACACAGATGGACGACGTCCTACGGCAGTGGCGCGCCGAGGGTCAGGCCGTGTGGAAGATCGACGCCTTCGGCTCCCTGATCGCGAAAGCACCCTTCGGACGGAAACGTTCCACCCCGTATTCGCCGATGGCTGTGCATGACTACATGCACGCGAAAGTGACGGTGTGCGACGACCGCGTCTTCGTCGGCAGTTACAACCTTTCCCACTCCGGCGAGGAGAACGCGGAGAACGTCCTCGAGATCGAGGACGCAGGCCTCGCCGAGAAGATGACGGCCTTCATCGACGCGGTTCGGTCCCGCTACACCCTGTAGACTCGTCGCTTCGGGACGTAGCGCAGCTTGGTAGCGCGCAGCGTTCGGGACGCTGAGGTCGCGGGTTCAAGTCCCGCCGTCCCGACTCAGCCGTTTTGGGGGTTGTTGTGGGAGACATCAGCGTCGGTCCACCGGCGGACGAGGCCGAGCTCGAGGCCCTCGGGGACCAGCGCACCCGGACCTACAACCAGTCCCGCGAAGACGCCGCGGAGTGGGTCGACCAGCGTCGCGCGAACCTCCAGGACGTACGCGTGGTCCGCTCCGGCGGCACCGTCGCGGGCGGCCTCGTCCTGATCCCGATGGGTCAGTGGTTCGGCGGGCGATCCGTCCCGATGACGGGTATCGGCGGCGTCGGCATCGAACCGCAGCATCGTGCCGGCGGTCTCGCGTCGGCGCTCATGCGATCGGTTGTCGAGGAGCTGCAAGCGAGCGGGTGCGCACTCTCTGCGCTGTATCCCGCGACGCAACCCGTCTATCGCCGAGTCGGCTACGAGCTTGCCGGCTCCTACCTGAACTACCGCGTCGAGACCGACCTGATCGACACGCGTGACCGTGAGCTCGATGTCGATCTGGTCGACGATCGCGCGACATTCCAGGACCTGTACGCCACGCGTGCACGTACTACGTCCGGGAACCTCGACAGGAGCGAATGGTATTGGGACCGCGTCCTCGACCCACCGAAAACGACGCAGCATCGCTACGTCGTCAGGGGGCCGGACGGGCCCGAGGGCTACGTCCTGTTCACGCAGCCGTCACCGAGCGGGTGGATGTACGACCTCGCACTTCGCGACGTCGTCGCGCTCACGCCCCGCGCCGCCCGCCGGCTGTGGACCTTCTTCGCCGATCACCGTTCCTTCGCCGGAAAGGTCAAGTGGACGGGCCCGGCCGGCGATCCGTTCACGTTCCCGCTCCGCGAGCAGTCGTGGGAGCTCGACCGCAGCTGGTCGTGGATGCTCCGCGTGATCGACGTCGAACGCGCGCTGGCCGAACGCGGCTATGCGTCAACGCTCGAAACCGAACTCGCGGTCGAGATCGTCGACGACCTCCTCCCGGCGAACAACGCCACGTTCACCCTCGGTGTGTCCGGAGGGAAAGGCGAAGTGACCCACAGCGGGAGCGCCGCTCTGAAGATCGACGTCCGCGGCCTCGCACCGCTCTACACCGGCTTCATGTCGGCCGACGATCTGAACGTGGCCGGATACATCGACGGTCCGGACGAAGCACTCGCGCGGGCGACGGCGATCTTCGCCGGCCCGGCCCCCTGGTTGGCCGACTTCTTCTAGGAGATCCCGAGAACGAGTTCGGCCGTCTGGATCGCATTCAGCGACGCGCCCTTGCGCAGGTTGTCACCGCACGCGAAGAGCGTGAGCCCGTTCTCGAGGATCGGGTTGCGTCGCACGCGACCGACGAGCACGTCGTCGATCCCCGTCGCCTGCTGGGGCGTCGGGTAGACCTTCCGGACAGGATCGTCGAGCACGCGCACGCCGGCGAAGTCCGCGAGCACGTCGCGTGCTTCGTCCGGCGACATCTCACGTTCGAGCGAAATGGAGAGCGACACCGAGTGACCGACGACGACGGGGACGCGCACGGCCGTCGCCTGCAGGACGAGTCCCTCGGTACCGAGGATCCTTCGCGTCTCCGCTTGCATCTTCTGCTCTTCCGTCGACTCGTCCGATCCGTCCTCGAACTTCTCGCACTGCGGGAAGACGTTGAACGCGAGCGGGTACGGAAACGCAACGGGGTCGGGCAGGTCGAGCTTCGCGAGACCCCAGAGCGCGTCGGTCTGGTCGAGCGCTTTGTTCGTCGTTTCGAGGAGCTCCGCGACGGCGTCGCGGCCGACGCCGGACACCGATTGGTAGGACGAGCTGATCACCGCCCGGACACCTGCTGCGCGGTGCAAGGGCGCGAGGGCCATGACGGCGACGGCCGTCGTGCAGTTCGGCGAGGCGATGATCCCGTTGTGTGTGTGCGCCGCGTCGCCGTTGATCTCGCGGACGACCAGGGGCACCGACGGATCGAGGCGGAACGCCGACGACTTGTCGCTCACGATCGCACCGGCCTCGACCATCCTCGGCACCCACTCGCGCGCGAGCGACGCCGAGGTCGCGTTCAGGACGACGTCGAGTCCGTCGAAGTTGGCGTCTTCGAGCGCCTGGACCTCGACCTCGCCGCCGGCCCAGGGGAGCTTGCGTCCGGCCGACCGCCTCGAGGCGAAGACACGCAGCTCGTCGACCGGGAACTTCCGTTCGCGCAGCAGCGCGAGCGTGATCTGTCCGGTCGCGCCTGTGGCGCCGACGACACCGATGCGGAAACCCATAGGAGCTACTACGTTACAGGTCTTCTTGCGGGTGTTCGGCCCGCATCACGACCTCTTCCGAGAGCCTGAAGCGGTCGTGGACGGCCCGGACGGCCGTCGAGACCTGATCCTCGCGGATGATGCACGAGATGCGGATCGGCGACGTCGAGATCATCTCGATGTTCACGCCCGCCGCGGAGAGCGCCTCGAACATGTCGGCCGTCACACCGGGGTGCGTCTTCATACCGGCACCGACGAGACTCACGCGCGCGATGCGCTCATCCCGCGAGATGTCCATCGCGCCGATCGCCTTCGAGACCTCGGAGATCCCCTCCCACGCCTGGTCCACGTCGTGCCGCGGGACCGTGAACGAGATGTCGGTGCGTCCTTCGTGCGACACGTTCTGCACGATCATGTCGATGTTCACACCGCGCTGCTCGAGTGCACGGAAGAGCTTCGCAGCAACACCGGGCTGGTCGGGCACGCCCACGAGCGTCAGCTTCGCCTCGGACGAGTCGTGCGTGACGGCAGAGATGATCGCCTTCTCCATCATGCGTTCGTCGGCTCCTCTGATGAACGTGCCGTCCGTCTTCGCGAAGGACGAGCGTACGTGAACGAGCACACCTTGGTTCCGTGCGAGCTCGACGGAGCGAGCTTGCAACACGCGCGCACCCGTCGACGCCATCTCGAGCATCTCTTCGTAGCTCACGGCGTGGAGCTTCCGAGCCTGCGGCTCGAGCCGCGGATCGGCCGTGTAGACGCCGTCGACGTCGGTGTAGATCTCGCACATCTCGGCCCCCAGCGCGGCGGCGAGCGCGATCGCCGTGAGGTCGGACGCACCCGGGCCGAGCGTCGTGATGTCTCGCGTCTCTTCGGAATAGCCCTGGAAACCCGCGATGATGGGGATCGTCCCTTGCTCCAGCGCAGCAACGATGCGGGTCGGACGGATGTCGGAGATGCGCGCTTTGCCGTGCAACGCGTCGGTGACGATCCCCGCTTGCGAGCCGGTATATGACGCGGCTACGTGACCGAGCGTGTGCAACGCCATCGCGACGAGCGCCACCGAGATCCGCTCGCCGGACGACAACAGCATGTCGAGCTCCCGTGGCGGTGGCTGCGTCGACACCTGCATCGCGAGCTCGCGGAGTTCGTCCGTCGTGTCGCCCATCGCGGACACCACCGCGACGACCTGGTGGCCGTCCTCGACCGTATCGGCGATGCGACGCGCGACGCTCTTGATGCGATCGGCGTTCGCAACGGACGTCCCACCGAACTTCTGGATGATGATGCTCACATGCAGAGAGTAGACGGTGAAACGGGAAGTGCGCCGCTACAGTTCGCGTCTTCCTTCGAGCGCACGACCGAGCGTGACTTCGTCCGCGTAATCGAGGTCACCACCGACGGGAAGCCCCGACGCGATGCGCGTCACACACAAGCCGAGCGGACGAAGAAGTCCCGACACGTACATCGCGGTCGCTTCACCTTCGACCGTCGGTGACGTCGCGAGGATCACTTCATGCACACCTTCGCTCCGCACCCGCTCGAGCAACTCGCGCACGCGAAGATCTTCCGGTCCGACACCGTCCAGCGGCGAGATGCAACCACCGAGCACGTGGTACTTGCCTTTGTATTCGGCGGTGCGCTCGAGCGCGGCGAGATCCTTCACCTCTTCGACGACGCAGATGATCGTCGCGTCCCGTCCGGGGTCCGAGCAGACCGGACACAGCATCCCTTCCGCGAGGTTGAAGCACGTGCGGCAGAAGGACACCTTGTCCTTCACTTCGTGCATCGCCGCCGCGAGGCGGTCGACGTCCTCCTGTGAGGCGCGAAGGATGTGGAGCGCGAGACGCTGCGCGCTCTTCGGCCCGACGCCGGGAAGCCGGTTGAGCTCGTCGATGAGTCGCTGTACGACCGGCGAGAAGGCCACTCAGATACCGCTCGCTCCGCCCGTCCGGGCTCCGCGGTCGTTCAGTTGCGGCTGACCTCCTCGACGACCTCGGCAGCGAGACCGTTCCGGACGAGATCGACCGCAGACGGTGGCGTGACCTCGCCGGACGATGCCCCGCCGTCGCTCGGCCGCTCCCCGACGACCGTCTCGAGGCGGAGCTTGCGGCCGAACACCTGCGCGATCACTCCGCTGATCCGTTCGATGTGATCCGATCGCTTCGTGATCTCTTCGGCATGGAACGGCTTGTCGAAGCCGACGAGGATGCGCTGCTCGTTCGCCTCGACGGCCCAGCTGTCGCGGAGGTGCGCGAACGTCACCTTGCTCACGCTCTGCACGGCTTCGAGAACGGCGGCCCACTGCTGCGCGATCGTCCCGTCGACACGGGAGGGAACGGGAGCGGCCGCCGGAGCGGGCTTCGACGCCGCGACCTTCTTCGGCGCGGGCTCGGCCTTCTTCGCCGGGGCCGGCGTGTCGGGGGCCGGGGCCGGCGCAGCCGGTGCCGGCGCGGGAGCCTGCGGCGCTGTCGCGGCTTGGAGCAACGCACGTTCGAGGCGTTCGATGCGCGCAACGACGGTCTGCGTCTCGCGCACCTCGAGGTTCGACGCACGAGCGAGCGCAACCTCAAGCGTGAGTCGCGGGTGCGTCGAGAGCCGCATGTCCGCCTGCGCGTCCGCGAGCGCTTGCAACACCCACTCGAGATGCGCGGACGTGAACCGCACCGCGAGCGATCGCCGGCGCTCGGCGTGTTCCGGATCGACGGACGGATCACTGACACCGCGGTGCGCGAGGAAGAGAGCGCGGAACTCCTCGAGCAGCTGGACGAGCAGTTGGCGCGGATCCCATCCGAGCTCGACGAGTTCCTCGACCTTCGCGAACACCCCGAGGATGTCCTCGGACGCGATCGCGTCCGCGAGATCGAGGAGGACGTCTTCCGGTGCTTCGCCGAGGATCTCGAGGATCGTCTCCCGAGTGACCTGTCCCTGCGCGACCCCCGCCGCCTGATCGAGTAGCGACAACGCGTCGCGTGCGGATCCGCGTGCATGACGGACGATCAACGCGATCGCCGGATCGTCCGCGTCGATCTTCTCGGCCTCCGCGACGTGCTTCAAGTGCTCCGTCAGGACGTCGCCCGTCAGCCGGCGGAACTCGAACCGCTGGCAACGCGAGACGACCGTCGCCGGCACGCGATGGACCTCGGTCGTGCAGAGCACGAAGATCACATGTCCCGGTGGTTCCTCGAGCATCTTGAGGAGCGCGTTGAACGCGGGGGTCGACAGCTGGTGCGCCTCGTCGATGATGTACACCTTCCGGCCCCCGCCGGCCGTCGCGTACGGGATGCGCTCGCGGATCTCACGAACGTCGTCGACCGAGGTGTGCGACGCAGCGTCGAGTTCAAGGACGTCGAGGGACGAACCCTCCGTGATCTCGCGGCAGCGGGTGCACTCACCGCACGGTTCGGCCGTCACGCCCTTCTCGCAGTTCAGCGCCTTCGCGAGGATGCGCGCGGTCGACGTCTTCCCCGTCCCGCGTGGTCCGGCGAACAGGTATGCGTGCGAGAGCCGGTCTTCCCGGATCGCACCCATCAGCGTTTCGGTCACGTGCGGCTGCCCGAGGACCTCTGAGAACGTCGAGGACCGCCACCGCCGGTAAAGCGACAGATACGCCATCAGATCTCCGCTTGCTCCGCGCCGCGCGCTCCGCAGTCGTCCATGGAAACCCACCTTACGACCCAGTAGGGACCGTCTCGCTCCAGCGCCGGCCAGGCGACCCCGCGGCACCCGAAAGATGCCGCTACCGTTGCTCCCTCCCGGGCCTGGCGGGGTTCGCGGGTCTTCCGTCGCGCGGGACCCGGCCGACGCTGCAGCGAGACGGGGACCGAGTGTACCGACGGCGTTAGAGGACCGTGAGGACGACGTCCACGTTGCCGCGCGTCGCGTTCGAGTACGGACACACGTGGTGTGCCTTCTCAACGAGTGCCTCGGCGACGGAACGCTCGACGTCCGGCAGTTCGGCCTCGAGTTCAACGGCGACGTTGAAACCACCGTCGTCGTTCATGCCGAGCCCGACGCGGGCCGTGACCGCCGACTCGCTCACGTCCACCTTCTCCCGTCGCGCGACGACCTTCAGCGCACTGTGGAAGCACGCCGCGAACCCGGCGGCGAACAACTGCTCCGGGTTCGTCGCGCCGCCCGGGCCCCCGAGTTCCTTCGGGACGGCCAGCATCACATCCAAGATCCCGTCGGTCGAAGCCGTGCGACCTTCACGTCCACCCCACGCCGTCGCCTCCGCCGTGTACAAGATGTTCATCGCTCCCCTCCTCCTTAAGCTTGCGTCCCGGGCGCAACATTCTGTAGCACCCGTGTCGTCGTGTCGTGCGTCTGCTTCCCGGACGGATCCCTGTCGGTCGTCGTTTCGACCTCCTGGACGGTCACGCCACGGTCCGGCGCGAAGTGATCCACATCGTGCAACCGTTCAGTGAATGCCACGCCATTGCCGCTGAACGTGATCGTCGCATCGGTGAGGACGATCCACGTATCGACGGACGTTCCCGCGACGCTCACGCGTTGTCGTCCGCTCACGCGTGACGTCCCCGACAACGTGATCGACGTCGCCGTGTTCGGGTGGCAGCTGGAGCGCACCGCCCACGCCTTGCCCGCCTTGAGCGGGAACGCGTATTGCGCGAACACCGGACTCCACGCGCAACGGAGCGAGCCCTGTCCGACGTTGAACGTCGTCGCGAGATCGAACTTGCCGGCGGATCCCCACGCAACCTCGTCGATCGTCTGCCCGTTGTCCGTGTTCTCGGTCTGGCGCCCGGGACCGGTGTCCGTGATCGCGAGTGTCGACGTATGCGTTCCGGACGCATCGGTCTCGCGGTACTCGTACTTCCCGGCGGTCGGCGGCTTCGGCACGGGGACGGACCCCGACGCGGTCACCGGAGCGACCGTCGGCGGCGCGGCCGTCGGCGGCGGCGAAGTCGCGATGGTCCGCGGACTGGCGCTGGACGCGGGCGTTGCGCTCGGAGCGGCGCTGTTCGGATCGACCTTGGACGGACCACCGGCGGCGAGGAACAGACCGGCGAGGACGAGCACGACCGCCGCGACCGCGAGCGCCAGACGTTCCCACAACGCTGTCCGCACTCGCCCTCCTTATCGGCGGAGGAGGTGGGATTCGAACCCACGTGAGGGTTGCCCCTCAACACGCTTTCCAAGCGTGCGCACTAGGCCGGTCTATGCGACTCCTCCAAGCAGAAAAGCACTCAATCCTAGCGGCCTAGATCGCGCGGTCCCTGCCTTCCCAGTACGGATCACGTAACAGACGCTTCTGGAGCTTTCCGGTCGGCGTCCGCGGGAACGCCTCATGGAAGTCGATGGAGCGCGGCACCTTGTAGCCCGCCAGCCGCTCGCGCGCGTACGCCCTGATCTCCTGCTCGAGTTCCTCGCTCCCGCGCTCGCCCTCGGCGAGCTGCACCGCGACCTTCACCTCCTCGCCGTACTCGTCGTTCGGCACGCCGAACGCGGCGACGTCGGCGACAGCCGGATGCGTGATGAGCACCGACTCGATCTCCGCGGGATAGATGTTCGCGCCGCCGGACACGATCATGTCGATCTTCCTGTCCGACAGGAAGAGGTAACCGTCGTCGTCGAGGTAACCGACGTCACCGTAGGTGAAGACGCCGGGCTCGAGATGCGCGCTCTTCGTCTTCTCGTCTGCGTTGTGGTACTCGAAGTCGGTCCCGAGGAGATTCTTGAAGTAGATCTGTCCAACCTGATTCGCGCCGAGGCGCTTCCCGTTGTCGTCGAGGATCCACACCTCGCATGTCGGCAGCGGCTTCCCGACGCTGCCGGGCTTCGTCAGCCATTCGTTCGAGTCGATGATCGTCCCGGACCCCGGACCCTCGGACGCACCGTAGTAATCGATGAAGATCGGCCCCCACCACTCGATCATCGCGCGCTTCACATCCGGCGGACACGGCGCTCCTGTGTGGAACACAGCGCGAAGCGAGGACGGATCGAACGCCTGCTTCACGTCGTCGGACAGCTTCAGGAACCGGACGAAGTGCGTCGGCACGAAGTAGGCCTGCTCGACCTTCTCGTTCTCCAATTCGCGCAGGGTCTGCTCCGGATCGAACTTCTGGCGCATGACGACCGGGGACCCCGTCCCGGCCGCGACCATCGTCCATGCGTACGGACCGGCGTGGTACAGCGGCGAGTTCACGAACATCTTCGCCTCGGGAAGGATCCGCAACAGATCGCGGAGCCCGTCGATCATCATCGTGAGCCCGGTTAGGGGCGCGCCCGGCTGCAGCGCCGTCGATGTGACGCCCTTCGGGTTCCCGGTCGTCCCGGAGGTGTAGAACATGTTCCCGCCGGTCGACTGATCCGGTGGTTCGTCCGGCGATGCGTCGGCAAGGAGCGCCTCGTAGTCGCCGAACCCCTCCGCCGTGCCGCCGGAGAGCATCACCTTCTGCGGTGCGTTCGCGCTCGCCTTCACGGCGTTGTCCATGAACACCGGATCGGCGATGACGATCTTGGCCCCCGAGTCTTCGATGATGTACTCGATCTCCGGAGCAGCGAGGTGCCAGTTCACCGGGACGAGCAGCCATCCTGCGTTGAAGCACGCGAGGTTCACCTCGACATACTCGTGACGGTTCGACGCGAGGAGCGCGACGCGGTCACCGACGTCGAGCCCGAGCTTCCGCAGCGCATCGATCAGCCGGTTGGCCCGCTCGTTCACCTGTGCCCAGGTGCGCTCGCCGAGCTCGTCGTAGACCGCGACCTCGTCCGGCTTGCGCTCGACGATGGGACGGATCAGCTCGGCCAGGACGAACCACCTCCGGGAGGACGGATACCCCAACTGTAA
>Ga0307469_10000112_pt1 | contig 31231 bp, 29 predicted proteins | sample atmos_gasesAM2C__FD_203084 | JGI IMG/M metagenome (GOLD analysis project Ga0307469, IMG submission 203084) | Hardwood forest soil microbial communities from Morgan-Monroe State Forest, Indiana, United States - atmos_gasesAM2C_515 | ecosystem: Environmental > Terrestrial > Soil > Temperate... | reverse complement strand
GATGACGACGAGCGCGAGGCGCTGATGCAGGCGGTCGCTTATCTCGACGCCAAGATGAACGAGATCCGCAAGGCGGGAAAAGTGATGGGTGCCGAGCGCATCGCGGTGATGGCGGCGCTCAACGTCGCGCACGAATTGCTGAGCGTCAAGGTCGGCGCCGGCTTTGACATCGGACATGCCAAGCGTAGAATTTCCAAGATCGAATCGCAGCTCGATGCTGCGCTGGCGAAGCAGGAAAAGCTCTTTTAGCGGCACCCGGCAGTCGGCTTCAGTCAATGTCCCCTGCTGTGCACGACCGGGCTCAATATTTCCGAACCGATAGCTTCCTCAGGTTGCGGATCTAGCGTCACTGTTGCGATCGTCCCATGCCTCGGGCATGCCGGACGAACCTGATGTGACCGGTAAGCGACCACCCTGTTTAGCCAGGGTTCGGGAGCCGGGCCCACCGGCACGAGCGGGGGGCACTCCTTTTTTCCCCCACAATAAGAGCCGATGAAATATTGGCTCATGAAAACGGAGCCGGACGAGTGCTCCATCGACGATGCGCTGGCCGCGCCGCGGCACATCACTCCCTGGACCGGCGTCCGCAATTACCAGGCGCGCAATTTCATGCGCGACCAGATGCGCGTCGGCGACGGCGTGCTGTTCTATCACTCGAGCTGCGAGGAGCCCGGCATCGCCGGCCTGGCGGAAGTCGCTTCGGCGGCCTATCCTGATCCGACCCAGTTCGAGCGCTCCAGTCCTTACTACGACCCCAAGGCGAAGAAAGACGACCCGCGCTGGTTCCACGTAGACGTGCGCGCGCTGAGGAAGACGCGCCTGGTGCCCCTCGCGGAGCTGCGCAAGCACAAGCCGCTCGCGAAGATGGTGCTGCTGCGGCCGGGAAACCGGCTCTCGATCACGCCGGTCACCGCAGGCGAATGGACGTACATCGGGAAGCTGGTTTGAAGAACGACACGCTGCTGCGGGCGCTCGCTTGCCAGCCGACGGAGTACACCCCGGTATGGCTGATGCGCCAGGCCGGCCGCTATCTTCCCGAGTACAACGCTACGCGCGCGCGCGCCGGCAGCTTCCTCAAGCTCGTCAGGACGCCGGCGCTGGCGACCGAGGTCACGCTGCAGCCGCTCGAGCGTTTTCCGCTCGACGCGGCGATCCTGTTTTCCGACATCCTCACCCTTCCCGATGCCATGGGTCTCGGGCTCGCCTTCAGCGAAGGCGAAGGGCCGCGCTTCGAGCGGCCGCTGCGCGACGAGGCGGCGATCCGCAAGCTTGCGGCGCCCGACCCCTCGGCGGAGCTCGGCTATGTCCTCGATGCGGTGCGCGAAGCACGGCGCGCGCTCGCCGGGCGGGTGCCGCTGATCGGCTTTTCCGGCAGCCCGTTCACGCTCGCCTGCTACATGGTCGAAGGCGCCGGCAGCGACGACTGGCGGACGCTGAAGACCCTGCTGCATGCGCGCCCGGAACTGCTGCACCGGATCCTGGAAGTGAATGCGCGCGCGGTGACCGACTATCTCAACGCACAGATCGAAGCCGGCGTGCAGGTGGTGATGATCTTCGACACCTGGGGCGGGATCCTTTCGCATGAGGATTACGAAAGGTTTTCTCTTTCCTACTCCAGAAAAATCTTCGAAAAGCTTTTGAGACAGCGCGAAGGCTCGCGTGTACCCAGCATCCTGTTCACCAAGGGCGGAAGTCCGTGGCTTGCCGCGATGATGAAGAGCGGCTGCGATGCGGTCGGCCTCGATTGGACCGCCGATGCGCGCGAAGCGCGCCGCGTTGCGGCGGCAAAAGTCGCGCTGCAGGGAAATCTCGATCCGTCGGCGCTATTCGCACCACAAAAGAGCGTGCGTGAAGCGGCGCGGCGCGTGCTCGACGCGTTCGGCACCGCACCTGGACACGTGTTCAATCTCGGCCACGGCATCGCTCCGCAAACGCCCGTAGATGCGGTTGCAGCGCTGGTAGACGAAGTGCGCACTTACAGCCGAACGCGTCGCGCCAAAATCGCTGCCGGTACTTGACTTATTCACAAATTTTTCTCGCTGCGGGGGTTTTCCCGGCGCCGCCGGAAGTCCCCAGTAGGGTGTCTCTAAGCCTTTATAAACAAACTAAAAAAATACGAGGCCGTACAGCGGTGCGGAGCGAAAAATCGTGGGTGAAAGGCATGTTACCTGCGGATGAAGGCCTTACCCACAGATTTATCCACAAGGTCTAAGTCCTTGCCCAAACGAAGTATTTCATGCGTTCGCGCAGCGCTCGACGTGCCGCTCGCGAAGCTCTTCGATTACACCATTCCGGCGGGCATGGAGGCGCGGGTCGGCGACCGCGTCGTGGTTCCTTTCGGCGCGCGCCAACGGCTCGGCGTCGTCATCGAAGGCGGCGTAACGAGCGAGCTTCCCGCGGCTCGCGTGAAGCCGATCGTCGCGCTGCGCGACGATGCACCGCGCTTGCCGGCCGACTGGCTCGAGCTGATGCGCTTTCTTTCCGGCTATTACCAGCGCCCGCTCGGCGAGACTGTGATCAGCGCGCTGCCGCCGCGCTTGCGCTCGGTGAAGCCGCTGCCGCGCAAAGCGCTTCAGTCCGCCTCTGCGCCGTGGTCGGCACGCTTCGTGCCGAACCATTCGCTCAACGCGGCTCAGGCGCGCGCCCTGGATCGGATGGCGGGCGCGCTTGGCAGCTTCAGCGCGTTCCTGCTGCACGGCGTAACCGGCAGCGGAAAAACCGAGGTCTACCTGCACCTCGTTGCCCGAGTTCTTGCGCGCGGCGGCCAGGCGCTGGTCCTGGTCCCGGAGATCAGCCTGACACCCCAGCTCGAGGCGGTCTTTCGCCAGGCCTTCCCCGAAACGCGGCTGGCGCTGCTGCACAGCGGCCTGGAGGATGTGGCGCGCACTGGCGCCTGGTTGGATGCCGCGCGCGGCGGCGCCGGCATCGTGCTCGGCACGCGGCTCGCCGTGCTCGCGCCGCTGCCAAAACTGGCGCTGATCGTGGTCGACGAGGAGCACGATACTTCGTTCAAGCAGCAGGAAGGCCTGCGCTACTCTGCGCGAGACGTCGCGGTATACCGGGCGAAGCTCGCCGGCTGCCCGGCGGTCCTCGGTACCGCAACGCCATCGCTCGAGACCTGGCACAACTGGCAATCGGGGCGTTACGAGCGCCTCGAGCTGCCGGAGCGCGCTGTGCCGGGCGCCCGGCTGCCGGCAGTTCGCACGATCGACCTACGGCCTCTCTCTCTGCAGCAAGGTCTGGCGGCACCCCTGTTGGCCGCCATAGAAGCACGCCTTAAAAAGAACGAGCAAAGCCTGGTGTTCATCAATCGGCGCGGCTATGCCCCGGTGCTCGCCTGCGAGGCCTGCGGCTGGACCGCGGGCTGCTCTCGCTGCAGCGCGCGCATGGTGGTGCATGCGGTGGGCCGAGTCCTGCGCTGCCATCACTGCGGCGCGGAGAGCGCCATTCCGCGCGCCTGCCCCACCTGCGGCAATGTCGACCTGAAGCCGATGGGCCGCGGCACGCAGCGCGTCGAGGAGACGCTGGCCGCCGCATTTCCGGGCGCGCGCATCGTGCGCATCGACCGCGACAGCGCGCGGCGCCGCGCGGAGCTCTCGCACACGCTGCAGGGCATCCAGCGCGGCGAAGCCGATATCCTGGTCGGCACGCAGCTCCTCGCCAAAGGCCACGATTTCCCCGGCCTCACTCTCGTCGGCGTTCTGAACGCCGACGCGGCGCTCGTCTCGACCGATTACCGTGCGCCGGAGCGTCTGTTCGCCGTCCTTGCCCAAGTGGCGGGCCGCGCCGGCCGCCGCGAGCAGCAGGGCGAGGTGCTGGTGCAGACCCGCTACCCCGGGCACCCGCTCTTCACCGCGCTCACGCGCCACGACTTCGCCGGCTTTGCCGAGTCGCAGCTCGCCGAGCGCAAGAGCGCCGGCTTCCCGCCGTTCGTGTTCGAGGCGGCGCTGCGCGCCGAAGCGAAGAAGCTGGACACCGCCGTGGGCTTCCTGCGCGAAGCGGTGGCGAGGGTACGGACCCCCGCCGAAGTGCGCGTCTTCGATCCGGTGCCGCACCTCATCACGCGCCGCGCCGGGCTCGAGCGTGCGCAGTTGTTGATGCAATCCCCGTCCCGGCCGGCATTGCAGGACTTTCTTGCCACGCTGAGCAGCCGACTGTTTGACCAGACCAGCCGCGCCGTGCATTGGCATCTGGACGTCGACCCTATTGAATTCGATTAGAATTTCGCCCCTTCCCCATGGATCCTAAAGAGAAATTTCGCGAGATCCTGCGCGAAGGCGCGCTGCGCTTTTCAGCCGAAGAGATCCCCCTGTCGATCGAGCGCCCGGCGAACCCCGAGCACGGCGACTACGCGAGCAACATCGCGCTCCAGCTCTCCAAGCGCCTGCGGCGCAACCCGCGGCAGATCGCCGAGGAGATCGCCAAGGCGAGCGCGCCGGCGCTGGCGGCAACCGGCCTGTTCGAGCCGCTCACCGTGGCGGGCGCGGGATTTCTCAACATCCGGCTGAAGCCGGCGGCCAAGCTGCAGTCCATCAAGCAAGTCCTCGAGCAAGGACCGGGATACGGCCGCGCGCAGGCCGCCAGCGCGGAGCGCGTGCAAGTGGAGTTCGTTTCGGCCAACCCCACCGGACCGCTGCACGTCGGCCATGGACGGCAGGGGGCGCTCGGCGATGCGATCGCAGCGTTGCTTGAATCACAAGGTTGCGCGGTTACGCGCGAGTTCTACTACAACGACGCGGGCAGCCAGATCGAGAAGCTCGCGCTTTCGGTACGGGCGCGCGCGAAGCGAATCAAGCCAGGCGAGCCTGGCTGGCCGCAGGAAGGCTACAACGGCGAATACATCGAGGAAATCGCCCGCGACTATCTTGCCGATCGGGGCAACGAAGACGACCTCGAGTCGATTCGCAAGTTTGCGGTCGCCTATCTGCGCGCCGAGCAGGATGCGGACCTGCAGGCGTTCGGGGTCAAGTTCGACGCCTACTACCTCGAGTCGAGCCTGTACACCGACGGCAAGGTCGAGCAGGTCGTAAGAGCTCTGATCGACAGCGGGAAGACGTACGAGAAAGAAGGCGCCTTGTGGCTGCGCACGACCGACTATGGCGACGACAAGGACCGGGTAGTGCGCAAGTCCGACGGCAGTTTTACCTACTTCGTACCCGACGTCGCCTATCACCTCACGAAATGGCAGCGCGGTTTTCGCAAAGTCATCAATGTTCAGGGCACGGATCACCATGGCACCGTCAACCGAGTGCGCGCGGGATTACAGGCCCTCGGCGTTGGCATCCCGAGGGATTACCCGGATTACGTCCTCCACAGTCTGGTGAAGGTACTGCGCGGCGGCCAGGAGGTGAAAATCTCCAAGCGCGCCGGCTCCTATGTCACGGTGCGCGATCTCATCGACTGGGTGGGCCGCGATGCGGTTCGTTTTTTCCTCGTCTCACGCAAGGCCGACTCGGATTTCGTGTTCGACGTCGACCTGGCATTGCAGAAGAACGACGAGAATCCGGTCTACTACATCCAGATGGCGCACGCCCGCGTCTCCAGCATGCTGGCTCAGTCGAAACTGGATCTGGCGCGGCTATCGGCGGCTGATTTGAACCGGTTAAAGAGCCAAAAGGAATTGGCGCTCGCGCAGAGGCTCGGCGAGTACCCGGAGGTGGTTTCCGTCGCTGCACAGGAGCTGGCGCCGCACTCGCTCGCTTTCTACCTGCGCGAGCTCGCGGCTGAATTCCACAGCTACTATAATGCCGAGCGCATTCTCGTCGACGACGAGACGCTGCGGGCGGCGAGGCTAGCGCTGAGCGCGGCGGTGCGCCAAACGCTCGCCAACGGCCTGTCGCTTTTAGGCGTCAGCGCCCCGGAGAAGATGTAAATGGCCAGACCCCATACTCCCCCCGCAATGCGCAGGCGCTCCGGGGGCAGCTTCCTGCTCGGCATGTTCGTCGGGGTGCTGATCGGGCTCGGGATCTCGCTCGTCATCGCCTTCTACCTGAACAAGGGCCCGATGCCGTTCATTACCGCCAAGCCCAAGCAGGCTGAAAAGGACGCTACGGCGAAGTCGGGGCCGGTCGCCGGGCTGCCGCAGGGCACGCCCGCCGCCACGCCCGAGAAGCCGAAGTTCGACTTCTACAAGATCCTGCCCGGGCAGGAGGAGCCGGTGAGCGAGAAGGAGCTGCGCGAGCGCGCCCGCGCCGCGGCGAAAGGTCAACAGCTCGAGGCCAAGGAGCGTTATTTCATCCAGGCGGGCTCGTTCCAGAATCCTGCGGAAGCCGACAACCAGAAGGCGCGGCTCGCGATCCTCGGCTTCGACTCGAGCGTCGAGCCGGCCAATCTGCCCGACAAGGGAACCTGGTACCGGGTACGCATGGGGCCGTACACCAAGCTGGAAGAGATGAACCGCGTGCGCCAGATGCTGGCGCAGAACGGAATCGACGCCAGCCTCGTGAAGATCAAGGAGCCACAGTAGGATGAGTCCGATTCGCCGCGCCCTGGTTGCAGCCATTGCCCTTGCGCCGCTCGCCTCGTTCGGCCAGCCGCGCTTCAACTACAGCGAGCTGAAGCCGCCGCAGCCGGCAGAGAGCCCGGGCAAGATCGAGGTGATCGAGTTCTTCTGGTACGGCTGCATCCACTGCTACAACCTCGAGCCGCTGATCGAAAGCTGGGAGAAGAAGCTGCCCGCCGACGTGCAGTTCCGGCGGGTGCCGGCGGTGTTCAACGAGCGCTGGGCGCAGGACGCCGCGATCTTCTACAGCTTCGAGGCGCTCGGCGTGCTCGACAAGCTGCACCGGCCGTTCTTCGACGCCATCCACCGCGAGCGGCTGAATACCGCCAACCAGCAGGTGCTCGCCGAGTGGCTGCAGAAGCAGGGCGTCGACCCGAAGAAGTTCTTCGACACGCTGAAGTCGTTCGGCGTGCAGAGCAGGACGCGACGCGCAACGCAGCAATCCATCGCCTACAAGATCGACGGCACGCCGGCGATGGCGGTGCAGGGCCGCTACACGGTGAGCGCCGAGCAGGGCGGCTCGCGCGAGGGGATGCTGCAAACGGTCGACTATCTCGTGGAGCAGGTCCGCAAAGCCAGGTAATGCGCATCGTCATTACCGGCGCCTCCTCGGGTATCGGCGCGGCGCTGGCGCGCCATTACGCCTCCGCGGACTCGGTTCTGGCACTGATTTCCCGCCGGCCCGCGGATCAAGCTCTTGCAGGCACGGTCATCCATTATCTGGTGGATGTGACGGATGAGCGTGCTCTGGCCGCCGCGGCGAGAGACTTCATCGCGCGCTTCGGGGCGCCGGACCTGGTCATCGCCAACGCCGGGGTTTCTACCGGAACGAGCAGCGAGGACATCGACGACATCGCCAAACTCAAGCATCTCCTCAATGTCAACGTTGCCGGGCTGGCCGCAACTCTTGCGGCCTTCGCCCCGGCGATGCGCCGGGCCGGCCGCGGCACGCTCGCCGGCATCGCGAGCGTCGCCGGATTCCGCGGCCTCGCCGGAAACGGCGCCTACAGCGGCTCCAAGGCCGCTGCCAGAATCTGGATGGAAAGCCTGCGCACGGAGCTCTACGGCAGCGGCGTATCCGTGGTTTGCATCTGCCCGGGCTACATCGATACGCCGATGACCCGCGTCAACCGCTTTCGCATGCCGTTCCTGCTTTCCGCCGACGCGGCGGCGCCGCGCATCGCGCGCGCCATCGCGGCGCGGCGCCGGCTGGCGATCATTCCGTGGCAGATGGCGCTCGCCTCGGTGCTGCTGCGCGCGATGCCCGGCTGGCTGTACGACCGGTTCGCGTCGCGCGCGCCGCGCAAGCCGCGCGACGCGGCTATTTGACCTTGGCGGGAATCCGCAGCATCGCGTAGCTGCCGGGAGCGTCCTCGATCGGCTTGAGCTTGCCGTCGCCCGGCGCGCGGGCCGCTACCTTTTCGGCTCCGTTCATGCGGTCGACCCAGGTGCGCCAGTCGTCCCACCACGAGCCGGGCCGCTGGGTTGCGCCCGCGAGCCACTCCTCCGGCGTCGGCGGGACCTTGTCGTTGGTCCAGTAGTGGTATTTCTTCGCCGCCGGGGGATTGACGATGCCGGCGATGTGGCCCGAGCCGCCGAGCACGAACCGTACTATGCCGCCCAAGTAGCGCGCGCCGCGGTAAGTGCCCTTCCACGGCGCGATGTGGTCCTCGACGGTGGAGATGAAGTACGAGGGCGTCTTGACGCGCAACAGGTCGATCGGCTGGCCCGCCAGCTCGATGCCGCCGGGCACGCCGAGCAGGTTCTTGATGTACATGTTGCGCAGGTAGAAGCTGTGCATGCGTGCCGGCATGCGCGTCGAATCGGCGTTCCAGTACAGCAGATCGAAGGGGAACGGGTCCTTGCCGAGCAGGTAGTTGTTGACCACGAACGACCACACCAGGTCGTTGGCGCGCAGCAGGTTGAAGGTGCCGGCCATCTCCGAGCCCTCGAGGTAGCCGCGCTCGTTCATCTTGCGCTCGAGGCTGGCGACCTGCTCCTCGTCGATGAACACGCCGAGCTCTCCCGGCAGCGAGAAATCGAGCAGGCTGACGAAGTAGGTGGCGCTTCTCACGCGCTCATCCTTCCTCGCCGTCAGGTAGGCCAGCGTGGCGCCCAGCAGCGTGCCCCCGAGGCAGTAGCCGATGAAATTGACGGTGCGCTCGCCGGTTGCCTTCTCCACCGCGTCGAGCGCCGCCAGCGGACCTTCAAGCATGTAGTCCTCGAAGCCCTTCTGCGCGAGGCGCGCGTCGGGGTTGACCCAGGACAGGACGAACACGGTGTGGCCCTGCTGCACGGCCCAGCGGATGAAGGAGTTCTTCTCCCGCAGGTCGAGGACGTAGTACTTGTTGATCCATGGCGGGATGATGACCAGCGGCCGCTTGTAGACCTCCGCGGTCAGCGGCTGATACTGGATCAGCTGCATCAGGTCGTTCTGGAACACCACCTTGCCCGGCGTGGTCGCCACGTTCTTGCCGAGCTGGAACGCGTTCTCGTCGGTCATCGAGATGCGCAGCTGCCCGCCGCCCTTCTCGATGTCGGAGAGAAGATTGTTCAGGCCGCGCACCAGGTTCTGCCCGCCGCTCGCGAGCGTTTCGCGCAGCACCTCCGGGTTGGTCAGCAGGAAGTTGGAGGGCGCGAGCGCATCGACGTACTGCCGGGTAAAGAAAGCGACCTTTCTTTCCGACTCGGGGGGCAGCCCCCCGACCTGGGAGACCGCCTCCTGGATATGGCGCGCGGCGATCAGGTAGGACTGCTTGATGTAGTCGAAGAGGAAATTGGCCGACCAGTCCTGGTCCTTGAAGCGCCAGTCGCCCTGCGCCGCCTCGGCGACCGGTCTTGCGTCCATGCCGAGCGCCTTCATCCAGCCTGACTGCCAGAGGCGCACGTAGTCCGCCCACATGTTCATCGAGAATGTCGCGAGCACGCTCGGGTCGACCGCCATGCGGGCGTACAGGTCCATGAACGCCTTGGCGATGCCCATCTCGTCGCGCACCGCCGAGGACATGCCCAGCGCCTGCTTCTGCGCGAATTCGCCGAGCAGCTTCGAGGAGCGCTCGGCGACGTCGTGGTAGACCTTCGAGAGCTCCTCGGCTTCGCCCATACCGGATGATCCCATATAAAATCCCGTGCACCCTACCATGTGGATCGAGGAGACGGAGCGCACCGAGTTTTCGATCAGCGAGCTGGCGCGCGAGTTCGACGTCACGCCGCGCGCGATCCGCTTCTACGAGGCCGAGGGGCTGATCTCGCCGCGGCGCGACGGCCAGCGCCGCATCTACACGCCGCGCGACCGCACGCGGCTCAAGCTCACGCTGCGCGGCAAGCGCCTGGGCCTGACGCTGTCCGAGATCCGCGAGCTGATCGACATGTACGAGCCGGGCCGCGACGCCCGGCCCCAGCTCGAGCGCTTCCTGGCGCTGCTCGAGTCGCACAAGGCGAGCCTGCTGCAGCAGCGCTCCGACATCGAAGCGCAGCTTGCCGAGATCCAGGCCTTCGAGAAACGGGTCAGAAAGCAGATCAAGCGAGGTTGACGTTTACGTAAACGTCAAGTAATCTCCGTCATGAGCTTCCTCAATTTCGATCACGGCGAGAGCCTCGCCATGCTGCGCGAGGCCGTGCAGGACTTCGCCGGGAAGGAAATCGCGCCGCGCGCCGCCGAGATCGACCGCACGAACGAATTTCCGCCCGATCTCTGGCCCAAGCTCGGCAAGCTCGGCCTTCTCGGCATCACGGTCGAGGAAGACTACGGCGGCAGCATGATGGGCTACCTCGCCCACATCATCGCGATGGAAGAGATCTCGCGCGCTTCCGCGTCGATCGGGCTTTCCTACGGCGCGCACTCGAACCTGTGCGTCAACCAGATCCGCCGCAACGGCAGCGCGGCGCAGAAGAAGAGATACCTGCCCCGGCTCGTCTCCGGCGAGCACGTCGGCGCGCTCGCCATGTCGGAACCCGGCGCCGGTTCAGATGTAGTGGGAATGAAATTAAAAGCTGAAAGACGCGGCGACCGCTACCTGCTCAATGGCAACAAGATGTGGATCACCAACGGCCCCGATGCCGATGTCCTGGTGGTCTACGGCAAGTCCGACCAGGGCATCACCGCTTTCATCGTCGAGAAAGGCATGCGGGGCTTCTCCACCGCGCAGAAGCTCGACAAGCTCGGCATGCGCGGCTCGAACACCTGCGAGCTGGTGTTCAGGGATTGCGCCGTTCCTGAAGAGAATATTCTGGGAAACCTCGATAAAGGCGTGGCGGTGCTCATGTCGGGCCTGGACTACGAGCGCGCGGTGCTCGCCGGCGGGCCGCTCGGCATCATGGCCGCCTGCCTCGACGTCGTGATGCCCTACGTGCACGAGCGCAAGCAGTTCGGCTCGCCGATCGGCGAGTTCCAGCTGATGCAGGGAAAGATCGCCGACATGTACACCACCTTCTCCGCCTGCCGCGCGTATGTCTACGCGGTAGGGCAAGCCCTGGATCGGGGAGAGACGACGCGAAAGGATGCCGCGGGCGCGATCCTGTATGCCGCCGAAAAGGCCACCTGGATGGCCGGCGAGGCAATCCAGGCGATGGGCGGCATGGGCTACATCAACGAGACGCCGCCCGGGCGGCTCTGGCGCGACGCCAAGCTCTACGAGATCGGGGCCGGCACCTCGGAGATCCGCCGCTGGCTGATCGGACGCGAACTTTTTTCGGAGACCGCATAAATGAACCCCGACCCCATCGTCATCGTTTCCGCCGCAAGAACGCCCATGGGCGCGTTCCAGGGCGAGCTGAAAGGCTTCGCGGCACCCGAGCTCGGCGCCGCAGCGATCCGCGCCGCAGTCGAGCGCGCCGGGATTTCGCCCGGGGAAGTGCAGGAGGTGATCATGGGCTGCGTGCTGCCCGCGGGGCAGGGCCAGGCGCCCGCGCGCCAGGCCTCGCTCGGCGCGGGCCTGCCGCTCGCCGCGGGCTGCACGACGGTGAACAAGATGTGCGGCTCGGGAATGAAGGCCGCGATGTTCGCGCACGATCTCCTGGCCTGCGGGACGAATGAAATCATCGTCGCCGGCGGCATGGAGTCCATGACCAACGCGCCCTACCTGCTGCCGAAGGCGCGCTCCGGGTATCGCATGGGCCACGCGCAGGTGATCGACCACATGTTCTACGACGGCCTCGAGGATGCCTACGACAAAGGCCGGCTGATGGGCACGTTCGCCGAGGACTGCGCGCAGAAATATCAGTTTTCCCGCGCGGCGCAGGATGAATTCGCGATCAGCTCCCTGCAGAGAGCGCAAAAGGCAAATCGCGAAGGCTGGTTCGCGTGGGAGATCACGCCGATCGCCGTCAAGGCCGGCAAGGAAGAAAAGTTCATCGAGATCGACGAGCAGCCCTTCAAGGCCGACCTCGACAAGATCCCGACGCTGAAGCCGGCGTTCCGCAAGGACGGCACCGTGACCGCGGCCAACTCCAGCTCGATCTCCGATGGCGCCGCGGCGCTCGTGCTGATGCGGCGCTCCACCGCCGAGCGGCGCGGCCTCGCGCCGCTTGCGCTCATCGCCGGCCATGCGACGCACGCCCAGGAGCCGGGCTGGTTCACGACCGCGCCGGTCGGCGCGATGGCGAAGCTTTTCGAGCGCACCGGCTGGAGCGCGAAGAGCGTCGATCTCTACGAGGTGAACGAGGCCTTCGCCGTCGTGACCATGGCGGCGATGAAGGAGCACGGCCTGCCGCACGACAAGGTGAACGTGCACGGCGGCGCCTGCGCCCTCGGGCATCCGATCGGCGCCTCCGGCGCGCGCATCCTGGTCACGCTGATCGGCGCGCTGCGCAAATACGGGCTGAAGCGCGGCATGGCAAGCCTGTGCATCGGCGGGGGCGAGGCGACGGCGATGGCGATCGAGCTCGTCTGAATGCTCAAGCGGCAACTTCAGGCGCTGCTCGACAGGTCGCGCTTCCTGCGGCCTTACCGCTTCCGGGTGGTGGCGGTGAAAAAGGGCAAATGCACGCTCGAGCTCCCGCATCGCCCGGTCCTCGATCGGCCGGGCGGAATCATCAACGGTCCGGCCCTGATGGCGGCCGCCGACTGCGCCATGTGGCTGGCGATCAAGGCGCATCTGGGAGTCGAGCAAGACGCGTTGACCTCCGAGCTCAGCACCGCGTTCCTCGCTCCCGCCAAGGGCGAGCACGTGTATTGCACCGCCGAGATCCTGAAAATGGGCCGCCGCCGCATTTACGGCGTGGCCAGATGCCACGGCAAGCAGGGGCGCCTGTTCACCCACCACACCTTGACCTACGTTCGTCCCGACTAGATGCAGCACGAGGAAATCCGGCAGGCGGTGCGGCGTTTCGCGCAGGAGCAGCTGGCGCCCAACGCCGCCCGCTGGGACCGGGAAAAGCACTTTCCCAGGGAAGCGCTGAAAGGCCTCGCGGCGATGGGTCTCTATGGCGTCGCCATCGCCGAGAAATGGGACGGCGCCGGGCTCGACTACACCTCGCTCGCCGTCGCCTGCGAGGAAATCGCGGCGGGCGATTGCTCGACTGCGACCATCATTGCCGTAAATAACCTGGTCGCCGGTATCGTCTCAGGTTACGGAAATCCGGATCAGAAAGAGAAATTTCTGAAACCCCTGGCCAGCGGCAAGATACTGGGCGCGTTCGCGCTGACCGAGCCGCACGTCGGCTCGGACGCCGCGGCCATTACTACGCGCGCCGAGCGCCAGGGCGCGCATTACGTGCTGAACGGCGTCAAGCAGTTCATCACCTCGGGCAAGAACGCCGACATCACGGTGGTGTTTGCCGTCACCGACAGGAGCGCGGGCAAGCGCGGCATCAGCGCCTTCGTCGTGCCGACCTCGACGCCCGGCTACGTCGTCGCCCGCATCGAGGAGAAGACCGGGCAGCGCGCCTCGGATACCGCGCAGATCGTCCTGGAAAATTGCAGGACGGAGCATTTGCTGGGCGGGGAAGGGGCGGGCTACCGGATCGCGCTCGCCAACCTCGAATCCGGGCGGATCAACGTCGCGGCCCAGTCCACCGGCGTCGCGCGCGCCGCGCTCGAAGCCGCCCTCGCCTATGCGCGCGAGCGAAAGAGCATGGGCAAGACCCTGATCGAGCACCAGGCGGTCAATTTCCGCCTCGCCGACATGGCGACCCGGGTCGAGGCGGGCCGCCAGCTTTACCTGCATGCCGCGTCGCTGCGCGATGCCGGCCGGCCCTGCCTCAAGGAAGCGTCGATGGCGAAGCTCTTCGCCTCCGAGATGGCCGAGCAGGTCTGCTCCGACGCGATCCAGATCCACGGCGGCTACGGCTACGTCGCCGACTTCGCGGTCGAGCGGCTGTGGCGCGACGTGCGCGTGACGCAGATCTACGAGGGCGCGAGCGACATCCAGCGCCTGGTGATCGGCCGCGCCCTGGAGGAGGGATGACGGCGATCAAAAGCCAGATCAATTCGCGCTCGGCAGAGTTCCGCGCCAATGCCGGGCGGATGAAGGCGCTCGTTCTTGATTTGCGTGAAAAAGTGGCGATGGTGACCCGGGGCGGCGACGAATCAGCTCGCGACAAGCATCTGGCGCGCGGCAAGATGCTGCCGCGCGAGCGGGTCAACAAGCTGCTCGACGCGGGCTCGCCGTTTCTCGAGATCGGCCAGCTCGCCGCCTGGGACATGTATGGCGGAGACGTCCATTCCGCCTCGATGATCTGCGGCATCGGCCGGGTTTGCGGACGCGAGTGCGTCATCGTCGCCAATGACGCGACGATCAAGGGCGGCACCTATTACCCGATGACGGTGAAGAAGCACCTGCGCGCGCAGGAGATCGCCGCGCAGAACCGCCTGCCGTGCATCTATCTGGTCGATTCCGGCGGCGGCTACCTGCCCGAGCAGGACAACGTGTTTCCCGACCGCGAGCACTTCGGCCGCATCTTCTACAACATCGCCAACATGTCGGCGGCCGCGATCCCGCAGATCGCCTGCGTGATGGGCTCCTGCACTGCCGGCGGCGCGTACGTGCCGGCGATGTCCGACGAATCGATCATCGTCAAGGGCCAGGGCACGATCTTTCTCGGCGGCCCGCCGCTGGTGAAGGCGGCGACCGGCGAGGTGGTGACCCCCGAGGAGCTGGGCGGCGCCGAGGTGCATACGCGCGTGTCCGGGGTCGCCGACCATTACGCGCTCGACGACGCGCATGCCCTTTCGCTCGTGCGTCGCATTATTTGCAGTCTGAATACGAAGAAGCAGGTAAAGCTGGATCTGCGGGAACCGCGCGAGCCGCTCTATCCCGCCGACGAGCTCTACGGCGTGATCCCCGCCGACCCGCGCAAGCCCTACGACGTGCGCGAGATCATCGCCCGCGTCGTCGATGGCTCGGAGCTCGACGAATTCAAGCAGAACTACGGCAAGACGCTGGTCACCGGCTTCGCGCACCTGCAGGGCTACCCGGTGGCGATCCTCGCCAATAACGGCATCCTGTTCTCCGAGTCCTCGCTCAAGGCGACGCATTTCATCGAGCTCGCGTGCCAGCGCGGCATCCCGCTCGTCTTCCTGCAGAACATCACCGGCTACATGGTCGGCAAGAAATACGAGGCGGGCGGCATTGCCAAGGACGGCGCCAAGATGGTGACCGCGGTCGCCACCGCGAGGGTGCCCAAGTTCACCCTGATCGTCGGCGGCTCGTTCGGCGCCGGCAACTACGGCATGTGCGGGCGCGCCTACTCGCCGCGCTTCCTCTGGATGTGGCCGAACGCCCGCATCTCCATCATGGGCGGCGAGCAGGCGGCCAGCGTGCTGGCGACTGTGCGCGGAAATTTCAAGTCCAAGCAGGATGAAGAATCTTTTAAAAACCCCATCCGGGCGCAGTACGAGACCCAGGGCCATCCTTACTATGCGAGCGCGCGGCTGTGGGACGACGGGGTGGTCGATCCGGCCGATACGCGGCGCCTTCTCGGCCTCGCCCTCTCCGCCTCGCTCAACGCGCCGATCGAAGAAACCAGGTTCGGCATCTTCAGGATGTAGCGTGAGCGAGCATCGCGCAACCGTGGAGTGGAGAAGATCAGGCGAGTTTCGCTATGAGACGTATTCCCGGAACCACGTCATCGCTTTCGGCGATATCCGTGTGCCGGGAAACGCGGCCCCGGAGAACATCCCGGCTACCGTGGCGCCCGCGATCGGCATCGACCCGGAGCAAAGCTTCGTCGCCTCACTGTCCGCCTGCCACATGCTCTGGTTCCTGCACCTGGCGTGCCAGAAGAAATGGGTCGTCGACCGCTATGTCGACGAGGCCGTGGGCGTGCTCGACAAGACCTGGATCTCGCAGGTCACGCTGCGACCGCGAGTGTCCTTCGCCGGAACTCCCCCCAGCGCGCAGGAGCATGCGGCGTTGCACCAGCGCGCCCACGAGAAGTGTTTCATCGCCAATTCGGTGAAGAGCGAAGTGCGAGTCGAGCCGAGGATCGCGTGAGCGTCCTGCTGGTCGAGAAAAAGGAGGGCGTCGCCCGGATTACGCTCAACCGTCCGGACCTGCGCAACGCCTTTGACGACGCATTGATTTCCGAACTCACTTCAGCGTGCAAGAACATTCAAGATGACGCTTCGGTGCGAGTCGTCGTGCTCGCCGGCAACGGCCCTGCGTTCTGCGCCGGCGCCGATCTCAACTGGATGAAGCGCATGGCGGGCTACGGCTACGAGGAGAACCTCGCGGATGCGCGCTTGCTGGCCGACATGCTCGCCGCGCTCGATCGCCTGCCCAAGCCGACCATCGCGCGCGTGCACGGTCCGGCCTTCGCCGGCGGCACGGGGCTGGTGGCCGCCTGCGACATCGCCATCGGCACGCCGCAGGCGAAGTTCTGCTTCTCCGAGGCGAAGCTCGGCCTCTCGCCGGCGACGATCAGCCCGTACGTGATGCGCGCGATCGGCGAGCGCGCCGCGCGGCGCTATTTCCTCACCGCCGAGGTGTTCGACGCCGCCGAGGCCTGCCGCATCGGCCTGCTGTCCGCGTGTGTTTCCCCCAACCAGCTCGATTCGAGCGTTGAAGAAGTCATTAAGAACCTGCTGGCGGGCGGGGGCGAAGCGCATGCCAAGATAAAAGAGTTGATCCGCGCCGTTGCCGGACGAGGCGTGGATGCAGCGCTCATCGCGGATACCGCCCGGCGCATCGCCGAGATCCGCGTCTCGCCCGAAGGCAGGGAGGGCATCGCCTCGTTCCTCGAGAAGCGCAAGCCGTCCTGGGGGCGGGGAAAAGACTGACGTGTTCGGCAAGGTCCTGATCGCCAACCGCGGCGAGATCGCGTGCCGGGTGATCCGCACGGCGCGACGCCTCGGCGTTCGCACGGTCGCGGTGTATTCCGACGCCGACCGCAATGCGAGCCACGTCAAGCAGGCCGACGAAGCGCAGCGCATCGGTCCGCCGGCCGCCGCCGAGAGCTACCTGAACGGCGACGCGATTCTCGCCGCGGCACGCGAGACCGGCGCGGAGGCGATTCACCCGGGCTACGGGTTTCTCGCGGAGAACGCGGCGTTCGCCGAGGCCTGCCGGCACGCCAAGCTCGTCTTCATCGGGCCGAGCCCGGAAGCGATTGCCGCGATGGGGGACAAATCGGCCGCCAAGCGCCTGATGGAAAAGGCGGGCGTGCCGCTCGTGCCCGGTTACCACGGGGAGAACCAGGACAGCGCCTTCCTCGAGAAGGAAGCTGCCCGCATCGGTTACCCCGTGCTGATCAAGCCTTCTGCCGGTGGTGGTGGGAAGGGGATGCGCGTTGTCGAAGATAGAAAATCATTTACTTCGATGCTCGAAGCGGCGCGACGCGAAGCCAAGGCCGCGTTCGGAGATGACCGCGTGCTCATCGAGCGCCACCTCCAGCGGCCGCGGCATATCGAACTGCAGGTGTTCGGCGATGCGCGCGGCAACGCGGTGCATCTGTTCGAGCGCGACTGCTCCGTGCAGAGACGGCACCAGAAAGTGCTCGAAGAGGCGCCGGCCCCCGGCATGACGCCGCAGCGGCGTCGCGAGATGGGAGAGGCCGCCGTCGCCGCGGCGCGCGCCATCGGCTACAGCGGCGCCGGCACGGTGGAATTCATCGCCGAGCAGGATGGGCGCTTCTACTTCATGGAGATGAATACGCGCCTGCAGGTCGAGCACGCGGTCACTGAGATGATTACCGGGCTCGACCTGGTCGAGTGGCAGCTGAGGGTCGCGGCAGGAGAAAGACTTCCGCTTCTCCAGGATGAATTGACCTTCTCCGGGCACGCCATCGAGGCGCGCATTTACGCCGAGGACCCGGAGCGCGACTTTCTCCCGGCGACCGGAAAGCTGCTGCACCTCGCGTTTCCCGCCGAAACGCACGACGTGCGCATCGACGCCGGCGTCGAGGCCGGAGGCGAGATCACGCCGTGGTACGACCCGATGATCGCGAAGCTGATCGTGCGCGGCCCGGACCGCGACACCGCACTGGCAAGGCTGCGCCGCGCGCTCGCCGAAACCGAGATCGCCGGCGTGGCGACCAACGTCGCTTTCCTGGGACGGGTGGCGGCGGGCCGCGCCTTTGCAGCCGCCGAGCTCGATACCGGGCTGATCGAAAGGAACCGCGCCGAGCTCTTCCCGCCGCGCGGACCCGTGGCGGACGAAATGCTGGCCGTCGCCGCGCTTGCCGAGCTCGAGGCGGAGGAGCAGGCCGCGCGCGAGCACGCCCGCGAATCGGGCGACCGTTACTCGCCATGGCACCGCGTCGATGGCTGGCGATTGAACGAGGAATCGCACCACGATTTCGTTTTCATGGATGGCGAGGCGCGCCATCCGGTGCGCGTGCGCTTTACCGATGATGGCCAGCGGCTGCTGATCGGCGGGCGCGATTACCGCATCGAAGGAGACGGGCCGCTCATCCGCCTGGATGGACGCAGCTTCAAGGCGCGCGCGGTACGCGAGGGCAGCCGGTGGCACGTGTTCTGCAACGGCGGCTACCGGCGGCTCGCGCTCAAGGCGGAGCTGCAGGCGCCGGAGGACGCGGCGGCGGAGGGCTCGCTTGCCGCGCCCATGCCCGGGAAGGTGATTCAGGTGATGGTCGAGGCCGGTGCGCGCGTGAAGAAAGGGCAGCCGCTGCTGATTCTCGAAGCGATGAAGATGGAGCACACCATCACCGCGCCGGCGGACGGCGTGGTCAAGCTGATCAACTTTGCCGCCGGCGAGCAGGTCCTCGAGGGCGCCGAGCTCATTACACTGGAGTAGAAAATCAGGGACAGACCACGTTTTTCGGAGCGCAGAGAGAAAATAGGTCCTTATGGCGGATAAAACGTGGTCTGTCCCTGATTTTGTGCGGATCGTCGAGGTCGGTCCCCGCGACGGGCTGCAGAACGAGCCTGGCGAGGTTCCCACACACGTGAAGATCCAGTTGATCGAGCGGCTTGCCGACGCGGGCCTGCCCGCGGTCGAGGCGACCGCTTTCGTGTCGCCCCAGTGGGTGCCGCAGATGGCCGACCATACCGAGGTGCTGGAAAGAATCCGGCGCAGGCCCGGCGTTTCCTACCCGGTCCTCACGCCCAACCTGAAGGGCTTCGAGGCGGCGCGCGCCGCCGGCGCTACCGAGGTCGCGATCTTCGGCGCCGCCTCCGAGACGTTCTCGCGCAAGAACATCAACTGCTCGATCGCCGAATCGCTCGAGCGCTTCCGCCCGGTGGCCGCGGCGGCGAGCGCCGCCGGCATCAAGCTGCGCGGGTACGTTTCCTGTGTGCTCGGCTGCCCCTACGAAGGCGAAGTGCAGCCAGAGCGGGTGGCCGCGGTCGCGGCCGCGCTATTCGAGATGGGCTGCTACGAGGTCTCGCTCGGCGACACCATCGGCGTCGGCACGCCTGGAAAGACCAAGGCGATGATCGAGGCCTGCGCCCGTCGCGTACCGCTCGAGCGGCTGGCGGGCCATTACCACGACACCTACGGCCAAGCGCTCGCCAATATCTACGCTTCGCTCGAGCTCGGCGTGGCAACCTTCGACGCCTCGGTCGCGGGGCTCGGCGGCTGTCCGTACGCCGTGGGTGCCTCGGGCAACGTGGCGACCGAGGACGCGGTGTACATGCTGCACGGGCTCGGCATCAGGACCGGCGTCGATCTCGACCGGCTGGTCGACATTGGGCAATGGATTTGCTCGGTGCTGAAGAAGGAGCCGTCCTCCAAGGCAGGCCGGGCCATCGCCGCGAAGAGAAAGCATTGAAGAGCCCCTGTACCAAGGTCTGCGTCATGGACCTGCAGAGCGGACTATGCCGCGGTTGCTTGCGCACGCTGGCCGAGATCGCCGGCTGGAGTGAAATGCCGGAGTCCGAACAAGAAACCCTGATGGCAGCGCTTGCCGAGCGCCGTGACCGGCTAGATGTCCCTGAAATCCCCGTGCCGCCCCTTGCCTGAGGCGAAGCGCTCGGCGCCGGCTATTCCCTCGGCGTCGAACGCAGGCAGCCCGTTGTACCACTCCTTGCGCATCGCCTCCCGGAGCGTCAGCCCCTGCTGCAGGTAAGCCGAGCGCCGGTCGGCGCGCATGCACCCCTGTGGAAAGCGCGCGATGTCGTGCGCCATTGCCTCGGCAAACTTGCGCGATTCTCCGTCGCTGACAACATGCTCGCAGGCGCCGATGCGCAGGGCTTCTTCGGCCGGAACTTTGCGTCCGGTCAGGATGATTTCCAGGGCGCGCCCCATGCCGACGATGCGCGGCAGCCGTACCGTGCCGCCGTCGATGAGCGGCACGCCCCAGCGCCGGCAGTACACGCCGAAGTAGGCCGACTTCTCCATCACGCGCACGTCGCACCACAGCGCCAGCTCGAATCCGCCGGCGACCGCCGGTCCCGCCACCGCGGCGATGACCGGCTTGTCGAGCTCGAGCCGAGTCGGCCCGAGCGGGCCGCGCGGGATGGGCTTGCGATCGTCAAGCGGATAGTCAATGCCGTGGATCTCGTCCGGATTCTCGATGAGCGAACCGCAGTACTTCAGATCCCAGCCCGCGCAGAACGCGCCGCCTTCGCCCCAAAGGACCGCCACGGCGGCGTCCTGGTCGCGGTCGAACGCCGTGAAGGCGTCCACCAGCGCGTCGGCGCTCTCCGGATCCATGGCATTGCGCGCCTGCGGACGCGAATGGATCACCGTCCACACCCTGCCCTTCTTCTCGATTCTCACCGTCATGGCGACCTCCTCGATAGACTGGTATTTTGATTTTGTATCACCGTACTCGTACATCTGCTTTCACCGGCTGGCAGGAATTCCCGCCGTCACGGCCTACAAGCCCGTGCTCTTCGCCGGCCTGCTCGAGCACTGGGGCCAGAAGGGCCCCGCGGAAGTTGCGGTGAAACGGCGCTGGACCTACCGCTGGTGTACCTGGTGGGCCGCGGAGCTTGGCATTCCCTTCCGCTTCCCGGCGGCGCATCCGTTCAATCCGCTGCCGCACCTGCGCCTGGCGCTCGCCGCCGGCTGCACCACCGAGGCAGTACGGAGAATCTTCGATGCGGTATGGACGACCGGCGCCGACGCCTCACAGGGATTTCCCGCACTTTGCAGCGATCTCGGCGTGCCGGTGGAAAAGCTGTCTGAAATGAAAGACCCGCTGCGGCGCAATACCGAGGAAGCCACGGCGCGCGGCGTGTTCGGCGTACCGAGCTTCGTCGTCGACGGCGAGGTGTTCTGGGGCGCCGATTCGATCGGGTTCCTGAAGGCTTTCCTCGCCGACCCCGCGGTGCTCGGAAACGAGGAGATGCGGCGGCTGGACGCGCTGCCCGTGGCCGCCGCGCGCAAGAGCTAGCCGTACTTCCTCTGGTCCTCGATGACCTTGCCGTCGTTCGGCAGGCTGCCGGGCGGAACCAGCTCGACCTCCCCGCGCAGCTTCGTGACGTCGCGGATCGAAGCCACGATAGCCTGCGCCAGTCCCGCCGGGCGGTCCCTCACTTCGCACTTCAACGTCATGCGGTCGTTTCCGGCTTCGCCCTCCACGACCAGGCGAGCGCGGAGGACCTCGGGATGGCGCCGCGTCACTTCGTTCACCTGCGCCGGGGTGACGAACATCGCGCGCACCTTGGTGCTCTGGTCGGCGCGGCCCATCCAGCCCCTGATGCGCACGTTGGTCCGGCCGCAGGGGCTCGCGCCGGGCAGCACCGCCGAGAGATCGCCGGTCGCGAAGCGGATCAGCGGATAGTCGCGATTGAAGGTCGTGATGACCACTTCGCCGACCTCGCCCGCCGGCAGCGGATCCCCGCTGCCCGGCCGCACGATCTCGAGGATCCGCGCTTCCTCGAGGATCATGCCTTCGTTCACGGCGCCATCGGGCATCAGCGACTCGTAGGCGATCAGGCCGAGATCGGCGCTGGCATACATCTGCGTAACGCGTATGCCGCGCTCCTGCATCGCCGAGCGAAGCGCCGGGGGCAGGTATTCGGCGCCGACCTGCGCCTTCCTCAGGCACGACAGGTCGGCCTTCATCTCGTCGGCTTTCTCGACGATCAGCTTGAGAAACGACGGCGTGCCGAGGAAGCCGCCGATGCCGAGGCCGCGGATCGCAGCCACCTGCATTTCAGTCTGGCCCACGCCGGTCGGCACCACGGTGCAGCCCAGCGCCGCCGCGCCCGACTCCAGCATCGAGCCCGCCGGCGTGAAGTGATAAGCGAACGTATTTGCCACGCGGTCCCCGGCGCGGAAGCCGCCGGCGAACAGGCCGCGCGCCGTGCGCCACCAGTCGGCGCCGCGGCCTTCCGGCTCGTAGATCGGGCCCGGCGAGACGAAGAGCTTCGCCAGCTTCTCCACCGGCGTCGCGTTCAGCCCGCCGAGCGGCGGCAGCTCTTTCTGCAGGGAGGCGAGGTCCGACTTGCGCGTCACGGGCAAGCGCGCCAGCGCCTCCCTGGAATCGATTTTTTCCGGCCTGACGCCTTTCAGAATGCGCGCAAATCCCGGCGCGTGGCGTTTCGCGTGCGCGATGTGCCTGGGCAGCGCCGCCATCAGCGCCGCCTCCCTCGCCTTGGGGGAGCGGGTCTCCAGCCGGTCGAAATATTTCACAACCAGCGTTTGCGGCGGCGATACGACTTCACATCGCGAAAGCTCTGGCGCGCGGCGGACGAGAAGCCGAGATAGAACTCCTTCACGTCCTCGTTCTCGGCGAGCGAGCGCCCCGCGCCGTCCATGACCACGCGCCCGTTCTCCAGGATGTAGCCGTAACCGGCGTACCTGAGCGCGATGTTGGTATTCTGCTCCGCGAGCAGGAAGCTCACGCCCTCCTTGCGGTTGAGCTCCTGGACGATCTCGAAGATCTCCTCGACCAGCTGCGGCGCCAGGCCCATCGAGGGCTCGTCGAGCAGAATCATGGCCGGACGCGCCATGAGGGCTCGCCCGATGGCAGTCATCTGCTGCTCGCCGCCCGAGGTGTAGCCCGACTGCGAATGGCGCCGCTCCCTGAGCCGCGGGAAATAGGCGTACACCTTCTCCAGGTCTTCGTGTATGCCGGTGCCGAGGGCGCCGCGCGTGTACGCGCCGGTCAGCAGGTTTTCCTCGACGGTGAGGTGCTGGAAGCAGTGCCGCCCCTCCATCACCTGGCAGATGCCGCGCTTCACCAGCTCGGCCGGATTGAGCCGGTCGATGCGCTCGCCGCGGAACACGATCTGGCCCTTTGTCACCTCGCCGCGCTCCGCGCGCAGCAGGTTCGAGATGGCCTTCAGCGTGGTGGTCTTGCCGGCGCCGTTGGCGCCGAGCAGCGCGACGATCTGGCGCTCCTGCACCTCGAGCGATACGCCCTTCAGGACCAGGATGACGTGGTCGTAGATGACCTCGATATTGCTGACCGCTAGATACGTGCTCGTGGCGATCATTTCTCCTTCGAGCAATCCCGCGGCGTAATGCCCTTTTCCTTGGCGTACTGCGCGGCGGAGGCCTCGACCATCGGGCGCACGATCGACTGGTCCGAGGCGATCCAATCGGTGATCACGTTCCACTTCTTGCCGTCCCACTGCAGGAACTTGACCGCTCCGCCCCCCTCATGGTCCATGCAGGACACCTTGAGCGACTGCATCAGGCCGACGGCGCCGAGCTCCTTCAGGCGCTTGTCGTCGATGTTCAGGTGCTCGATGCCCCAGCGCACCTGCTCGCCGGTCATCGGCTTTCCCTTGCCGAACTGCGCCTGCGCCGTGCGGATGGCTTCCGCGGTGATGATGCCCGCGACCACGCCGCGCGTGTGGTAGATCGAGCCGATGCGCGAGGAATCCTCCATCTCTCCCTTGCCCTTCTTGTAGACGTTCTTGAGGATATCCTGCATCACCGGGAAGTTGGTGCCCGGCAGGTTGAACCCGGCCGCGATATAGCCCTTCGCCGCGTCGCCCGCGGGGATTACGTCCTCTTCGGCACCCGACCACCAGACACCAACTATCTTGTCGCGCGGGAAGCCGATCTTGGCGGCGGCTTTCAGCGCCGTCGGGTTCATCACCCCCCAGCCGCGCAGGATCACCCAGTCGGGCTTGATCTGGCGGATCTGCAGCCACTGCGCCTGCTGCTCGTTGCCCGGGTGCGGCACTGCGATGTGCGTCACCTGGAAGCCGTATTTCTTCGCCTGGACGTCGAGGACGGGGATGGTCTCTTTGCCGTACGCCGAGTCGTGGTAGATGTTGACGATCTTCTTGCCCTGCAGCTTGTCCATCCCGCCTTCCTTCATGCCGATGAACTTGATCTTGGCGGTGTTCTGCGACCAGTAGGTCGTGATCAGCGGGAAGATGTACGGAAACACGCGTCCGTCGGCGGCATCGGTGCGGCCGTAGCCCAGCGAGATCACCGGGATCTTGTCCGCGGTCGCTTTCTCGATCAGCGAATAGGTGATGCCGGTGGACAGCGGATGGATCACGCTCGCGCCGGTGGGGCCTTTGTTCTTCGAGCGCTCGTAGCACTCGACGCCGCGGTCGTTGCGGTACTCGGTCTCGCACTTCTCCCAAGTCAGTTTGACGCCGTTGATGCCTTTGTCGCGCTCATTGAGCATGGCGAAGTAATCGATCATGCCGCCGCCGAAGCCCGAGCCGCCGGGCGCATACGGGCCGACCCAGTAGAAGTTGGCCGGAACGAACTGCTCGTTCTGGGCAGCCGCCGGTCCGGCCGCTGCGGCCAGCGCCAACACGGCAACAGCGATGGTGGTGCGTTTCATCGTTGATATCCTTCCAGTAGGGTTACTTTTCCGTCGAGCAATCGCGCCGCGTAATGCCTTTTTCCTGGGCGTACTGCGCCGCCGAGGCCTCGACCATCGGGCGCACGATCGACTGGTCGGACGCGATCCAATCGGTGAGCACCTTCCATTGCGTTCCGTCCCATTGCTGAAACTTGACCGCGCCGCCGCCTTCGTGGTCCATGCAGGAAACCTTGAGCGGCTGCATGAAGCCGACTGCGCCGAGCTCCTTCAGGCGCTTGTCGTCGATGTTAAGGTTCTCCAGTCCCCAGCGCACCTGCTCCCCGGTCATCGGTTTGCCCTTGCCGAAGCGCTCCTGCGCGGTGCGCACCGCTTCGGTGGTCAGGATGCCCCACTGCACGCCGCGGTTGTAGTAGATCGAGCCGACGCGCGACTTGTCCTCCATCTCGCCCTGTCCCTTGGCATAGACGTGCTTCTGAATCTCCTTGATTACGACGTGGTTCGCCCCGGGGGCGTTGAACCCAGCCGCGATATAGCCCTTCGCCGCGTCGCCCGCGGGGATCACGTCCTCCTCGGCGCCCGACCACCAGACGCCGATGATGTGGTCGCGGGGGAAGCCAATTTTCGCCGCTGCTTTCAGCGCGGTCGGATTCATCACGCCCCAGCCCCGCAGGATCACCCAGTCGGGCTTAACCTGCCGGATCTGCAGCCACTGCGCCTGCTGCTCGTTGCCCGGGTGCGGCACCGCGATATGGGTCACCGTGAAGCCGTACATCTTCGCCTGCGTTTCCAGGATCGGAATGGTTTCCTTGCCGTAGGCCGAGTCGTGATAGAGGTTCACGATCTTCTTGCCCTTGAGCTTGTCCATCCCGCCTTCCTTCATGCCGATGAACTTGATCTTGGCGGTGTTCTGCGACCAGTAGTTGGTCATCAGCGGGAAGACGTAGGGGAACACGCGTCCGTCCGAGGCGTCGGTGCGGCCGTAGCCGATCGAAACGATCGGGATCTTGTCCGCCGTGCCCTTGTCGATCAGCGAATAGGTGATGCCGGTCGAGAGCGGGTGGATCAGCGTCGCGCCGGTGGGGCCTTTGTTCTTCGAGCGCTCGTAGCACTCGACGCCGCGGTCGTTGCGGTACTCCGTCTCGCACTTCTCCCAGGTCATCTTGACGCCGTTGATGCCGCCGTCGCGCGCATTCAGCAGCTTGAAGTAGTCGATCATGCCGCCCGCGATGCCCGAGCCGCCGGGCGCGTACGGGCCGACCCAGTAGGAGTTGACCGGGACGAACTGCTCCTTGGCCTGCGCGAGGGCCTGGGTAGAGAACCCGGCCGCCGCGGTGAGCGCCACCACCAGTGCAGTCTTCATCGCCAGCTTCCTCCTCAGGAGCGGTAATGCTTTTCAGTATAGCCTTGTCAATGCGGGAACGGCCACAGACGCAGCTTCTCCTTGGTGATCTGCCAGAGCCGGGCCAGGCCCTGCGGCTCGACGATCAGGAAGAAGATGATCAGTCCGCCGAAGATGACGGACTCCAGGTTCGAGACGACGGCGTGGGAAATCTCGACGCCCAAGAAGTCGTTGACCCAGGCCGAGGCGAGATTGAGAAAGATCGGGAACAGCGTGATGAAGGCGGCGCCGAGGAACGAACCGAGGATCGAGCCGACGCCGCCGATGATGATCATGAACAGGATCCTGAAGGAGAGATCGAGGCTGTAGGCCTCGGGCTCGACCGTGCCCAGGTAGCAGAACGCGTGCAAGGCCCCGGCGACGCCGCAATAGAACGAGCTGACGGCAAACGCCAGCAGCTTGGTCCGCATCATCGGGATGCCGATCACCGATGCCGCGACGTCCATGTCGCGCACCGCCATGAAAGCCCGTCCGGTCTCGCTGCGCATCAGGTTCTTGGCGGCGAGCGCCATGACGGCCACCACGCCTAGGGTCAGAAGGTACTTGCGCGCCGGCGTGTCGAACGCGTAACCGAGGATCACGATCTGCTGCGCCGTGATGACGCCCGAAGTGCTGTGGTTGGAGAACCAGCCGAACTTCTGCAGGGCCCACAGCACGAAGAACTGGCAGGCGAGCGTCGCCACCGCGAGGTAGAACCCCTTGATGCGCAGGCTCGGCAGCCCGAACACGATGCCGACGGCGGCGGCGCAGATTCCGGCCAGGACGAAAGCAAGCAGGATGGGTATCCCCGGCACGCGCAGCACGAAGTTGTAGGCCATGAACGCGCCGACGGCCATGAACGCCGCCGTGCCGAGCGAAAGCTGCCCGGCATAGCCCGTCAGGATGTTCAGCCCGAGCGCCGCCAGGGAGAAGATCAGGAAGGGCGTGAGCAGGGCCCCGAGCCAGTACTGGTTGCCGATGAGCGGCACCGCCAGCAACGCGAACGCGAGGAACACCGCGAGCGCGATCCGGTCCTGCCGGATCGGGAAGATCTGCTGGTCCTCGGCGTAGGTGGACTTGAACTGGCCGGCTTCGCGGTAAAGCATCGCCTAGACCCTGTCGATGTGCTTCTCGCCGAACAGGCCTTCGGGCCGCACCAGCAGGAACAGCAGCGCGATCACGTACGCGAACCAGCTCTCGATGCCGCCGCCGACGTAGGGTCCGAGGTACACCTCGGCGAGTTTCTCGCCCGCGCCGATGATCAGCCCGCCGACGATGGCGCCGAGGATCGATTCGAAGCCGCCGAGAATCAGCACCGGCAGGGCTTTCAGCGCGACGAAGGTCAGCGCGTACTGCACGCCGTTGCGCACGCCCCACATCACGCCGGCCACCAGGGCGACGAAGCCGGCGACCGCCCACACGATCGCCCAGATGTGCTGCAGCGGGATGCCGACCGCGAGCGCCGCCTGGTGATCGTCAGCCACCGCGCGCAGCGCCCGGCCGATGCGCGTCTTCTGGAACAGCAGCGCGAGCACCGCCACCAGCGCCCCCGCCACGAACGCCGCAAAGAGGTCGAACTGGCTGATGTTGACGTTCCATTTCCGCGACAGCCACTCCATGGGCACGTCCGGGATGCCGAGCTCGAGGCCGTGCGGCTGGGAGCCCCACAAGAGCTGTGACAGGCCCTCCAGCACGAAGGCCAGGCCGATCGTCGCCATGAACAGCGTGATCGGCGCCTGGTTGACCAGCGGGCGCAGCACCACGCGCTCGGTCGCCACGGCGAGCAGCACCATCACTGCGAGCGTCGCGACGAGGGCCAGCCAGAAATTCCAGCCGCGCTCGGTGAGCGAGACAAACGTCAGGGCAGCGAAGAACACCATCGAGCCCTGGGCGAAGTTGAACACGCCCGAGGCCTTGTAGATCAGCACGAAGCCGAGCGCGACCAGCGCATACATGACGCCGGCAAGCAACCCGCCGGCCAGCACCTCGATGAAGAACACGAGCTCCATCAGTGCGCCACCCCGAGGTAGGCGTCGATGACCTTCTGGTCGCGGCGCACTTCGTCGGGCGTGCCGTCGGCGAGCTTGCGGCCGTAGTCGAGCACCACCACGCGGTCGGAGATGTCCATCACCACGCCCATGTCGTGCTCGATCAGCACGATGGTGGTGCCGTAGTGGTCGTTGACGTCGAGCACGAAGCGGCACATGTCCTGCTTTTCCTCGAGGTTCATGCCGGCCATGGGCTCATCGAGCAGCAGGACCGTCGGCTCGGCGGCAAGCGCGCGGCCCAGCTCGACGCGCTTCTGCAGGCCGTAGGGCAGCCGCCCCACCGGCGTCTTGCGGACGTGCTGGATCTCGAGGAAGTCGATGATCTCCTCGACCGCCTTGCGGTGAGCGAGCTCCTCGCGCCGCGCCGGCCCCACCCATAGCGCCTGCTGCAGGAAGTTGCAGCGCATCTTCAGGTTGCGCCCGGTCATGATGTTGTCGAGCACCGTCATGCCCTTGAAGAGCGCGATGTTCTGGAAAGTCCGCGCGATCCCGAGCTTCGCCGCCTGACGTGAATTCATGTCCCGGAACTCGAGATTCCTGAAAATGATCTTCCCCTGCTGAGGGTGATACACGCCGTTGAGCACGTTGAGCATCGAGCTTTTGCCGGCGCCGTTCGGGCCGATGATGGCGCGCACTTCGTGCTCCCTCACGTCGAACGACACGCCCTGCAGGGCGCGCACGCCGCCGAACGCCAGCGACACGCTGTCCACCGCGAGGATCACGTCGCCGATGCGGCGCGCGCCGCTCATGCCGCGCGGCGCGCCGCCGCCGGGGCGAAGGTCTTCACGTCCCGGATCTTGAGCTCGGCGGCGAAGGTCCCGCTGCGGCCGTCCTCGTATTTCACCTGCGCTTCGACGTGAACCGAATCTCTTCCCTGGTACATGGCTTCCACCAGAGAGCCGTATTTCTCCGCGATGAAGCCGCGGCGGACCTTGCGCGTGCGCGTCAGCTCGCCGTCGTCGGCTTCGAGCTCCTTGTGCAGGATCAGGAAGCGGTGAATCTGCGAGTTGGCGAGCTCGGGCTCGCGCGCGAGATCGGCGTTCACCTGCCCGAGGCACTGCGCCACCAGCTCGTACACCGTGTCCTGCTGCGCGAGGTCGGTGTAGCCCGAGAAGGCGATGTTGCGCCTTTCCGCCCAGTCGGCGACGGCCTCCATGTCGATATTGATGAAGGCGCAGACGCGGCTGCGCTTGTCGCCGAAGGCGACCGCCTCCTTGATGTAGGGGAAGAACTTCAGCTTGTTCTCGAGGTACTTGGGAGCAAACAGGGTGCCGTCGGCGAGCTTGCCGACGTCCTTGGCGCGGTCGATGATGCGCACGTGCCCGTCCTGGTCGACGTAGCCGGCGTCCCCGGTATGGAACCAGCCCTCGGCGTCCTTCGCCTCCCGCGTCGCCTGCGGGTTCTTGTAGTACTCCTTGAACAGGCCGGGCGAGCGGATCAGCAGCTCGCGCTGCGGCGTGAATTTGAGCTCGACGCCCTTCACCGCCGGGCCGACGGTATCGGACTTCACCTGGCCGTCGGGCTGCACGCACACGAAGACGCTGGTCTCGGTCGAGCCGTAAAGCTGCTTCAGGTTGATGCCGAGCGAGCGGTAGAAGGAGAACAGATCCGGCCCGATCGCCTCGCCGCCGGTGTAGGCGATACGCACTTTGCTCATTCCCAGCACGTTGCGCAGCGGCCCGTAGATCACAAAGTCCCCCAGGTGGTACAGAATCCGGTCGAGCGGGCCGACCGGCTGGCGCTCGAGGATGCGGGTCCCCACGCGCTTCGCCACGGCCATGAAAGAGCGGTATAGCCAGCGCTTGAGCGCGCTCGCGTCCTCCATGCGCACCGAGACCTGGGTCAGGAGCGCCTCGAACACGCGCGGCGGCGCGAAGTAATAGGTCGGCGCGACCTCGCGCATGTCGCTCACCACCGTCTCCGCCGCCTCGGGGCAGCAGATGCAGTAGCCGGCAACGAGCGGCTGGGCATAGGAAAAGATGTTCTGGCCGATCCAGGCGGGCGGCATGAACGCGAGCACGACGTCGTGGTCGCCCAGCGCTTCCATCTCGGCGACCGCGCGCGAGCGGTCGATGAGGTTCTCGTGCGTGAGGACCACGCCTTTCGGCACGCCGGTGGTGCCGGACGTGAAGAACATCGCCGCCGTATCGGTCGCCTTTCCTTTTGCAATCTGGGAATCGATAAAGGCAGGGTCCCGGGAAAGCAATGCTCGTCCGATCTCGAGCAGCTTGTCGTAGCTCATCAGCTGCGCGGACGTGTACTGCCGCATGCCGCGCGGGTCGTCGTAGTAGATGCGCTTCAGCGACGGGCACTGCGGCAGGATCTCGAGCAGCTTGTCGACCTGCTCCTGGTCCTCGGCAAAGGCGAAGGCGATTTCGGCGTTCTGGATCGGGAACGCCATCTCCGTGGCGACGGCGTCCTGGTACAGGGGAACCGGCACGCCGCCGAGGCACTGTGCGGCGCAGATCGCGGCGTAAAGGCGCGGACGGTTGTCGCCGACCAGCGCAAGGTGCTCGCCGCGCCTGAAGCCCTGCTCCGCAAGGCCACAGGCGAGCGCGCGTACTTCGTCGGCGTACTGCTGCCAGGTCCAGGTCTGCCAGATGCCGAGATCTTTCTCGCGGATAGCCGGCCGCGCGCCGCGCACGCGTGCGTGGTGCATCAGCAGCTTCGGGAACGTGTCCAGCGTCCCGGCGTCCGTGGTCATGGAGCCCTCCTCCGTGAGCCGGCGGATTCTTGCACAGAATTTGCGGTATATAGCATCTGAAAGGAGTGCGAAGGCGATGAAGGGCAAGGAACACTGGGCCAAGAAGGGCGACGTCAAGCTTTTCCTGTGGCAGAAGTCCCAGGCCGCTGCTCCCAAGGGGACGATCCTGTTCGTGCACGGCTCGTCGATGGCGTCGCAGCCCACTTTCGACCTGCAGGTGCCCGGGCGGCCGGATTCCTCGGCGATGGAATGGTTCGCCGCGCGCGGCTTCGATACCTGGTGCCTCGATAACGAGGGCTACGGCCGTTCGGACAAGTCGCGGCCGATCAATTGCGACATCTCGAACGGCGCCGATGATGTAGCCGTGGCTGCCCGGTACATCGACAAGAAAGTGCTTCTTTACGGCATCTCGTCGGGTGCCTTGAAAGCGGCCCTCTTCGCCCAGCGCCATCCCGAGCGCGTGGCGCGGCTCGCGCTCGATGCCTTCGTCTGGACCGGCGAAGGCAGTCCGA
>Ga0307469_10000111_pt1 | contig 31289 bp, 26 predicted proteins | sample atmos_gasesAM2C__FD_203084 | JGI IMG/M metagenome (GOLD analysis project Ga0307469, IMG submission 203084) | Hardwood forest soil microbial communities from Morgan-Monroe State Forest, Indiana, United States - atmos_gasesAM2C_515 | ecosystem: Environmental > Terrestrial > Soil > Temperate... | reverse complement strand
ACGAAGACGCATCGTTCTTGGGCTCGTCGTCTTGATCGTTGCGCTGTTACCGCTCGTCGCGAACCCGTATCAGGTCGATGTGCTCACGCAGGCTGCGTCCTACGCACTGTTCGCCGTCGGTTTGAACGTCGTCGTCGGTCTCGCAGGCTTGCTCGACCTCGGATATGTCGCGTTCTGGGCGATCGGTGCGTACTCGATGGCGATCTTCTCGGGGTCCGGCCCCATGCACTTCGTGAATCTCACACCGTGGGCCGTCCTGCCCATCGCGATCCTCGTCGCGATGACCGCCGGGGTACTCCTCGGATTCCCGGTCCTCCGACTGCGCGGCGATTACCTCGCGATCGTCACGCTCGGGTTCGGCGAGATCATCCGCATCACGGCGTCGAACCTCGACGGCGTTACGGGCGGCTCGGTCGGGATCTCCACGATCCCGCACCCGCAGATCGGTTCGTACAACTTCGGCTCCTCACCGACGCCGTACTTCTATCTGACGCTCGTTATCCTCTGCGTCGCCGTGTTCTTCATCGGCAACCTCAACCGATCGCGCATCGGACGAGCCTGGGTCGCGATCCGTGAAGACGAGGTCGCCGCCGAGGCGATGGGAATCAACACCTTTCGATTGAAGTTGTGGGCTTTCGCGTTCGGCGCATCGACAGCGGGCGCTGCCGGAGTGATCAACGCGAGTCGGATCAACTTCGTGTCGCCAAGCTCGTTCCAGATCATCGTGTCGATCCTCGTGCTGTGCATGGTCGTGCTCGGCGGGATGGGCTCGATGGTTGGACCGATCGTCGGTGCGGCGGCGATCGTGATCATCCCCGAGGCGCTGCGGAACTACGTGCCGTCTGGCGTCCGCTTCATGGTCTTCGGCGCGATCCTCGTTGTGATGATGATCTTCCGGCCGCAAGGATTGATCCCGTCGCGCCGCGTCGCTGCCGAGCAGAAAGGCATCGGCGTCGCGGACGAAGAGAAGGCGGCGACGTGAGCCTCCTCGTTTGCGACAACGTCACAAAACGGTTCGAAGGACTCGTCGCGGTGAAGAACGTCAGCTTGCGTGTCGAGCACGGTGCGATCCGGTCGATCATCGGACCGAACGGCGCGGGCAAGACGACGTTCTTCAACTGCATCACCGGCTACTACGCAGCGGACGAGGGCGAGATCATGTTCGATGACGAGGCCGTCACCGGTTGGAGTCCGCACCGGATCACGAAGCGCGGAATCGCGCGAACGTTCCAGAACATCCGGCTCTTCGGGAACATGACGGCCCTCGAGAACGTCATCGTCGGGCTCGATGCGCACCACAAGGCGGGTGTGTTGCGGTCGCTCGTCCGGACACCGGGGCAGCGTCGCGAGGAGACGACGGCCGTCGATCGCGCACACGAGCTGCTCGCGTTCGTCGGCATCGAGCGACACGCGCGCGACCTCTCGCGCAACCTCTCCTACGGCGACCAGCGACGCCTCGAGATCGCCCGCGCCCTCGCGACGGATCCGAAGCTCGTCCTGCTGGACGAACCCGCCGCCGGGATGAACCCCGCCGAGAAGCAAGGACTCACGGAGCTCGTCCGTAAGATCCGCGACGACGGCAAGACGGTGGTCCTGATCGACCACGACATGCGGTTCGTGATGGGTATCTCCGACCGCGTCCTCGTACTCGACCACGGCGAGCCGATCGCCGAGGGACTTCCGCATGAAGTGCAGGGCGACCCGAAGGTGATCGAGGCGTACTTGGGGAAGCCGGCATGACCGCAGGTCATGCCGGAGGCGCGGGGGCGGTCGGGGGGCGCAGCGCCCCCGATGGAATGACCGACGTCGTTCTCGAGCTCAAGGACGTCCACGTCTTCTACGGCAACATCGAAGCGCTCAAGGGCGTTTCGCTCGAGGTCCGCCGGGGCGAGTGTGTGACGCTCATCGGATCCAACGGCGCCGGCAAGACGACGACGCTCCGCGCGATCGCCGGACTGAACCACCCGCGCACCGGAACGATCTCGCTCCAGGGACGCCGCATCGACACGCTCCCCGCGCATGAGATCGTCGCGCTCGGCGTGTCGCAAGCGCCGGAAGGACGCCACGTCTTCCCGGCCATGAGCGTCCGCGAGAACCTCGAGATGGGAGCGTTCACGCGCAAAGGTGCGACGTCCGGCGACTTCGACCGCATCTTCGGTCTCTTCCCGGTCCTCGCGGAACGTTCGAAGCAGGCTGCCGGGACGCTCTCGGGCGGTGAGCAGCAGATGCTCGCCATCGGGCGTGCGCTGATGGCGCACCCGAAGGTCCTTCTGCTGGACGAACCATCGCTCGGTGTCTCGCCGGTGCTGACGCAGCGCATCTACGAGACCCTCCGGCAGATCAACGAGGACGGGACGACGATCCTCCTCGTCGAGCAGAACGCGAACATGGCCCTCGACCTCGCGCAGCGCGGGTACGTCCTCGAGACTGGGACCATCGCGCTTGCCGATACGACGGACGTCCTGCGGTCCTCCCCCGACGTGAGACGCGCGTACCTGGGCGAGTCCTGAGTCGCTTATAGGATTGCGCGCATGAAGAGGACGCCGCTGCATGCCGCGCATGGCGAAGCCGGCGGCCGATCCGTCGACTTCGCCGGTTGGAGACTCCCGGTGCACTACGGCTCGATCCTCGACGAAGCGCGGGCCGTCCGGACGAAGGCCGGCATGTTCGACGTCTCCCACATGGGCCGTGTCCGGTTCCAAGGGCCCGATGCGCTGGATGTCCTGCAACACCTCGGGACGAACGACCTCCGCAAGGTGGGGCCCGGGCGCGCGCAGTACACGCTGTGGTGCACACCGGACGGCGGAACGATCGACGACCTCATCAACGTGTGGATCGCCGACCACGACTTCATCGTCGTGATGAACGCATCGCGCCACGACGACGACCTCGCGCACCTGGAGGACAACGCGACGGGCCGCGACGTCACGATCGTCGACGAGTCCGCCGACACGGTGATGATCGCGGTGCAGGGCCCCGACGCTCGCGCGCTCGTCGCAACCCTCGGCGACCTGCCGGAGATGCGGCGGTTCGGCGTCGTCCGGACGACGCTCGACGGCGTTGCTGTGCTCGTCTCGCGCACCGGCTACACCGGTGAGGACGGCGTCGAGCTCATCTGCGAAGCGGGGGCCGGGCCGCGGATCTGGGAGGCGCTCCGCGAGGCGGGGGTCGTCCCGTGCGGCCTCGGCGCGCGTGACGCGCTGCGCATGGAGATGGGCTTCCCACTGTACGGACACGAGCTCGGCCTCGACATCTCGCCCCTCGAGGCCGGCGTCGCCTTCGCGGTGCGCCTCGACGACCGCGAGTTCATCGGTCACGAGGCGTTGCGCAAACAGGCCGAAGCCGGTCCGGCGCGCGCGCTGATGGGGTTCGTGTGCGACACGCCGGCCGTGCCACAGCAGGGCGATGAGATCGGCGCCGGTGTCGTGACGAGCGGCGGGACGTCCGTCGTGCTCGGCAAACCCATCGGGCTCGCCTTCATGCCCGCGGGGACGTCCCCGGGCCCGGTTACCCTTCGCACCCGTGGCAAAGACATCGGGTGTGACCTCCGGACGCTGCCGTTGATCGAACGCAAGAGGCCCAAGACGTGAGCGCCGGCGACTTCGTCCCGCACACGCCGGAAGACATCGCGTCGATGCTCGAGGTGATCGGTGCGTCGTCCGTCGACGATCTGTTCGCGTCGATCCCCGCCGAGCTTCGCGACCCCGCGATCGAGTTGATGGAAGCGCTCGCGGAGCCGGACGTCGTGGCGCACGTCCGCTCGCTCGCGTCGCGGAACGCTCCCGCAGGTGACGGGATCAATTTCCTCGGCGGGGGCATGTACGACCACTACGTACCCGCGGCCGTCCGCGCGATCGGGTCGCGCGGCGAGTTCGCGACGGCGTACACGCCGTACCAGGCCGAAGCATCGCAAGGGACGCTGCAGATGCTCTTCGAGTTCCAGACGATGGTCGCGGAGTTACTCGGGCTCCCGTTCTCGAACGCATCCTTGTATGACGGCGCGACGGGACTCGTCGAAGCCGTGAACCTCGCTGCGATGCGTCGCGACGCGCGGCGCGTGCTCCTCTGCGCCGGCGTGAACCCGCGCTACCGCCGTGTGCTCGAGACCTACGCGGACGGGCTCGGTATCGAGATCGACGTCCTGCCCTCAAACGACTACGGGACCGAACCCGGCGCGATCGCCGAAGCCGTGCGGGACGAACCACTGCTCGCCGTCGTCGTGCAACAGCCGAACGCCTACGGTTTCCTCGAGGACGCTGCCGGTCTCGCGGCCGCGGCGTCCGAGGCCGGCGGCGTCGTGATCGGACTCGCCGACCCGATGTCGCTCGGACTCATCGCGCCGCCGGGGGAGTGGGGCGCGCAGATCGCGATCGCCGAAGGGCAGCCGCTGGGCAATCCCGTCGCGTTCGGCGGTCAGTGCGTCGGACTGTTCGCGTGTGACGACGCGTTCGCGCGTTTCATGCCGGGCCGCCTCGTCGGCGAGACGGTCGATACCGAAGGGCGGCGGGGATACGTCCTCACCTTGCAGGCGCGCGAGCAACACATCAAGCGTGAGAAGGCCGGCTCGAACATCTGCACGAACCAGACGCTGTTCGCGCTCGGCGTCGCGGTGCATCTCGCGTGGCTCGGTCCGGACGGCTTGCGTCGGGTCGGGGAACTCTCGAGCGCGTTCGCGCACGAAGCCGCGCGGCGTATCACGACGGAAACGAACTTCGAGATCGCGTCGACGCGACCGTTCGTTCGCGAGTTCGCCGTCCGGGGGCCGAAGGCGCCGCGCGAGACGATCGACGAGCTCCGGCACCGGGGGATCTTCGCGGGCCCGCTGCTCGACGACGACACCTTCAACGTGGCCTTCACCGAGAAACGGGTTCCGTCCGACATCGACCTGCTCGTCGAGGCGCTCGGCGAGATCGGGAAACCATGACGCCACGCCGAAGCGAAGCGGAGGCGCGATGAAGGTCGACGGCAAGACCGGCCCCGAGACGGTCTTCGAGCTGTCGCGTCCGGGGCGACGTTCGTGGTCGCTTCCCGATGTCGCGGCCGAGTGGGAGAACCCCGCGGTACCCGATGCGTTCGCGCGGACGACGCCGCCGAAGCTGCCCGAAGTAAGCGAAGGCGGACTGATCCGTCACTACACGCAGCTCTCCGAGCGGAACTTCGCGATCGACAACGCGTTCTATCCGCTCGGCTCTTGCACGATGAAGTACAACCCGAAGGTGCAGGACGAGCTCGCGGCCCTCGCCGGCTTCCGCGATCTGCACCCCGACCAGCCGCTGGCGGACATCCAGGGCGCCCTCGAACTGCTGTGGACGTTCGAACGCGATCTCGTCGAGATCACTGGCATGACGGCGGCGACGTTCTGCCCGGCCGCGGGAGCGCACGGAGAGATCACCGCGCTGCTCATGTGGCGTAAGCACTTCCGCGACATGGGCGACACCGCGCGCGACACCGTGATCATCCCGGACTCCGCGCACGGGACGAATCCGGCATCCGTCCGGCTCGCGGGATTCAAGGTGGCCGAGGTGCCGTCGGGGCCCGACGGTCAGGTCGACGTCGACGCGTTGAAGGGCTTGCTCGGGCCCCATGTCGTGGGCCTCATGATCACGAACCCGAACACGCTCGGTGTCTTCGAGCAGCGCATCCAGGAGATTACGAAGCTCGTGCACGACGCCGGCGGCTTCGCGTACTGCGACGGCGCGAACCTGAACGCGCTCGTCGGCCGCGCGCGGCCGGGCGATATGGGCTTCGATGTCGTCCACATCAACCTGCACAAGACGTTCTCGACGCCCCACGGTGGCGGTGGTCCGGGAGCCGGTCCGCTCTGCGTGGACGAAGCCCTCGAGCCATACCTGCCCGTCCCGCGGGTGAAACGCCTCGGCGACGGAACGTTCGACTGGGACCACGACCACGCGCGGACGATCGGTCCGGTGCACTCGTTCGGCGGGAACTTCGCCGTCGTCGTACGTGCGTACGCCTACCTGCGTCGCCTCGGCCTCGAAGGTCTGCGACGCGTGAGTGGGATGGCCGTCCTGAATGCGAACTACGTCAAGAAGAAGGTGGACGCGCGCTATCGCGTGCCGTACAGCGAAGGGACGATGCACGAGTTTGTTGCGTCCGGTGACTTCTTACGGAAGTTCGGCGGTGTACGCACCTTCGATGTCGCGAAGGCGCTCCTCGATTACGGCTTCCACGCGCCGACGGTGTACTTCCCGCTCACGGTTCGCGAGGCACTGATGGTCGAGCCGACGGAAACCGAGTCGAAGGAAACGCTCGACGCGTTCGCCGAAGCGCTGATCGAGATCGCGGACGCCGCCGAGCAGGGCCACGCCGACGAGCTCCGGAGCGCGCCGCACACACTCCCCGTATCACGGCTGGACGAAGCCCGAGCCGCGCGGCAGCTCAAACTCCGCGCGTAGCGATCCGTTCGGCCGTGCGCGTTGCGAAGGCCATGATCGAGATCTGCGGGTTCACGGCGACGCAGGACGGGAAGATCGATCCGTCCGCGACGAAGAGGTTCTCTACGTCGTGATGTTCGCCGTACATGTTCACGACGGACGAACCACGCTCGCCCATACGGCACGTTCCCATCGGGTGGAACGCCGTCGGGTGCACCATCGTCGGGTCCCAGTTGCCATCGGTGATCTTGTCGAGCTCTTGCCGCGACGAGATCGCGGGAAGACCCGGCAACCCAAGCAGGGCCGCCATCGCGCCCGCGGCGAGGTGGATCTCTGCGGCGAGGCGCATCCCGATCAACAGCTTCCGGAAGTCGGTGTCGTTGATCTTGTACGTGATGATCGGCTCCCGTGATCTCGGCAACAGCCGCAGACGTCCCGACGACGTGTCCGAGACGTAGAGCCCGATCGATGCGACGTGACGCATCCCGCCGAGCATGTTCAGCGCCGCTTGCCCGATCCCCGGAAGCGCTGCCGCGGCGAGGGCGGGGACCGGTGACGTCGTCTCGAGCATGATGTCGTGCGAGTCGAAGAGCTCGTCGACGAAGTAGGGCTGCAGCGTCCCGCGCCATGCGTCGATGGGCTCCGGATACGCGCCGGCGACGCCGACTGCCGGGTGGATGCGGAGGTTGCGTCCGAGCTGACGCGAACGTCCGCTCAAAGCGCTCCGCTTCAGGAGGACCGGCGTGTGGATCGTTCCCGCCGCGACAACGACGACGGGCGCGTGCACGATGAGTCGTCCGCGGACGATCTCGTCCTCGTCGAGGAGGAAACAGACGACGCCCGTCGCGCGTCCCCGCTCGACCGTGATGTGCTCGGCCCTCGTGCGCGCGTAGATCTTCGCGCCGGAGGTTTGCGCCAGCGGGAGATAGGAGACGTGCATCGCTTGCTTCGCGTTCGTCGAACACCCCATCGCGCATGTCCCGCAGCCGTGACACTCGCCGATGTTCCGCATCAATGCACCACCGGACACCCCTAATGCGAGCGCGCCCTTGTGCGTGAGCTCCGCGTTGTTGCCCCAGAGCTCGCGCGGCACCGGCCGGACGTTCACGATCCGTTCGACGCGCTCGAAGTACGGACGCATCTCCTCCGGATCGACGTTCCAGCGCCGCAGGACCTTGTCCGGCGCGCGCCAGCACGTCCCGGAGTTGATGACCGTCGAACCGCCGACGGCCTTGCCGAGCGGTATCGGGATGGGGGACCGGCTGAAGGTCTGCGTCGTCCCGGCGTCTCTCGCGACCTTCTGGAATCGCTTGAACGGGGGACCGACGAAGTCGTCCTTCGTGAAGTACGAGCCTTCTTCGATGACGATGACGCTGCGTCCGGCTTCCGCCAGTTCCTTCGCGACGACGGCGCCGCCCGCGCCGGAACCGATCACGACGACGTCGCAGCGTTCGACGACGTTGCCCTTCACGTCCGGGAACTGCACGATGTCGAGACGCGGATCGGCACCGACGATCGACACCGCGCTCCCGTTCGGACGCGCTTCCGTCCGCTCCCACATCGAACGCGGGTACGCACCGCCGAGCGTCGCCGGACCGACTCGCGTGCCCCAGGGCGTCAGGTCAGGCATTCGCCGGTATAGCCAACGATCGCTTCCGCGGTCGGCTGCGAGATGAACACCGAGTACACGAGCTGCTTCAGGAACGAGACCACCAGGCGGCGAAGCGGCGTCGTGCATCCCTCGAGGAAACGCTGCTGTTGCTCCGGACGAAGCCCGCGGAACCGGCGCGGATAGCCACTCAAGAGGGGCAACCATTCCGTCGCGAAGAACAACCACCGGAAGCGGCGCTGCGCCCGCGGAGAGTAGCTCTCCACCTGCGCGATGACTTCGCCGATCAGTGCTTCATCGTCGGGGACGAGGACGCGTGTGACCGCGGCGATCGTCTTCCGGTTCCACGAGGTCACGGCCACGAGCGAAGCCTAACCCTGCCACTACCCGGGGCTACACTCGCGGCGTGCCGAGAAAACTGATGCTTCTCGACGGCCACAGCCTTGCCTACCGCGCCTTCTTCGCCCTGCCCGAGACCCTCGTCACCTCGTCCGGACAGATCACCAACGCCGTCTATGGCTTCACGGCGATGCTCATCAAGATGCTCGGCGACGAGAAGCCCGACGGCGTTGCCGTGTGCTTCGACCGCGGACGTCCGGCGTTCCGTCACGAGCGCTACACGGAGTACAAGGCGAACCGCCGCGAGACGCCGGACGCCTTCAGCGAGCAACTCCCGCTGATCCGCGAGGTGCTGCAGACGCTCCGCGTCCCGATCATCGAGCTCGAGGGTTTCGAGGCCGACGACCTGCTCGCGACGCTCGCGAAGCAGGCCACCAAGGACGGGGACGAGGTCGTGATCATCTCCGGCGACCGCGACGTGCTCCAGCTCGTGAACGACGCCGTGACTGTGATGATGACGCGGCGCGGCATCTCGGACATCGTCCGGTACGACGCCGCGGGTGTGCACGAGAAGTACGCCGTCACCCCCGATCAGTGGACCGACTTCGTCGCGCTGAAAGGTGAAACGTCCGACAACCTGCCCGGCGTGCCCGGCATCGGCGACAAGACGGCCGCGAAGCTGATCGAGAGCTACGGTGACATCGAAGGCGTGATCGCCAACGCCGACAAGCTCACGCCGAAGATCCGCACGGGTGTCGCGGAGATGGCCGGCCAGATCCGCATCAACAAGGAACTCGGACATCTGCTCGATGACGTCCCACTCGACATCGACCTCTCCGACATCCGCATCGAACCCTGGGACGACGAAGCCGTCCGCACGCTCTTCAATTCCCTCGAGTTCCGCACGCTCTACGAACGGCTCGGCGATCTGCATCTCGTGACGAGCGGTCCGTCCGCGACGATCGAGGTCGGCAACGTGACGCCGCTCTCACCGAAGGATGCGCCGGACGAACCCACCGGCCTCTACTGGGACGGTTCGTGGTTCGCGATCTCGAGCGCTGAGGATCACGCGAGCGTCGGTCCGCTCGAAGAGGGCCTCTCCGTGATGAAGGAGTGGCTCGCCGATCCGTCTCGCGAGAAGTACGTCCACGACGCGAAGCCGCTCGTCCGACACGCGCTCGACGCCTCCACAGAGCTCGCCGGCCTCGCGTGCGACACCCTCATCGCGGCCTACGTCCTCGAACCCGGGAACCCGGGCGGATACCCGCTCCACGACGTCGCCGAGCGGTATCTCGGCGTCGCGCTCGACGAAGAGCGCGAGAAGAAACCCAAGGGCAAGCAAGGCACGCTCGACCTCGAAGGTGACAACGGTGAGCGCGCCGCGCGTGGTGCGTCCGCCATCAGGAGCCTCGGCCCCCTGCTGACCGGGCGCCTCAAGGACCGCGGGATGTGGGACCTCGCGACGTCGCTCGAGTTCCCGTTGATCGGCGTGCTCGCGCGCATGGAGCACGCGGGGATCGCGGTCGACCGCTCCTACCTCGAGGAGCTGAACGAGGACCTCGGCAGCAAGATGCACATCCTCGAGCACAAGATCCATCAGCAGGCGGGCGAGGAGTTCAACGTCAACTCGACGCCGCAGCTGCAGCGGATCCTCTTCGAGCAGCTCGATCTCCCGAAGACGAAGAAGATCAAGACCGGGTGGTCGACCGATCAGAACGAGCTTGCGAAGATCGCCGAAGCCCACCCGATCGTTGAGGCGCTCATCGAGTACCGCGAGGTCGCGAAGCTCAAGACGGGCTTCACCGATGCGCTGCTGCCGCTCATCAGTCCGAAGACCGGACGCATCCACACCACGTACCTGCAGGCGTCGGCGTCGACGGGCCGTCTCGCATCGACGAACCCGAACATGCAGAACATCCCGATCCGTGGCGAGCTCGGCCGCCAGATCCGCCGGGCGTTCATCGCGCCGGAGGGTCACGTCCTCATCTCGGCCGACTACTCGCAGATCGAGCTCCGCGTGCTCGCGCACCTGTCGGGAGACGAGGGGATCCTGGAAGCGTTCGCGTCCTCGCACGACTTCCACGCGGCGATCGCGTCGAAGGTGTACGGCGTCGCCGTCGACGAGGTGCGGTCGCGGATGCGCGACTACGCGAAGCAGTTCAGCTACGGGATCGCGTACGGGATGAGCGCCTACGGGGTGTCGCAACGGCTGGGTGTCGACACCGAGGAGGCCCAAGCGTTCATCGACAACTACTACGCGCAGTTCCCGAAGGTGCGCGACTTCCTCGACGCGCAGGTGAACCAGGCTCGGAAGGAAGGCTTCACCACGACGATGTTCGGACGCCGTCGCTACCTGCCGGAGCTGCAGTCGTCGAACTACCGTGTCCGGGCGATGGGGGAGCGCATGGCGCTCAACGCGCCGATACAAGGCAGCGCCGCGGACATCATCAAGAAGGCGATGATCGATGCCGATCGGGATGTCCCGCCGGACCTCGCCCACATGCTGCTGTCCGTGCACGACGAGCTCGTGTTCGAGGTCCGGGAAGACGTCGTGGACGAAGCTGCCCGCGCCGTCAAAGACGTGATGGAACGGGCGACGGAACTACGCTGTGGGCTCGTCGTCGAGCCACACACCGGAAAGAACTGGAGCGACGCGCACGCCTAACGCGTCGCGACGAACACCACGCCGGCGGGCGTGTCCTTGCAGTGATGCTTCGTGACGTGCCAGCCCTCGCCCTCGAGCAGTCCGACGAAGTAGTCCTCTCGGAAGCCGCACTCGAACCATCCGTTCCGCCGCATCGCCCACAGTGACTCGCCGTCGAGGCGGATGCCCCACGGCTCATCGAACTCGTTCGTGATGGGCTCGCCGGCAAAGATCACGCGCTTCGTGACGTCCTTCAAACGTGCGATGAGCGCTCGATGGTCGAAGCAGTGATGGAAACTCTCGAAGAACACGACAGCATCGAACGTGCGCTCAAGCGTCGTGACGATCTCGAAGTCGCCTTCGATGAGCTTGATGTCGCAGTCTTCCTGGGCCGCGCGTCGACGGACGAGCTCGAGGAAGTCCGGTGCAATGTCGACGGCCGTCACGTCGTACCCCATCCGCGCGAGTGCGACGGTCAGTGTCCCCCAGCCGGGCCCGAATTCCAAGACGCTGCTGCCGGCAGGGAGGTCGAGCATCTTGATGACGAAGCCGATCGCGATGAGCTGGTCACCGACGCCGCGCGCACTCTTCGTGTAGTACGGGAACGGGCGACGCGTGGCGGCGTCAACGTCGAAACGCGTGATGTCGTTCGACGGCGCATACGGCTTGCCGGCGATCCACTCGTAGAGCTTGACCTCCCGCAGGCGGTACTCGGGCGACGCGGGATCGAGATGGTCTCCGCGGTGTGCTTCCATGCGGAAGCCCGCGAAGATCGCCTTCTCTTCGTCGTATGCGCTCGAGTCGAGTCGTTCGAGCTCACGGTCGAGCTCTGCGAGCGTGCTGACGACTCTGCCGCCGGCCACGCGCTTGCGCAGCGGACGAAGTACACGAGCACCTCGCACCGACGCCGGCAAGCGTTTCCACACCGGCCGGATCGTGCTTGCGAGTCGGCTCGTCCGGGGGTCGGTCATGCGGCGGACAGTGTCCAGCATCCGACGCGCCGCAGGCTGACGCCCGCCCCGACCGTTCATCGGGGAAGCAACGCGGCCCGACGACGGGCGGTTCCGGGCTCAGCCGGTGGGCTGGAGCACGGGCGGAACGCCGGTGAACGTGCACGACAGGGTGACCTGCTGACCGCTCACGGTTGCGTCCGGCGAGCATGGGAAGAGATCCGACCGGAGTGCGACGGCCAGGGGGCCGAGCATGAGGGTGCGTCCGGTCACCCGCGCGGCCGAGCTCACACCGGCGGGGAGGTCGAGGGTCGCAGTGAACGTCCCACTGTCGATCGATCTGACCCGGAACTTGCCTTGAACGAGTGCGTTGCGGTCGATATCGACGCCCTTCACGTCGAACTTCACTTCGGTGAAAGGGATGCGTTGTCCGGCGACCTGGTCGAGGGTTACGTCGACGGAGTTCACCCGTGAAAGGAAGAACGCACGGGCGAGCACCGGGAAGGACCCCACGCTGACGCGCACCGTGGTCGCGTCGTGGGAGCGGGCCGCGACCTCGTGCTGCGCGATCCGGTTCACGACGGGGATCGCGAGCACCTCGGCGATGAGCCAGAGGACGACCACGAGCAGGATGAGACGGCGGAGGAGCTTCATCGCTCAGGCCGCGAGGACCCGCCGGCCGGAGTCGGTCAAGGCCACGAGGGCTCCGTCCTCACTCGATGTGAGCCGGACGAACCCCGCCTCGTGGGCGTCCTCCCAGACCGCGAGGCGTGGGCACGAGGTACGCCAGGCATCCATGGTCTCGGTATAGGTCCGGGGCCGGACCTGGAGCCACTCGAGGAACTGGCGCATCGATGCGTCCACCCTTTCATTCTCCCTGACCAGCACCGTTGGGGTAAGCTTTGACTGCTCCGGACCCTCGGGTCCGGGGACATCAAAGCGGGACCCCGCCCCTCAAACGGCGTCCTGCTCACAGGAGGCTTTTCCTCACGCATGGAACAAGCAGACACCGCAGTTAGCAACGTGCACGAGAAGGACCTGGAAGGCGAGGAGCTCGAGCGCGCATACGCCGAGTCCCTGAAGGAATTCGACGACGGAGACGTCGTCCGGGGTCACGTCCTCAGGATCGACAAGGACGAGGTCCTCGTCGACATCGGCTACAAGTCGGAAGGTGTCATCCCGCTCAAGGAGCTGTCGATCCGCCACGACACCGACCCGAACGACGAAGTGAAGGTCGGCGAAGAGATCGACGCCCTCGTCCTGCAGAAGGAAGACAAGGACGGACGACTCATCCTTTCGAAGAAGCGCGCGCAGTACGAGAAGTCGTGGGGCCGCGTCGAAGAGCTCCGTCAGAAGGGCGAGTCGGTGATGGGCACCGTCATCGAAGTCGTCAAGGGCGGGCTCATCCTCGACATCGGTCTGCGCGGGTTCCTCCCGGCGTCGCTCGTGGACATCCGTCGCGTCGGCGACCTTCATCCGTTCGTCGGACAGCGTCTCGAGTGCAAGGTCATCGAGCTCGATCGCAACCGCAACAACGTCGTCCTGTCGCGCCGCGCTTTCCTCGAGGAGACGCAGGCCGAATCGCGCAAGGAACTGCTCGACTCCCTGAAGAAAGGTGACATCAAGCGCGGCAAGGTTTCGTCCATCGTGAAGTTCGGTGCGTTCGTCGATCTCGGTGGGATCGACGGTCTCGTCCACGTCTCGGAACTCTCGTGGAAGCACGTCGAGGATCCCGCGGAGGTCGTCGAGGTCGGACAAGAGGTCGATGTCGAGATCCTCGATGTCGATCTCGAGCGCGAGCGCATCTCGCTGTCGCTCAAGTCGACGCAAGAAGATCCGTGGGAAGCCTTCGGACGACGCAACGCTCCCGGCGACGTCATCGACGGCAAGGTCACGAAGCTCGTGTCGTTCGGTGCCTTCGTGGAGGTCGGCGAAGGCCTCGAGGGTCTCGTCCACATCTCCGAGCTCGCGCACCGGCACGTCGAAGCGCCGGCCGAAGTCGTCGCCGTCGGCGATCCGGTACAGGTGAAGATCCTCGACATCGAGCCGAAGCGCCGCCGTATCTCGCTCTCGGTGAAGCAGACCGTCGAAGCGCCGGAGGGCTACGAGCCCGCGCCGATCTCGCAGGAGGAGTACTACTCCTCGACGCCCTCGGATGGGCCGAAGGAAGCGCCGCCTGAGATCGAGCCGGAGCCGGACATCGTCCCCGAGCCCGAAGCGGCCGAGGACGAACCAAAGGCCGAAGACGAAGGCGACGAGCACGAGGAGTCGACGGCGGACACGCTCGAAGCGATCGTCCGGGACATGAAGCAGTCCTAGGAAACGTTCGTGGCCTACATCGTCGGCCTCACCGGCGGGATCGGTTCCGGGAAGAGCACCGTTTCGGGGATGCTCGCCGAGAAGGGCGCGATCATCGTCGACGCGGACGCGATCGTCCACGAACTGCAGCAGCCGGGTCAGATCGTGCTGGCCGAGATGGTCGACGCCTTCGGCGCGGAGATCCTCCAGCCGGACGGCACGCTCGACCGCGCGAAGGTCGGTGACGTCGTGTTCAAGGACGAGGCCAAGCGCCTGCAGCTCCAAGCGATCGTGTGGCCCCGCGTCGGCGAGCGCGTGCGCGAGCTGATCGAGGGCGCGGGGGAGAGCGACGTGGTTGTCCTCGACGTGCCACTGATGGCCGAAGCGACCGACGGGAGCCGCCGGCTCGCCGAGAAGATCATCGTCGTGGACGCGTCCGAGGACACCCAGCTCGGTCACCTCGCGGCGAAGGGTGTCCCGCCCGATGTCGCAAAGGCGCGCATGGCGGTGCAGGCGTCCCGCGACGACCGGTTGAAGATCGCCGACTTCGTGTTGCACAACGACGGAACGATCGACGAGTTGCAGAAGCAGGTGGACGCCATGTGGGAGGAATTACGGTGACGGTCGAAGCGGTCTTCTTCGATGCCGGTGAGACGTTGCTCTCGCCGCAGCCGTCGTGGTCCGAGCTTTCGGCGAAGATCCTGAACGAGCGCGGCCACCACGTCAGCGTCGAGCAGATGCGCGAGGCGTGGCGTCACGGCGGCCAGCACTTCCTGCGAGCGGCGGAAGAAGGACGCACGTTCTCGACATCGCACGGCGAGTCACATGCCTTCTGGACGACCCTCTACGCCGACATGCTCTCGTTCCTTCGCATCGCCGACGAAGGGGCTCCGCAGGTGCTCTACGAAACGTTCTCCGACCCGAGCACGTACGCGCTCTTCCCGGACGCGGTTCCCACAGTCGAGGAGTTCCGTTCGCGCGGGCTCAAGGTCGGCGTGATCTCGAACTTCGAAGGTTGGCTGAAGACGTTGCTCGATCACCTCGAGATCCGTGAGCTCTTCGATGTGATCGCGATCTCCGGCGATCTCGGTTGGGAGAAGCCCGACGCGCGCATCTTCGAGTGGGCGATGAACGAAGCTGGTGTCGAACCAGGCAACAGTCTGCATGTCGGCGACAGTCCGAACTTCGACGCGCAACCCGCGCACGATCTCGGCATGGTCGGTGTGCTTCTCGACCGTCACGGTCGCTGGACGGACCTCGACGCACCATACGAACGGGTGGTCACGCTGGGCGAATTGGTGCCACTCGTCGAGGGACTTTAGTCCCGAGAAAGTCACAACCTCGGTCCCTACGCCTTTCCGCGTCCACCACGGATAACGGGCATACGTTTGATTCGTAACGTTCCGTTAACGACGCATTATCGGACGCGTAGTGCGTCCGAAGTGCGAGAGAGAAGGGGCGGTCCCATGCGCAGCCTCAAACGCATCGCAACGGCGATCTTCGTTGCGCTCGGAGTGATCGGCTTCACCGTGGGGATCGCTTCCGCGATCACAGCGCCACGGATGGACGCCGTCGTAGGTAGTTTCACGGCGAATTCGCCTGCCGGTTTGCTCCCGACTCCGTGCACGGGCGGCGGGGTAAGCCCGGACACGTTCGTCCAGAGTCACGGGGTCGCTACGGGACCCGCGCTCGACACGAGCACCAGCGAACTGTTCAGTCTCGCCGGGACCGTGACGCTCAAGTCGAAGCAGCTGGCCGATCTCACCACCGGCGAGATCGTCGCGACGGGATCGTTCCTCCTGAAGTACCCGAACGACGCCAGACACATCGTGAAGGGCAGCTTCCAAGCCGTCGCAACTGGGACGCCGGGAACGAACCCGTATCCGGTAACCGGCCGTGGATTCGCGAACGTCTCCCAGTTCAAGAAGACGTCGACGGGATTCGTCCCGACCGGCTTGAAGGCGCTGTTGAACGTTGAGTTCATCACCACTCCGACGGCTCCGCCGCCGGACGGTTCCCACACTGCGCCGACGCAGACCGTCGGGCACTTCGGGGATCCGACCGATGGCTACGACGACCTGGCTGCGGAATTCGTGGGTGGCTGTCCGTAGTCCGATCCGGTAGCTCTGATCTCGGGCCCCCGACCTTCAGGTCGGGGGCCCGTCATTTTCTTGTCCGGACCGTGAGTAGGCTTGTTCTCCCATGGCGGAGCACTTCTCTTTCCGGCCCGGCTTCGAACTCGCCGGCGATCAACCGAAAGCGGTCGAGGACATCTCGAAAGCGCTGAACGACGGCGAGCGGTTCGTCACGCTCCTCGGCGCGACGGGCACCGGCAAGACGGCGACGATGGCGGCGGTCGCCGAACGGCTCGACCGCCCTGTCCTCGTGATGGCGCCGAACAAGACGCTCGCCGGACAACTCGCGAGTGAGTTCAAGGAGTACTTCCCGGACAACGCCGTCGAGTACTTCGTCAGCTACTACGACTACTACCAGCCGGAGGCGTACGTTCCGTCGTCGGACACGTACATAGAGAAGGACTCGTCCATCAACGACGAGATCGACCGTCTCCGCCACTCGGCGACGGCGGCGGTGATGACACGGCGTGACGCGCTCGTCGTGGCGTCCGTCTCCGCGATCTACGGACTCGGCACCCCGGAGGAATACGAGAAGAACATGCTCTACCTCCACAAGGGCGCCACGATGGGTCGCGACTCCCTCGTGCGCAAGCTCGTGTCGCTCCATTACGAGCGCAACGACGTGAACACCACCCGCGGACGGTTCCGCGTGCGCGGCGACACCCTCGAGATCTTCCCTGCGTACGAGGAGTCGCTGCTGCGCGTCGAGATGTTCGGCGACGAGATCGAGCGGATCATCTGGATCGACCCCGTCACCGGCGAAGTAACCGGACAGCCCGAAGGTATGCGCATCTATGCGGCGAGCCACTACAACGCATCAGACGAGCGCATGCACCGCGCGATGCGTCAGATCCAAGAAGAGCTGACCGAGCGTCTCGCGGAGCTCGAGGGGCAGAACAAGCTCCTCGAAGCGCAGCGCCTCCGTATGCGCACGAACTACGACCTCGAGATGATGCGCGAGATCGGTTCGTGCGCCGGCATCGAGAACTACTCACGTCACATCGACGGACGGGGGCCGGGCGAGGCCCCGTACACGCTGCTCGACTACTTCAAGAAGGACTTCATCGTGTTTCTCGATGAGTCGCACATCACCGTGCCGCAGATCCACGGGATGTACGAAGGAGACCGGTCGCGTAAGGAGACCCTCGTCGAGCACGGCTTCCGGCTTCCGTCGGCGCTCGACAACCGTCCGCTGCGCTTCGAGGAGTTCATGGAGCGGATCAACCAGGTGCTGTTCGTGTCGGCGACACCGGGTCCGTTCGAGCTGAAGCGGTCCACGTCGATCGTGCAGCAGATCGTTCGGCCGACCGGACTGATCGACCCGGAGGTCATCGTCCGGCCGACGCGCGGACAGATCGACGATCTCATCGGCGAGATCCGGAAGCGCGTCGACAAGGAGCAACGCATCCTCGTCACGACGCTCACGAAGAAGATGGCCGAAGACCTCACCGACTATCTGCTCGAGATGGGCCTCCGGGTGCGGTACCTGCACTCCGAGGTCGACACCGTGCAGCGCATCGAGATCCTGCGAGACCTCCGGCTCGGCGAGTTCGACGTCCTCGTCGGGATCAACCTGCTGCGTGAAGGGCTCGACCTTCCCGAGGTCACGCTCGTCGCGATCCTCGACGCCGACAAGGAGGGCTTCCTGCGCAGTGCGACGTCCCTCATCCAGATCATCGGACGAACCGCCCGCAACGTCGAAGGTCAGGTGTTGATGTACGCCGACAACATGACCGACTCGATGACGTCCGCGATCTCCGAGACGAACCGACGGCGCGAGATCCAGATGGCGTACAACACCGAGCACGGGATCGAGCCGGCGACGATCATGAAGAACGTCAACGACATCATCCTGCAGACCCGTCAGGGTGCCCCGCCGCCGACGAAGGGTCGTGCGCGCGGTCGCAGCAAGCGCGGACGCGAAGAGGTCGTCGAGATGCCGCTCGACGAGCTGAGACGTCTGATCATGGTCCTCGAAGAAGAGATGCGGGACGCCGCCCGCGATCTCCGGTTCGAGTACGCCGCGCGCTTACGCGACGAGGTGAACGACCTCAAGCGCGAGCTGCGTGAAGTGCACCACCAGCCTGCTTAGACGAGCGCTGCGGCGCGCGCCGTTGCCCCCATCTCCTCGAGCAGCGTCTTCGCCTCGCCGACCTCGCTCGCGTACGTCGCTTCGTCCCCGGAGGCGCGAGCCAGCTCGGCGAGCTCGACGTGCACGTCGGGCAGTGGCGAGAGGTAGGACGCCGAGTGCAAGACGTCGAGGCAGCGGAGCAACGCGTCTTTCTCGACCGCCGGGTTCCCCTGCTTCGAGACGCGCCGTGCACGTGCGAGGATCGTGCGCGCGCGAGCGGCGAGTGGAGAATCGATCTCCGCGTGCGGCGTCGCGTTCAGCGCTTCCTCGGCGCAGAAGCGTGCGCGGTCGGCCTGGCCCGCAAGGAGGTGCGCCTCGGCGAGCGATGCGAGCACGAGGAGCTGCAGGTGCAGTCCCGTCCGGCGGTCGCGCATCAACGTCAGAGCGTTCGATAACGCGGCGATGGCTTCGTCCGGCTCGCCGGCGACCGTATGCGCACGACCGAGTGCGTGGTACGAACTCCACAGCGCGAAAAGCGTGCCGATCCGCTCCGCCATCTCGACGGCGAGACGTGCGTGTGCCATCGCCGAGAGTGCATCCCCGACGAGGCATGCGAGGTCGACGTGACCTTGATGTGCCCAGCACACGATCTCGAGCTCGCTGTTGTCGCGCGCCAGATCGAGCGCGCGATCCAGCGCGTCTTGCGCCTCCGCGGTGCGCCCCATGTAGGTGAGGAGTCGTCCACGGTGCATGGCGAGCCAGATGTACGGGCTGTAGCCGAGGTGCTCGGTCCCCACGCGGACGGATCCCGGGACGTCGTCCAGACCGTCCTCGACGATCTGGAGCGACCGAGTGAGATCGCCGAACTGAGTGGCCCACGTCGAGAGGTTCACCGCTGCCGCGAGGCGCAGGCCGCGCAAACCGACGTGCTGCGCGATGTTGCCGGCCTCGAGCGATAGGACGCTGGCTTGTGTGATGTCGCCGGACAGACCGCGGTAGCGCGCGAACACGAGCAGCAGACGCGCCAGCGAACGTTGGTCGTCGCGGTGTCGGGCGAGGGTGCGTCCTTCGTCGAAGAGCGATTGCGCTTCGGCGTCGCCGAGTCCGTGGCGGGGGCCGAGGTTCAGGATGCCGATGCACGCTGCGAGCGCCAACGCTTCGGCGTCGGGGTCGGCCGGGAACGCGCCGGTGTGGTCGCGGACGGCGCGCCAGTGACGGAGTGCCGCGGCCGTGTCGTTGTGTGCAGCCCACTCCGCGGCGCGGCGGTGCCAGCGCGCGCTCTCGAGCCGTTCACCGGCGTGCTCGAAGTGATGCGCGAGCAGCGACGCGCGTTCGTCGAGCTTCTCGCCGAACACCTCGACCGTCGCTCGGGCGACATCGGCATGGACGCGGCGTCGCCGGTCGTTCAGCTGCGAGCGGTAGGCAACCTCTTCGGTCAGGGGATGCTTGAACGCGTACTCGGGCTCGGGATAAGCGACCTTTTCGACGATGAACTCGGCGTCGATGAGCACACGGAGCGCCGCGTCGAGCTCATACGTCGGCAGACCGGACACGCGCTCGAGCACACGACGCGGGATCTCAGGGCCGATCACCGCGGCCGTCTGCAACACCGATTTCTCACGGTCGCCGAGGCGGTCGACGCGCGCTGCGACCACGGCCTGCACCGTCGGCGGGACGACGGTCTCGTCCAGAGGGCCGACGAGACGGAAGCGTCCGGGTTCGCCGGCGAGCACGCCCGACTCGACGAGCGAATGCAGGAGCTCTTCGATGAAGAACGGGTTGCCGCTCGTCCTGTTCGTGACGTAGCGCGCGAGCGGACGGAGCGATGGGTCGTCCCCCAAGCGGTCGTGGGTGAGTTCGGCGATGTCATCGTCGTCCAGGGGGCCGAGCGAGATCTGACGGTACGTCGTGTGTGCCGTCCAGCCCGGTCGAAACGGGGGCCGGTGGTTCACGATGAGCATCGTCCGCGTCTCGGGGACGGCTTCGACGAGGTGGTCGACGAACGCGAGGCTCCCTTCGTCGAGCCACTGGAGGTCCTCGATGAGGATGAGAGCGGGCCCGCGGTCGGAACGTGCCCGGATCAGGTGACCGAGGATGCCGTACAACCGCGCGATGCGCGCCTCGGGATCGAGCTGCGGGTAGGGAAGATCGGGGTCGGGGACGCCGAGGAAGTCGAACACGAGCGCGAGATCGTCGCGGAAGCCTTCGTCGAGGAGCAGCAGGGAGCCGGCGATCTTCTGTCGCGCCGCGACGGGACCGTCGACGTCCTCGACACCGAAGTAGCCGCGGAGCAGCTGCAGGACGGGGAGGAACGGGAGCCCGCGTCCGTGCGGGAGCCCGTGCGCTTCGAACACCTTCGTTCCCGACGCGCGCGCTCGTTGCACGAACTCGTAGCACAGGCGGCTCTTGCCGACGCCCGCCTGGCCCACGACGCCGATGATCTGTCCGCGTCCGGCTTCGACGTCTACGAGCGCTTCCGCGAGCAGCGCCGTTTCCGCTCGGCGCCCGACGAAGCGAGACAATCCGCGCGCGGCCGCGACGTCGAAGCGCGTCCGGTGCTGGCCGACGTCCTTGAGTTCGAAGAGCCGGACGGGCTCGCGGACGCCCTTGATCGGGAACGTCCCGAGGTCCTCGAGTTCGAAGAATCCGGTGACGAGCGCGGCCGTGTCTTCCGTGACGTACACGCTGTCCGGCGCGGCGAGCTGCTCCATACGCGCGGCGAGCCCGACGGTATGTCCGACCGCGGTGTACTCCATGTGCATGTCGTCGCCGACGCCGCCGACGACGACCTCGCCCGAGTTGAGTCCCATCCGGACGGAGAAGGACACACCACGCTCGCGACGAAGCTCGCGCGCGTAGAGGCCAAGCGTTTCGCGGAGGTGCAACGCCGCGAAGCACGCCCGCTGCGCGTGGTCCTCATGTGCGATCGGTGCGCCGAAGAGCGCCATGATCCCGTCGCCGAGGAACTGGTTGACCGTTCCTTCGAAACGATGGACGCCTTCGTTCATGATCTCGAAGAAGCGCTCGATGATCGTGCGCCACTCCTCGGGATCGAACTCTTCGGACAGGTCCATAGAGCCCTTGACGTCCGCGAACATCACCGTGACGTGCTTGCGCTCGCCTTCGATCGACGCGCGCGACGACAGATCTTCTCGACCATGTGACTCGGCGGCCGGACGTGGACGCGCGGCAGCTGGGCCCCCGTTGCCGTGACGAGCCGGGACCCGCACTCGTCGCAGAACTTGGCGCCCTCGCGGTTCTGTTTCCCACAAGCGAGGCAACGCATCGGGCATAGTGTCCCTCATGTCGGAGACGAAGTTGGTCGTTCAGTCGGACGATTTCGGCATGTGCCACGCCGGAAACGTCGGCGTTGTCGAGGCCTTCCGGTCGGGCGTGCTCACGCAGGCGTCGGTGATGGTTGCGTGCCCGTGGTTCGGCGAGGCCGCCCGCCTGGCGAAGGAGCATGCGATCCCCGTCGGCGTCCACCTGATGACCACTGCGGAGTGGGAGTTCTTCCGGTGGGGCCCCCTGACTGGCGGACGGACCCTCGTCGGCGCCGACGGACGCTTCCCGAAGACGATCGAGGAGGTACGCGCGAAGGCCGACCCGGACGAGATCTTCGACGAGTTCGTCGCGCAGGTGGAGCTCTTCCGCTCCGCCGGCCTCGAACCCGAGTACTTCGACTGCCACATGGGTGTCGTCACGCCGGAGCCGTACCTCGAGATCTGCCGCCGCTACGACAAGCCGTTCGACTATCCGATCTCAGACGTTGCCGTCGGCTTCGATTCGATCCACATGCTGAGCTCACAACCCGGCGCGACGAAGAACGAGTATCTGATCGATCGCATCGCCAAGATGGGGCCGGGCAAGCACCTTGTCGTGAGTCACTGCGCGGTAGAGTCGTCCGAACTCCGCTCGATGACGGCGGAGCGCGAAGGGCAACCCGACCACCTGCAGTGGGCGCTCGAGTACCGCGTCACCGATCTCTCGACGCTCACATCGGACGAGGTCAAGAAGGCGGTCACCGAGCACGGCGTCGACCTCGTGAGCGTTGGGAAGCTCTAGCGCCCGACGAACTTCGCTTCGCGTTTCTCGAGGAAGGCTGCGACGCCTTCCTTGTGATCCTCGGACCGGAAACAGGTCTGCAGCGCTTCCACGTGCGCGCGCATGTGACCGGTCACGTCGCGCTGCAAGCCTTCGTAGGCGAGCTGTTTGATCAGGCGGTGCGAGAGGGGCGAACCCTTCAGAAATCGTTGCGCTTCCGCGAGGGCTTCGTCCGGTAAGGCTTTGGGCTCGACGACCTTCGTGACGTAGCCGAGGTCGAGGGCCTGCTGCGCGTCGATGAACTCGCCCGAGTAGAGGAGGCGAAGCGCAGCGGGAAGCCCGATGAGGCGGGGGAGCAGCCACGTCCCGGCCCCCGTGTCGGGGACGAGACCGCGATGCGCGAAGTTCCATGCGAAGCGCGCGCGCGTCGAAGCGATCCGGACGTCGCACTGCGACGTGAACTCGGCCCCCATGCCGACGGCAGGTCCGTCGATCGCCGCGATCACCGGCTTCGGACACTGCACGAGCGGCCACCACACGTCCGCCTGTTCCGCCTCGCCGCGGACGCCTCGCGACTCGCCGGGGATCGTCGCGAGATCCGAGAGATCCGTCCCGGCGCAGAAGGAGCCGCCGGAGCCGGTGACGATGACGACATGTGCTCGATCATCCGAGCCCGCACGCCCTACGGTCTCGATGAACTCCGCGAGCATCGCGTACGTCATCGCGTTGCGCTTCTCCGGACGATCTATCGTGATCGTCCCGATTCGGTCGGCGACGTCGTACCTGATCATTCGGGGATCCGTGTGTCGACGAACTCCGGCGGCATGCCGTAGAGCGACAGGAACACGTTGCGACGGACGTCTCCTTCGAGGAAGAGTGACCGTGCTTCGTCCGTCCAACGCAGTTTCGCCCGGGTATCGAAGTTGATCTTGATCTCGTTGTACGCGCGCGGTGGGTTCGGCGGGTGGCTCGGCGGACGCTTGAACCCCGGGTGGGGGATCGTCCGGGGGAAGAGCCAGAGGTGTCCGAGGTTCTGCGGGAGGAACTCGGACGCGTGGTTGAACCACACCTCGTCGTAGTCGTTCAGATGGGCGGGCGCGCCGAAGCTGCCTTCGGGGGCCGGGTACGTCGGGGACGGCGGGACGCCGAGCACGTTGAAGAAGAACGACTTGTCGTCGTTCATCAGCACGGCGTGCGCCGGCGGCGGGAGGAACCCGCGTGCCGTGCCGATGCCGGGAACGTCTTGGACGTTCAAGCGATAGATCACGGGATCGCCGACCCATCCGACGACGTCGGCGCACGGATCGAAGTCGTAGGTGATCGTGTGCCACGCACCTTCGCTCCACACGTGCACATCGGTGTCGGCCGAGGCGACTGGCTTGTCCGGAACCGGCATCGTCAGGTCCGAGTAATCGACGAAGAAGCTCGTGAACCCCACGGCATCCCACATGTGCTCGGCGCACACGATCGGGTCGGCGATCTCGAAGATGAGGACGAACCCCTCGCCGCGTTCGCGGTAGATCAGTCCCTTGCCGACGACCACGAAGTCGCCTGGTCCGGCGTTCATCCGTCCGAGCTCGGTGTCGATCTCGAAGTTCCCCTGGTGGTAGAAGCGGATCTGGTTGTAGTCGACGTTGCGCTCGTAGCGGTTGTTGCCGTGCGAGACGAGGACGCGGATCCCGTCGCCTTCGAGGAGCGGTACGTCTCCGGCGCGCGCGGTGTCGATGCCCGCGTACATCAGATCATCGTTCGACCACGCCTTCGGGACGCCGAGGTTCCCGCGCTCGCGGAAGACGTGGACCCAGTCGCCGAAGAAGCCTTGCAGCGTGTAGATCTCGTCCGGGTGCTCGTCGACGCCGTGCGGGCGCCGGGGGATCTCGCCGCGTCGGAAGACGGTCATGCGAAGGTCGGCGAGAGGTCGGCGGCGATCCGTTGCGACTTGAAGCGCCCTTCGCGTATCTCGGCGATCACGACGCCGGGGACGACGATCTCGCGACCGTCCGTCATCTCGTAGTGCGCGTGCACCTCGAAGATCGAGCAATCATCCTCGTCCCACGCGTTGCGCACTTCGTGTCTCAGGCTCTTCACCTTCGGGTTCGCCAGGCCGGACGTCATCACGCGCTCGATCATCGTCCAGCCTTCGAGCGTCGGGAAGTGCGCGATCTGCATCGTGGCATCCGGAGAGAAGTAGCGTTCGCACGCAGCGAGGTCGCCGGTGTCCATCAAGGCGTAGTACCCGTGGATCACATCGAGCGTTTCTTGCGAGGCAAGCATCGGAAGCCGAGTGTCTTACGCGGTGCGCTCGCGCAGCCAATCCGCGATGAGGTCGGCGACGCCGTCGCGTGCTCCGTCCGGCTGGAGGAGGTAGTGGTCTCCCGGTACGAAGACGAGTCCCTTGTCGGACGAACCGAGCGCGTCGTAGATCGTCTGCGCGTCGCTCGGATACACGCCCTGGTCACCCGTCGATTGGATAACGATGGACGGGACGGTGACCTGCGCGAGGTTCGGCGCACCGCGACACCCCGATGTCTCGAGACTCCACATCGACAGCCACGACCGCATCGTCGACACGCATCCGATCCCGAATGGTCCGTAGTTCGCACGTTTCGGGTCGCCGAAGTAACAGCCGACGGCGCGTTCGGACGGATCGAGCGCGAGGTCGAGCATCCGGGGATCGGCCCACACGCGGTGGATGTTGAAGATCCTGTCATACAGTCCTCGGCCTTCGAACGCCTTCAGCTGCTCCTGCGCCCACGCCGTGATCCGTTCGTTGCGCGCAACCTGGGCGGCGCGATAACGCTCGATGAACTCGGCTGAGTACGGCGGTCCGTTGTCCGGGTTGTACATGTCGAGCGACGGATCGACGGAGAGCGGGTCGTCCTCGTCGGTGACAGACGGATCGATCCAGGCTGTGTGCACCTCCGGACGCCCCGGGTGCGCGCAGAGCGAGATGAACAGGTCGGCCTTGTCGCCGGCTTGTGCCTGATACGCCGACATGAGGGACGCACCACCGGAGTTGCCACAGATGACGACGGTCTCCGCGCCGTTCTCGCGCAACCAGCGCACACCGAGCCCGATGTCGGCGATCGCGCCTTCGAGTGCGAAGTACTGACCGTTGCCACGGTAGCGCGTGTTCCAGCCGAGGAAGCCGAATCCGCGGGCGGCCATGTACTCGGCGAGGTAGTGCTCGCTGAAATCGATCTCGTAGTGCGTCGCGATGAAGGCGACCTTCGCGGACGGCTCGCCGTAGTAGATGCCCTGACACGAGTAGGAGCCGTGACCCGCACGGGGGCCGAGCGAGACGAACGTCTTGCTCACGACACCACCTCGAGAGCGAGCCGCAGCGCCTCGTCATCGGATAGTGCGACGCCATCCGCGCGGACGCGACGGGCATCGTCGGAACCAAGAGTGGCCCTGATGATGGGCACGTAGTGCCGATACAACACCCACGCCGCCGGTGACCCGTTGGCGAGGCCACGCGCATAGGTGTTCGCGAAGAGCCATGCGAGGATGCGGCCCGCGCGCTCATGATCGCCGGTGATTGCTGCGATCGATGCTGCAGCCGTCATATGCGAACCTTGTGCGTTGGTGTTGCCGTACTGCCGCGACGTCGCGAAGCATTCCGCAACGATCGCGCGACCCCGGTCGACGTCACCGGCACCGGCGAGCGCGACCGCAGGCCCCGACGCCTTCAGGACGAACCACCCTTGACCCAAGCCGAACCAGTTGCCCGTGTCGTCTCTTCGCCCCAGGACGCTCTCCGACCAGCGCACCGCGCTCTCGTGGTCGCCCACGATGTGCGCGGCCGTCGCGCCGTAGAGCTCGGCCGAGACGACGGTGTCGTCGGTGTAGAGAGGTATGGCTTCGCGGATCAGTTCGTACGCGTCGCGCGGTTGACCGAGCGTCAGATGCGTCCATCCACCCATCACCAGACAGAACCCTGTCCAACCGGGCCCGACACGACGTGAGATCCCGATCGCCCGCTCGGTGTCGGCGAGCGCTTCCTCCGTGAGCTGATCGTCCCCGCTGTACGCGGCCCGGATGGCGAGCACTCCACCGCGAGCGAGCCACACGCTTGCTGCCGCTCCGCTCATGGTGTCGCCGGTCAGCGCAACGGCGCGGTCGGCGACCTCTTCGCCGCGCGGGTCGAACGCGCCGATCGCGTTCGCGAGTGCGGCTGCGGCGAAGGCGACTCGTTCGTCTTCGGACAGCCCGGTCGCCGAATCGACCCATCGGAGGAAGAGCGATACCCCGAGCGGGGACGACCGCCAACTCCAATGCCAGCCGTAGCGCGTCGCCATCCGGGCGATGGAATCTGCGGCCCCTTCGGTGGCGGACCACTCGATCGCTCGTTCGACGTTTCCAACCTCGGCCGCCAGATGATGACCGACTCCGAAGTCCAGGAGCGCATCGTCGAACGAGAACGAGCGGACGAACTCCTCGTACCAATCACGGTGACGGCGGCGGAACGCTTCGGCTTCGTCCGCTTGCCGTAGCTTCTCTTCGCCATACAGGCGCACCGGTTCGAGCAGGCGATACCGCGTCGATCCGATGAGCTGCGACGTGACTACCAGAGACTTCGACACGAGTGAGCCCATGAGGTCGAGCACGTCGCCCGTCTCGACGGCGCCACCGGTACAGATCCCCTCGACGGCGGCAAGGGAGAAGTCACCGGCGAAGACCGCGAGTCGTCGCAACAGTTCTTGCTCTGCCGCGGACAGCAGGTCGTAACTCCAGTCGAGCGTCGCCTGCAGCGTTTGTTGCCGCTGCACACGACGGCGGCCGCCGGTGAGCAGTCGGAACATCGCGTCGAGCCGCTCGGCGATCTCGCGTACGGTGAGATGTGTCACGCGCGCGGCAGCGAATTCGATCGCGAGTGGGATGCCGTCGAGGCGACGGCAAACGTTGACGATCACGGCGAGCGTTGCAGGCGAAACTTCGAAGTCCGGACGAACCGCGATCGCGCGCTCGATGAAGAGCCGCACGGCTTCGCTCTCCTGGGCGTCGACGTTGTCGTCGGGAAGGGCGAGCGATGGAACGATGAACGTGTGCTCGCCATCGACGCCGAGCGGCTCGCGACTCGTCGCGAGCAGCCGAACTTCACGGCATCGAGAAAGGATCAGGTCGGCCGTGGCCGCGCAGGCATCGAGGAGGTGCTCGCAGTTGTCGAGGATGACGAGACACCGACGGTCGGCGAGGAAGCCGACGACCTGAGCTTCTGTTGTTTGCGCGCCCGCGGCGGGGAGTCCGCTTCCGGATATCAGGCCGAGCGCGGTAGCGACCTCACCGTCGACGTGGTCATCGTTGGAGATGGTCGCCAGATCGACGAAGAACACGCCGTCCGCGAACCGGTCGATGAAATCGGCCCCCACCTGGAGCGCGAGTCGCGTCTTCCCGCAACCGCCGATCCCCGTGAGTGTGACGAGACGGTGTTCGTCGAGCAGCTTGGACACCGTCGCGATCTCCGCGTCGCGGCCGATGAGGACCGAGCGCTGCGCCGGCAGATTGTTCCGGAACGAACCGAGCGACCGCAACGGCGGAAACTCGGATGGCAGACCGTCGGCGACGACTTGGAAGAGATGTTGCGGCTCGCCGAGATCTTTCAGTTGATGCAAGCCGAGGTCGACCAGCCGTCCCTCCGAAGATAGGAGGTCGGCCGTCGTCTGCGAGACCACGATCTGTCCGCCGTGCCCGGTATCGGACACGCGCTTCGCCGTGTGGACCTCATGGCCGACGTAGTCGTTCGAGCGAACCAGCGCGGTGCCCGTGTGCAGGCCCATCCGGACCCGGAGTTCGGACCCGCGTAGGAGCGCACGCTGACCTTCCGTCGCCGCCCGGACGGCGTCGACCGCGCTCGCGAAGGCGAAGAAGAACGCATCCCCCTCCGTCGTGACCTCAGCCCCCCCGAAGGGGTCGAACGCGTCGCGGAGCAGCTTCTGGTGCAGCTCGAGGGCGTCAGCCCAGCGCTCGTCGCCGAGCCGGCGTGCGTTCTCGGTCGATCGCTCGATGTCCGTGAACAGGAAGGTCACGGTCCCGGACGGAAGCTCCCTCGTTCGCACGGTGCCTATATTCCCGCTTCCCGTGTGTGCAGGAATACCTGGTTCACGCGACCGGAGGGACCTAAGGTCGGGGCGTCCAAACGAGGAGGGGCAGATCGTGTACACGAACGTAGTCGTTGGAACGGATTTCTCGGAGACGGCGGACAAAGCCGTCGAGCAGGCCGCCGCGATCGCGAAGCGCTTCGGCGCTTCGCTGCACATCGTCACCGCCTTCAAGCCCGCGCTCGTCGGAAGCATCGCCGGTTCGTCTCTTGAGGCGATGGCCTACGGGGCCGCGACCGCTCTGAGCGAGGTCGACACGGCGATCGCCGACGAGGTCGAGGCGCGCCTCTCCTCGCTCGAGAAGAGCTACACGAACGACGGCATCAAGGTGAAGACGCACGGGCTCGCCGCCGATCCGGCGGATGCGCTGATCGACGTCTGCGAGGGTTGCGGCGCCGACCTCATCGTCGTCGGCAACCGCGGCATGGGTGGCGTGAAGCGGTTCGTCCTCGGGAGCGTCCCGAATAAGATCAGCCATCACGCACCGTGCAGCGTCCTCATCGTCCACACGACGGACTGATGGACGCGTTGTCAGACCGGCGGCTGCGGGTCGTACTGGATGAACTTCTTGACCTCGCGCGCGCGTTCCACGGAGGCCAGCCGCTGCACGAGGTGCAGCGCCATGTCGATGCCGGCGGAAACGCCGGCTGCGGTGATGACGTTGCCGTCGTCGACGAAGCGTTCGTCCTTGCGAACCTGAACGTTGCTGCCCAGGCGCTCTAACAACTCGAGTGACGCCCAGTGCGTGACGGCGGGACGACCGTCGAGCAGTCCCGCCCACGCATAGACGAGCGAGCCGGTGCAGACGCTGGTCATGAGCGTTCCGTCCGCGGCGAGCTTGTTGAGCCAGCCTTTGATGTTCTCGTCGCCGACATGCGCGCGGTTGCCCTCGCCGCCGGGGTAGACGAGGACGTCCATCGAGGGAGCCGTGTCGAGGGTGTGGTCGGGCAGGACGCGAAGGCCTTTGGCGCACGTCACCGGGCCCGGGCTCTGGGCGAAGGTGAAGACCTCGACGTCGTCGTCCGGGAAGGACTTGGCCCACATGGTCAGGACCTCCCACGGTCCGACGAAGTCGAGCTCTTCCGCGCCGTCGAAGACGAAGACGCCGATGCGCGTCGTCACAGGATCAGTTGCCGGCCTTCTTCTCCCGCTTGGCCTTGCGCTTCTCCTTGATCGACTTGCCCTTCTTCTTGTCCTGACCCTTCTTTGGCTCGCCTCGGCCTTTCATGACGCCTCCTTCGACTCACGCGACTCCTTCAATGTCGCGGACCATCCGCGAGGGCGCAAGCTTCCGAAGTAAGCTCGCACCCCCCTCGGAAACACGCCGGGGGTTGACAGGGTTAGCGCATAGGGTTCTTGTCCTACCCGTGGGTTAGATATGTAGGTCCCGGGCGAACGGGCGTTCGGGTCCTATAGGAGAGGGCTGAAGCGTGTCCAGCGACAACATCCACATCCGCGGCGCGCGGGAGCACAACCTTCGAAACGTCACGCTCGACCTGCCGCGGGACGCACTGATCGTCTTCACAGGGATCTCCGGTTCAGGGAAGTCGTCGCTCGCCTTCGACACGATCTACGCGGAAGGGCAGCGGCGCTACGTCGAGTCGCTCTCGGCCTACGCTCGCCAGTTCCTCGGCCAGATGGAGAAGCCGGACGTCGACATCATCGAGGGCCTCTCCCCGGCGATCTCCATCGACCAGAAGTCCGCGTCACGCAACCCACGTTCGACGGTCGGCACGATCACCGAGGTCTACGACTACCTCCGACTGCTCTACGCACGCATCGGCAAGCCGCACTGTCCGCAGTGCGGACGTCCCATCGAACGTCAGACGGTCGAGCAGATCACCGACTCCATCCTCAAGTGGGAGGACGGAACACGGCTCCAGGTCCTCGCGCCGGTCGTCAAAGGCCGCAAGGGCGAGTACGAGTCGATGCTCGGTGACCTCGCCCGCAAGGGGTTCTCGCGCGCGCGCATCGACGGCGAGATGCAGGACCTGTCGGAGAAGATCCGCCTCGCGCGTTACAAGCAGCACACGATCGAGGTCGTCGTCGACCGCATCGTCCTGAAGGGCGACATACGCTCGCGCCTCGCGGACTCCCTCGAGACCGCGATGGGGTTGACGAACGGCGTCGTCGACGTCGAGATCGTCAACAGCGACAGCGAGCCGGGCGAACGCCACTCGTTCTCACAGAACTTCGCCTGCCTTCACTGCGGCTTGTCCTTCGAGGAGCTCGCACCGCGCCAGTTCTCGTTCAACACGCCCTACGGCGCGTGTCCGTCATGTGCCGGACTCGGGACGAAGCTCGAGGTCGATCCGGAGCTCGTGATCCCCGACCCCGACCTCTCGGTGAGCGAAGGTGCGATCGCACCGTGGTCCGGCGCTCGCCTCGAGTACTTCGACCGGATGGTCGAAGCGGTGTGTGAGCACTTCGGGATCGACGAAGCGAAGCCGTGGAAGAAGTTGTCGAAGACCCACCGCGACATCCTGCTGTTCGGAGCGGCCGAGGAGCAGATCTATATCCGCTACAAGTCGCGGTACGGACGGCGCCGCGCCTACTACACCTATTACGAGGGCGTGATGTCGTGGTTGCAGCGGCGCCACGAAGAGACCGAGTCCGAGTGGGCGCGCGAGAAGACCGAGGAGTACATGCGGCAGATCCCGTGCCCGACCTGCAAGGGGTCGCGTCTCAAGCCGGAGTCGCTCG